>Ga0315280_10001589_pt1 | contig 38670 bp, 44 predicted proteins | sample YL17G06_40_MG_FD_203697 | JGI IMG/M metagenome (GOLD analysis project Ga0315280, IMG submission 203697) | Sediment microbial communities from Yellowstone Lake, YNP, Wyoming, USA - YL17G06_40 | ecosystem: Environmental > Aquatic > Freshwater > Lake > Sediment | place: USA: Wyoming | collected... | reverse complement strand
GGGGGCCCTCGTCTTGATCACAGGAGCGGTTCTTCTCATATCGTCTTTTCGGAAGGCTCGTCCTCCCAGGGATTGAGCGGCTCTTTCGTGGTTGAAATAGGGGAAGGATTGCGGTATATTTTGTCTTCGTTGGTGCGATTTGTGCGCCCGTAGCTCAGCTGGATAGAGCGACTGACTACGAATCAGTAGGTCGCGTGTTCGAATCACGCCGGGCGTACTTGCTTTTCCCCCCATATAAACCTTGAAAATCAGCAGCTTAGACGAGACAGGGGCAAGAATTCAATTTAAGTAGTTTTAAGCCGTTTTAAGCCTTTTTTAGTCGAATAGTCGAAAGAAAGTCGAGACTTTTTGGACAAGATTTCGTCACTCGTTTTCAAGAGACCGGGCTTATTTTAGAGTTCAAGGGAAGAACCGGGCGAAAAAACTTTATGAAAAAGTGGAACAGAAAAGATAAAGACATGGTATTATATGTGGGGAGGATTTTAGGGAAATGAAGATCACCGCCAGACTCACCCCAAAAGGGGTTGACAATAAGGCTCGATTTATATATTAATGATGTACCTTTAGGAGCGAAAAAAATGATAACTCTCGAGAAGGAATTTGACTTCTTCGTGAAGAATCAAAAGGAACTGGTAGAAAAATACAAGGGAAAATATGTTGTCATCAAAGACGACAAAATATTGGGTGTATATAGTAGCTTATCAGAGGCAGTTGAAGAAACTTCGAAGCGTGAGAAATTAGGGACTTTCTTAGTTCAAAAATGTGAGCCCACCAATAAGGTATATACCCAAAATTATCACTCAAGGGTTAGTTTTGAATTGAAATGATATGCCAGGTGTGAGGATAAAATCCTTCACGACTTCTTATCCCGGGCTTACCACTGTCCTCTTTAACGAAGTATTAGTTTCTGAGGCGTTTACGCCACCGGCTGAAATAGTTAATCCTCAGGAATATAAAGCCAAGAAATATAAAGCCATTTGGGATACAGGGGCGACTGGAACAGTCATAACGCAAAAGGTGATAGATGATTGCGATTTAAAACCCATTGGCGTTGTTAATGTAAAGACCACGAAGGGTTTATTTAAAACAAATTCATATTTGGTGAATGTATGGTTGCCCAATAGGGTCATTGTTGATAATGTTCAAGGATGCTTGGGGGAAATAGGCGATGCTGATGTTTTAATTGGCATGAATATTATAAGTCAGGGTGACTTTGCAATTACAAATAAAGACGGAAAAACAGTATTTTCTTTCCGTCTGCCATCAGTTGAGCACATAGATTTCGTCGAAAAGCCGTTTAAGCCGAAGCCGGCAAAAACTATCCCCAGTCGAAAAAGATTTCGGCATTGAAAAGAAAATAATCACGTTGCCGAAGTGAATCTGCGGGCCGAGCGGAAAGCCGGGGAACTGCTCGGAGTGCTGGAAAGGAATCAGACGGCAGGGCTAAAAAAAGACTCCTGTTCGGCAACGTCGCGGGGCGGCCTTTCCCCTTCAAGGACGTCAATAATCCCGTCAATGATTTCTCCCTTATTTCAGAGTTTTTAAGCAGCTTTTGTCACATCGTTGGCACACGACTGGCGACGGAACGACGACAACTTGGGTGTTAAGGCCCTCGAAAAGGCTTCGCTTTTTTGGGGATTTAACAAAGCAATAGAAAAACCCTTGACATTTGTTGATAAAGAGCAAATATTGCTTTTGGAGGGAATTAAATGAAAAAATTCACTTCTTGTGTGGTCCTTTTCTGTATGGTTTTTTTCCTATCCAGTTGTGCTACCATCTTCAAAGGGACAAACGAAGAGGTTAGATTTGGCAGCGAGCCTCAGAAGGCAGAGGTGTGGGTTAATGGGGCAAAAATGGGAGAAACCCCTATAAGCCTTAAGTTGGAGAGTAAAAAAACATACCAAATTGAGTTTAGGAAAGAGGGGTATAAGCCAGTCACGAGAACGATAACAAATCATGTTGGAGCGGGCTGGATTATTCTTGACGTTTTGTGCGGGCTTGTCCCAGTCATTGTTGATGCTGCAACGGGCGCATGGTACGGTTTGGACCAAAAAAACGTTGATGCTGTGATGGAGAAACAACAGCCATAATAAAGATTTTTTAAGCTCTCTCATCATTCTCAAAAAAAGGAGGTAGGCTGGGATGAAAAAATGGATCTTAATTATCGCCTTTTTTTCTTTCATTTTCCTCATGCCTGTTTGCAAAAGCAGTGAAGCACCAACGCCACCACCACCCGCCACTCCTGAGTGCGAGAAGTATCATACTGCTGAAATCACGTTCGAGAATAAGTCTACAACCAATACAACCTATGACGTTATTTGGGACGGGTCGAAATTAACGACCATTGCGCCGGGGACAAAGAGTCAGGCTTACACGGTAGCTGCCGGTACACACACCCTTCTTTTTAGAATAACCAATACCTATTGGACGGCTTGCACGCAGTCTTCTCCGGTTCTTGCTCAATGTTATACATATTCGTATTCCTGCTCGTATTAAGCATTTAATAAGCAGAAAATCTCATCGGCGAGGAAAATAAGCAGCGGCCGAGACAGCTATATATTTCGACCTGCCGGAGAATTGCACAAAAGAGATCTGGGTCCGCAGGATCGACGGAAAGTTTTTTATCGAGAAGATCGACTAAGAGGATTTTATTTTAAAGCTGGACCATCCGCAGGCTTCCATCATCGCCGATGATCAACTTCCTGAATCCGGTTTCGGGCGACGGCACGTTGCCTTAATACTTTGCGTTGCTGATCTCTTATCTGTTTTGTGCGTCTCATGTCCTCCTTATTGGCGCCCTCAATCCGTCCTTCCTTGTAAAGCTGATAAACCATGTCAAAGGGGCGGTCTATATTAACCCCATCTTTGAAACTGAGTTTATAGATTCTATTCACGACATGCTTATAAAGCCGAGACCGGGATAGTTCCCGATATCGGTACTGACGCAGGTTTTCCCGGCTGAAGTGACTATTATTATCGACGACTGCCCTCATCGCGAGTTCAATTCTTTTTAAATTCAAGTACTTGGGCCCTCTCATCTCTGGCATCTTTGTAAAGACATCAAAGAGCAATCGACTCGGATTTATTCTTAGCTTGAAAAACTGCGCTTGTCCACTAAAGCCATCGAAGATTAAGAGAAATGATAGATCGAAACCCCATATAAGCGATAAGCTGGACTTGAGAGCTCTTTCCTTTTCCTTGTTTACGGTGTCAATAAGATAGATCACGGGATATTTTTCCCTAATCGTTGTTTGTCGGCCTTTTTCTTCTTTAGATAAGGATTCTGATTTTTTGTCCTTAAGGGTTCTCCATTCGGAAAGCACCTCTAAGACGCCGCGTCCCCAAATATCACCGAGTCTTGTCTCCAGGTTAACAAGTAGCTCATAGGATCGGGCGTATTTATTGGCATACTGATTTTCCAGCCATTTTGCCCCGACATCATGTATTTTTTTGATAAAGAGCGCTGCGTTCTCGACTCCGGCCTGGGCCTTTCTCGGTAACTTGGTAAATGAAGCGCTGATCTTCTCACCCATTAAGCTCTTATTGTCTGTTTTGTGCCAATCTTTTTTGTGCCAATCTGCCCTAAAACCAACTGCGGACGCCTCCTCAAGAGATATGGTATGAGCATCAGGCTTTCGCGTTTGCGAAATGTAAAAATTTCGGATCGCACTGCGAAGATATGCCCGCGGATTTGCTATTGGCTTAACTGTCGGCCATTGGTTTTTAAGATGCATCATAAATGCATTTTTAATTTCTTCGGCTTCTGTGGGGGCCAATCCTAATTTTTTTGGTGAAGTCAGATAATGCTCAATGATTCTATTGTACTCGAGATCCAGAATAAGCCCCCAAAAAGCTACTGTGTCGCCACTTGCCGCCGCCTTAAAAAGTGCCTCAAATCCGGTAATTCTGTTACTCTCATTCATGTCAACATCTCCATAAATAACAAAATATCGTTGCGTCCTCTTATTAGAGGATAATCCGATGCCAATACAAAGTCAAGAGCCCAAAAGGCGTTATAGGAATAATTTGCGAATGGCCCGAATTTTGGGGCGGTTCTCACAGGAAGATTTGGCCGCCAGCATTGAAGTCGACCCAGCCATTATTGGCCGGATCGAGCGGGGCATAATTAAAGGTACGAGTGAGCAACGGAGGCAGCTCGCGCAAATTCTTGGTATGCCAGAGGATCATCTTTTCGCGGAGGAGGGCGGCAAATGAATCCCAGCCGGCGTTGGGTCAGTATTTGCGAGGCGGCGAAATTTTTAGGGATTCATCCGCAGACGGCATATTCTTGGGCAGATTCAGGCATTTTGCCGATCGTGCGCCTGGGACCCAAAAAACGGACCATTCGGGTTGATTTAAAAAAATTGCAAAGACAGCTTGAAGACCAGGCCAACGGGGCAATGAGCAAATGATGAAATCAAGGCGGCGGGACTGCGGCGGGTTTGGGACCCCTTATTCTGTCGTGGTTCCGTCCGCCTTTTTTTTCAAGGGGTCAAATGAAGAAATCGGCCCGAGATAAATGTGAACCCTACCTCAAAATCGAGCATTACCAAATGAACTCAGCAAGTTGGACGGCGCTATCAGACAGGGCGGTGTGGTTATATCTCGAGCTCCGGAAGAATTTCAATTTTGTGGACGGTGGGGATTCGCGGTTAAAACTTCCATTTTCCAAAGTGGCATGGCGCATGAGCCGGGGGAGCTTTCTGAGAGGCATGGCCGAGCTCGAGCATTACGGATTTATAAAAATGATTGAACACGGCGGTCTCTTCAGAAAACCGAGTATCTATTGCCTAAGCATGGCGTGGAAGGACGTAAGCCGGCAAATCGTGGATAAGGAAGGGCGCGCGGCGATCCAACTTGGGATGGCGAAAAAGCGCACAACGAAGGACACCCTCAAGAACTTGATCGGACATCGACGGTGGGAGACATGAACGAACCCATACCCAGGATAGATATAAGAATGCATCCAAACATAGGAACTGTGGGCGGGGTCGACTGTTTCAAACATAGGAACTGTGGGCGCCTAACTGTTTCAATGATAGGAACTGACAGTTCCAACGATAGGAATTGTCTCCGGACGATACCCCGACGCAGCCACCCCTTCCGGCTTGGCCCATGCTTCAGGAAAACAGATGTCGGCCCACTGATCTCAACAAAGTTGGCCAGGGCCGTTCTACAGGCAGGGATTCCATCGCCGCGGGTGGACCTTTCGACTTTTCTTTCGACTTCTTCATAGAGGAAAAAGGCTATTTTAATTATTATCAAAGGGTTAACAAATGAACGAAATTGAGGCTAAATCCAGGGGAACTCGGCGCAGAGGACGGCCCCCGAAACATGGCGGCTATAGTCTCATCCACAGGGATGCACTGCTCAAGGAACATCCCGAGATCAGGCGCTATCTCCAGGACTGCCGGGATGGTCTTGTCCGCGACGTGGCCGGAACTGAGGAGGGTCTTTCAGAGCAACAGCGGATCATGATAGACCGCATAATTTCAAGGCTCAGCATTTGCCGACTTGTTGAGACCTACATCGAGAAATTCGGGCCTTTCCGCCGGGATCGTATCAGGCGCGAGAAGGTGCTCGAGCTGGAACCTGCCCTGGGGGTTAATTATTTGGCTTTCAGCAATTCTATAGACCGTGCCTTGGTAAATTTGGGCCTTAATAAGAGGCAGGCAAGCGAAGCCTTAGACCTGGGCCGCTATATCGCGGCATTCGATGAGAAGAAAGCCAAGGAGGCGAAGGCCCAGGCAGGCAGCCAAGGCAAAGCCTCAGGGGAGGGCGAGAAAAGCGATCCTGGATGATTGGCAAAAGAAGGGTGGGAAAAATTTCCCACCCCCTACGCGCTTCCTGTGAAGAAATCTCAGGCAGGGAGGAGACATGACAGAGAATAATCAAGCTCCGATGATCAAGCTGGCCGGGCTGTGGAAGGAAGAGGGCAAGGATAACTCTGTTTTCTATTCCGGTAAGCTTGGCTATGGGACGCGGCTGTTGCTGTTCAGAAACAAATACAAGCGGGATGAGAAAGACCCGGACCTGATCCTTTACTTAGCGAAGTCGGAGGAGCGGAAGCCGAAGGGTGAGGCTTTTCCTGAGCCTTCCGGCGAGGCGGATCCCGACATTCCTTTTTAAGGTGAAGATGAAAGACATAAAGGTTGATCTGGAATTCAAGGCCATGATCTTTCCCCTTGCCGAAGGCGAGCTTACTCAGGATATTTTGAATGAATTGGCAACGGCCAGGGAAAAGTTAAGTAGCCATTATCATCGTGATGGCGCAAATGCGCCATCATGGTCTACCTACTGCCAGGATATCGGGTTAGAAAAAAGCACGGTCAATCGCTGGCTGGCGAGACATCTGAAAAAGGAGAAAGCGAAATGAACGAAAAGGAGATGTCCAATCGTTGTGACGGGCTGAGGTCGAAGGAAATCAGCCTTACTGTGTGGCAGCAGACGGTCATCGACTTTGCCTATGCCGTCAGGATGCTGGTAGAGCCGTTGGCGAAGTCGCATGAAAAATTGGGTTTCAGTGAGGCAAACTGCTTGAGCCATTTGTTCTATGAAGTCAGGGAATTTCTGAAGAAAGTGGACCCGGCTTACCTTGCCTTCCACCGGGACGTTGTGGGCTTCTATGAGAAAAAGCGAGAGCTCAGCTGTGCTTCGGATCGCCTGTGGTGGGAGCCGGAGGACTCAAGTATTTCATTTTGAGGTGAGGTATGAGTGAAAAGCGAAGACAAATTTTAGTAGCACGCTTTGATAAGAATAGCGCAGAAGAGATTATGATTCATCTTTGTGAGTGGAAGGGTCAGCAGTATGTCGATATACGCACCTGGTATAAGCCGGGGCCGGGCGAGGATAAGGGCCTTCATCCTTCCACCAAGGGAATCCGATTCAGCGCTGAACTCTTGCCGGACTTGAGGTCTGCGATCGACGCGGCGATCTCAGCGGTTGAAAATGGGCCGGGGATCGAGATCGTGCAGGATGGCGCTCAGGGGGCTGGAGAAAAGGGCTCATGATCCGTGATAGGGGCTTTTTTCGCGTCCAGTGGCCTTCCACGTGCCGTTCTGATGGCGAATTTGGGGCGAAAGGCTCAGGGTGCGGGGGTGACGTAAGGCCATATGAGGAGCATATGGGGAAGAGGGCATGAAGACAAAAGCCCCGCAGAAATCCGCAGCGCATTTCGTCCCTTGTCTTGCTTTCTGCACTTGCTGCAATCGGGAATATTTGAAGCGCCGGAGCTGGCAGCGGACATGTTCTCGGGAATGCCAGCTTATTTACTTGGCCTTCCAGAAATTTTCTAAGGCATATCGGGAAGGCAGGGCGGACGGCTTGAAGGCCATGATCCGGGAAATCATAAAGGGAGAGGCAGTAATTGCCCCTTTTACCCCCCTAAATGGGGCACCCTCTTATCGAGAACTTGAAAGGTGAAAACGTGAACGCGGTCGCTAAAGGCAAGCGCAAGGAAAAGCTCTGTGCGGATGAACTAAAGGCGAAGGGATATCGCACATGGAAGACGATCCGCCATCGGTTCTTGAATATCGATCTGTTCGGCCTTTTCGATGTAGTCGGCCTGGCGCCGGACGGAAGCCACTTGCTTTTCATCCAGGTAAAGTCAGAGAGAGTGGCGAATGAGGTCCGTGATAGAGTCAGGACTTTGAAGATGCCCCCGGCCTGCCGGAAAGAGATCTGGATCTGGAAGGCCCGGCGCGGATGGGTGAAGGAGGTTTACGATTAACATCATCGATGCGCTTCATGACCCGAAACTTTTCCAGCCTTTATTTAAAGACTTCAGCACGTGGCGAGCCTGGGAGGTTTATCTTCGAGCGCTCTTCGGGCTCGGGATCGAAGGCGAAACGGGCCTGAAGCTTTTCCATGATTGCACGGGCCTCGAGATGATTCCCGAATCACCGATCAAGGAATCCTTTGTCATCGCAGGAAGACGAAGCGGCAAATCTTTCATCTCTTCGGTGATCGCCGTTTTCCTGGCTGCGTTTAAGGACTGGCGGCCTTATCTCGCTGCCGGAGAAAAGGGCTACATCTTCGTCATCGCCAATGACCGCTCACAGGCTCGAATCATCAAGGATTATATCAGCGGAATCCTGGCCTCAACGCCGGTCCTGAAAGCGATGGTGGCGTCGGACCTCAAGGAATCCATCGAGTTGAAATACGGCGTGACCATTGCCGTGAAAACCTGTTCTTATCGGACTCTTCGCGGCTTCACGGTCTTGGCTGCGATTTTGGAGGAGCTCGCCTTCTACCGGAGCGAAGAAAGCGCAAACCCGGATCGAGAAATTCTGGCAAGTCTCCGCCCCGCTTTAGCTACGATTCCAGAAAGCCTCTTGATCGGAATCTCTACGCCATACAGTCGGCGCGGCGTGCTCTATGATCAGTTCAAAAGAAATTTTGGGAAGCCAGGCGGTCCCTTAATTTGGAAAGCAGAAACGCGCGTCATGAATCCGACGATCAATGAAGAGACGATAAAGGCCGCGATGGAAGAGGACTCGGCAGCGGCGCGGGCTGAATGGCTTGCAGAATTTAGGGAAGACATCGAGAGCTATCTTTCGCCTGAGCTTATTGAAGCGGTCACAATTCGCGGAAGATATGAGTTGCCGAAACTGGACGGCTTCCAATATTGCGGCTTCATTGATCCGAGTGGCGGATCTCGAGATTCGTTTTCGCTTGCCGTGGCTCATCGAGATAACAATGGCCGGGTGATCCTCGACCTGATTCGGGAAAGGAAGCCACCGTTCTCGCCGGAAGCCGTTGTTTCTGAATATGCGGCGATATTGAAAGGTTATGGCGTCCTGCAGGTTCAATCTGATCGATATGCCGGAGAATGGCCGCGTGAGGTCTTCAGAAAATTCGACATCACGGTTGAGCCGTGCACACGATCAGCCTCAGAGCTCTATGTGGAATTTTTACCGCTTATAACAAGCAAGAGGATTGAACTTCTGGAAAATAAGAGGTTGCTTTCTCAGCTCGCGAATCTGGAGCGCCGGACCCGAAGCGGAGGCCGGGATTTGATTGATCATCCACCGGGCCTTCATGATGACGTATCAAACGCTGTCGCCGGCGCCTGTGTCGAGGCCGGAAGTGAAAAGCCGATCCCGATGATTTGGAGACTCGGCGACCTTCCAGGCGATAACGCTGATCCGTGGCCCTGGTGGGCAAGGAAATTTTAGGGGGTGAAAAATGACTAATACTGTCTTTATGCCCGGTGCTCGTCCCGGTGATCAAGGTAAGCTTAGCATCGGCGCAATGCATTATCCCGCCTGGTTGGCTGCGGAACTCAGTAAAGGGCGGGAATTTGAAGTTGTGAAGCTCTTTTTTCAAACAGAACACAAATGTCTTCTTGATGGAACTGCCGTGGAATTCAGGGCCAATCTCACCTACGATGTCCCCCAGGAATTGGTCAAAATCTTTACATCGGAAAGGCAGGGGGCTTTGCCGATTGCCGTGCTTATGGAACATGGTGCTCGACCCCGCCGGTTAAAAGATGAATCAAAAATAATTGTGAAAGTCAAAATGCTTTCAACACGGGAGAGCGCCTTTCCAGACGGGATCAGAATTTTGAAATATGAGAAAGACAAAGAATACAGCTTGCCCAAACCTCTCGCTGATGGCTTTTTGCGGCAAGGTTGGGCTGAGGAGAAAAAATAATATGAGCGACCAGATGGAAGATGATGAAATACGAAAGTTGGGAACCTGGCTCAAATGTCGAATCCTCGAGTTGGCCTGTGAACTCGATGAAATCGCGGAAAAAAAAGTTGACCGAGCGACTATAATCCGCAAACTCCGGCTCCTGGAGGAACGCGTTCAGTTGCTTCAGGCGCAGATTGAAAAACATTAGGAGGTATTTAAATGAAAAATTTTGAATCATGCGTGAATTTGAAAGTGCTTTTGCAAAAAGCGTTGGCTGCGATTCCGAAGCTCGAAGAAAAAATCCGGTCTGCGGAGAAGGCGCAACCTGATCTTGATTCGGAAGCGGTCAAGGCAAAGGCGTTGGAGATGAGAGACACCAGGAAAAAAGAGGAAGCCGCCGAGACCAATAAACAGGAGATCGCTCGGCTGCGCGATGAGCTTGTGGAGGCTAAGAAGAAGGTCGAGATCCTCGGCGTAGAGGCGAAAAAGCTTGAACGTCCAGCGTTTGACGATGTGCGAACGAACCATTGGCCGGAATTTGAGGGAGCAATCCGGTCGCTGGCCAAGAAAGCACAGGAGACGGCAGAGGCCGAAAAACGAGTTCGGGCGATCCGGAACCAAGCTCAGGCAGAAATAGATGAGGTGACCGTCATTCCTTACGGGGGAAGCAGGACTTTCTTCACCGTTTTCCCCCCCATTGTTCCGCTTCTTCTCGGGCCCGAAGGTGAGCTGCCGGAATATTCCCCCCTCAGCAGGTTCATCAGAGATTGCAAAGACGGTGGGATTGTCCTTGATGAGTGAGGAATTTCTTTACGGGGAGGTCCCCGAACATTTTGTGGACCGCGAGCTTTTAAGGCTCGGCAAGGAAGCCTTTGAGTTTTGTGTCCGACAATATGGTGACGGCAACCGCCCGCTCAGGTTGCGCTGGATCAGAAAGAGCGAGACTGATTATCTTTATGCGCAAGTGTTGGACAATCTCGCTAAGCTTGGGGGCGAGAAGGTGGATCGCCTGGAACGAAGCTATGAGAAGATTGAGTCCATATATGGCCTTGTCAGAAACCGGTTGACCGGCAAGAAGGAGAAGTCAGGGTCAATTTTTGTGGCCGCAGAGACTCCCGTCTCAATGATTGTCCGAGTCGTAGGACATGAATTCTATCATTGGAAATATTCGCCGCCTGGCTTTTCAAATGAGACGGATGAGCAAGCGGCAAATAAATTTGGCGAGAGGATTGAGCGAGAAATGGCAGAGGCGGCTCGCGCAGAGGCGATGGAGAAATGGCGGCAGCGGTACCGGGAATTAAGAAAAAAGTAAAGCGGTTCAACATGATCATCGGTATATCGGATTGTCGGGATCCGGAGAGAACGATTTCCGTCAACCTTCGGACCCGGCAGTCCGAAAAAATATTGTTAAGTGGGCCCAAAGGTGAAGGCGATTCCCTTAGTCAACTCGAGATCGGCCGTCCTGAGCGATTCTGGGGCGATGTTTTCCAGGGGGAGAATAGAAAGAGGTTATTTGACGCGCTTCGATTCAAGCCAGGCGTCGATGTCGGATTTCTTGAAGAGGACCCGGCGATCGAGCTTGATATGTGGAAGCCCTTGTTTCATGAGCCGTTCAATCGTTCCTTTTGAAATTTTGAGATAGGTCATGAGGTCTTTCTTCGACATGTATTCCGTGCTCATAATGCCATAGATGATAGCACAAGTTTTAATACAGTGAAAAAAAGAGTTGACAAAGACAATATTTTGTGAATAATAAAGAGTATCTATGACCAGCAATGAATTAAGAGGTAATGAAAGAAAATGAGTAAACTCTTGACAGTAAAAGAAGTTTGCGAGTTTTTCGGGGTCTCTCGCGGGACCGCTATGAGCTGGATTCGCAACGGCAAGCTCAGGGCTTTTAAAATCGGCGGCGGGCGGCTCTGGCGGGTCCGGGAATCAGAGCTGAAGCGATTCATGCGACAGGGCCATGAACCAAAGTAAAGAAAAGAGGGTCACGGGCAAGCGGATTTTTGTCATCGTGGATAAAACGGATAGCGAATTTGCCGATAATCTTGAGAAAATTGTTTCTGATTATCATAACCGGAACCTGAACGGCGCGAAGTTATCTAATAAGCCAGAACATGATGATTGAAGAAAAATGGCGCTGTCCTGAATGCCGCCGGTTTGTAGAGATTGAAGATTATGCGCTTTGCACAACTTATCCCCTCGGCATACCGGCAGAGATCATTAAGGGTGCCCGCTGCGAGTCCTTCAAGCGCAAGCGAACCCCAGGCCATGTTCAGCATCAAAAGCATTCCGGTGAGGCTTCTGCATGAAAAAAAAGAGAATGGCCGACGGCGATATTGAAGAGAAGATCATAAAAGCGATTGTCAGTGAGACTGCCCGGCAGTTTCTCGCAGCTCTCTCTCAGACTTTCAGGGACCTGGACATGAGTAAAAGTCGGCGTGAGTTTTTCCTGGATAGACTCGAGAAAAATCTTAGAAAGATAATCAAGACATGAAGGTTTGGATTTATTATACTACTTCCCGGACGATCGATCTGTCGACGTCAGTGGCCGAGAAATCCGGCGCTGGCTCGATGAGTCTTTCATTCCGAACGTGGAAAGCCGAAAAGCCATCCGGCGCGGACTCAGGCGGATAAGGAAAAATCTTTGAGGGATTGGCAAAACAAAAAATGAAAAAAGCAATACTTCTTTTGTCTCTTATTGTCATGTCCGCGAGTTGTTTCGTGTTTTCACGTCTTGATCTCAGCGGGAATTGGATGGGAACGATCACTAATCAATATGGAACTCAACGACTTGACGCGTCCCTAATCCAAAATGGGGACAACCTTTCCGGGACTTGGTCCACCGGTTGGGGGTCTGGTGGGGACCTCTCTGGAACAATCTCCGGCAAGACTATCCGAGGCAGTCTGTCCGGAGCATGGGGATATTCTGCTACGATTAACGGAATTGTAACGAGTGACGGGAAGCAAATTACTGGAAGCGGGACAAGTCAAGATGGTCCATTTACCTTTCAACTCAGAAAAATTTAATGAAAGAAAAAGAATTCAATTTTAAGAAGGCCAAATGTGATTATGATAATTGGGAAAGGTCGCCCGAGGGGATCTTTTATAACATAAACACGATAGGCGATTGTACAACCGAAGATGAGATGAATAACTATCTCATCGTGCACGTCCTTCAGAGACTTCCAAAAAGAATCAGAGAAAAGGTTTTAGAAAAAGTGGTTTTCATGCATACTGTCGCCGATGGAACCGTGCATAGATTCCGTGCAGGAGGAGGTGATGGGGCGTATATCATTTTTAACTTTCGAGGAATCAAAAGCAAGAAGCGCAAGTTACGTACGATCGCGCACGAGATCGGCCATTTTATTTCGCTCCCTAAGAACCCGACCAAATCGGTTCCCGCAGATGAGAATGAACGCCGCGCGGATGATCTATCTGAAAAGTGGGGGTTTGGCAGAGCTTATAAAACTTATAAACAGTTCAAAGGAGCTTTTTCATCATGAAGGAAGAAAAAAATCTTAAATTCATCGGGGCTACGGTCCTGGCCCGAGGATGAGAGGTCGGAAAGGAAACATCGATGAGAGTATTTAAACACCCGGAAAATGGCAAATGGTACATCGACTTCACGATGACCATCGGAGAAAAGAAAAAGCGCTTCACGCGGATCGGCGGCCGGACAAAGAGGGAAGCCGAGATCACTTTGGCGCGGCTGAAGACTGAGAAAGACGAGCTCCGGCGCTCGATCAAGGAAGGCACGGCCAGGCCCGAGAAGAAGCCCGACCTGCTTTTCTCAGAGTTCGCCGAGAAGAAATTCCTGCCCACGGATGGCGTGAAGGGCCGGCGCGAAAGGACGAAGGCCAGTCACAAGACAAGCATCAATAATCTGAACGCGTTTTTCGGCCAAAAGTATCTTTCTCAAATCTCGAAGGAAGACGTTGATCAATACGTCCAGGACAGAAAGCAGGCCAAAGTCAGGAAGCGATCGAAGACTGGGTTTAAGATTCTCGAGCGCTACCTTTCTAACGCGAGCATCAACCGGGAGATCACCTGCCTAAAGCAGATCCTCAAGCTCGCAGTCAAGTATGGATATCTCCAGACGAATCCAGCGGCCGAGGCTGAGAAACTGGCGGAGAGCTCAAAGTGGACCATCCTTAAGGATGATGAGGCGAGACGCCTAATCGAGGCAGCCAGGGCCGGTCTCAAGCCGATTCTGCGGCTCCTGCTTCAAACTGGGATGAGGAAAAACGAGGCCCTCAAGCTATCCTGGGCCTTCCCGGCCTATGAGCGGAAAGCGTACCAGGATGAGGCCGAGGCGCGGTCTGTCATCGATTTGAACCGGGCCCGGATCTTCATCCCCAAAGAGCTGGCCAAGAATCATAAGTCAAGGGAAGTGCCCTTGAGCTCCGACCTCATTGAGATGTTCAAGGGACTTCGGAAGACGCCGGACCAGAAGGGGCCTGTCTTCAACATTAAAGAGATCAAGCGCTCATTTCAATCGGCCTGCAAAAAGGCGGAGATTCCGAAGCTGAGAATCCATGACCTCCGACACACAGCCGCAAGCCGGATGATCGAGGCCGGAATAAATGTCGTTGACGTATGTGAAGTCCTCGGGCATTCAGACCTCAAGATCACGATGAGATATTGCCATGCTTCGGTCGATAACAAGCGCCGAGCGGTTGAGAAACTCGGAGAAATTTATGGAAGTAGTCGAGAGAAAGTCGAAATACCGGCCCCGGCGCCGATCTCGCCACTACCTCTAATTCCTTTAAAATTAAACAATTAGCCCGCTTTTTCCGGAAGCGCGTCTCTTTCTACGAATCAGTAGGTCGGAGGTTCGAATCCTCTCGGGCGTACTTGCTTTCCACCCTGATATGCCTTAAAAAACAGTCATTTATGTCCGGAATGGTCAAAAACGGCCTTTCCGTAAATTTCCAGCATTTTGGGTGTAGCGGACGGCAACGGTCTATTGACAAGAATAGTCTGACTTGGATATCTATATATATCAGGACCTAGATTGTCCAAAGCAAGGGGGCGCATTATGAAAAAGAAAGATATTTTATTGAATCAAAGGCAAAAGGTTAGATATTGCCCGTGTCTTGACAAGGTTCCCTAAGAAAGAGCAGAATCGCAATCATCACGCTGATTCAAGAAAAGGGAAAAATGAGAAGCAGAATACTGACATTGGCGGTTCTGGCAAGCTTCTTGCTTTTTATCTCGACAAGCGACGTCACGGCGAAAGAACGGCGCGGAGCTGAGCTCTTGATCCAAGAACAGGACGGCACACTGATAAAAGGGGAGCTGATCGTAGTCAAGCCAAATTCGCTTTTGTTATTGGACGCTGCATCAGGGGCTGATGTCTCAGCTAACATTGAAGATATTAGGGTTATTACGATCGTCAAGAAATCAAGAGCAGGCAAGGGAGCGCTCATTGGATTTCTTGCAGGTTCCGGGATAGGGGTCATAAGCGTGCTATCGGCCGGCGGAAATCATGAAGAAGATGTCTGGGCAGGCTTTTTTAGTGATATCTTCAAGGCCCTGGCCGTCGCATTGTTCATAACTGCGGGAACGGTTATCGGGTTAATCATCGGGGCCGCGGCAGGAAAAGACGAAATAATCCGATTCGAAGGCAAGTCTCCGGAGCAAATCAAAGGCATTTTAGAAAAATTACGATCCAAAGCCCGGATCGCTCATTTTCAATAGAGCACTTTCTAGGTCGAGGCGAGTGGAGCTCAGATTGGACCGTCATTTTCGGAGAGTTTGCGCTCTTGTCGGAACATGTGACTTAATACGGCTGGGATGCCGCCGTCATCAGAAATTTTGACGACCTGACTGAGCTCGTCGGTCTCTTTCAGAAAACCCTCAACCACCTCGGGCATGCGGCCCTCTTGCTTTTTCTTGTCCTCGCCCCGATGACTCTGCACCTATTGTGCAGAAATGGTGTTAATCTATTTCATTCTTACTGCAAAATTCTCTGATTCTCGTTTCGAGTTTTTGAGCTCTGGCGATGGCCTTCTCTTCTTTTAGATTTTTCATCAATTCGGTCAATCTCAGGCGGACCTCCTGGATTTTTTTGACGGCAAATTCCGGTTCGGCGATAACCACCACCCCTGGTTCTCCGACCTCGCGCATCGCCGTTATATAACGGTCGAGGGAACGGGTGAATTCTTTTTCTACCTGCTTGACTTGGTCCTCTTCGACTGACTGAGCTTTGAAGAAATGATTGTAGACAAGAAAGGCGGCGACGGCCAGTATAACGACCCAGATCAAGAATCTCATCTGATTACCTCATTCCTTAAAATGATTATAATGCAGCCGGCGGCTTAATTCCAGCGAGGATATGGACATTCTTGCGAAAATGTTATATTGAGAACATACCTCGGAACGCGCCGCAGCCGATGCGCTTCTTGAGAGGCAGGAGAGCGAGATGATGGCGGAATCAGTTTTCCGACTGCCCAAATTTATACGATTCATTTTGTCCTTCATTCTTTTGGCCCTATTGCCGCTTCGGGCCGAGCCTCCAGGCGATTTTAACCAACTTCTGGTCAAGTTCGAGCTCGAAATCCACAAAATAATGCTCAATGGGAATATCCCTTCCGCCGCCGTTGCTCTTGTCCGCGGGGATGAAATCATCTGGTTCGGCGCCTTCGGAAACGCCAATGTCTGGGCGAAGACCCCGGCTTTTCCCAACACCGTCTATCTCATCGGTTCCACTTTCAAAACGATGTCCACCTTCGCGCTTCTCCAGCAGATGGAGTTGGGGAAATTCAAGTTGGATGATTCGGTTAACCGCTATCTTTCCGAATTCAAGATCCAGGGAGATGACCCGGCCAATCCGGTGACTTTCCGCCATCTCTTAACGCACACCTCCGGCCTGCCCGGCGACTTTGGGCCATGTCCCGTCTGGGGAGACAATTCGCCCCTTCCGTTAAAGACCTACCTGGAGCGCTCGCTCAAGCTGCAAAATCCACCTCTCACCCGGGTCGTTTACTCCAACATGGCCTACACTCTGATGGCCTATCTCGTCGAAAAATTCTCGGGAGTTTCGTATAAAGAATACATCCAGCAAAACATCTTCGAGCCTTTAGAAATGAAGGATACGGCTTTTGAACCACGCCCCGATATGGTGGAACGGATGGCTATTCCGTATTATTTCAACTCCAGAACAAGAAGCTACATACCCGTCGCTTGGATGAAAGCAAATGTCTGGCCGGCGGGCATCGTCTACGGGACCGTCATCAATCAAGCCCAGTGGCTCATCGCCAACCTGAACCACGGCATCTATAAAGGACATCGGCTGATCAGTGAAGAGACATTCAACAAAGTCATGACGAAACAGTACGCTCAATTCTCCGGCCCGGTCAGCGAGGGCTGGTTGAATGAGACGACAGGCTACGGGCTGACCTGGTGGATAACCGAGCTCAACGGAGAAAAGGTCTTCGCCCATAGCGGGAGCGTAACCGGCTATACGGCCTTCCTGGCGGGCAACTTAAATCAAAAAATTGGCGTGGCCATGCTGACGAACGGAAATAAGGGCCACAAATACCTGTTTGACCTGGCCCTCAAAGCCCTGGATATCTTGGCGGAGGAGAAAAACGTAGAGGAAGAGAGGCAGGGGAGATGAAAAGAAGAAAGTTCTTTAAAGAAATAGGAATGGGCCTGGGCTCATTGGGGCCATTGCTGCGGGTCCCCTCCAAAAAAGCTCCTGTTCCGAAAAAAGAAAAGTCGCGAGCGGCCGGCAGCATGGATGCCTCTGCCGAGGTTAATCTCGATCGCATCGCCTGGAATTTGAGACAAATCAGGTCGATTGTCCAGGTGCCCATTATGGCTGTAGTCAAAGCCAATGCCTACGGCCACGGGTTGGCCGAGGTCGCGCGCCTCTTGGAGAAAGAGGGCGTCGGCTGGCTGATGGTCGGAAAACTGGAAGAAGCGCTACTCCTGAGGAGTGCCGGGATTCGCTCGTCAATCCTCAATTTCGGGGCGTATTCAAGACAGGACTGCGACCGGATCGTCCAAAATAACATCAGCCAGTCCGTTTACTCGGAGGAGGTCAGATATCTTCACGAGGCGGCGCTCGAACAGAAGCGGAAGGCAAGAGTCCATCTTGATGTGGATACGGGCATGGGAAGAACGGGGGTTCGCTTCAAAAATGCCCTGCCGCTCATCCACAAAATGGCCTCCCTTTCCGGTCTTAAAATAGACGGCATCATGACGACTTTGACCGAAGACCACGAATACGACCTGGAGCAGCTCAAGCGATTCGCCGAGGTCTGTTCCCAGGCCAAGGAGAAAGGCATCGATGTGGGGCTCAGACACGCGGCCAGCAGCGCCGGGATCCTCAGCGGCGCCCGTTATCATCTTGACATGGTCAGGCCGGGGATCATGCTTTATGGGTATTATCCTTCCGCGGAGACTCAGTCTGAGGACAAGCTGTCCTTGAAGCCGGCGCTTCGCCTCTTGGCCAGAGTGATTGACATCAGGCACCTTTCCCCGGGCAATACCCTGTCTTACCATCGCGCTTATGTGGCGGCTAAAGAAATGTGGGCCGCGACCGTCGGGTTAGGTTATTCGGACGGCTACCCCGCTCAGCTTGCCGGAAGAGGCGCTGCCTTGATCAAAGGAAAGATTTACCCGGTCATCGCCGCCATCACCGCCAATCATCTGATGGTCGATTTGAATGACAGCGAGGATGTCCGCGTCGGGGATGAGGCCGTCCTTCTCGATAATCGGCCGGAAGATAAGCTGACGGCGGATGTTCTTGCTGAACTCTCCGGACTATCCGTCTATAAGATCCTGATCGGGCTGAACCCGCAGCTCCCCCGGAATTGCGTTTCAGCCTGATACAAAAAAATCGTCCTTTGGTTGACTGCGTTTGTTTTAGACGACCGTCCCGTCGGGGATGACGACGTGCTTGGGAACGACGATAATGCCGTCCTTGATGACATAGCCTTCTATATCTTCAGCGTTGAGACCGCGAGCGTTTATCAGCTTAACTCCATGTCCGATCCGGGCATTCTTGTCGACGATGGCGTTACGAATTTCGTATGGTCCAGATTCTTCTATTTCAAGCGCCGGATTCTTTCAAAACCGGAAGTACAGATGAACTCGAGGTTTTCCTTTTTTTCTATTTCATCCAAGAGGAGGTTTAATCCCAGGGAATCGCTGGCGATATGGCCGGCTATGACCACGTTCAGATTTGCCTTCTTGGCATTCTCCAGGTGCTCTTCGCTGATGTGCATGCCGACGATGGTGCTGACTCCGCTCGCAGCGTATTTCTCATAAACCTCTTTGGCCCCTTCGGTCCCCCCGGTCATATCGACGAAGATTTTTCCGCACTTGCTCTCTTCCGACCCAGAGACGATTTTGGGGGGGAGCTGCAGCTTCGCTGCGATCTTGTACTCGGGGATTTCTTTCAGCAGCTTGAGGAGGTCTTTCAATTTCGCCGGGTTTTCCCGCTCCAACAGCCTGGTGAGGAAGTGGGTGACGCAGTTATCGGCGGCCGTATGAATACACATCAGGGGAAGGCGCAGGAGCTTGGCCACGTCAACGGCCCGGTTGTGGTTGATCGGCATCAGGCGCCTTTCAATCTCACTGATTCGCTTTTCCATCATTTTTTCGGCGACGCTGACGGTGATTCCGCAGTTGGCCAACAGGTCGGCCTGAAGCTTCATGACGTCAAATAACCGCGACAGGGCATAGCCTTCGGGATGATGAGCGACGATGAGGTCAATCTTTTGCCCGAGGTCCTTGTTGAGAAGATAGGTCAGCAAGACCTCTCCCTCCTCCATGTCGATCCCGACGATAATCTTCTTGACCTCCGTCTCAGGGTCGCCGTAAAGGACCCGCGTGTCCGAAAAAGGGTTGAAGAGCCGGTCCTTGTCGAAGTACTCGCGCTCCTCTGCGGCCAGCTTTTCGAGTTTCTCTTTTTCCTCGGCCAGGATTCTCCGGATTTCTTCTTTGTTTCTCAAATCATTTTCAATTCCGGCTTCGATCACGTTATCGTATAGATCCTTGAGTTTCATTCGGCTCCTCCTTTAAAAAAATAATGACTCTGAGAAGCATACACAGGAATCATCCGGGATTCAAGAGGCCGAGCCTTGGTTCTTGAAGCCAGGCGCGAAGGCTGAACGTTCTTGACTTATTTTTTCTAAGTGTGATAAACCTTCGCGCGGGGGAAAAAAGGAGCAAACCAAAAAATGAATAAAAAAATAGAAAATCTGCTCTATTTTAGGGCTTCTGACTGTTTCGACAGCCTGCAACTCGCTGTCGAGACCTTCGAAGATTATCTGAAGGAAAGATTGGGGGCTGCCAGCCCGGACTATTACAAGGCCCGCAATTATCTCAGAGACGGCGAAAAATTTTATCAGGAAACGTTCAAAGAGGCCAAGAGACTGCTCGGTCCGCTACCTCCTTATTCCGCAGCAGAGACAGAGAAATGGAGAACGGAGTACTTAAGTCAGCACAAAATTCTGGCGGTAAGCCAAGAATTGAGTGCCATGAAGGACGAGCTCCTGAGCGACGACTACCTCAACCAGTGGATGTCCAAGGAGGACATCGAGCGGCTTCTGCTCAGGAATTTTGATGCTCAGAAAATGGGAAAAAGAAAATTGCCCAATATCAAAGTGCGCATTCTTCTCGATAAGCTCAACGAGCTCATCGCTCAAGCCCGGCAGCTTCAGAAAAAAGCCATGGAGAAATTTCAGGCCCAGGGCTGAAGACATGGAACATCTTTAGCGCTCCCTGCTTATCTCCACTTCGTCCCGCCAGTAGCGAAGTTTTCCAATCCCCGGGCCGTCAGGGCTGGCGTCGAAGGCCAGACCGAAGAGCGATGGTTTGGCTTCGAAAAGAACCTGATGGCGGTAGATGGCTTTGGTCAGGTTGACGATGGTGTAAGAAAGCCTGGCGGGGGCCGGCTGCCCTCCGCTTTTACCCTCGGAAGCAAACAGGAAATCTCCGTTGGTCTCGAATTCTCCGAACCGGATTTTCCCGGCCTCGTAGGTATATCTCGGACGACGCCAGTCGCGGGCCATATCCCTGCGCAAGTCGTTTTTCACCGCCACGGCAATCTTTTTTTCCCCTGCATCGACCAGGACGGCGAGCCCGGCTCTTTCTGGTTCGACGGGCAAAAGACTGATCCGGTTAACCCAATCGATGGAGTTTGAATCTTTGGAATGAGGAATGAGGACCGTGACAAACCCGACTGTTTCGCCCAGCTCAAAATGCTGGGCCGTAGTCTGATAGATGAGAAATTCATCCTGGTAATGGCGTTTGATCGGCTCGACACCCTCGAGGCGGTAGTGGGTTAAAGGGAGAACGATGAGCAAGTGATGGTCGGAGGGGAGGACACTGCTTTGGATTTTCTCGTAGCATGTTTTGTACCAGTGCTCCCCCTGGGCCAGGATTTTTTGGGCGTTCCAGAGGTTGGCTAAGGTGAACCACTCCTCCCGGCGCGCTTTAAAAATGTCAAAGACAACGAACAGTTCAGGGTTCTTGATGTAAGTCACGACACGGTCCCATTCATATCCCCAGTTATCATCGCTGAGCCTGGTCCGGCTGTAAGCAAAATCCTCAAGCGCCAGAAAATCAACTTTCTGGGTTCTCACGCGCCGGTAAGACCCGGCATCGTGGAGGAAGCCAAGGAGGGACTGCCCCGGAACCTCATCGCGGATGCTGTAACGGAAATCGCCTTTTTTCTGCCCCATCCAGATTTTTTCCGGGCGCACGCAGAGGCGGTTATGAAAATAATCCTGGCGGTAAGCGCCGTAAGGGCCGCTGGGCATATAATCTCTGTAGCCTGCGTCATGAAGCAGGACCGAGCCTCCGGACATGAGGAGCAGGATGCTGTTCTCGTCGGAGTGTCCGTGGGTCATCTTCTCCTCTTCAACCGGGATCGTGTCTCTCAGGTAATCCCGGAAATTCAGCCCGCCGTCGCCTTCATCCCGGTAATTGAGGAGCAGATAGGTATCCTGGGGCTGCCAGCCGCTGCGGAAGACTATTTTCTTTCCCTGGACATCTTCCATGACTTCCTCGGAAAGTGTCGAAGGTGGAACGGCAGGGAGGCTGTCGCTTCCCCAGCGAGTGCAATCGAGAAGCATATACCCGAGTCCGACATTACTCGGGTTTTCAAAATCGATAAATTTGCGGGCGATGGTTGTCGCCGCCCACTTGAGCTGGCTGTCCTTATGGACGCTGGCTGCCGCTTCAAAAAAGACAAGAAAGTGGGCCCAGTTGGCCTCCCAATGGGCGTCACCGAAATCCGGGATCATCCCGGCCGGGCTCAGGAGATGAAGATAGTACTGCGCATAATAGTACCATTCGGGAGTCTTTAGGAGTTCCTCCCTCCTGTTCAAGGCGTCGGCATAGCCGAGAAGGGCGTAAAGCCAAACCCCGTTGTAGATAGTGGCATCCTCGATCTCCCAGTTTCCCCAGTTATCATCGCCGAGGGCCCGGCGCTGCATTTCCCAGACCTTGACTCTGGGGTGAGAGGGGAGTGCTCTTGTCGCCCAGGCCAGCGATTCAGCGCGCAAAGCGGACCTGTTCATCGGGCCCCATTCCTGGCTGCGGAGGATATAATCGACGCTCTGGGCGATGTCGTCTTCGATTTTCTTTGTCTCGGCCGGGCTCAACTGTCCCAGTCGGTGCAGAATCTCATAAGCGCGGATATAGCGCATGACCGTAAAAAAGTCAGGAAGCGCCGGAACGCCGTCGCCGTAATCGGCTCTCTTGGCCTTAGCCCAATCAGGATAGATGGTTCGGAAATCGCCGTATGTCAGCAGAACTTTCTTGGCCCTATCGCCGTATTCGGGCTTCTTTTCTTTTTCATAGAGATGGCTGTAGATAACGGCCATTTCCAGAAGTCCGCCCGGCGGCCGATAACCAAAAACATTCTCCGGGTCAAATCCCTGTTTCCATTTATCGATGAGCTCGTCATAATGGCTCCAGACCCAATCGGCCGAGGAGCGGGCATAGCCTAAATACTGAGACAACGGAATCGGGGCAGCGGAAGAGGATTTCGGGGCGGAGAAGACTTCGCTGGAGATGACAGAAAAAAGCCAACCAAATATGATTAAGCCAACGACGATAAAGAATTTTTTTGGGAACATTTTTTTTGCCCTCCCTGCGTGGGGAAAATCATTTTTGTTTCTGAATCATGACTTCTTATGGCCGGAAGCGTTATCATAGGACAAAGAAAACCTCATTTCAAATTTTATCTTTTCCGCAGAAAGGGCTAATCAGTCCAGGGCGGCTTTGGAGATCCAGCCGGCCATCCTGAGAGCGATATCCGGCTATACGGCTGATATTCCTCAGGAAGATGACATCACCCTGGTGATTATCAGGAGAGTCCAGGCCTAATCCTGGAAATATCAAGCTTTTTGACAGTAACGTCCTTCTGTGCTATTGAATTCTAGCTTAGAAGAAGGACGACTTATTTTGGTTTAGGATTCCTATGGGCAGGTCAAAGAGAAGAGGTTTTTTTAGCTTGGCAGAAGAGGCCTGGGATTCTCTCTCGTTTATCAGCGAATTACCCTTTTTCCTGAGGCACCCCCTTCCTCCCGACAGGCCTCCTGTTATCCTGTCTCAGCGTCTTTGTGAGAGAGGGGCCAGGTTTATGGCCTTATTAGATAGAATTCTTTCGCCTTCTTCGAACAGCCCGTATAAGAAACTCTTTGAGTGGGCTGGAGCCGGTCGGGGCGACATCAGAAAAATCCTCAGCCTTGAGGGTGTAGAAGGGGTCCTCGGACTCTTATTAAAGGAAGGGATCTACCTGACCACGCAAGAATTTAAGGGGTACTGTCCGGTCAGACGGGGAAACCTTCAGATGTCCGTTGAGCCCGCCATGTTCATGAACCCGATGGGTTTATCAAGGTTCAACATTCAGACAAGCGGAAGCCGCGGCAGAAGGACTTTCGTCCCGGTGACCTTCGAATATATCCGGAGCCGGTCAGCGAATGCCTATTGCGATCTTAAAGCCAGGGGAGGGTTGAGCTGGGTTCACGGACTATGGGGCGTTCCGGGGAGTTCAGCCATAGTCTATCTCCTGGAGATGGCCGGCCTCGGCTGCCGGCCCGTTCGCTGGTTTTCTCAAATAAGCCCGGGTTCTTCCGGGCTCCATCCGAGGTATCGTTGGAGCAATCGAGCTCTTTGCGCCTTGAGCCTTATGGCCGGAGTTCCTTTGCCAAATCTCAGATACGTTTCCGTCGAAGACCCAGAGCCTATCCTAATTTGGCTGAAAGAAGTCCTCCAGAGAGGAAGAATTCCCCATCTTTTTACCTATGTGAGCTCCGCTCTCAGATTAAGCCAAGCGTCCGAAAGAGCAGGGGTGGATATTTCCGGGACGCGGCTTACCGTGACCGGAGAACCCCTGACGGAAACCCGCGCTGAGGCTATAGAAAGGAATGGCATTATAGCCTATCCGCGCTATGGAAGCGCCGAATCAGGCACCATCGGTTATGGCTGCCTAAATCCTCAATTCGTCGATGAAGTCCATGTTCTTGTCGACCGCCTGGCCGTCATCCGACTCCATCAAGCAAAAGAAGATATTCCGCCGGGAGCGCTCTTCATCACGAGTTTAGAGCCCTCTTCGCCTTACCTCCTTTTGAACGTCTCTGTAGGAGATTACGCCTTCTTGAGCAAGCGGGACTGCCGGTGTCCGTTGCACGCTCTTGACTGGACGACCCATCTCCATACAATCAAGAGCTATGAGAAGCTCACCAGCGAAGGCATGGCCTTTCTTAGTGCCGATCTGGAGAAAATCCTCGATGAGATTCTGCCCCGCTCCTTTGGCGGCAAACCCGGTTATTATCAGCTCATAGAGGATGTGGCAAGCGATGGGAAACCAAGGCTGCGACTCTTGGTCCACCCCGCCCTGGGCAAAGTTGACCCCCGGGCCCTGACTTCAGTCTTTCTCAATGCTCTTGGCCAGGGCGGCGAACCTCAAAAATTAATGAGCCTGCTCTGGAGAGATGCCCGGATCATCCGGATAGAGCAGAGAGTTCCTGTCCAAACAGCTTCCGGAAAGATCCTCCACCTGTATCGCCGGCAGGTCTCGGCCAACATGACCAGTTTAGATGAGTAAAACTATGTCAAACCCGATCAGATTGGAGGGCTTGCTTCCAGGCTGGGAGGCGCCCAGGTCTCAAGAACGCTATCTTATCGGAGTCCTTCGCGGAGAGGGAATTGGTCCTGAAGTCATCGACGTCGCCCTTCAAGTTCTCAGTGAATGTGCGGTCAGAATGAAAGTTAATTTTGCCATTAAGACCGGAGGAGAAATTGGGCTCGCGGCTTTAACAAAATCCGGGCAAGTTCTCACACCCGAGGTTGAGGCCTTTTGCGAATCCATCTTCGCTCAAGGCGGGGCAGTTTTGTGCGGACCGGCAGGCGGCCGGTTTGTTTATGAGCTCCGCTCCAGGTTCGGGCTTTATTGCAAGATCTCACCCGTCCGCCCCCTTAAGGTCCTGCAGGACGCAGGAGTTATCAAGCCCGAAGCTCGGGCTGATGTCGATGTTCTTCTGGTCAGGGAAAACACAGGAGGCGTTTATTTCGGCCGTTGGGAAGAGAAGAGAGACAAAGGCGATTGGCTGGCTTCCCATTATTTTGATTATCATAGGGAAGAAGTCGAAAGGGTTCTTCAAGCGGCGGCGGGTCTGGCGCTCCGACGTCGGAAGATTCTAACCTTAGTGGTCAAATCCGAGGGTTTGCCTTCTATAAGTCGCATCTGGATTGAAACAGCTCAGAAAATCGCGGAAAATTCAAGCCTAAGGCTTCGGACTCTTCAGGTCGACCACGCTGCCTTTCAGCTCATCCAGACGGCCCAGGATTTTGATGTGATCGTTACTTCCAATCTTTTCGGCGATATCCTGGCTGACGGTTGCGGATTGCTTTTGGGCTCGCGAGGGATGTGTTATTCCGGGAACTTTGGAAAAAATGGCCTGGCTGTCTATCAAACAGGCCATGGATCAGCCAATGATCTGGCTAACCGGAACCTGGCTAACCCGATTGGCCAGATTTTATCCCTGGTCATGATGCTTGAAGTCAGCTTCGGCCTGGCGGACTTGGGCAACTCTGTGCGTAAAGCCATCGAGCAGACTCTTCAGGAAGGCTGGAGGACTGCCGATATTGCGGGAAAAGAACATGTCATAGTCGGGACGAAGGAACTTGGTTATAAAATCAGACAAACGCTCAAAAAAATCATCCCGTGAGAAAAAGCATCAAAATTAGGGAATCAAAGGGCCTCGTCGATTTAACTGCAGATAGAATTTTTCCCCAGGCTTGGGCCAGGCATCTCTATTCTACGTAAACCCAGCGGGGTCATTGGCGTCATAACTCCTTGGAATAATCCCGTCTCTATTCCTGTGGGGAAAATCGGAGCGGCCATCGCTTTTGGAAACACAGTTGTGTGGAAGGCGGCGCCGCCTGCTCCTCGAACCTCCGGGCTGGTGCTCGAGACCTTGTTAGAGCCGGGGGCATGTCCCGGGCTCGTCAGCCTCGTTTTCGGCTCCAGGGAAACGGCCAGGCGGATCATTTCCAATCCCCTCGTCAAAGCCATATCTTTTACGGGCTCAGACGCGGCTGGCAGGGAAGTGGCCAGCCTGTCCAGCCGTCAGATGAAACCTGTTCAGCTTGAGCTCGGAGGCAATAATGCCAGCCTGGTCATGCCCGATTTTGAGACTGAGACAGCCGCGCGGGAACTGGCCGTCTCGGCCTTTAGCTTTGCCGGACAACGGTGTACTGCGCCTCGCCGGCTTATTGTTCATGAAGATGTCTACAAGTTTTTCCGGGAGGCTCTTCTGGCGTCAATTCGCTCCTTATGCTTGGGAAACCCGGCAGATCCACAGACTCAGGTGGGACCTGTCATATCCAAAAAAAAGCAGCTGGAGCTTAAAAGAATTGTCCAGCAGGCGCAGCGTGAGGGGGCGAAGCTGCTTCTCGGCGGCCAAGTCCCTCGAGGTTGGGAATCCGGGTGTTTTTTTGAGCCGACCGTTTTTGAAGCTAAAAAGAATGACTTATCCCTTGTCCAGGAAGAGACATTCGGACCGGTGGTTGTCCTTCAATCCGCTCCTGACCTGGACACGGCGGTGAAGCTTCTCAATGGAGTAAAACAGGGCCTTGCAGCCAGCCTCTATTCCTATGATAAGGAAAGCCAGCGCTATTTCTTGGAAAAGGCGGAATGCGGCATCCTCAAACTGAATCAGTCAACTCTCGGCGCGGCCCCGGATGCGCCTTTTGGCGGATGGAAATCATCCGGATTAGGTCCGCCGGAACATAGTTGGGGAGATTATGAATTTTACACGCGGGTTCAGACTCTTTACTTCCGTTCGGCCCGCAGGACGTCCTAAAATATCTTACTGATTCTTATTGAAAAACCTGCTTCATGATGCCGACAAGGTCGAGAGCAAAGTCGATTTCAGTGAGAGGAATATTCTTGCTCTTGGCGATGGTAGTGAAACGGCCGTCTTTGTTGCTGTCCTTGGTGACGATAATGTAGTCGGCAAAGGGCATAACGGCGTCGATCATCCTCTCGTTATCGCTTCCGGGCGCTCCTCTTAGGGCCGTTCCGCCCACATGGACGGCCATGATGCAAATTTTGTTCTGTTTGCAGTAATCGATGATTCTCTTCAGCCGAGCCTCTTCCGTTTCGATGGTCAGGCCTGAAGCTCCCATCCCTTTGAGGCTGGCCCCGACGGCAAAAATGACCGTCTGGTAGGGCGTTCCTTTAGGATACTTGGCTAAGTCTGTGTTAACCTCGGCATGAAACCCCGGCCCGGATTCTTTATCCGCCAGGCCCACTCCGGCCTTCAACATATCGATATCAGGCACATCACAGTAGTCATACCCTAGGCCGGCCTCTTCAAGGACGATGTTCACGGTGGTGACATCGTTGCTTTGTCCGGCAGAAGTTGTCAGAATCGGAAGCTTGGCCTTGGGGACAGCCGCTTGGGCAGGGACGGAAGAAGAAAACAAGATCAGGAGCAAAAAAGATATGACAGCCAAAAAATTTCTGAAAGCTTTCATGTTATGTTTTTCTCCTTTCCAAAAAGTCTATCACTACTGGCCAGGGCTTGGCAACCATCCCCGGCAGCTCGTGTCTTATTTTTCCTCCGGCTCTAAAATCGCGTCGTAAACCTTGATCGCTTTTTTCCACCAGTCCGGATAAGCCGGCTTGTTGCGTTCGCGGGTCCTTTTCTCCGTATCATAGTAAGACAGTTTGTTGTACCTGACAAGAAGGTCATCGCCGAGCTTCCACCAGGCCTTGACGACATTGTCCGCATTTGTCAGGCAGTACCCGTCGAGATACGCAATCCCTTCGGTCTTAGACTTATTGTAAAGCTCGAGAGCCTGCTTATCAATTTCACCGATACCGGCCACAGCCTTGGCTTCCCATTCCGCTTGAGCTTTCTTGACGTCTTCAATTGCAGCGTTGTAGGCGACTTGAGTGTGAAAATCGACATAATCGAAAGCCCATCTGGCCGAATCTCGGTTGAGGACCCAGTGGTCGCCGATCTTGAATGAAGCGGGAACATCGGTGATCCCGGCATAGAGAGGCATGTAGCAGGATGTATCCTGGAGGCCAAAAGAGAGCCAAGTAATACCCCCAATGGGCCCCGGCAGCCAGCCCCGGCACTGGGTGATGGTCGTATATTCAACGGTCGGCGAGGAGATGGTCCGGGTCGTGCCATAATAGTTCGGGTTTCCAAAAGGACCTCCCCGCAGACCCTTCACCCGGTCGAACAGAGTCCCCTGGGCCCGGTCCCTGGTCATATTCATCACATCCTGGACGGAAATTTTCTTATCCGGCTTGGCGGAAAAAGGATAATCCATATCGGGAGTGTCAGGGTTGATATTGAGCGAGGAAGCGACGATGTTAAAAAAACGCCACAACCTGCCCCGGCGTCCTTGGGTGCTTGTTGCGCTTCCTTCGGCTGGGGAGTAGGCCCTTTTCCAGCTGAAGGATTTTCCGCTCTTAGGGTCGTAGAGTCCGTTTTCGACGGCGAAGGAAACAACGTGGGCTGAGGCCATATGATAATCTTTGTTCTTGAGGTCGATTTCTCCGATCCTCGACTCATTCGGACAGACCGAGACGTGGTCATCGGGAACGCGCTCGGCGCACCAGACGGCTCCAGGCTTTCCGCTTTTCGGCGTCCAGAGCGGCCCGACCGGCATGATTTCAAAGACCCAGATTTCGTTCGGGTCATGGACGGCCAGCATTTCGCCGCCGTCGTTATAGCCGTAGCCGTATTTTTCTGCCAATGACCCCATGAGCTGGATGGCCTCGCGCGCCGTCCTGCATCGCTCCATGGCGATGAGAGTGAGCATGGTGATGTCAAAAGCGGGCGTCGGCGTGTTATTGTACAATTTTTTCACGCAGCCGATGGTCGATTCGCCGATGCCCAGTTGCTGTTCGTTCATGTAGCCGAACATGCCATGATGGTAGGCATAAGTATGGGGCACCTCGGGAATCTCCAGGCCGGTGAAATCGTTCTGGTAAAGGTCCCATTTCAGGCCTTCTTGAGGCGGCCAGGTTTTGTACTGGTTAATGTGGTAGATTTTGCGCATCTCGCCGGGCTTGTGATCAGCGGCGTCGACATGGCGCCAGGTCCAGTCGCAGACGCCGCAGTCACAGGTGTGAGTGGCGATAGTGGACCCGTCAACCGAGGCATTTTTTGCCACCATAATGACCGTGCAGGCGTCTTGAGACAGGTCATCAACAAAGAGGTTCTCTGTAGTGCCTTGGCGGGTCCGCGGCAGGAGCGAAAATACTAATATCAGGACGGCCAGGGTCATGATGGAACCGATAAAAAGCTTTTTAGAGTTCATGCCAAATCTCCTTTTTTATAATCCTGCCCTCAAAATCATTTCTCGGGGGGCTCGAGCAATATATCATAAACCTTTATGGCTTTTTTCCACCAGCCGGGCGCCGAAGATGTTTGCGGCCGCTCCCGGACTCTCTTTTCCGAGTTGTATACGCCGAAATGATTGTACTTGACGAAGAGCCGGTCGCTTTTCGGGTCATAAAGGCCCTGCTCAACCGCAAAGGAGATCACGTTAGGAGAGGCCATAAAATAGTCGGGATTCTTGAGGTCGATCTCTCCGATCCTCGACTCGTTGGGACAGACGGAGACCTCATCGTCGGGGACTCTTTGGGCGCACCAGACGGCGCTGGGTTTGCCGCTTGTGGGCGTCCACAACGGTCCCGCAGGCATGATTTCGAAGACCCAGACCTCCTTAGGGTCGGCCACGGCCAGCATCTCGCCGCCGTCCAAAAAGCCGTAGCCGTATTTCTCCGCCAGGCCGCCCATCAATCTAATGGCCTCACGGACTGTCCGGCATCTTTCCATGGCCAGAAGGGTCAGCATGGTGATGTCCATCTTCGGCGCCGGCGTCGGATTATGTATTTTTCGGACGTTGCCGATAGTGGATTCCCCTATGGCCAATTGATGCTCGTTCATGTAGCCGAAGACGCCATGGTGGAAAGCGTAGGTGTGGAGGATCTGGGGGATTTCAAGCCCGGTAAAATCCTTGAGATATAAATCCCATTTCAGCCCTTCCGCGGGCGGCCAGGTCCTGATCTGGGAGATATGATAGATTTTGCGCGTTGAGCCGGCTGGATAATCTGCGGCAGGAATATGCCGCCAGGTCCAATCGCAGATGCCGCAGTCCGCCGTATGCGTGGTCATTATCGAGCCGTCGGCTGAAGCGTCTTTTCCGACCATGACCACCGTGCAGCCATCGGCTAAAAACTCTCCTTCAGGCGCCGGGGTCTGTCTTCCTGCATCCGCTGCGAAGAAAAGGCTGAGGAAACTAATGACGGCGAGCAGGATAAAAGACCGACTCAAGTAGTCCCTTTTCATCCTTATCTCCATTTCTTGATGGCCTTGCTTTCTCCAGTTGACCTGTTTTGCCTAAACCGTATTATTAGCGGCTGCTCTTAGGGGGAAGGGGCGAAGCGACGTTTCGAGGCTGTAAACAGACATCATCAAGAAGCAGATTAGTCGAGATTGACTCTATCTTTCTCCGCATTTTTCGGGTCATGAAAATAATGGCCCACGCCGTTCTTCACGACTTCGGCATAGCGGGGAACGTTTTGAACAGCAATAGCTCTCTCCGGAAATTTTTTGGAATACTGGTGCATGATTTGCAAAATGACCGAGCAGTGTTGGCCGACTCTTTTTTCCATGGGCCAGCCGGATTCGTCATAAGGGACGAACAGCTTTTTCTTGGCGGCCAGGCTGAGCAAAAATGGGTCTTTGCCGTCGAGAAGAAGTTTCTCGGTCTTGGGGCCGGTCGGCTGGTCGAGAAAGGGAATGGGCGCTTCGAGAAGAAAGGGAAGCGTATCTGAATAATCGCCCATCTCGCGGTGGGAAAGCCCACGGAATCCGGTGGGCGACGGCTCCACATGGCTGTCAAAACCTTCCTTAGCTTTGACCGTCAGCGAAGCTAAGGTGGCTATTCTTTGGGATTTTTCCGGAGCAACGATGCAGTTCGTAACAGGGAACATCGTCTCAGCGCCGTGAGTGTCGATGGCGATATCGACTTTTTCCTGCCGCATGATCTCCATGGCGGCGAAGGTGACTTTTTCCATGAGCGGGCCGTTCGGCCGGCCGGGCCAGGTCCGGTTGGAGTTGCGGACATCGATGAAAGAGAGGAGCTGTCTCTCGGGATAATGGATGTAAACATCCGGGTCCGGCCATTGATCAAGGGGCGAAGCGTCTCGGTTTCCCATCCTGAATTTTTTCTGGCCCCATTCTGTGGGAATTTTAAAATAAAGCGGATAGCCGTCGCCGGCCTTTGTGTTGCGGCTGGCGCTGTGGTTAAACTCTGGAATGATGATAAGCGTTCCCTTCTCCACAATGCCGTTCTCGATAATGATGAGAGCGGCCAGGAGTCCTTCCGGCTCGTTGGCGTGGGTGTTGGCCATGATGACTAATTTTCCGCCTGCTTCCTTTCCTTCCATGAAGAAAACAGGTGTGTCAGCCACCGTGCCTTTGAGTCCCCGGCAATAGTCGCTCAAAGGAACCACCTTGGTCACACCGGGGCCGGCCACGACAGGGATATCGAAGTGGCGATGGCGGAAGAGCTGCAAACCGCCGCTCACAAGCATGGCCAGAAAAAGAGCCAAGAGGGTGCCCTTAGTCAACCAGGTCCGCGTCATTATCTCTCGTCCTCCAGAATTTCTTGAATATTATTTTACCATATTATATTATTTTACCCGCAAAATCCTCAGGATGAGCGGGATCAGCACCAGAAGATAAAGGATCATGTCCTCGGTATTTTTCTTCTCCCGGACGAAATTCCAGAGCAGCATGGCGACAAGGAATATACTGATGGCGTAGTAGAAAATCATGATGAGGGGCATGAATCCTCCTTCTCTACATGCTCCAGCGTACTAAAAAGGCCAGCTTGGCGCTGTAGACGATCATCAGGATTCCCACGATCGTAATCACCAGCCAGGGAAGCCAGGTATTTTTTAAAAAGGTCCAGTAAGAGCCTTTGTATTCAGAGACCATAACGCTCAGCCTTCCGATAAGAGCCGTGGGCGGAAGGCCGTCGCCTAAAGGCCAGAGAAGTGATAAACCAGCCATGGCCACCGTGGCGTGGAAACCTCTCGAGTCAAGAAACCAGATCAGGGGAATGCCGATCACAGCCGCAGCGCCGTAGGTCAGGATCCCCTCGGAAACCGGAATGATAATGGCCAAAGAAATCAAGAGAAGGGTGAGCTGGGTGCTGATGACGGCATAGGACAGCATCCCGCGCACGCCGGTGGCGGTCATGATCTGCTGAAGCATGCCCACGACGACGATGGTGGCAAGCAGCGGCAGAAGCCGCTTCACCGTGTCCCTTGACAGAGCCAAAACTTTTATTTTTTTAGGGCTGACCAGCCAGGCCGCCAAGGCCGACAGGGTGAATTCCAAAGGCAAACCCAGGATGGGAGTCTGGAAGGGCCAGAACCGGTAAGCGGCCACAGAGCCGAAGAAAACCAGGAAGGGGATGAGCACCCGCCACCAGCTCATCTTGGCCGGCACGTCCGGCATCTCCTTGAGGGCGGTCGCCAAGTCTGAGGTCCTTTCTTTTCTCCAGCCCAGGACGAGGACGGTGAAGGTGCCTAAGAGAAGCACGGGTATGCCCAGGGTGAATTCAAAACCGACATACGGAATGGCTGTTCCGGCGCAAAGAATCATGGCCCAGATGTTGACAGGGGGTGCGGCGGCGCTCAAACCCGCAACGATGAAAAGGATGGCCGCAACTTTTTTTTCAGGAACGCCTAAGAATCTCAAGGCCATGGCCACCGGGGCTCCAACGACGAGCAGCGAAATGCTTCCTGCACCTGTCAGCGCGCCCGGAATAAGGACAATGATCATCAGGATGAGCAGCGCGACCAGCCTTCGGCTGTAAAAATAGCGAATGGTGGCTCTGACGACATAGTTCACTCCGCCCGACTCGGAGACGATGGCCATGAAGATGGTGGCTGTGGAGAAAACAAGGATGACGTCGAGATAGGTCGAGGACCCCTCGACGAGATGCCGGGCCAGCTGACCGAGAGGAGGAGTGTTATAGAAAGCACCCGTGACTCCGCCCGTCAGGGCGGCCAAAAACATGCTGATTTCGACGGAGAGTTTGCCGGCCTTGGCTAGGGCGTAAGCAAGAACCATCACCGCCAGGATGATTCCTATGTGTGTGGCCATAGCTCGTATTCTTCGCATCTTATCTTCGGCTTCAGGAGATGTCAAGAGGCGACGGTGCTGGCGGAAGGATTCAGCAGAATAATTTAAAAAATTTAGATATTGAATTTTTTTTGAAAGTGATTTATATGAAATGACATGCTCCGGTTCTGGAAAAAGAAAACCCGAAAATCGAAAATTCCATCCGGCAAAGAACAGCGCCGGGAGCCTCGCCTTGAAGACGTCAACGAACTAACCATTGAGCCTCGCGAGGCAGAAAAACTCGGCCTGGAGAGAAGAAAGTATTATGCCCGGACAAGAGACGCCTCTCCGAGCGGGCTGAAGCTCGAATGCGAAGTCCCATTTCCGGTGGACACGGCGCTCGACATCAGGCTCCAGTCTCCGAAAACGCGAAAGCTCATCCAGGCTACGGGAAAGGTGAAGTGGGTCACCGAACTCGAAGAGGGAAAAGCGTATGAGATAGGCTTAGAATTTGTGGATACATCTATCAGCGCCATCATGGACCTTTTGGAGCACATCTATAAAGCCTAAGATCGTCCCGGCCTTGACAGACAACTCAATTTTCAGTAAAAGTCCGCCTGAATATGGCCTGTCCTTCTTTTCAACCTCTATGGAATCTGTCCGAGCGAGAGGTTTACGAATAAGTCATTTTGCCCATGAGAGGTGTCCATGAACGTCAAGTTTCGTCTCGGTATAATGATGTTTCTGGAGTACGCTATCTGGGGGTCCTGGGCCCCGGTGCTTTCTGCCTATTTGATGAACACCCTTGGTTTCAGCGGCACCCAGGTCGGCTGGATTTACAGCCTGCTTCCGCTGGCAACGATCATTTCACCTTTTGTCGGCGGGCAGCTGGCCGACCGCTACTTTCCTACACAAAAGGTCATTGCGGTCCTGGGGCTCGTCGGCGGCCTTCTCCTGATTTTCGGGTCGACGGTCACTTCCTACTCGGCCGTGATGTGGGTGATGCTGGTCTATTGTCTCATTTACGCGCCGACTCTCGCCTTGACCAACTCCATCGCCTTCATCAACCTGCAGAATTCAGAGAAGGACTTCGGCAAGATCCGCGTCTGGGGAACGATCGGCTGGATCGCCGCCGGGCTGGGCCTGGCCGGATGGAGAATGATCGCCAAATCCGCGGGAAGCGTGGCCCTCAAAGGGGATACGCTCTTCCTGGCCGGCCTTTTTTCTATCGTCATGGGCGTCTTATCGTTCGGCCTGCCGCACACGCCGCCCAAGAAAGAAGGGACCAAGCCGTGGGCGTTCTTGGAAGCCCTCAAAATGCTCAAGGATGGCGATTTCGTGGTCTTCACCGTCATCTCTTTCATTGTCGCCACGGAGCTCCAGTTCTACTACGTGCTGACGGCGCCATACTTGACTTCGGCGAAAATCGGGGTCTCCGAATCCGCGGTCTCGGGAGTCATGGTCATCGCCCAAATCGCCGAGATTTTCGTCATGGCGCTTCTGCTCCCGTACTTCCTGCCCAAGTACGGCATTAAAAAAACGATGATCATCGGCGTGCTGGCCTGGCCGCTCCGCTACATCATTTTCGTCATCGGCACGCCCGCCTGGCTGGTTATCGCCTCGCTGTCCCTGCACGGCTTCTGTTATGTCTTTTTCTTTACGGCGGCGTTTATCTATGTTGACCTGATTTCGCCGAAAGATGTCCGTCATTCGGCTCAGAGCCTGATCGCCGTGGTCATCCTCGGTTTCGGGAATTTTGTCGGGAGCAACTTTTCCGGCTGGATACAAAAGATTTTTACGGTCGGGAAAGCGACCAATTGGCGGAATGTCTTTCTTGTGCCGACAGCGCTGACTCTGATTTGTGCCCTGGCCTTTGTTTTTCTGTTTGGAGCCAAGAAAACGGCTGAGGCGCCGGCGCAGTCATAATAAAACGGGGACATGTTCCGAATCTCTGGATTTGGCGGGTGTTCCCGGTTCGAAGATACTCGGAGGACATGATGAGCAAAAAAGTTCTTGGGGTCGGAATTATCGGAGGAGGTTTCAATGCCGGGTTTCATATCCGGTCCTGGGTCGGCGTCCGCGATGCCGATATTCTTGGTATCGTGGAGCCGGATCAGAAAAGAGCTGCGCAGGCCGCGGCTCTCGGGCGCAAGCTCAATGTTGGCGCCGCGAAAGTTTATAAATCCATCGCTGAGATGGTCTCTGACCCGGCCATCGATGCAGTCTGGATTTCCTCTCCCAACTTCACCCGCATCGAGGTCATGGAGGAAATCGCTCAGACATTGGAAAGGGGAAAAGGGGAGCTTATCGGCGTCTGCTGCGAAAAGCCGCTCGGCCGGAACGTTAAAGAAGCGCGCCGCATGCTCGAGTTTGTCCGAAAGGTCAAACTCCTGGACGGCTATCTCGAGAACCAGGTTTTTGCGCCGGCTGTGGCCAGAGGAAAAGAAATAGTCTGGACGAGGGGGGCGGCCCTTTCCGGAAGGCCCTATCTGGCCCGAGCGGCCGAGGAGCACAGCGGTCCGCATGCGGCCTGGTTTTGGGAAGGTTCGCTCCAGGGCGGCGGGGTGCTCAATGACATGATGTGCCATTCGGTCGAAGAAGCCCGCTTCATGCTGACTCCTCCCGGCCAGGATAGGACCAGCCTCACGCCGCTCAAGGTCACAGCCTATGCCTCCTGCTTAAAATGGCAGATGCCGGATTATGCCAAGGTCTTGTGGGATGCAAGCGGCGGCAAAACAGACTATCTCCAACGGCCGGCAGAGGATTTTGCCCACTCTCTTGTCGAATACCGAGCCGAAAACGGCCAGGTTGTTGTCGTCGAAACAACGACAAGCTGGTGCTATGTCGGGGCGGGACTTCGCCTGACCATGGAGCTCCTCGGTCCCGAGTACGCCCTTCAGATCAACACGCTCGACTCCAACCTCAAAGTCTTTTTCAGCCGCAAGGTCGCGGGGAAAGCAGGGGAGGACCTCGTGGAAAAACAGAATGCCGAAATCGGCCTGATGCCGGTCGTCAGCAACGAGGAGAGTGAATACGGCTATGAAGCGGAAAACCGTCATATGATCCAGTCATTCCGCAAGGGTGTGAGGCCCGTGGAGAACTTCAATGACGGCCTTAACGTGGCTGAGCTCCTGATGACGGCCTATATGAGCATAGAGCAGGAAAAGACAATAGCCTTCCCGCCCCCGGGATTGGAATCTTTTATTCCCGCCGTGGCCAAAGGAACATGGAACCCGAAAAAACTTAAACGATAAATTCATCTAACCAGGTACGAGGAGGAAAGCATGAAAAAGATGACACTCTGCTTCGCTGCCGTGTTCTTTTTAGCGAGCCTGGGGGCACTTTCGCCGGGACAGTCCGCCGGAGAGAACTGCGCCCAGGTGAAGATCAAAAAATTTCCTGTGGCCATGCAGTGCTGGACTTACAGGACATATACCTTTTACGAAGCCGTGGCGAAAACCAAGGCCCTGGGAATTCAATACCTGCAGGCTTACCCTGGCCAAGTCCTTTCGACCGAACAGAAGAATGTTCTTTTCGACCACAACCTCAAAGATGACCAGATCAAGGCCATAAGAGAAAAATTAGAGGGTTTAGGGATGGAAGTCGTTAGCTACGGCGTTGTCGATACCGGGAGGACCGAGGAGAGCATGCGCCAGGTCTTTGATTTTGCCAGGGAAATGGGGATCCGGACCATCGTCACCGAACCTGAAGACGGGGATTTTCCTATCCTGGAGAAGCTGGTCAAGGAATACGACATCAACATCGCCATTCATAATCATCCCGAACCTTCGAAATATGCCAAGCCGGAGACGGTCCTGGCGCACGTTCAAGGCCTGGATGACCGGATCGGCGCCTGTGCCGACACCGGGCACTGGATGAGGGGAGGAATTCGTCCCGTGGAGGCGCTCAAGCTTCTCAGCGGCCGCATCATCGATGTGCACCTCAAGGACAGGAGCGACTTCGGCACAGGAAAAAACATTGATGATGTTCCCTTCGACCGGGGAAAAGCCAATATCCACGATATCCTGGCTGAGCTTACCCTCCAGAATTATCCCGGGACGCTCACCATTGAATATGAAAATGAAGCGGAAGTCATGACGCCCGAGCCTGCCGTCCGCCAGGGGCTCGAATACCTTAAGAGCATCACCTATCATGAAGACTATGAGCAGCTCCTGAAAAGTAAGTGGGGGAGGTATTCTAAACACGGCTGGAACCATTATGGGCCCGGCTATTTCGAGCTCGATGAGAAAGAGGGCGTTCTTAAATCCCAGGGCGGCATGGGGCTTTTCTGGTACAGCGTGAAGAAGTTCAAGGATTTTGTCCTGGAGGTCGACTTCAAGTGCGCTCAGAAAGAAACAAACTCGGGAATTTTCCTCAGGGTGCCCGATGTCCCGACAAGCGATGACTATATTTATCACTCTTTTGAGGTCCAGATTTATGACGCCGGCGAGGATATCCACAAGACCGCGGCCATCTATGACGCCGAAGCGCCCAGCGCTTCCGTCTCCAAGCCAACGGGTGAATGGAACCATATGAAAATCACCTTCCAGGGGAAGCACATCCAGGTGGAGCTAAATGGCACTCGCGTCATCGACTGGGAGGCCGAGCCCCGGGGGAAAATTAGGGATTTTGCCGCCGAAGGCTATATCGGACTCCAGAACCACGACAGCATCGCGCCCGTTTACTTACGGGATATTTTTATTAAAGAATTATAAGAGAACGCCCCCGGAAGTATCAAAAAGGAGCACAAAATGAAGAATCTAAAAGCATCTCCGATAAAAAGATTCCTGGCCTCTCTTTTCACCATCACCTTTCTTGCCGTCTTCCTTGGCCTGGGGGGTACAGCCTGCAAAAAGGCGGAAATCGGTCCGACCCCACCTGTTGCCGAAAAGATCAAAAAAGAGCTCACGGCGCACGGTCAAACCCGGATTGATTATTATTATTGGCTCCGCGAGCGGGAGAACCCCAAGGTGGTCGAGTATCTGAAGGCCGAGAATGAATACTTGAATGCCGTTATGAAGCCGGCCGAGGCGTTCCAGGAAGCTCTCTATAAGGAAATCGTCGGCCGGATCAAACAGACCGACATGTCTGTCCCTTACCGTTCCGAAGGCCATTATTACTACACCCGTTACGAGGAAGGAAAGGAGTATCCCGTCTATTGCCGCAAGAAAGGAAACATGGACGCTCCTGAGGAAGTCCTGCTCAACGTGCCGGAGATGGCCCAGGGCCAGGCTTATTTTCAGGTGGCGGGCTTTACAGTGAGTGCGGATAACAGCTTCATTGCTTATGGAGTGGATAACGTGAGCCGCCGTCTTTATACCATGCATTTCAAGAATCTCGCGACAGGCGAGACTTCCGCCGATGAAATTCCTAATACGATCGGGCAGGCTGC
>Ga0315280_10001588_pt1 | contig 38685 bp, 33 predicted proteins | sample YL17G06_40_MG_FD_203697 | JGI IMG/M metagenome (GOLD analysis project Ga0315280, IMG submission 203697) | Sediment microbial communities from Yellowstone Lake, YNP, Wyoming, USA - YL17G06_40 | ecosystem: Environmental > Aquatic > Freshwater > Lake > Sediment | place: USA: Wyoming | collected... | reverse complement strand
GCCGGGCGGCACGGCGAGCATTTGCAACGACGCATGCGCCCCGAAACAGGCCGAACGCGGGCCCGACCCAAAGCCCGACAGGCTCCAGAAAAAGAAAAGCCCTGACCGCAGGGCCAGGGCTTTGAAAGCCTTGACGCGGTCATCACATCAAGGCTCCTGCTCAGGGAGGAAAAGCAGGGGACGACCACCTTGCGGCTATCATCCAACGGCTACTTTAGCAGATGAAAAGCGCATTTCCAGCAGCTTCGGGGCCCGGAGAAACGCTTAGATCGGACGCGAGCGAACCCGACCCCGCGCCGCGCACCCCGAACCCCAGCCGAGGTTGACCGTCGTGCATACACCAGCCCCCTACCCCGCCAGCCGCCCGCGGCGTCTGCGCCGCGACGAATTCAGCCGCGCCCTGGTGCGAGAAACCCGGTTGCACCCGTCCAACCTGATCCTGCCCGTGTTCGTGCTCGCCGGCCAGGGCATGGTGCAGGAGGTCGGATCGATGCCCGGCGTGCAGCGGCGCAGTCTTGATCGTCTGTTGCCGGTTGCCGAAGAATGCCTGAGCCTGGGCATTCCGGTGATGGCGCTGTTCCCCGTGCTCGAACCCGCACTCAAGACCGAAGACGGTCGCGAAGCGCTGAACCCCGACGGGCTCATTCCGACCGTGGTGCGCGCGTTGAAAGCGCGCTTTCCGGAACTGGGCCTGATGACCGACGTCGCACTCGACCCGTTCACGACACACGGCCAGGACGGATTGCTCGATGCCACCGGCTACATCGTGAACGACGCGACCGTGGCCGTGCTCACCCGGCAGGCATTGCTGCAGGCCGAATCCGGCGTCGACATCGTGGCCCCGAGCGACATGATGGACGGGCGCATCGGCGCGATCCGCCAGACCCTGGAAGCGAAGGGCCACATCCACACCAAGATCATGGCCTACAGCGCGAAGTACGCGAGCGCCTTCTACGGCCCGTTTCGCGACGCGGTGGGTTCGGCCGCGAACCTGGGCAAGGGCAACAAGAAGGTCTACCAGATGGATCCGGGCAACAGCGACGAGGCGCTTCGCGAAGTGGCGCTCGATCTGGCCGAAGGCGCTGACATGGTGATGGTCAAGCCCGGCATGCCCTACCTGGACATCGTGCGCCGCGTCAAAGACGAGTTCCGCGTGCCGACGTTCGTCTACCAGGTGAGCGGCGAGTACGCGATGCTCAAGGCCGCGGCGGCGAACGGCTGGCTGGAGCATGACGCGGTGATGATGGAAAGCCTGGGCGCGTTCAAGCGTGCCGGCGCCGACGGCGTGCTGAGTTACTTTGCGATGGATGCGGCTCGACTCCTGAAGTCTGGCTGGACTGGCTAGGACCGTGGGCGGCAGAAGCCGCCGGCTGCAGCCCAGGCTCCAAGGAGCCGGGACGCGCGCAAGTTCAGTCGCGATGCGGATCGCGCAACCCCAGCGCCAGCAGAATCTCGCTCTCGGCGGTTTCCATCGCGTGCGCCGTCGCCTGGTCCTGGTGATCCAGGCCCTGGGCGTGCAATGCACCGTGCACCACCAGGTGCGCGTAATGCGCCTGAAGGTCGATCTCGCGTTCGGCGGCTTCGCGCCGAATCACCGGCGAACACAGCACCAGATCGGCCACGACCTTGGGTTCGCTCTGGTAGGCAAAGGTGAGCACGTTTGTCGCGTGATCGGCGCCGCGGTAGTCGTGGTTCAGGTTGCGGCCTTCGGCAGCCTCGACGCAGCGCACCGTGATTTCGGCGGGCCGCGACAGCGCCGCGGCGAGCCAGCGTTTCACCTTGTGGCGCGGCAGAAGCGTCTTGTCGCTCGCATCCGCGAACTGCAGCGACAACGTGAGCGCCGGGCGTGCCATCAAGCCCTCAGGTCGGATCGGCGCGCGCCGACTCGTAGGCCTCGACGATGCGCGCCACCAGCGGGTGTCGAATCACGTCGGCCGACGTGAACCAGGTGGTGGCGATGCCGCGCACCGGGCGCAGCACGCGTTCGGCATCGACCAGTCCGCTCAATTGACCGCGCGGCAGGTCGATCTGGCTCACGTCGCCGGTGACCACGGCCTTGGCGCCGAAGCCGATGCGCGTGAGGAACATCTTCATTTGCTCGGGCGTCGTGTTTTGCGCTTCGTCGAGGATGACGAAGGCGTTGTTCAGCGTGCGCCCGCGCATGAAGGCAAGCGGCGCGACTTCGATGCTGCCCTTGTCGAAGGCTCGTGTCACGTTGTCGATGCCCATCAAGTCGTACAGCGCGTCATACAACGGACGCAGGTAAGGGTCCACTTTTTGCGCCAGGTCACCCGGCAGGAAGCCGAGCCGCTCGCCGGCCTCGACCGCCGGGCGCGTGAGCACGATGCGCTGCACGCTCGCGCGCGCCAGCGCATCGACGGCGCAGGCGACGGCGAGAAACGTCTTGCCGGTGCCCGCCGGGCCAATGCCGATCGTGATGTCGTGCGACAGGATATTGCGCAGGTAGGTTTGCTGGTTCACGCTGCGGCCGGCGAGGTCGGGTCGGCGCGTTTGCAGCACGATCGAATCGTTCGCTGCGCTGTCCTCGAGCGCCACGTCCTGGCCGGCGACGACGAATCGGCCCGTGGGCGCCGCGCGGCTCGGCGCCGGCCGGCGCAATTCGCCCTGCGCCTGCAGCAGCGTCAACTGCAATTGTTCGGCAGGAATGGGCCGGCGCGCCCGGTCGTACAAGGACTGCAGCAGCAGCACGGCGCGCTCGACATGCGGCTTCGCGCCCTCTACTCGAAACGAAGCGTTGCGCCGCGAGATGCTGACGTCAAGCCCGGCCTCGATGCTGCGCAGGTGTTCATCCAGCGCGCCGCACAGATGCGCAATTCGGGCGTTGTCGGGCGGGATGAAAGCGTGGCGCAGGATCACTTTGGGCTCAGGTGGTGGGTCAGCGCCCGGGATTGTCTACCCAGGTGAGCGCCGCAACTGCCAAGCAGTTCCGCAGCCGCCGTGCCTCGCGCGCCGATCGGGCTTTGCCGAGGCAACCCATCCACCACAATGAGTGCCGATGTTCGCTGCCGTGCCCAAAATTCCTTGGCGGGTTGCCCGCAAATTGCATGTGGCACCGCGCGGGCTCGCTCTTGCCGCGATTCTTGCCGTCGCGGTCTGCGCAACCGGTGCCGCATTCGGCGCCGACCCCGCGGTGCGCGTCATCGCCCAGGCGTTGACGGTCGCCGACGCGGGTGACAAGTATCCGCTGACGGCACCTGCTGCGGCCACGCGACTGCCCGACGACTGGTCGCTGACCCGCCCCGAGCACGACGCCGTGGTCTGGTACCGGATCCGCTTCGATCCCCCCGGCGCAAGCGCCCCACACTCCTCGCAGTCTCTGTATATCGAGCGCGCGTGCAGCCAGATCGAGGTGCAGCTCAACGGGCAACTCATCTACAGCACTCGATCCTCGGTGGGATCTGTGGCCAACCACTGCGCCCGGCCCCATCTCATGAGGTTGCCCGCGTCGGCACTGCTGCCGAGCGGCAACGTGATCGACCTGCGCCTGCAGGGGCACGCCCTGCAACGGGTTGCCGGGCCTGCCCGCGCCGCAGGATTGTCGGTCCTGAAGATCGGTCCGAGCGAGGTGCTGGCGGCGGAGCACGCGCGCAGGGAGTTCTGGAACGTCAGCGTCGTGCAGGCGCTGAGCATCGTGCTCGCCGCGCTCGGCTTCGCGGTGCTGAGGCTCGACTCGTGGAACCGACGCAACTCGCACCTGCGGCCGTATGGCTGGCTCGCACTCTGCGGGTCTGCCCTTGCGCTGCACCACTGGCTGGGCGAAGCGCCGGTGAGCAGCGCCAGCGTCGAATTCATCGTCGCCGCCGCGGTCGCCCCACTCGCCGCGGCGAGCATGCTGTTCCTGTTGCGCCTTGCCGGCAGGCGCTGGCGCCAGATCGAAAAATTGCTCTTGCCGCAGTGCTTGCTGATGCCGCTCACGCTATTGCTGGCCGGACCGTCGCGCCTGTTCCTGGCCGCGTCGATCTGGAACACCGTGCTCGGGCTGGAACTGCTCGCGGTGATCGGCCGCACCCTGTGGCTCACGCGTCGTCAACCGCCCCACGAATACTGGCCGATGGCAGCGGCACTGGTCACGCTTGCCACGGCGCTGGCGCTGGAGTTCGCGGTGCAGCGCGCCTGGGTCGCGCCACCGGCGTTGGAAACGACGCAATTGATCCTGATCGCGCTCGCGATCGGCCTCGGGTTGCGCTTGTTGCGCGGGTTCGCCAAGGCACTGCAGGCCGCCGAACTCGGACGACGACAACTGCCAGGGCGCGCGCTCGAACTCGCAGCCGCGGCGGAGCGCAAATTCTCACAGATGGCCGACGCGCGCATCGAGCAGGTCATGGCCCAGGAGCGCAAGCGCATTGCCGCGGACCTGCACGACGACCTGGGCGCGAAGCTGCTGACGATCGTGCACACCAGCGATTCGCAACGCATCTCGACGCTGGCGCGTGAAGCGCTCGAAGAGATGCGCCTGTCGGTGCGCGGCCTGACGGGCAGACCGATGCAACTCGCCGACGCGCTGGCCGACTGGCGTGCCGAAGTGATGGCGCGTCTGGGCCAGGCGAACATCGAAACCGATTGGCGCGGCCCGGACGAAGACGTGGAGCAAACCCTGCCGGCGCGCAGCTTCGTGCAGACCACGCGCATCTTGCGCGAGTCGGTCAGCAACATCATCAAGCACAGTGGCGCCACGAACTGCAAGGTGCGCTGCACAGTGCGCGACGGCGAGTTCGAGCTGATCGTGCAGGACAACGGCTGCGGCATCCCGATGGAGCTGGACGGCAAGCTCGACCGTGGCCACGGCATGGCGAGCATGAAGCACCGCGCCAAGCAGATGCGCGGCCAGTGCCTGGTCGAATCCGCGCCGAGCTATGGCACCGTGATAAGGCTCACGCTTGCGCTGTGAACCCTGCTGCGGCCGGCAGGCGCCCTGCTACGATGAATTTCCGCGCGCTTTCCCGCGCCCCCGAGACCCGCCGCATGAACAGCATACTGTTGCTCGAAGACCTGCCGGAGATTCGCGTCTGGCTCAAGGCGCTGGTGCTGGAAGTGTTTCCGCAGGCGCTGATTTCCGAAGCGGCTCGGGTGCATGACGCGCTCGAATTGATCAGCGCCGTCAAGTTCGACCTGGCCCTTTGCGATCTTGGCCTGCCCGATGGCTCCGGCGTCGATGTCGTGGCCAAGCTGCGCGAACTGCAACCCGATGCGCAGTCCGTCGTCGTCACCATCCACGACGACGATGACCATCTCTTTCCGGCGCTGCAAGCCGGCGCCTTCGGTTACCTGCTCAAGGAGCAGTCGCGCGAACTGATCGCCGAGCAGCTCAAACGCATGAGCCAGGGCGAGCCGCCGCTCTCGCCGTCGATCGCGCGCCGCGTGCTGACCCACTTCGCGAAGATGACGCGGCGCCAGGAGCGCCCGCAGAACATGCCGCAGGTCTCGCTCACCGATCGCGAGAACGAAGTGCTGCTGCGGGTCGCCAAGGGTTTCACGTTGCCCGAGATCGGCGTCCAACTCGGCCTGTCGCGGCACACCATCGCCGACTACGTGAAGCAGATCTACCGCAAGCTCAACGTCAGCTCGCGCGCCGAGGCCGCGCTCGAGGCGCAGCGCCTGGGCCTGTTCCGCCGCTGAACCGCGCCGAAGCGGCGCCCCCGCGCCGGCCGGTGGCCCACGCCGCCGATGCGTCGCCGCTTCGCGCAGCCGACCACGCCAGCCGCGGTCAGGCAGTCGCCAGGCCGCCGATAATGCCCCGATGCTTGGACGACTGACCGGAACGCTGACTGAGAAATCCCCGCCCCAGGTTTTGCTCGATGTGAACGGCGTCGGCTACGAAGTCGATGTGCCGATGAGCAGCTTCTACAACCTGCCCGGCTTGGGTGAGCGCATCACCTTGCTGACGCATTTCGTCGTGCGCGAAGACGCGCAGCTGCTGTATGGCTTCTTGACGCACGACGAACGCACGACGTTTCGCCTGCTCGTCAAGATCTCCGGCGTCGGCCCACGCACGGCCTTGTCGATCCTGTCCGGCCTGAGCGTTGCCGACCTGGCGCAGGCCGTGAGCCTGCAGCAAAGCAGCCGCCTCGTTAAAGTACCGGGCATCGGCAAGAAGACGGCCGAGCGTCTGCTGCTTGAACTCAAAGGCAAACTCGGCGACGCCCTCACCGCGCCGAGCACGGCGCTCAGGGGCGCGCAAGGCGACATTCTGCAGGCGCTGGTCGCGCTCGGCTACAGCGACCGCGAGGCTGCCGCCGCGCTGAAGGCGCTGCCTGGCGATATCGGGGTCAGCGACGGCATCAAGCTGGCGCTGAAGGCACTCGCCAGATAGGCACCGGGACACTCGGTCAGGAGCTCGATCACCGAGCCCTGGTGCGCCCAGCCGGCACGTCGTGCACTTCGGCCAACGCTGCTGCGGGCGTGGTGAGCCGCAGCAGCCAGCCGATAATCGGGCATGTCGATCCAGACCGACGACTTCGAACCCGCGCGCCGTGTCCTCAGCGCAGCACCCGCGTCGCCGAACGAGGAGGCGATCGAACGCGCGCTGCGCCCCAAGGGCCTGGCCGAATACGTGGGCCAGACAAAAACGCGCGAACAGCTGGCAATCTTCATCGGCGCGGCCAGAATGCGCCGCGAGGCGCTCGACCATGTGCTGCTGTTCGGCCCGCCGGGCCTGGGCAAGACGACGCTGTCGCACATCATCGCCAACGAACTCGGCGTGAACCTGCGCTCGACTTCGGGGCCGGTTCTTGAAAAGCCGAAAGACCTGGCGGCGATCCTGACCAACCTCGAGCGCAACGACGTGCTCTTCATCGATGAGATTCACCGCCTGAGCCCGGTCGTCGAAGAAATCCTCTATCCGGCACTGGAGGACTATCAGATCGACATCATGATCGGCGAGGGCCCGGCGGCACGCTCGATCAAACTCGACCTGCAGCCGTTCACGCTGGTGGGCGCGACCACGCGCGCCGGCATGCTGACGAATCCCTTGCGCGATCGCTTCGGCATCGTCACACGCCTTGAGTTTTACAGCGCCGAAGAACTCGCGCTCATCGTCACGCGCTCAGCCGGCCTGCTGAAGGTGGCAACCGATCGTGAAGGCGTGTTCGAGATCGCACGCCGTTCGCGCGGCACGCCGCGCATCGCGAACCGGCTGCTGCGTCGCGTGCGCGACTTCGCCGACATGAAGGGCAACGGCAGCATCGACAAGGCGCTCGCCGACAAGGCGCTGGTGATGCTCGACGTCGACCCGCAGGGGCTGGACGTGATGGACCGCAAGCTGTTGCAGGCCGTGATCCACCGTTTCGACGGCGGGCCGGTGGGGTTGGACAACGTGGCCGCGGCGATCGGCGAAGAGCGCGACACGATCGAAGACGTGATCGAGCCGTTCCTGATCCAGCAGGGCTACTTGCAACGCACGCCGCGCGGTCGCGTGGCGACCCTGGCGGCGTACCGGCACCTCGGCTTGACCGTGCCGAAGGGCCTGGGCGATGATCTGTTCGGCGCCTGAGCCGCGCTCCGGGCGCCCAGGTGCGCGACGGCTCAGAGGCTGAGAGTTTTTCGAGCGTGCCCGAGCAGCGCGCCAGAAGGCGCATGATCTAGGCGCAAAGCGCAGGCATAGCTCGGGCTATGGCGAGCATTTGCAACGACGAGCAGGCGTCTTCTGGCGTGATGAGCGGGCATGATCGAAAGACTCTCAGCCTCTCAGTCCTTCTTGCTCAACAACGAAAGAAACTCTCGCCGCAGCGCCGGGTTCTTCAGAAAGGCGCCGCGCATGACGCTGTTCGTCATCATTGCGCCATCGTCTTTCACGCCGCGCCAGTGCATGCAGAAGTGGTCGGCCTCCATCACGATCGCCAGGCCGTCGGGCTTGACGTGTTCCTGCAATTCGTCGGCGAGCATCTTCACCGCCTCTTCCTGAATCTGCGGTCGAGTCATGACCCAGTGGCAGATGCGTGCGTATTTCGAAAGGCCGATCAGGTTTGAATGCTCGTTGGGCAGGACACCGATCCAGACATTGCCCATGATCGGGCACAGGTGATGCGAGCAGGCGCTGCGCACCTTGATCGGGCCGATGATCATCAGCTCGTTCAGGCGCGACACGTTCGGGAACTCCGTCAGCGCCGGCATCGGCTGATAGCGGCCGGCGAACACCTCGCTGATGAACATCTTGGCGATGCGCCGCGCCGTGTGACGCGTGTTGTGATCGCTTTCGGTATCGATCACGAGCGCCTGCAGCACCTCCTGCATCCTGGCTTCGACCTCGGCCCGCAACTCATCGAGCTCGCCGTCGCGGATGAACGGCGCGATGTTGTCGTTGGCGTGGTAGCGCGCCTGGGCACCGACCAGCCGATAGCGGATCCGGTCCGACGCCGACAGGCGTGACAGTTCGTCTTCAGTGCGGAAAATCCGCGTGGATACTTCGCGCGTCATGACGCTCCTCCTGGGTCTGGGTTTGGCGAAGCCTACCGCATGCGCCGCGCCCGTAGACTGCGTGCGGTGAAAACCCCTGCAATCGGTGTGCCGGCCAAGGCAGCGAACGCTGGCGAACCCTCCTCGCTGCCGTTGGCCGTGTTGCTGCAGCATTGCGCCGATGCGGTGCGCGCCGTGCGCGGCGGCGAGTCGCTGCATGCGGCGCTTGAGCGATGCCCTGGCCCGGCACGGGCAGGCACGCAGGCCTTGAGCTTTCACGCCTTGCGCTGGCTCGGTTCGGCGCTGGCGGTGCGCACGCTGCTGGCGCCACGCGCGCCGCCACCCGAGGTCGATGCCTTGCTGCTCAGCGCACTGACCTTGTTGTGGCCGGGCGCGAGCGCCGCGTACGCCGAACACACGGTGGTCGACCAGGCGGTGCTGGCTGCGAAGCGGCAGGCGCCGCGCAGCGCCGCCTTCGTCAACGCCGTGTTGCGGCGCTTCCTGCGCGAGCGCGATGCGTTGAGCGCTGCCGCGCTGCGCGATCCCGCGGCACGCTTCAATCATCCGCTTTGGTGGGTCGAGCGCTTGACGCTCGACTGGCCGCAGCACGCGATGGCGATCCTGCAGCGTGCGAACCAGCACCCCCCGATGCACCTGAGGATCAACGCCCGGCGCATGACAGCGCCGGAATACGTTGCGCGCCTGGCTGAACAGGGCATCGCGGCGCTGGCCCGCGGTGCCCAGTGCGTGACGCTGCACGAGCCCTGCCCGGTGTCGCGCCTGCCCGGCTTCGCGCAGGGCGAGGTGTCGGTGCAGGACGCAGCCGCACAACTCGCCGCGCCCTTGCTGCTGGGGCATGGCCTGGGCCCGGGTTCAAGAGTGCTGGACGCCTGCGCCGCACCCGGCGGCAAGACGGCGCATCTGCTCGAGTTGGCCGATCTCGACGTCACGGCAGTCGATCGTGATGGCGTGCGCCTGCAACGGGTCAGCCAGTCACTCGATCGGCTGGGCCTGCGCGGCCGCACGCTGTGCGCCGATACCGCCGACCCGCACGCTTGGTGGGACGGCACGCCGTTCGACGCGATTCTGCTCGACGCCCCGTGCAGCGCCTCCGGGATCGTGCGGCGCCACCCCGATGTGCGCTGGCTGCGCCGCGCCTCCGACCTTGAAGCGATGGCCCTCACGCAGGACCGTTTGCTCGACGCGCTTTGGCCCCTGCTCAGGCCCGATGGGCGAATGCTCTATGCCACATGCTCTGTCTTCAAGTGCGAGGGCCAGGATCGGATCGACGCTTTTTTGCAACGCCGGCACGATGCCGGAGTCGCACGCCGGCCCGCATCACCCGGCCACCTGTTGCCGCTGCCCGACAATGAGCCACACACCAGCCGCGCCGCGATTGCCTCCCCCGGTGACGGGTTCTACTACGCCCTGCTCGAGAAACTCGCAGTTTGACTCCGATTCACGCGACACCGCCCGATGCCCGAGCGCCAGCCGCGGCACGCCGCATTGCGGCCGGGAGTGCGGAGCGCCTGTCGCCGTTGTCACGCCGCGCGCTGCTGATGGCCGGCGTGGCGCTGTGGCTTGGGCCTCGGGCATGGGCCGCGACCACGCCCGCGTTGACGTTTTTCGAAATCGACCGCGAAGACGACGCCGTGGCGCTGAACTATGTCGTCGACTTCGAACTCGCCCCGGCCGTGGAAGATGCCCTCGGCAAAGGCATCCCGCTGCACTTCATGGCCGAGGTCGAGGTGTTGCGCAGCCGCTGGTACTGGCGCGACCGGCGCATCGCCCACGCAGTGCGCACGTGGCGCATCGTATTTCAGCCTCTCACGTCCAACTACCGCGTCAGCTTCGGGGGCCTGAGCCGCACCTACCCGAGCCGCAGCGAAGCGCTCGCCACGATCACGCGCAGCGGGCGCTGGAGGATCGTCGAGCCGGGCCAGGTCGAACCCGACAGCCACCACTATCTCGAGTTCAGGTTTCGCCTCGACACGAGCCAGCTGCCGCGGCCGATTCAGATCGGCATCGGCGGTCAAGCCGACTGGACGCTGGAAGTCGAGCGCACCCAGGCGTTCAGCTGACGCCGCGGTGGTGCGATGCTCAAAGCAACGCGTTGGGCCTGGGTCGTCTCGCTGGTGGCAGTGACGGGCGCCGCGCTGGTGCTCGCCTTCCTGCTCTCGTTCGCCACCAATTCGCCGGCACTCTACGAGCGCTACTACCTGTGGCTGTTCTGGCTGAACGTGGCGGTGGCAGGCTTGTTGACGCTGGTCATCGTGATCGCCTCGGCGCGCCTGGTCGTGCGCTTGCGCCGGCGCAAGTTCGGCAGCCGGCTGTTGCTCAAACTGGCGGCAATTTTCGCCACCGTCGGCGTGATTCCCGGGGTGTTGATCTACACGGTGAGTTTTCAGTTTGTCTCACGCAGCATCGAAACCTGGTTCGACGTGCGTGTCGAAGGCGCACTCGACGCCGGCTTGAACCTGGGCCGCGCCACCCTTGACGCACGTGTCAGGGAACTTGGCGAGCGCACCCGCGCCGCCGCCGAGCGGCTCGCCGAAGCCGCAGCCAGCCCACGCCCGCTGGCACTCGAGCGCCTGCGTGAGGGCCTGGACGCGCAAGACGTCGCGATCACTGGCCCGGCCGGCCAGACGCTCGCCGCCGCGGGCGGGTCGGCGACTTCGCTGCTGCCCGATCGCCCAAGCCAGACCATGCTGCGTCAGGCGCGCCTGCAACGCGTGACGAGCCAGCTCGAGGGCCTGGACGAAGACAACCCGGCGGCGGCGGTCAGTGCCCGGGTGCGTGCGCTGGCATTGATCCCGAGCCGCGAATTCGGCTTGGGCGAGCAGGAGCGTTTCCTGTACGTCACGCAGGCCCTTCCCCAGTCGCTGGCGATGAACGCACTCGCGGTGCAATCGGCGTATCGCGAATACCAGCAGCGCGCCCTGTCGCGCGACGGCCTGCGCCGCATGTACATCGGCACCCTGACCCTGACGCTGGTCCTGGCCGTGTTCACCGCGGTTCTGCTCGCCGCCTTGCTCGGCAACCAGCTCGCGCGGCCGTTGTTGCTGCTCGCCGAAGGGGTGCGCCAGGTGGCAGGCGGCGACTTGGGCGTCAAACCGGTGTTCGCATCGCGCGACGAACTCGGCGGCCTGACGCGAGCGTTTGCCGACATGACGCAACAACTCGCCGACGCACGCAGCCTGGTGCAACGCAGCGTGGCCCAGGTCGAAGGTGCGCGCGCCGAACTGCAGACGATTCTGGACAATCTCAGCGCCGGCGTCATCGTGTTCGACAGCCTGGGTCGCATCGACATCACGAATCCCGGCGCGACACGCATCCTGCGCCTGCCCCTGGCTGCGTACCGGCTTCGCCGCCTCGACGAGGTGCCCGGGCTGGCCGCGTTCGGCAAGGCCATCGAGCAGCGCTTCGAGCTGCACGGCGCGAACCTGGCGGCGGGCGAGCAGCCTCTTTGGCAGGATTCGTTCGAGCTTGCGGCACCCGACCCATCGCATCCGGAACATTCCGCCGGCGAGCAGCGTGCCAGCATGACGCTGCTCGTGCGCGGCGCGCCGATGCCGCAGGGCGCACGCCTGCTCGTGTTCGACGACATCACCGACGTCGTCTCGGCGCAGCGCAACCTGGCCTGGAGCGAAGTGGCGCGGCGCCTGGCGCACGAAATCAAGAACCCGCTGACGCCGATCCAGCTGTCCGCCGAGAGGCTTCAACTCAAGCTCGAGTCCAAACTGCGTGGCGCCGACCTGGCGATGCTGACCCGCTCGGTGGGCACCATCGTGACCCAGGTTCAGGCGATGAAGAGCCTCGTCAACGAATTCCGCGACTATGCGCGCCTGCCGGCCGCGATGCTGGTTCCGCTCGACCTGAACGCCTTGATCAGCGAAGTGCTCGCGCTGTACTCCACCGCGCAGGATGCAGGCCGCTTGCACGCCGATCTCGGCGAAGGCCTGCCGACGATCCTGGGCGACAGCACACAATTGCGCCAGATCGTTCACAACCTGGTGCAAAACGCGCTCGACGCCGTCGCCGACCAAGTCGACGGCCGCGTGCGGATCAACACCGAAACATCGCGCAATGCACGCGGCGAGCCGCGTGCGGTGCGCCTGCAAGTCATCGACAACGGTCCCGGCTTCGCGGAGAAGGTATTGCAGCGTGCATTCGAACCCTACGTCACCACCAAGAACAAGGGCACAGGACTGGGCCTGGCCGTCGTGAAAAAAATCGCCGACGAACATGGAGCGCGGGTGCGAATCGCCAACCTGGGGCAGGCCAGTCCAGGCCTGTCCGGGGCCGGCGCGACGCATGGCGCACAAGTTTCGCTATCATTTTCCAAACTCGCGCCGGGCAACAGCCCTGCGGCAGCGGCGGCAACAGCCGTCGCTGACCGAGCGCATTGAGAATTCATGGCCACCATTCTTGTAGTTGACGACGAACTGGGCATTCGCGCCCTGCTCTCGGAGATTCTGACCGACGAAGGGCACACCGTCGAAGTGGCGGAGAACGCCGCAGAGGCTCGCGCCTGCCGGCAACGCGTGCGCCTCGACCTGGTGCTGCTTGACATCTGGATGCCCGACGTCGATGGCATCACCTTGCTCAAGGAATGGGGCGCAGCATCGTTGCTCACCATGCCCGTGATCATGATGAGCGGCCACGGCACCATCGACACCGCGGTGGAGGCGATCAAGTTCGGCGCCCTGGCCTTTCTCGAAAAACCGGTGACGCTGCAAAAATTGTTGCGCGCCGTCGAACAAGGCCTGAGCAAACCCGGCGCAAGCAACGCGGCTTCTGCAGACCGCTCCGTGCGCGCCGTGCTCGGGGCGGGTTCGGCCGGGGCGGGTGCGGGCGTGGCCATGGCCACGAGCACGATGCTGCCGCTTGCGCCCCTGTTGCTGGGCCCGCAGTCGGAACAGAGCTTTGACCTGGACCGCCCGCTGCGCGAAGCGCGCGACGCGTTCGAGAAGAGCTACTTCGAGTTTCACCTCGCCCAGGAAAACGGCAGCATGACGCGCGTGGCGGAAAAGACCGGTCTCGAGCGCACCCATCTGTACCGAAAGCTGAAACAACTCGGCGTCGACCTGAGCCGCAACAAGCGCGCCAGCACCGTCTAGGAGTCTGTCGGGCTTCTGGCACGGGCCACCGCGTGCCGCGCACGGCGCAATCGCGCAGGGCCCTCGGCTAGAATGCGCGCCTCACGGCCAGGTAGCTCAGTTGGTAGAGCAGCGGACTGAAAATCCGCGTGTCGGTGGTTCGATTCCGCCCCTGGCCACCAGGCCTTCTGCGCGGCCCGTGCGCAGCAACACCACCACCCGCCTCGCCCCATACTGCGGCCCCCGATGAACGAGCCGCGCTACGCCTGGGTAGTGGTGTGGGCCACTTTCGTGAGCCTGGCGGTGATCTTCGGCGTGGCGTACTCGTTTGCTGCGTTCTTCGAATCGTTCAGCAGCGCATTCGATGCGCGCCGGGCTGATGTCTCGCTCGTGTTTGCGCTGTCGGGCGGCGTCTATTTCGTGCTCGGTGCCTTCGGCGGCATGCTGTCGGATCGCTTCGGACCGCGCGCAGTCTGTTGCAGCGGCATGGCCTTGATCGCACTCGGCCTGGCGCTGAGCAGCATCGCGCAGTCGATGGCGACGATCTATGCCGCGTACGGCGTTGGTGTCGGCGTCGGCATCGCATTGGTTTACACGCCGGCGATCGGTTGCGTGCCGCCGTGGTTTGTGCTGCGCCGCGGTTTCGCCGCGGGCCTGGCCAGCGCCGGCATCGGTGCCGGGACCGTGATCGTGCCGCTGCTTGCCGCCTTCGCCATTGCCCAGTTCGAGTGGCGCGTCGCGTTGCGCGCGCTGGCCCTGGGCGTGCTGCTGGTGGGCGTCAGCGCGGCGTGGCTGCTGCGGCGTGCGCCGCAAGTGGGGCAGGCTGGCGCCGCAGCAAGCGGCATGAGCCTGCGCCAGACCTTGCGCAGCCGGCGTTTCTGGTGGCTCTACCTCGGCGTCGTCAGTGCCGCGCCGACCATGTTCATTCCATTCGCCCACGTTTCGGCGGCTGCCCGTGACCTGGGGCTCGCCGACGCGCATGCGGTTGGGCTGGTGGGGTTGATCGGCATCGGCAGCCTGATCGGGCGCTTTGCGATCGGTGCACTCGCCGACCGCATCGGGCGCCGGCGCAGCTTGACGTTGCTGCAAGCGTCGATGGCGCTTTCCTACCTGCTCTGGTGGGGCGCGGGCGGCCACCTGGCGCTGGCGCTGTTTGCGCTCTGGTTCGGCTTGAGCTACGGCGGCATCGTGTCGTTGCTGCCGGCGCTGTGCATGGACTTGTTCGGCGCGCGTGCAGTGGCCAGCATCATCGGCACGCTGTACACCGGTGCGGCCATCGGCAATTTGTTCGGGCCGGTGCTGGCGGGCGCGGTCTTCGACGCGCTGGGCAGCTATGTGCCGGTGATCGTCGGTTGCCTGTTCCTGTCCTGCATCGCCACCGCTGCGTCGGCGCATCTGGCCAGGACGCAGGCGCCGGCCTATTGATCCTTTGACGTCTTCCGCTCCAGGCTCAGCAGGCCAGGCGCTGCTGCTGCATGCGAATCACTTTGCGCGCCTTGGCCGCGGCGTACAGGCGTGCCGCTTCGGGTGACGGCCAACGGTGGCCACCGGCGAGCATTTCGTCGCGATACGCTTCACGCTCTTCGCCGCCGTTGCCGCACACTCGATTGACGACGACCGTGGCAATGAATCCGTCCCCGTGTTGGGCGCGAACCGCACCCGCGTAGATGCGGTAGTTGCCTTCATCCGTCATCGAGAAAAACATCTCAGTCTCCGCATCGACCCACGCCCGTCGATGCGCCGATCTTCGGCTCGTGCGCGGCGCGCTGCCATCCCACGGACAAGGGGGTGTGCGCGGCGCCGCGGCGAACTGCGCTGCGAATCGGTGCCACGGAGCGCGGCGGGCAGACCCTGTCTTGCGCAAGTGCTGTTGACGCGCATTCCGGTCACGCCGGAGGCGCCGAATCGCGCCGGCCCGCGCCCGGGTGCGAAACTGGATGAAAATACAGCTCGATGCCGTCTGCTGCCCCGCTTCCATTCCATGCCTGCGTCTTCCTCATCGAGCAGCGCCGCTGAAGCCGCCGCAGCGCTTCGCGAGTCGGCATTTGCGCATCTGAATGCGCAGCAGCGCGAAGCGGTCGAGCATGGCGTGGCAAGCGGCGCCGCGGCGTGCGCACCGCTGCTCGTGATTGCCGGCGCGGGCAGCGGCAAGACCATGACGCTGGCCGCGCGCGCCGTGGCCCTGGTGCTGGCCGGCGCCGACCCGCAGCGGCTGCTGATGCTGACGTTCTCGCGCCGCGCCGCACAGGAAATGCAGCGCCGCGTCGGGCGTGCGTTGCACCAGGCTCTGGGGTGGGGCGCGACACAGCGCGCCCCGAACCTGGCCTGGGCCGGCACCTTTCACGCTGTCGGCGCGCGTTTGCTGCGCGACTATGCGCGCCACATCGGCCTGGCCGAGTCGTTCACCGTCGTCGACCGCAGTGATGCCGAGGATCTGATGAACCTCAGCCGCCAGGAACTCGGCCTGGCGAAGACGCACAAGCGCTTCCCCCTCAAGGCGACGTGCATGGCAATCTATTCGCGTGTCGTCAACGCGCAGACGCCGCTGCGCCGGGTCTTGCTCGATGTCTACCCCTGGTGCAGCGAATGGCAGGCCGAACTCGAATCCTTGTTCGGCGCCTACGTCGCGGCGAAACAGGCGCAGCAGGTGCTCGACTACGACGATCTGCTGCTTTGCTGGTGGCACCTGATGCAGCACGCCGACCTGGCGCGCCATGTCGGCGCGCGTTTCGACCATGTGCTGGTCGACGAATACCAAGACACGAACCGTCTGCAGGCGGCGATTCTGCTGGCGCTGAAACCCGACGGCCGCGGCCTGACGGTGGTGGGCGACGACGCGCAGGCGATCTACTCGTTCCGCGCCGCCGAGCTGCGCAACATCCTGGACTTTCCGCATGCGTTCCAGCCCGCTGCACGCGTGATCACGCTGGAGCGCAACTATCGTTCGACGCAGCCGATCCTGGCCGCATCGAATGCCGTGATCGCCCTCGCCGCCGAGCGCTATACGAAGGCGCTGTGGACCGATCTCGCCTCGAACGAACGGCCCTCCCTGGTGAGTGTGGCCGACGAAGCGCAGCAAGCTTCATGGGTTGCGCAGCAGGTGCTGCACTACCGCGAATGTGCGCTGCCCCTGAAAAGCCAGGCCGTGCTGTTCCGCACCTCGCACCACAGCGCCGCGCTCGAGCTCGAACTGACCCGGCGCGGTATTCCTTTCGTCAAATTCGGCGGGCTCAAGTTTCTCGAAGCGACGCATGTCAAAGACGTGCTCGGCGTTTTGCGCTGGGCCGAGAATCCGCGCTGCCGGCTCGCCGGCTTTCGTGTCGCGCAACTCTTGCCCGGCATCGGGCCGGCGGCGGCGCGGCGCCTGCTCGACAGCATCGCCGCGGCCGACAATCCGAGCGCCGCCCTGCTCGGCTACACGCCTGCACCCGCCGCGGCAGCGGCCTGGGGCAAGCTGCTCGCGCTGCTGAACCGGCTGCGCGCGCCTGGTGCCGTGTGGCCCGACGATCTGAGCGCCGTCAATGATTGGTACCGCGAGCACCTCGAGCGGCTGCACGACGACGCCGCATTGCGCTGGCGCGACCTGGGGCAACTGGCGCAGATTGCGCGCGGCTATGCCTCGCGCGAACGCTTCCTGACGGAACTGACGCTCGATCCGCCCGAAGCGAGCAGCGACGAAGCCGGGGCCCCGCATCGCGACGAGGACTACCTGATTCTGTCGACGATCCATTCGGCCAAGGGCCAGGAGTGGAAGGCGGTGTTCGTGCTGAACGTCGTCGACGGCTGCATGCCGAGCGACATGGCCACCGGAACCCAAACCGAGATCGAGGAAGAACGCCGGCTCCTGTACGTGGCAATGACACGCGCCAGGCAGCACCTGCACCTGATGCTGCCGCAGCGCTTTTACGTCACGCAGCAGCGTAGCGGTGGTGACCGGCACCTGTACGCGACACTTTCGCGATTCATTCCGGAACAAGTGGCTGCGAGTTTCGAGGCCATGGGCCCGACGCCCGAGACGGCCGATCGAATCGACCCTGCAGCGCTGCCCGCCGTGGCGCCGATCGACATCGGGTCGCAACTGCGCGCCGCTTGGGGCTGAGCCTGGGAGCCTGGGCGATGTCGTAGCACCGGGACACTTGCCGAAACAGCCTATTGACCACCGCCTGCGCCGTCCTACGATCAGCCCCACGCCGGTCCAACAATCGGAGGCGATCATGGCTTGTGCACAGAGTGAGACCGGCCCGCTGAATCATTCGTCGCGCCGTGGCGGCAGGCTGGTACTGCTCGCGTTGGCCGTCGCCTTGGACTTGGCAGCATGCGTCCAGCCGCCGCTGTCGGGCGCCGGCCCAGCGCTGTCGGCCACACCAACTGCCAGCGCCGCCGATGCCGGCATGTCGGCCCAACGGCTGGACTTGTTGACCGGTGCTTTCAACAAGGAGATTGCCGACAGGGCACTGCCCGGCGTGACGGTGATGGTTGCGCGCAAGGGCAAGCTGGTCTACGCCAAGGCCTTAGGTGTGCGTGACTCGGGCAAGCTAGATGCGATGGAGGTGGATTCGATCTTCCGCATCTACTCGATGACCAAGCCGATGGTGTCGGTGGCGGCGATGATCCTGGTGGAGGAAGGCCGGCTGCAGCTGTCCGACCCGGTGGCCAAGCACCTGCCGGCCTTCAAGGACCTGAAGGTTTACACCGCCACCGGCACCGAGCCAGCGCGGCCGATGACGGTGCAGGATCTGCTGAGGCACACGTCGGGCCTGGGGTATGGCGAGATCAGCAACAACGCGGCGTTCAAGGAGTCGCTGGCCCAGGCAGGGCTTTACAAGCCCGGCGACATCGACTTCGACGCCCGCGATATGAGCCCGGCCGAACAAGTCACCCGGCTCGCCGCGGTGCCGCTGCTGCGCCAGCCCGGCACGGCTTGGGAATACGGCCTGTCGACTGATCTGCTGGGCCGCGTGATCGAGGCCGCGTCGGGGCAACGGCTGGGCGACTTCATGGCCGAGCGCATCTTCAAGCCCCTGGGCATGAAGGACACCGCGTTCCATGTGCCCGAGGCCAAGGCCCACCGGCTCGCCGCCTCATTCGACAAGGACCCGGCCACCGGCAACCGGTTCAAGCTGATCGATGTGTCGCGACCGCCCGGCAACGACTCGGGCGGCGCGGGCGCGGTCTCCACCGCACCCGACTACCTGCGGTTTGCCCAGATGATGCTCAGCGGCGGCACGCTGGACGGCCAGCGCATCGTGTCGCGCAACACCGTGCGCTGGATGACGTCTGACCACCTGGGCCCGCGCATCCCGATCGCCCAAAGCCCCGGCGGCAATGTGCTGTACCCGTCGCAATACACGTTCGGCCTGGGGCTGGCCGTGCGGCCCGTCGACGGGCTGGCCGCCACGCCCGGCAGCGCCGGCGACTACAACTGGAGCGGCTACGCTGGCACCACGTTCTGGGTCGACCCCAAGGAGCAGATCGTCGGCGTGATGATGATGCAGTCACCGGGCGCGATGCGGAATTACCACCGCAACCTGTTGCGGCAACTGGTCTACCAGGCGATCACGGATTGAGGCCGGGCCCGTCCAGCCCGTGGCGCTGAATGCATCGCAACCAGCCCAACGTGCTGATCACGATGCTGGCGCAGCACCATCTCGGTGCCTCTTTCGGGCGCGTGGAAGTGCCGCTGACTGCCGCTTGTCACCACGGGCGGCAGGCCCTCCGCCTCCAAACTACTTCATTCGAGGTGGATCGACTCGCCCCAGCACACGCAGCGAATGACGCGATCGTTTGGGTCGGGGACAGCCGAAGGACCTCGACCGCCTGAGGGTTGAACCCGCGACAGGTGCCTCGATAGCACGGCGGGGCGACGCCACGTTCGCTGTTGGACACAGCAATCTTTTCACCCTGTGGAGTGACCTCTGTGCGCGGAGCCACATCGCGCCGCGTCAGTCGGCCTGGGGTCGCCAGGCGGCGCTCGCTTCACGAAGTTCGCCGCCAGAAAGCCGACCCCCGAGTTGAGCACCCGGCGAGCCGTCTGTCAGGACATGCATTGGACGGCCACAACCGGTCGGCCGTCTCCGCGAGCGAAACCCGAGGTTCAACGGCGAACCCTGGTCTGCTACCCCGACAGGCACAGGCCGGGCTCGCCGACAGTTCGGCCAGCGCCCGAGTTCCCTGTGCGCAGGCGTTCAAAGGCGGCGCTATGACATTCGGATGCTTGCCGGCCTGCTCCGCCCGCTGCTTTCGCTCAGCGCTGCGGCCGGATGCGCAGCAGCGAGTTGTTGCGGTCGGCCGTCATGTAGACGTTGCCGTCGCTCCCTACCGTGACGCCGGTCACCACATAGAACGGCGGCATACCCGGGCCCGGCTCGAGGCCGATCGGCAGGTTCTCCGCGACGGTGCGGCGGCTCCCGGTGGCGGGGTCGATTTCGATCAGGCGGCGCGGGATGCTCTCGGCCACGATGAAGCTGCCCCAGGGAGTCTGTGCCAGGCCTTCGGGCATGGCCAGCTTGTCGGCCAGCACTTTCTTGGCGCCGTTGGCAAGATCAATGCGCGTCAGGTTGCCGGCGGCCTCGGTGACATAGATCGCCCCGTCCTGCCCCAACACCATCTGCACCGGGCCGGCCAGGTCCTTAACGACCATGGCCCGATCTTTGAATTGCGCCCCGCTGGCCCTTATCAGGCTGCCGCTTCCCAACTCCAGCACCAGCAGGCTGCCGTCATCCATCGGGATCGCGTCCACCGGCGCCTTGAACCCATGCAGCATCTCGATGTGCCTCTGCGTCGCCCGGTCGAGCAACTGCACGGTGCCGGTGAACCACGAAGCCAGTGCGATCATCTTCGCGCCGAGGCCGACGGCGAACGGATACTCCATCTCCGAGGCCTGCATGCGGTAGACGTCGCGCACATCGCCTGAGCGCACGTTGACGCCGCGGAACGCGAAGATATCGGCCACCCATAGGGTGTCGCCGTCGATCTTGACCCCCGCCGGCACCGAAAGCTTGCCGCGCGTCAGCGACGTCACGCTACCGCTGGCCGGATCGATGGCCTGGATGCCGTTGTCGGCCATGTTGGAGACGTAAATCGTGCCATCGGGCGCGATCGCCAGGTTGTCGATCGCCGTGGCGAGCGTCTTGAACACGGTTTTGCGGCCGGTGGCGAGATCGACTCGGCACAACTCACCGGTGCGCGTGTCCACCGCCCACAGGTTGCCCTTGCCGTCGAGGTTGGCAGCGGCTGGTGTCTTGAACTCGCCGTTGATGACCGTCACCTTGCCGTCTCGCGGGTTGATCTTCACGACCTGGCCCTTGAACCACAGCGGTCCGTACAGCATGCCGTCTGGGCCGACCTCGAAGCCGTTGAAGCCGCCCATGTCCTTGACGATCAGGCGCGGCGCGACCTTGGCCTCGACATCGATCTCCCAAAGCGCGTCGCCCAGGAATACCTGGCTCGCGTAGAGCTTGCCGGTCTTGCGATCGAAGTCGAGTGAGTTGATGCCGGGCAGGTCCTTCGCGAGGATTCGGATCGGCGCCGCGTCGTTTTCGCGGTATCTCACGATGCCCTGCAGGTACGAGGTCCACGCCAGCTCGCCTTTCGGGCCGATGGCGATGTCATCGGCCTGCCCTTCGGGTGCGGCGATGAACACCTTGGCGGCACCGGTGCGGCGATCGACCTCCCACATGTCGTTGCCGACCACCGTGCCGGCCAGCAAGCGACCCTTGGCGTCGATGGCAAGGCCGTGCACGCCGTGGAACGATGAGGGCGCGACCAGGACTTCCGGTGCCGACCAACCGGCCGGGCGTGTGGCCGGGCCCATGGATGTGCAGGCGGACAACGCGAACGCAGCGACCGCAATGAAGACGTTCCAGCTCAATTTCATCTAAGTCTCCTGACTTCCTTTAGGCTGCGCTCGGGCGCAACAGGTTGATGCGGCAAGCAAGCCGGCGTGTCATCGATTGGATTTCGACAGTCGTCTCGCTCCGGTCCGAATCACGTAGGGTATCGAATCGCGCGTGCATGCGCATCAGAAATTTCGAGCATCGACGGACGGGGGAGATTCATCGACGCACCTGCGCAATGCGCGATGAGTGACCGCTAGTGGTCACTGATGCGCATTTGGGAAACTTCGGCTGTGGGTCGGGCCCGGCCAGTCGATGCACGAATCTCGAGACCCTTAAGCTGTATGCTCCTGTGGCCCAGGTGAGGGCCGTTGCATCCGAACATGAGACGTGCCGGTCGAGATCAGCCTGGGCCACGCAATCGACATCAAAGTTCGAGGAGACTTCTTTGAAGACATTCAACCATTTGTTGCGCACAGCGGTGCTGACCGTTGCTTTCGCGATCGTCGCACCGTCCGCAATGGCGCAGGGTCTCGACGTTCCCTCCAGGAATCTGCCCGTGCCGGATAGCGTGAGCCCGCAGATCCAGAAGCTCATTGCAGCCCCTCGACGGGCCGGCTGGGACGTGTTACCGAAGACCGGCCAGGAATGGAAACCCGTTGCCGAAGCCGCTGCGGCCGGAACCTTGAAGGCGCTTCCCGGCCTGATCGACCGCATGAAGGTCAGGGTCGAGAAGACGACGTTCGATGGCGTCCGGGCCTTCATCGTCACACCCGAGCGTGTCGGCGCCGACAACCTCAACCGCGTGCTGATCCACATGCACGGCGGCTGCTATGTGCTTTCCCCCGGCGAAGCGGGGTTGCCCGAGGCGGTCATGATGGCCGGACTGGGCGGCTTCAAGGTGATCTCGGTCGACTATCGCATGCCGCCAGAAGCATACTTCCCGGCGGCGCTGGACGATGGCATGGCTGCCTACAAGCACGCATTGAAGACAACGCCGGCCAAGAACATCGCCATCTTCGGAACCTCCGCCGGCGGTGCCCTGACGCTTGAAATGGTGCTGCGCGCAAAGCAGCTCGGCCTTCCCATGCCCGCTGCCATCGCGCCGGGCACGCCGATGTCGGACGTGACCAAGGTGGGCGACACCTTTTATACCAACGAGTTCGTCGACAACGTGCTGGTCTCGCGTGATGGCTTTTGCGATGCGGGTGCAAAGGTCTACTCGGCGGGACACGACATGAAGGACCCCTTGATCTCGCCGGTGTACGGCGACATGAGCGGCTTTCCACCGACCATCCTGACCAGCGGCACACGCGATCTGCTCCTCAGCAACACCGTCCGGGTGCATCGCAAACTGCGGCAGGCCGGCATCGAGGCGGTTCTGCAGGTCTACGAGGGCCAGTCACACGCCCACTACCTGCGCGATGACAGCGCGCCTGAAACGCGGGAAGTCTTCGCGGAGATCAGTGGTTTCTTCAGTAGGCACATGGGCAAGTAGGCTCGACCCGCAGCGGTCAGGTTGGCCGCTGTCCGCTTTGGGGCGATGAACCTCGGGGTTTGTACTTCTCGTGCGGGTCGCAAGCCGCTGTTCGCCGACCGGATCTCGTCGCCATGAACCTGCCATTCACGGCGGAGCGCCATACAGCTGACGGCCGCCAAGGCCACGTCCTGGCCGTCAGCATTCGCCCTTGGCCGGCAGCTTCTCCGTCAAGCAAGGATCGCCGGCGCCAGCCCGTGACCGCACGTCATCGAGCGCAAGGGCCGCATCAAGACTTCGAGTGCCCGCCCGCCCGGGGAACCCATGGGAGCAGGAAGTGGTGTTCGAACTCCCAATCCTCACCGCTGTAGTGAATGGGCAGAGCACAATCGACTACCTCCAGAGGCGCAAGGCGTCCTGCCCGGCGATTGCACGCAGCAATTTCCCTGCTTGATTCAAGCCAGCGAAAGGGTGCCCGTCATGACACGACACATCGCCGGCCCGAAGACGCCCCAGGGCTGGCTCCGTCTGGCCTGTGCGTTGGCCGCAGCCTGCGTCATCGGCATGCCGCTGCAGAGTCGCGCGCAGACGCAACAGCGGTACACCGTGACGATCCAGCAAGAGGTTGCCGGCGCGCTGATCAGCCGCACCGATGGCCAGGGCAAGGTCAGCGTGGACTTCTCGTACCGCAACAACGGCCGCGGTCCCGACCTGAAGGAAGAGTTCAGCGTCGACGCGCTCGGCGCGCCGGTGGCCTACGCCGGTAGCGGCAAGTCCACCTTCGGCAACGAGATCCGCGAGAACTACGCCTGGCAGGACGGGCGCGGCCGCTGGACATCGCTGGTGGACCGGGGCGACAAGCCGGTCGAGGCCGGCGCGCTGTACGTTCCCATCGAGGGCAGCCCGCGGTTCGGCGCGCAACTGGTGCGCTCGCTGCTGCTGCGGCCCGGCGTGACGGCGCCCTCTGTTGCCGGGGGCAAGTTCAGCGTCGAGCGGCTCGCCGAGCTCAAGCTCGCCTCGCCCGCGGGCGAGGTGCCGGTGGCGCTGTACGCGCTGACCGGCGTCGATGCGACGCCCTGGTACTTCTGGCTGCGCGACGAAGGCGACAAGGCCTACTTCGCCGACGTGTCGCCCTGGATGGAGACCGTCGCGCAAGGCTTCGAGTCCCAGGGCGGCCTATTGCTCGCGCGCCAGTTGCAGGCCCAGACCGAGCGCCTGCAGAAGTTGCAGCAACGCCTTGCCCGGCCGCTGCCCGGGCTGACCGTGATCCGCAACGTGCGCTGGTTCGACTCGGCGTCGGCCGTGATGCGCGGCCCGTCCGACATATCCCTGTACGACGGCCGCATCTCGGCCATCGAGCCGGCGGGATCGAACCACCGTGAACCTGCGCAAATTATCGAAGGCAGTGGAAAGACGCTGCTGCCGGGCCTGTTCGACATGCATGGCCACATGAGCGAGGAAGAAGGGTTGTTCCAGCTCGCGGCCGGCGTGACCTCGGTGCGCGACCCGGCCAGCTTCAACGACAAGGCCGAGGAACTGCGGAGCAAGATCGATGCTGGCATCCTGCCAGGCCCGCGCATCCAGGCCATGGGTTTCATCGAGGGCCGCAGTCCGTTCTCGGCGCGCTACGGCTTCGTCGTCGACAGCCTCGATGCGGCCAAGAGCGCGGTCGACTGGTATGCCGAGCGTGGCTTCATCCAGCTCAAGCTCTACAACTCGTTCAAGCCCGAATGGGTCAAGCCGGTGGCCGAGTACGCGCACGCCAAAGGCCTGCGCGTCGGCGGCCACGTGCCGGCCTTCATGCGCGCCGAGGAAGCGGTGCGCGACGGCTTCGACGAGATCCACCATATCAACCAGGTGATGCTCAACTTCTTCGTCAAGCCCGAAGACGACACGCGCACGCTGCTGCGCTTTTCGCTGGTGGGCGACCGGGCGCGCGAACTCGACCTCGACGGTCCACAGGCACAGGGCTTCTTGCGTCTGCTGCGCGAGCGCGGCACGGTGGTCGATGTGACCTTGACCGCTTTTGAGCCCTCGTACCTGCAGCGTGACGGGCAACCCAACCCTTCCTTCGGCATGCTCGCCGAGCACATGCCGGTAGCCGTGCAGCGCTGGCTCCTCAGCGCCTCGTCGGAGATCAACGACGAGAACGCGGTGCGCTACAGGGAGTCGTACGCCAAGATGCTCGCCTACACTGGCCGCATGTACATGGCCGGCGTACCGCTGCTGGCCGGCACCGACACCTGGGCCGGCTTCGGCTTGCATCGCGAGCTGGAGCTATACGTGCTGGCCGGCATCCCGCCGCTGCAGACGCTCAGGATCGCGACATGGAACGGCGCCAAGTACACGCAGACGCTGGACCGGCGCGGCTCGATCGAACGCGGCAAGCTGGCTGACTTGGTGCTGGTCGAGGGCGACCCATCTGTCAACATCTCCGACATCCGCAAGACCAGCCTGGTGCTCAAGGGCGGCGTGGCCTACGCGCCGTCGCAGGTGTACGAGGCGCTCGGCATCCGGCCCTTCGTGCCCGCGGCCGCGATCGTCAGCCTGCCGTCCAAGCAACCCTGAGCGCGACCGTCGCGCATGCGAAGCGACGGCAGCCGCGCCGACCGTCGCCGTGGCTTGGCGATGGCGCCCAGGCTTCGCGTACGCGTCGCCGCAAAGGCGGAGCGATCGTGCATGCCTTCGAATCGACAACCTGTACCGCCACATCACACTTCCGGCGTAGCCCGACGAGCGCATGCAATGCAACGCCGCCGGGCGCGTCGTGCTGGAGCTGAAGATGCCCTGGCTCGATGGCACGACGCCTCAGGCGATGTCGCGACTGGAGTTCATGCGGCGCCTGGAGGCGCTAGTGCCGCGGCCGCGACCGCAGTCGCGCACCACCCCATGGTTGTTTCACGACGGGCAATCGCGGCGCTTGAATGCCCGGTTTGGTTCGAGATGCGCCGACCGCGAAATCATAGTGACGGGACGGTGGCGGTCGTGGTTTCCGGCGCTGCCGGAAGCAGACAGTCGCTGGCGGCGGTCCCCTCTGGCTGTTGTCGCCGGCCACAGGCGGTTTCGCGGCATCTGAACCGGAAGGTCACGTCGCCTCGTCGGCTTCAAGATCGGTTCGCACGAAGCACACCGACGCCGCGTTTGCCAGGCTCTCAGTTCGTGCCAGCGCGAAGGCAAGATGGCGGCAGACCGCGAGTCCAGTTGGCTTGGACTGGGCGAGCATTGACCACGGCCCGTGGTCGACCGTGCGGACGGGTCGGCCCACGCGCCCCAACGGAAGGAGTCATGGCCTGCCAACGCCGACCGCGATAACATGCCCGATTGGAGCTGGCTAGACTACCTGCTCGTCTGCAGACCAAGGAGAGCTGACATGGACCTCGGACTCAAGGGCAAGCGAGCACTCATCACCGGTGGAAGCAAGGGAATCGGCCGAGCAATAGCTGAAGCTTTCGCAGCCGAAGGGGCAAGCGTCTCGATCTGTGCGCGCAATGCCGACGAGGTTGCGGCGACGGTCGTCGAGTTGAAGGCCAAGGGCGTCAAGGCTTTCGGGCGCGCCGTCGATGTGGCAGATAGGGCGGCATTGGCCGCCTGGATATCGGCCAGCGCCGCCGAACTCGGCGGCATCGACGCACTGGTCTGCAACGTCAGCGCGCTTGCCGTCGGCGACTCGGCCGAGACATGGGAGAAGTCGTTTCGCGTCGACATGATGCACAGCGTCAATGCCGTGGCAGCAGCGCTGCCCTTCCTCGAGAAATCGACGACCGGCTCGATCGTGCTGATCTCGAGCGTTTCCGGCTTCGAGGTGGATTTCGCCGCCGGTTCCTACGGCGCGCTCAAGGCCGCGCTGATCCACTACGCCAAGGGATTGAGCCGATCTCTCGTCGCCAAGGGCATCAGGGTCAACTGCGTGTCGCCGGGCAATACCTACTTCGATGGCGGCATCTGGCAGACGATCGAGAAGAACGTGCCGGATCTGTACGCTTCGACGCTCAAGGTCAATCCGACCGGAAAGTTCGGTACCCCTGCCGAGGTGGCCAATGGTGTCGTGTTCATCTCAAGCCCGGTGGCCAGCCGCATTTCTGGCACCAACCTGGTGATCGACGGCGCCCTGACCGTCGCGGTGTAGGAGATCGAGCCGTGAGCGCACATGCACACAAGCACCACACCATCCACCGGGAGCACATCCACCATGGCTGGAACAACGCCTTTGCTCCACGCCTGAAGATCGCGCCCGGCGAGACGGTGCATTTCGAGACTGTCGACGCCTCGTCCGGCCAGCTGACGCAGACCTCGACGTCGGCCGACCTCGCGAAGCTCGACCTCGGCCGCGTCAATCCGGTGACCGGACCGATCTACATCGACGGTGCGAAGCCGGGCGACGCGCTAAAGATCACCGTGCTGTCATTCCGCCCGTCGGGCTGGGGCTGGACCGGCAACATCCCCGGCTTCGGCCTGCTCACCAAGCAGTTCCCGGACGCGAAGCTGCACCACTGGAACTACGATCCCGGCCTCGCGCCGGCAATGTACGGGCCGGGCGGACGCGTGCCGCTCAGGCCGATGTGCGGAACGATCGGTGTCGCGCCGGCTGCGCCCGGCCTGCACAGCATCATCCCGCCGCGCAACGTCGGCGGCAACATGGATGTGCGCGACATCACAGAAGGCGTCGAGCTCTATCTGCCAGTCGAGGTCGACGGGGCGATCTTCTCTGTTGGCGACACGCATGCGGCACAGGGCGACGGCGAGGTGTGCGGCACGGCGATCGAGACTGCGATCGACGTGGCCCTCAAGTTCGAGCTGATCAAGGGCGCCCATCTGCGCTCGCCGCGCTACGTCACGCCTGGTCCGGTGACCAACCATTTCGACAAGAAGGGCTACGAGGTGACGACCGGCATCGGCCCTGATCTGATGGTGTGCGCCCGCACAGCGGTGTCGGAGATGGTCGAGCTATTGAGCCGGCGTTTCGGCTATTCACCGATCGACGCCTACATGCTTTGCAGCGTGTGTGCGGATCTGCGCATCAGCTCGATCGTCGACCTGCCGAACTGGGTGGTGTCGTTCTACTTTCCGAGAGTCGTCCTCGACTAGCCGATCCTGCGCTGAAAGTCATCTGCGCGACGCTGCAGTTGCCGGCGATCAAGTGGCCCCTCACCGGGCCCGAAGCGACGCCATCAACTTGCTCCGCGATGTCCGTCGAACGGCAGTTCCTGGGCGGTGAACGGTGCGACTTGTGCTTCTGGTTCGGGTCGTTTGCAGCCCCCAAATCTCATTCAATCGAATGCGAGTTCGTATCAGGCCTCGGCTTGAACTTGTTCAGAATCCGATCCGCCTGCGCCCGCCAGTCGCCGATCTTGCCCGGAGTGCAAGCATCCTTCGCACCGAACAGGCCAGCGTCAGCCTGGTCCGCGACCCATGCCTGGCGCTGCGCCGTGCCTGCGGCGGACCAGGGCTGCAAACCGATGTCACGCACCGTGGCGGCCACTTCGCGCATCTCTTCGGCACGGCGCCTGCCATGCTGAATCGCGCGCTGGAAGAAGTAGGTTCCCTGCTGCTCCCAATCGATGCCCGGGAAGGTTTCTTGCAGCGACGCCAGAACCTGGTCTTCCACGCCGTAGGCACGCGCTGTCGTGAAGCTCTCGATGGCACACGCTTCCAGGCCTTTGATCATGACGCTGCGACACATCTTGGTCGCCGATGCCACGCCGAGTTCGCGCGACACGACCTTTGCGTCGAAGCCGAGCAGCGCCAGTTTGGGGAGCAACTCGGTGGCGCGCGCACCACCGATCAGCATCGGCACGCGGATGCGCCGTGGTGGCACCGAGGTCATGACCGCGGCTTCGACATACACGCCACCCGCGCCGTCGATCAATTCCGCGGCGCATTTCTTCGCGTGGGGTGACGCCGAGTTCAGGTCGAGAAACCAGGCCCCGGGCTTGACTGCCGGCGCGCACGCCTGGGCCACCGCGACAGCCTGGCTTGCGGTGACGGCGCTGACGATCAGGTCGCAATCGTGGGCCAGCGCGCGATGCGAATCGCGCAGTTCGACGCCATGTTCGGCGGCGTGGCTGCGCAGCGCGGGGGCATCTGCCGTGGCCAGTTTCAGGTCATGCGCGACGAGCGTGGCGACACCGAGTTGGTGCAGATCCTCGGCCAGGATGCGCCCGACTTCGCCATAGCCGACAAGGCCGATGCGCCACTCTTTGGGGTCGGCGGTGGGGGCCACGTCAATCGATGTACTTCAGCCCGGCTTTCTCGAGCGCGGGACGCATGTTGTACATGTCCAGCCCGAGCACGCCGGCGGCGAGTTTGAAGCGCTTCTCGGTTTCATTCGCTTCGCGCACCGCCGCTGCATCGGCCACCTCTTGTGCCAGAGCTGCCGGCACGACGACGACACCGTCGTCATCGGCAATGATCACGTCGCCCGGGTTCACGAGCGCTCCAGCGCACACGATCGCGATGTTCACCGAGCCGAGCGTGGCCTTGACCGTTCCCTTGGCGCTGATCGTGCGGCTCCACACCGGGAATTGCATGGCGCTGAGGTCTTTCACGTCGCGGCAGCCGCCGTCGATGATCAACCCATTTGCCCCTTGCGCACGAAAACTGGTGGCGAGCAAGTCGCCAAAGAAACCGTCGCGGCTCTCGGCGCTGCAAGCGGCGACGACGACGTCGCCGCTGCGAATCTGCTCCGCCGCGACATGCAGCATCCAGTTGTCGCCCGGGTGCAGCAGCACGGTCACGGCCGTGCCGCACGCATGCGCGCCGGCGTAGATCGGCCGCAGACCGGGTTGCATCAGGCCGACGCGCCCCATCGCTTCATGCACCGTCGCGCTGCCGAAGCGCGCAAGCTGTGCCGTCGCGCCGGGGTGGGCGCGCACGATGTTGCGCTTGACGACGCCGAGTTGATTCAAGCTCATCTTCAATGCCCCTTGTTCTTCAGTTGCGCGTCCAGCCGCGGAAAGACGCGCCGGGTGTTGCCTTCATAGATCTGGCGCCTTTCGGCGGACGAGAGCTGGTGTGAGGCCTCGATGTAGCGCTTTGTGTCGTCGTAGTGGTGGCCGGTCTCGGGGTCGATGCCACGCACCGCGCCGATCATCTCGCTCGCAAACAGGATGTTGGCCAGCGGAATCACCTTCGTCAGCAGGTCGATGCCCGGTTGGTGGTAAACGCAGGTGTCGAAGAAGATATTGTTCAGCAAGTGTTCTTGCAGCAGCGGCTTCTTCAGTTCCTGGGCGAGTCCGCGAAAACGGCCCCAGTGGTACGGCACCGCACCGCCGCCGTGCGGAATGATGAAGCGCAGCGTCGGGAAGTCCTTGAACAAGTCACTCGTCAGGCATTGCATGAACGCGGTCGTGTCAGCGTTCAGGTAATGCGCGCCGGTCGTGTGAAAACACGCGTTGCAACTCGTGCTCACATGCACCATCGCCGGGATGTCGTACTCGACCATGGCCTCGAAGATCGGGTACCAATGGCGGTCGCTCAACGGTGGGCTCGTCCAGTGGCCCCCCGACGGGTCGGGGTTCAGGTTGATGCCCACGTTGCCGTACTGCTTCACACATTTCACCAGCTCGGGGATGCAACTCGCCGGGTCCACGCCGGGCGACTGCGGCAGCATTGCGGCGGGGACGAAGCTGTCGGGAAAGAGCATCGAGACGCGATAACAGAGTTCGTTGCAGATCGCCGACCAGGCCGCGGAAACCTCGAAGTCGCCGATGTGGTGCGCCATGAAGCTGGCGCGCGGGCTGAAGATCGTGAGGTCGGCTCCGCGCTCGCGCATCAGCTTGAGCTGGTTGCTTTCGATCGATTCACGCAGCTCGTCGTCGGAAATCTTCAGAGCGGAAACCCGTGGCTTGGCCCCGGGATCGGCGATGCCGGCAATCTGCCGGTTGCGCCAGGCCTCCAGTGCTTTCGGCGCCGTGGTGTAGTGGCCGTGGCAATCGATGATCATGAGAACTGCCTCGAGGCGTGCCTTCGCGGACTTCGTCTATGTCACCAGGAGCACGGGCACGGACGAGGCCGCCGCTGCGGCCTGTGCCACCGAGCCGAGCAGGGCGCCGGCGGATGCGCCCATGCCGCGCGTGCCCATCACGATCAGGTCACATCTGCGTTCTTGCGCTTCCTGCGCGATCGTCTCACCGGGCTCGCCGACTCGATACTCAGCCTTGAAGGCAACGCCGGCCGCGCTCAGCGCCGCGCGCACCGGCGCCAGAACCTGATCGGCGTTGTCGCGGTAGTAGTCTTCCAGGGTCGAACCGGCGACGAAGCTTGACACGTCGCCTGTCACCGGCCGCTGCACATTGAGCACCTGCACCTCCAGCTTGGTGGGTTCACGCAACTCTCGCCGCAGCGCAAGCATCTGCTGCACCGCGCGCGCCGCACTTTCGGAACCATCGACGGCCAGCAGCACCCGCTTCAGGCCCTTGCTGACACGCGCTGGCGCCACCGGACGTGTCGCAGCTTCGGCGGCCTGGGCGCGTGCTGCCAGCCATTTGCCGACCAGCACCACGCCAATCGCACCCAAGCCCGGCGCGACATAGTGCAAATACGCCGCGTGCACCTCGACCCAGTCTTTCAGCGCCGGGTCGCTGACGGCCATCTCGCCTGCGACCCAACCCAACAGCGCCGCCCCGATCGTGATGATGACCGGAAAACGCGACATCAGCGTCAGCAGCAATGTGCTCGCGAAGACGACGATCGGGATCGAGACCGCGAGGCCGGTCACGAGCAACGTGATGCTGTCCTTGGCTGCAGCCGCGACGCCGATCACGTTGTCAAGGCTCATCACCAGGTCGGCAACCAGGATCGTCCTGATCGCCGAGGCCAGGTTCGAAGTGGCCGCCACGCCGCCTTCGCCCGATTCATGTTCGGGCAGCAACAACTGAACCGCGATCCACAACAACAGCCCCGCGCCGACGAGCTTGAGGTAAGGCAGGCGCAACACCTCCACCGCGACGATCGTGAGCACGATTCGCATCACCACCGCAGCGCCGCTGCCCCAGGCCACGGCGCGTCTTTGCTGGGCTGCCGGCAGGCTGCGCGCAGCCAGCGCAATCACGACCGCGTTGTCGCCCGACAGGACGATGTTGATGCCGATGATCTGCAGCAACGCCACCCAGAAATCAGGGCTGGTAAAACTCATCGATGTCTCCGGCTATCTTCTGGTCGAGCCTGGCGCGGCGAGTTGCTGCGCGCGCCACCGCCTTGGGCGCAACAGTCCAGGCAGGGGGGAGAAAGTATCCCATGCGGTGAGCGGGCACTAAGCCAGCCGCTCGCGCAACGCCGAGATCGTGCTCGCATAGTCTGGCTTGCCGAAGACGGCACTGCCGGCGACGAAGGTGTCGGCGCCGGCGTCGGCGACGCTGCGGATGTTGTCGGCGTTGATGCCGCCGTCGACTTCGAGCCGAACATCGCGCCCGCTGCGTTCGATCAGGCGGCGCACCTGCTCGATCTTCGTCAGCGCACCGGGAATGAAGCTCTGCCCGCCGAAGCCCGGGTTCACGCTCATCACGAGCACGAGGTCGAGCTTGTCGATCGTCCATTCGAGCACGCTCAGCGGCGCGGCCGGGTTGAACGCCAGGCCGGCCTGACAGCCGGCGGCCTTGATCGCCTGCAAGCTGCGGTCGACATGGATGCACGCGTCCGGGTGGAACGAGATCAAGTCCGCGCCGGCCTTGGCAAATGCCGCGGCGAGCTCGTCCACCGGCTGCACCATCAGGTGCACGTCGATCGGCACCCGCGTGCCGTCGGCTCGAACCGCATGCGGCTTGAGCGCGGCACAGACCATCGGCCCGAACGTCAGGTTCGGCACGTAGTGGTTGTCCATCACGTCGAAATGGATCCAGTCGGCGCCGGCGCGGATCACGTCGCGCACTTCGTCGCCCAGGCGCGCGAAGTCGGCGGCGAGAATGCTCGGGGCGATGCGGTAGGTCGGTGTCGGTTTGCTTGCCGGCATGGGGGAATTCTAGGGATAAGGGCACACCCTCCTAGAATCGGCCCATGCCCAAGCCACAATTCACGAACACGGTGGTCGTGCGCCACCTGCCCGAGCAATCCGATCCGAAGACCGGCCAGCACGCCTTTTCATACACGGTGACGATTCGAAACTCGGGCGACGTCGCGGCGCAGCTGATCGCGCGCCACTGGATCATCAGCGACGCGAACGGCCACACTGACGAAGTGCGCGGCCTGGCCGTGGTCGGCCATCAACCGGTGCTCAAGCCCGGCGAGAGCTTCGAATACACGAGCTGGACAAAGCTGCGCACGTCCAACGGCACGATGCGTGGCACGTTCTTCTGCATGACGGAGGATGCCCAGCCCTTCGAGTCACCGGTGCATGAATTCGGCTTGACGCTGGCGTCGGCCCTGCACTGAAATCGCGCGCCGCCCGACGCTCACTCGCCCGGGGGGCGCCGGCGCTCACCGCGGGATCGGCCGCAGAACATGGTCCACCACACGATCAACAGCAGCACCACGAGTGCCGCAAACGCTTCGAGCAAAATGATCCACATGTCGATTCGATGCTCAGGCGGGATGCGCAGCACAGCGGGCGCGGCGATTCTAGGCGTGCTCGCCGCATGCGCCGTGGCGCCCGTGACGTCGCCGCCGCAGACTTCGGCAGCAAGGGCCGCCGGCTCGGCTGCGCGCCCCGCGCAGGACGCCGCCACGAGCGCGGGGGCAAACATTCTTCAGACACGCTCGCGCTGGGTGCCCAGCGCCTGGACCGATCTGCCCGGCTGGAGCGGCGACCGACCCTCTGAACTCTGGCCCGCGCTGTTGCGTGGCTGCGATCGCCCGGCCCCGGGCTGGGCCGTGCTGTGCGCGCAGGCGCGGGCGGCGGTGGCGTCGGGCAACTCACTCGGCGACGACGCCACGCGCGCCTGGCTGGAAAGCCGCCTGCAACCCTACCGCGTCGAGGCGCTCGATGGCGCACCCGAGGGGCTCGTCACCGGCTACTTCGAGCCCTTGGTCGAAGCATCGCGCACGGCGCGCGCAGGCTTTCGCTATGCGCTGCACGCACCACCCGCCGACCTGGGCAACCGCGTCCCCTACTGGAGCCGCCAGCAGCTCGAAACGCTTCCCGCCGCACAGGCCGGTCTGCGCGGTCGTGAACTCGCCTACATTGCCGATCCGCTCGACGTCCTTCTGCTCCAGGTGCAGGGCTCGGGGCGGTTGAACATCGTCGGCGCCGATGGCAGGCGCACGCTGGTGCGAATCGCCTACGCCGGCCACAACGACATGCCGTATCAGTCGGTGGGCCGCTGGCTCGTCGAGCAAGGCGAATTGCGCAGCGGGGAGGCCTCCTGGCCGGCAATCCGCCAGTGGGCGAAGAACAACCCCAAGCGCGTCAACGAACTGCTGTGGGCGAACCCGCGTGTCGTGTTCTTCCGCGAGGAGCCCCTGCCCGACCCGCAACTCGGGCCGCGCGGCGCGATGGACGTGCCCTTGACGCCGCAGCGTTCGGTCGCGGTCGACCCGCAAAGCATCCCTTACGGCACGGCGCTGTGGCTCGACACGACCGAGCCGCTGTCGAACACTCCGCTGCGCCGCGTCGTCATGGCACAAGACACCGGCAGCGCAATCATCGGCGCCGTGCGTGCCGACTTCTTCTGGGGCTGGGGCGACGAAGCCGAGGTCCAGGCCGGCCGCATGAAACAGGCCTTGCGCATGTGGGCGCTCTGGCCCAAGACTTGAGGTTCGGCCGCAAGCTGAAAGGTTTTCCCCCAGGATCCGACCTACGCCGGTGAACGAACCCTTGCCACCCCCTGGAGAAATGAACATGACCCGTCGCTCCCTGCTTCATTGGTTGCTTGCCGCAGGATTGCCGAGCTATGCCGTCGCCACCGATGGCGCCGCGCCGAAGATCGAACCCCTGGTGCTGGCCGACGCCGAGTGGAAAAAACGCCTGACGAATGAGCAATACCAGGTGTTGCGCAAGCACGGCACCGAGCGCGCCGGCACGAGCGCGCTGAACGCCGAGAAGCGCCGCGGCCGCTATCTCTGCGCGGGCTGCGACCTGCCCTTGTTCGGCTCGGAGATGAAGTTCGACAGCGGCACCGGCTGGCCGAGCTTCTTCACCGCGTATCCGGGCGCGTTGGGCACGTCCACCGACTTCAAGCTCATCTATCCGCGCACCGAATACCACTGCGCACGCTGCGAAGGCCACCACGGCCATGTGTTCAACGACGGCCCGGCCCCGACCGGCAAGCGCTATTGCAACAACGGCGTCGCGCTGAAATTCGAGGCCTTGTCATGAGCGCGCCGGGCCGCCCCAAGCGCGAATTCCCCCCCGGGGGGACGACGCGAAGCGTCAAGGGGGCCGCATGAGCGCGCCGGGCCGCCCCAAGCGCGAATTCCCCCCCGGGGGGACGACGCGAAGCGTCAAGGGGGCCGCATGAGCGCGCGCCGCGGTTTCAGCATTGCCGCGCTGCTCGCGGCGCTGGTCGGCGCTGCCGCGGCAGCCGGGCCCGCGCCGGGCGCGACAGCCGCAGCATCCGCCGCCGCGCCGGCGCCGACGTTAGCACCGACACCCGCGGGCATGACCGCGCGCGCGATCTTCGCCGGCGGCTGCTTCTGGTGTGTCGAAGCCGATTTCGACAAGATCGACGGCGTGCTCGGCACGACCTCGGGTTACAGCGGCGGCACGCTTGCGAATCCGACCTACGAACAGGTATCGGCCAAGCACACCGGCCACGCCGAAGTCGTGGAAGTGGTGTTCGACCCGGCGCGCGTGAGCTACGCCAAACTCGTTGAACACTTCTGGCGCAGCATCGACCCAACGACGAAAGACCGCCAGTTCTGCGATGCAGGTTCGCCCTACCGCACTGCAATCTACACGCTGGATGACGCGCAGTTGAAGACGGCACTCGCGTCGCGCGCAGCGCTCGAAAAGAGCAAGCCGTTCAAGGATCCGGTCGTGACCGAGATCGTGCCGGCGGGCGCGTTCTACCCGGCCGAGGCCTACCACCAGGACTACTACAAGAAGAACCCGGTCCGCTACCAGTACTACCGCAGCGGCTGCGGGCGCGACGCGCGGCTCAAACAACTCTGGGGCGGCGCGGCAGCGCAGTAGGCACGCCGCTGGCCAGGGGCGCGTTGCGCCGCGCGGCGTGGCGCACAGGGAGCCGGCAATCACGAGTGGCGCCGCAATTCGCCCCGCAGCGGGCTTGAGCCCGAGCCCGAGCCCGACAGGCTTCTAGACCTCGAGCCACTCCTTGCGCACCGCGTCGTTCGCCTTGAGGGCCTGCGCCGTGCCCTCGAACACGACGCGGCCGTGCCCCATCACGTACAGGCGCCTGGAAATGCGCAACGCGATCGTCAACTTCTGTTCGACGAGCAATATCGATACGCCGCGCGACGCAATGCGTTCGAGCAGGTCAGCCACGAGTTCCACCATCTTCGGCGCCAGGCCCTCGGTGGGCTCGTCGATCATCATCAGGTCCGGATCCCCCATCAGGGTGCGGCAAATCGTCAGCATTTGCTGCTCGCCGCCTGACAGAACCCCGCCGGGAGTGTCAGCACGCTCCTGCAAGCGCGGGAACAGCTCGAACATGTCGCGCATGCGCCAGCGCCCGACTTCGCGCGTGGACTTCATGCCAAGCAGCAGGTTCTCGCGCACCGTGAGCTGCGGGAAGATGTCGCGGTTTTCGGGCACGTAGCCGAGCCCGCAGCGCGCCACCTGATGCGGCTTGAGGGCGCCGATTTCGCGGCCCTTGAAGCGGACAGAACCGGTGCGCTCGACCTCGCCCATGATGGCCTTGATCGTCGTCGAGCGGCCGACGCCGTTGCGCCCGAGCAGCGACACGATGTCGCCCTCGCCGACGCGGAAGTCCACGCCTTGCAGGATGTGGCTCTTGCCGTAGTAGGCGTGCAGGTCACGCACTTCAAGCATGCTCGGCCTCCGCGCTGGCACTGCCCAGGTAGGCTTCCTGCACCGCCGCATTCGCGCGTATCTTCGCCGGCGTGTCGGTCGCGATCACCTGGCCGTACACCAGCACCGAGATGCGGTCGGCGAGGTCGAAGACGACGCTCATGTCGTGCTCCACGATCACCAGCGTCTTGCCTTCACTGACCTTGCGGATCAACGCCACCGCGTGTTCGGTCTCGGAGCGGCTCATGCCGGCAGTCGGCTCGTCGAGCATGATCACGCCGGCACCGCCGGCGATCGTGATGCCGATCTCCAGCGCCCTCTGTTCGGCATAGGACAACAGCGCCGCCGGCACCGAGCGCCGCGACCCGAGGTTGATCTGCTCCAGGATCGCCTCGGTGCGTTCGCGCGCGTCCTGGGCGCGCTCGATCATGTGCCAGAACGAATAGCGGTAGCCAAGCGACCAGAGCACGCCGCAGCGGATGTTCTCGAAAACCGTCAGCCGCGGAAAGATGTTCGTGACCTGGAAGCTGCGCGAAAGACCACGGCGGTTGATCAGGTAGGGCGCCAGTCCGGTCACATCTTCCTGGTTCAGTTTCACCTGCCCCGTCGTCACCGGAAAACGCCCGCTGATCAGGTGGAACAGCGTCGACTTGCCCGCGCCGTTGGGCCCGATGATGGCGTGGCGCTCGCCCTGGTGAACATCGAGGTTCACGCCGCGAATGATGGGCGTGGCGCCGAAGCTCTTGTGCAGGTCGATGAGTTGCAGTGCGCAAGCGCTCATGGCTGACTCATCGGCTTCGCAGGCGTTGCGCCTCTTGGGCGGCGGCGTGATAGGCGTCGGACACTCCCGGCATGACGCGTCGAAGCGCCCAGATGCCGGCGCCGAACAGCAACACGATCAGCCCCCAGACCAGGGGCGACTTGGCGTCGTAGCTGACCCAGAACACCCGCATCGCCGAGCCTTCAACGGCCTTCACCAGCAGGTGATGCGCGGTTTCGACCAGCAGCACGACTGCGGCGGCCAACATCACGACCGGCGGCGCCGCCCTGGCATAGGCCGGCCCGATGCGTTTCAGCAGTCCGGCAGCGAGCAGCGGCTGGTGCATCAGCAACAGCCCGCCCAAGCCCCAGGGTGCATACATCACGACGACGACGAACATCAGACCGACGTAGAGCGACCAGGCGCCGGTGTAGTCAGACAAGGAGATCTGCAGCGCCGTCATCAGCACCGCGCCGATGATCGGGCCGATGAAGAACGCGACGCCGCCGATGTAGGCCATCAACAAGACATAGCCTGAAGGAACAGCGCCGACGATGCTCGAGGTCACGATCTCGTAGTGGATCGCGGCCAGGCCGCCGGCGACACCGGCGAAGAAGCCCGACGCGCAGAACGCGATGAAGCGCACCATCTGTGTGCTGTAGCCGATGAATTCGGCGCGCTCGGGGTTCTCGCGCACCGCATTGCACATGCGCCCAAGGGGTGTGCGTGTAAAGGCGTACATCGCCGCCATGCACAGCAGGCACCACGCAGCGATCAGGTAGTAGACCTGGATCTGCGGCCCGAAGCTGATGCCGAACAGACGCAACGTCGAGGTGCGGCTTGTCGATATTCCGCCTTCGCCACCGAAGAAGCCGCGCAGAATCAGCGAGCACGCCGCCACCAGCTCGCCAATGCCGAGCGAGATCATCGCGAACGCCGTGCCGGCGCGCTTCGTCGAAACCCAGCCGAAGATGATGGCAAAGCTGAGGCCGGCCAGGCCGCCGACCAGGGGCAATACCGGCAGCGGGACCGGCCACTTGCCGGAACCGATCACGTTCAGAGCGTGCGCTGTCAGGAAGCCGCCGAGGCCGTAGTACACGGCGTGACCGAACGACAACATGCCGGTCTGCCCCAGCAGCATGTTGTACGACAAGGCGAAGATGATCGCAAAGCCCATCAGGCTCATCATCGTGATCGACGCGCCGCTGGAAAAGACGAGCGGCAGCGCCACCATCACGAGG
>Ga0315280_10001586_pt1 | contig 38694 bp, 38 predicted proteins | sample YL17G06_40_MG_FD_203697 | JGI IMG/M metagenome (GOLD analysis project Ga0315280, IMG submission 203697) | Sediment microbial communities from Yellowstone Lake, YNP, Wyoming, USA - YL17G06_40 | ecosystem: Environmental > Aquatic > Freshwater > Lake > Sediment | place: USA: Wyoming | collected... | reverse complement strand
TGGGGCTGGAGGAGTTCAGAGGTGTGGAGTGCTTCAGGCTGAAGGATATCTTCATGGGCTCCGAGATTAACTACTGGTACACTAAACAGACGGGCCTGATCGCCAAAAGCACATACATGAACCCATCAATCGGCCAAAACATAACATCATACTATCGGTACTCCGATTTCAACACGACCTTCGATCCCAGCCTATTCGCCCTACCCCCGGGGATACAAGTAAAGGATCTACCCGTTGCCGAAGGCGAGGGTATAGTACGCTTAGCCATACCTATCTTGACCGAGGACCAAGCGCCCATCTTCGTCGGCGTTGAAACCAATCCTTCGGAATACCTGCTTGACTATAGGGTTATGCGGGAAACTGGCATAAATCAGGTCGTTGAGGTGAGGCTGAAATCGACGCGTGATAAGATTGCGGAGATAAGATGGATAGCGTACACGATGGCTAAGCCGAAGGATTACTCCTCCTTACCAAAGTCTATGCTAATCCCGACGACTCCCGAGGTAAGCGTCGTGGAGTGGATGGAGCCACAGCCGTCTGTCCAGAGCACTGCCGCTGATATTGAGAGCGTAGCGAAGGGGCTTCTAGCTCAGGATAGAGACCTCTGGAGGACGTCCGAGAACGTTCTGGCTTACATGGAGAACGTCCGGCCCAGAGGAGGCGTCCAAGATGCGTTAAACGTCCTAAGGACTAAGGGAGCCGTGTGCAACGGGTATGCCACTTTAAGCTGCGCCCTGCTAAGGGCGAACGGTATCCCGGCGAGGGTTCTGACCGTCATGCCCGTGGGCTTGAGGCTGACTATGCACTATTTGACGGAGTTCGATGTGCCCGGCTATGGCTGGGTGTGGCTTGAGCCTTCGTTTAAGAACCTACCCCACCAGCCCACGGAGGATGTGGTCATCGGCGTCGTGTATCCCCAGGACGATCTGGGGACAGGGGCCCTCGACAGAGGCGTGTATTCCTCGGGGGACATCATCCTTACTCTGAACAACCCGGAGACTTCGGAGATGGGCGGTCTTAACTCAACGCGGATTATGAGCTTCACGGCGAGCAACGAAGAGGCCGTGGATGCGTACATGGAATCCGCCAAGATGTGGGAAAGCTACCTGACCAACGTAAACTTGCGATCGACGGCCGAGAAAGAGACGATTCTCAAACACATCATCGAAGGATTATCGGCTTTCAAGGCTCGGGATCGTGCTTCGTATCTGACTTTCATGGAGGATCTCGTGAATTATTACGAATCCTCGTCTCCTCCCTAATTCTATTGTCGATCCTAAGTTTAGGCACAAGGGGATTTTTATCGTATGGGTTATGAATAGTGCATACTATTCTAACACGAAAGGAGGGTGACATGGCCAAAGTCGGGAGGGATGTTTCAGGAGAAATATGGCGTCGGGTCTGGGGCTTGCCTGGGTTTACCGGCCCCACGCCGCTCTGAGTTAGGGGAGTTCAGTGAGGTTCGTGGTGGAGATGCCGAGGTTGTTGGCGGTGTGGGCGAGTCGAGCGTCCTCCTGATGGTCACGACCTTCCTACAGACTCCTCCAGAAGCTCCTAAGAGGAGACCATCAAAGAACCAGACGAGAAAAAAGAAGAACAACGCTTACCCTTAGCCCAGTGCAATGAAAAAATTTTTCCCGTTATGAACAGCCACGGAACATGAGTAGCGACGACTACACCCACGTTAGTCGCCGCCAAAAAACCCTAGAAAAAACCCCTAATCCAAAAAACAAGCCTAAAAACGGATAATCGTGGTGACGACGACTACACCCCCCTCCCCCCCCCAACGCGCACGCAGAGGAAAGGAGATTGGCGGGCCCGGAGGGATTTGAACCCACGATCTCCGGCTTAGAAGGCTTGCACGCCGGCGTCGAGCCCGGCGACCGGCTAGGTGCCTTGTCCTGACTTGGCCACGGGCCCCCTCAAGGAATTGAGGTGTCCGCCTTTTAAGAGTTTCAGAGCCGATCGCCGGCCTCATGCACCCACGGGTGGGAGATCCTCGTACCACACCTTGCCCTGCTGCTACTGGGGCTCCGGCGGCTCATCCTTGCCGTCTATCTCAGAGACCTCGAGCCTCCTGAAGAGACTCCGGAGCTGGCGCCTCATAGCCGTCCTGTCGTGGTCTAGGCCAAGGTAATCGGCGAAGTCCGGAGTCGTCGTTATGAGCCTGGTCCTCCCCTGCCTCTGCCTCTTGATCAGCCCCATGTTCTCGAGAGCCCTGAGGTGACTGTACGCCTGACCACCCCTGGCGATGACGACATCCTTCTGCTCGATGGGCTGGTTGTATGCGACGTAGCTCAGGGTCTTCAGGGGCCCGGCCGTCAGCAGCGGCTTCATGGAGACCTTCGTCGCCTGCTTCGTGTACTCAGGCTTCAGCTGGAGGACGACCCTGTCCTCTGGGAGCGCCTTAATCTCCAGGGGGCTCCCCGCGCGCTCGTAGCGCTCCACGAGCATGGCGATGAGGCCGCTCACCTCCTGCTCGTTCTGGAGCTTCAGGTGGGCGCAGAGGGTGGTCAGGCTGATGGGCCGGCCTGAGGCGTAGAGGATCGCCTCTAGCTTGGCGAGCCGCTCAGTCTTCTTGCCGTCCATGTCTCCCCCTCAGACTTATACGATTTCGCCTCGAATCCTAATAACTCCACCGGATGAAGGGTGGGCTGGCGCTAAACGTCTGCCGCTATGTCTCGGCGGAAGAACAGCGCCCCCTCAACCTTGGAGACATCAGAATAGACCCTCCCCCTAGCCCCGGCCACCGTCTCCGCCTTAGCTAGGAGGGCAACTGCCCTGCTTCCCGTCGTCTTTATCTCCCCAGAATCCTCGTAGACGGAGGCGTAGTACAGTTCGGACTCTTTTAGATTACCTATCTTGATGGGCCTGTCCTTCTTGGGTGCGTCTGGGTAACCCTCTGGGACGACGTAGACGCACACCGTCGCCTCCTTGCTGAAGGAGGGTTTCCTGAGCCTGCCCTCGACTATGCTGAAGCCTATGTCGACGAGGGATCCCCTGAGGAGGGAGAGGACGTTGATTGCCTCCGGGTCGCCGAGCCGGCTGTTGTACTCTATGAGGTAGACGCCCTTCTCTGTTTTCATGAATCCGCCATAAAGGAAGCCGCGGTACTCGCCCACTGTCTGAGCCAGGGCCTTGACGGTCCTCTTCATTATCTCGACTCCATCGTCGACGGCTGAGGCTGGGAGGTCCGGGAGCCGGTGGTCCGGGCAGCTGAAGCTCCCCATGCTCCCCGTGTTGGGGCCCCTGTCGCCGTCGTAAGCCCTCTTATAGTCACGGACCAACGGCATCACTTCGATATGGGTGCCGTCCACGAACGCCTGGAGCGTAAACTCCCTCCCCTTGAGCTTCTCCTCTAGAACGACGAGGCCGTTGTTCCTGATCATCTCAAAGGCGTACCTCTCTACGTCCCCGACCGAGTGAAGGTGTTCGCCAGTGAGCTTGACACCCTTCCCGCCGGTGAGGACATCTGGCTTGACGGCGACGTCCGGATGCTCCTTGAGGAACGAGTGGACCTCTGAGAGGTTCCGACATATCTTGAACCCCGGGTTCCCGGGGATGCCGTTCTCCTCGAGGACGATGCGCGCCCATGACTTGCTCCACTCCAGGCGTGCGAGGCTCCTGATGGGACCGACGACGGGAACGTCGAGTTCGTTGAGGTGGTCAGTGACCCCGGCTGCCAGCGGGGCCTCTGGGCCGATGAAGGCGATGTCGGCGCCCCTGAATCTGTCATAGTCGGAAGGCTTGTCGATGTCGATGATCTCCGCCCTCTTCGAGAGATAGGCTATCCCGGGATTCCTCTTGGACATCGCCGCCCAGAGCTCGACATCGTCCTCCGCCAGCTTCTTGGCGATGGCGTGTTCGCGTGCACCGTTGCCAACGATGAGGACCCTCAATGCGACACCTCTGGGGTTCGATGAGATGATGGTTGTTTTAGGAGAAAAGGATTTCAGCGGGGCTTCGCTACCTCGCGGAGAGCCTTCACGAACGCCTCAGCCTCCTCCTCGGTGTTGTAGAAGTGCGGACTTATGCGGAGACCCCCGATTCTTGGGCTGACGATGACCCCGCGCTTGTAGAGCTTCTCACCGACGGCCTTGAAGCCTGGGACCTTGACGTTGAGGTAGATCCTCCTCTCCTCCTCCTTCGGCGTCTGGAGACTGAACCTGTGCTTGGTTAGGAGCTCCACGAGCCTGTTGTCGACATCCCTGACCTGACGCTCCACGCCCCTCCTCCCGTGGGAGAGGAGAACGCGCATCGAGTTCTCGACGGCGACGTAGGCCGCCTCCGAGCGAGGATAGATCTCTAGCCTCCCGACGCCTTTCCTGGGCTTGTAGTCGTAGAGGGTGAAGGCGTCCTCCGTGTTGACTCGGCTCTCCTCCGGCGTTATGGTCTGGCCGCCGACGTAGGCGGGCTGGTACTCATCGACGAGCCTCTTCGCGATGTAGAGGAAGCCCGCGGACTGGTTGTATGGGCCGCCGAGGAGCCACTTGTAGGTGCTCACCGTGAGGAAGTCGACACCCCACCTTGGGGCATCCCAGACAAGGCTGCCAACCGACTGGGTGGCGTCGACGACGAGCTTGGCGCCGTGGTGGCGGCATGTCTCCGAGATCGCCTTCAGGTCGAGGAGGAAGCCGTTGAACCAGCTCGGCTGGTCGACCATGACGGCGACCGTCTTGTCGTTCACGGCTTTCTCGAACTGCTCAGGAGTCACCACGCCCCTCCTGTTGCGGATGAACTTGACCTTGGCGCCTCGTTCGCGCTGCTTCAGGGCGGCGACTGCGCACATGGGGAAGGCGAGGTTGGTGGTGACTATGTTTGTCCCCCTCCTGAAGGGGAGCATCGAGAGGGCGGTGTTGACGCCCGTCGACGCGTTTGGGACGAAGCAGACCTCCTCCGCCGAGGCTCCTACGAACTCTGCGAATAGCCTCTTGCTGTTCATCCTCCTCTCCGTCCACCTCTCAGTGCCGCTCCGCCAGTCACCCTCACCACGGAACTGGCCTGTCATGTCCCTGACGTACTCCTCCATCACGACGAGGGTCGAGGCGGGACAAGCCCCCATGACGGCCGTGTCGAAGTAGATCTTCCCCTTCGTCAGGGGGAACTCATCCTTGAGCTTGAGAACCATGTATACAGCTACTTGTCATAAGGCGAAAAAACTTTCCAAAGGGTTGGACCTGACAACGTTTTAAACTCGGTTGGAACTAGTCGGTATTTGGTGATTCGCATGCCTAGAAGGCTGGAGATCGACGATCTCGGCAAGTTCGTCATGGCATCCAACCCTCAGCTGTCGCCTGACGGGGAGAGCCTCGTCTACGTGGCGACGAGGGCCGAGGGAGACGCGTATGTCTCCACGCTCTACTTGGTCAACCCGAAGGACGGCTCCCACAGGAGGTTCTGGGAGAACGCCCGGAATCCTGTCTGGAGCCCCGACGGGAGCCAGCTTCTCTTCGTCTCCATAAGGGGGATGAAGGAGGGGGAGAAGGGCGCAGGCGTCTGGGTTTCGACCCTCTGCGGCGAGCCGAGGCTGGTCTGCAAGGCACCTGGGGGAGCGGAGCAGCCCCTCTGGAGCGGCGACGGCTCCAAGATCTACTTCCTGAGCTTCGTCGGCGAGGAGCCGAAGGACGTCAGGGTGATCGATGGCATTCCCTTCTGGTTCGACGCCGTCGGCTGGACCCACTTCAGGAGGAAGCACCTGCACGTCGTCGATGTCGCCTCCAGCGTGGTCAGGCAGGTCACGGAGGGGGAGGGTGACATCGTTTGCCATGCTCCTTCAAACAATGGTGAGAAGGTGGCCTACGCGATCTCCCAGACGGAGCTCCAGCCAAGGGAGACCGACATCTACGTCCTCGACCTGAAAAAAGGCAACTGCACGAGGATACTGGAGAAGTACACCGTCGCCAGCCTGGCATGGTCACGTGATGACGAGCTCATCGCCTTCACGGGCAACGACCTCAGCCGCGGCTATCCGACCCACACCACTGTCTGGGTGATTCCGCCTATGGGCGGTGAGCCCACCGACCTCACGGGGAAGCTTGACAGGGGCAGCGGACGCGTCGTCTACAACGGCTTCAGGAGCCCCTTCGCCGGCCCACCTAATCCTGTCTGGGACGACGGCAGGATCTACTTCCCCGTCTCCGACGGGGGCAGATATAACCTGCACAGGGTCAACCCGGAGGATGGCGAAATCGAGCCCGTCCTGACAGGCGACTTCACAGTCGAGGAGTTTTCCGTGAGGAACGGCGTCGTGGCCTACACGAGGACCAGAATCGCTGAGCCGATGGAGGTCTGGATACGGAGGGACAAGGGCGAGACGAGGATCACGCGACTCACAGATGCTGCCATCGCCGAGGCGCCGTTGATCGACGGTGAGCACTTCGCATTCGAGGCGAGCGATGGAGCCATGATCGAGGGCTGGCTCCTGAAGCCCTATGGCTGGAAGAAGGGCCGGGTCTATCCCGCCATCTTCGACGTCCACGGAGGGCCGAGGAGCAAGTTCGGCTACGCCCCCATGCTCGATCACCAAGTCTGGGCCGCGGAGGGCTACGCCGTCGTCTACGCCAACATCCGCGGCAGCGACGGCTACGACCAGGAGTTCGCCGACATCCGGTTCAGCTACGGGACACGAGACTACCAGGACTTCATGGAGATGGTCGACCACGCCCTGAAGGTCTCCCCCTGGATCGACGACGAGAGGATCGCCGTCACAGGCCTCAGCTACGGGGGCTTCATGACGAACTGGGTCATCGGCCACACGGGACGATTCAGGTGCGCCATAAGCCAGAACGGCATATGCAGCTGGCAGAGCTTCTTCGGCACCAGCGACATCGGCTTCCACTTCTGCCCGGATCAGATAGGGGGCGACCCATGGAGCAACCCAGCCGCCTACGCTGAGAAGTCGCCGATAGCTTACGCCAAGGACGTGACGACGCCGACCATGTTCATCCACAGCTTCAACGACTACCGGTGCTGGATTGACCAGAGCATCCAGATGTACACGGCCCTCAAGTATCTGGGGAAGAGAGCGAAGCTCGTCCTATACATGGAGGGGAGCCACAGCTTCAGGAGCCTTGCCCGCCCGGAGATCAGGAAGCGCAGGCTACGCGACATGGTGGAGTGGTTCAACCAGCACATGAAGTAGTCCCATTTTTATCCTCCGAGCCTCCTTCTTGCTCCGTGGTCACCAGAGGGAGCTACTGCCTCTGCGTTAGGGTCGAGGAAGAGGCAGAGATCAGGGTCGGCGCCATCGGCACCCTAAGCTTCCCCAGAGGGCTTTACATCTACGTGGGCTCGGCCATGAACAGCCTAAGACCGAGGCTTGCCAGGCATCTGAGGACGAGCAGGGGCGAGGGGAGGGTCATCAAATGGCACATCGACTACCTCCTAAGCCACCCAGCCGCGAGGATTGAGAGCATATACGCGGTGGAAGGGGCTGTGAAGAGGGAGTGCGAGATAGCTGCCCAGGTCGCGGAGATGGGCGAACCTATCCCTCGGTTCGGGTCCAGCGACTGCCGCTGCCGAAGCCACCTCTACAGGGTGGAGGGCTGCAAATTCCTGGAAAAAATGGGTTTAAAGAAAAGGGATATCGGGAGGCTACTCACTTCTTCGCCAGCTCAGCTATGATCGGGATGGCCAGCTCCGCGTTTGTGACGCATGTGTTGAAGGCTAGCAGCGCCGCCGCCTCGATCTGCTTCTTAGGTATCCCAGCCTTCAAGGCGATACCGACGAAGTGGCGGAGAGCCACGGGGTCGCGGGTCGTCGAGTAGATCCCTATCAGGATGAGGAGCCTCGTCTTCTCATCGAGGCCGCCGTGGACGCCGATGGCCTGGCTCATCTTCTGGTAGGCGTCCGACACGCCTGGGCACTCTTCGCAGAATATCTCCCACACGCTCTTCTCGGGCATCTTGGGTCGACTATGTTTGTCCTCCTGACATATTTAGCCTCTAGGAGAACCGCTTCACTTTAATAGTTAGTTTCACTGAATGAGGGTAAGGGCTCCGGTGCCGAGATGGGGGCGAAAGGATCTACCGAGGAGTTCATGCAAGACATAGACGCCGTTGTCTCTAAGATTCTTGAGAAGCTTGATCCTTCCCACCATCAGAAGATCCGGAGGCTCCGCGATGACCTTGAGACGCTGCACCGTGAGAACAGGGTCAAGATCAACCACTCCGTGATGGAGCTCATCTGTGCCGCGCACCTGATTAAGACCGGATTCGAGGTGAGGCTTGAGACCGCCGTCGATGGCGTGAGCACGGACATCCACGCCGAGAAGGGGCTTGGGAGCTTAATGGTCGAGGTGGAGACCGGCTTCGTGTCGCCGGAGAACGCGTTAGACCCCCTCGTCTACCTCAGAGCACGCGCAGCCAGCAAGATCACCCGGTATAGCAGCTATGCAAGCAAGTTCGTCCTCGCCACGCCGCCCTACTACATCCTTCAGATCCCGCCTAGCCTCACCAAGCCGCCGAGGTTTCGCAACGAGGACGAGTGCAAATCGATCAAGGCGCTCTGCGACCTCTACTACCACAACCCGCCCGTGAGCATGGAGGAGATAAGAAACGCTAGACTCCACGCCATCTACGTCGTCGATGTCGACGATGCATCGGTCAGGGAGTGGGAGGTCAACGAGTACATGGGGAAGGCCGCCCTCTGGGGCACCTAGCCCAGAAAGGTTTAAACCCCGCTCCCTTTCCTAAGAGGGGAGGGCTCAGAAGTGAATTTCTCGAGCGTCGTCTCAGCACTCGGCGTAGCCATGGCATGCTTAGGGGCCCTCATCGTCTACCTCAGCCTCAGGGAGGATACGGGAGAGATCAGGCGCCGTCCATCAAGGCTGCCGCTCGGGAGGAGGCTCCGGGAAGCCCCCAACATTGGGCAGAGGCTCATCCTCATCGGCGTCACCGTGATAATGGTGGCCATCCTCTTCATCGCGACGTCATGGCAGCCGAGACTCATCGGAGGATAAGGTGATGGTTGAGGGTAGACGCTGCTCAGTATGCGGACGCGACGACGCCGACATCCTCTGCTCCAAGTGTGGGCGCTTCGTCTGCGAGGACTGCTACAACGAGCAGGAAGATGCCTGCGTTAGGTGCTCGCCGGTGGCTAAAAAATCCATGCCGGTCAGTAGGATCAGGATGCTGCCGATGGGCCTCGCCATGATGCTGCTCGGCTTGAGTATCGCAGCCTCAGGTCTCGTCGCCGGTGCCGCTGGCGAGGAAGGAGTCGTAGTTGTTTTCCCCTTCATCACAGGCAACGTGAGTGGATGGGTCGCCGGCCTCTACAGCTTCATCTTCTTCGCCGTCGTCGTCTCCGCCTCGATGCTGCCCTGGTATATTCATACGAGAGTGGAGGCGGCTTACGACGCGGACGACGACCTGATCACGCTCCAGGAGAGTGAGATTCCGGGGGGTGAGGGGTACGAGTCAGTCGAGTACATGATCACCACCGAGCTGCCAAAGAGGCTTCAGAAGACCGTGACCATCGAGTCGGATGAGGAGACCATCTACCTCAAGAGCAGCGCCGACGCGAGTTTCAACCGCACCTACCCGATACCCGAGGGCTTTGACCTCGAGGGGATCGACTACGACTACGAGGAAGGGTACCTCGTCCTGAAGCTCCGCCTCGTGAAGGTCGGCTAGAAGTCTTTTAACGCGCAGACTCATCAACACCAGTGGTGCGAGATGCCTCGGGTTTTGGATCTCGGTAAACGCTCAGGTAAGCTCAGCGGGGTAACCATGATCGTGGGCGATGGCCTCTGTAGCAACATCTATGTCGTCGGCAAGGGGAAGGCGACCGTGATAGACGCGGGCGTCGGCAACTCCATGAACCCGGTATGGCCCCAGCTTGAATCGATAGGAGTTCAGCCGGCCAACGTGGATAAGGTCGTCCTGACCCACGCCCACCATGACCACGCGATGGGCGTCTACCTCATACTGGAGAGGGCTAACCCGAAGGTCTACGTCCACACGAAGGATACGGAGTACATCGCCTCGAGCCTCGGCGATAGACTCGTCAAGGTCGGGGAGGGAGACCTCATAGAGACCGAGCTATGGCCCCTCGAGGTGATCTGGACGCCGGGCCACACGGAGGGCGGCATATCACTCTATGCTAGGGAGCAGCGCATCCTCTTCTCGGGGGATACAGTCTTCCCAGACGGCTACTACGGGAGGACAGACGGGGAATCGGGCAGCTTCGAGCAGCTTCTGGAGTCGCTGAGGAGGCTCACGGAGCTGAGAGTCGACGTGATACTCGCAGGCCACGGCATGCCTTTGCTGAGGGGAGCAGAGGAGAACATAAAGCAGGCGTATAGGGACGCCTCCCGCTGGAGCTAAACATCTTAAGCCAGAGACGCCTCACTGTATCCTGACTCTTCATGGTTGAGAAGAACCTCGATTTTAGGAGCGATACGGTGACCTGGCCCACCCCCGAGATGAGGGAGGCGGCGGCGAAGGCGAAGCTCGGCGACGATGTCTACGGTGAGGACCCGACCGTCAACGAGCTTGAGCGCTTAGCCGCCGAAATGCTTGGGAAGGAGGCTGGACTCTTCGTGACAAGTGGCACCATGGGGAACGCCGTCAGTGTCCTCGCCCACACCCAGCGCGGCAACGAGATAATCCTCGAGGCGACAAGCCACATCTACGTCAACGAGGTCGGAGGACTCGCCGTCATGGGGCAGCTCATGGCAAGGACCGTCCCTGGCGAGCTCGGCTGGATGAAGCCCGAGGACGTCGAGAAGGCGATAAGGGCCGAGAACATCCACTACCCACGGACGAGCCTCGTCTGTGTCGAGAACACGCACAACTCAGCAGGCGGCATCGCCCTGACGCCGCAACAGCTCAAGGCCGACTGGGACGTGGCCAAGAAGCATGACCTCGGCGTCCACATGGACGGCGCTAGGATATTCAACGCAGCCGTCGCGCTGAAGGTGCCCACGAAGGATTTGACCAAGTACGCCGACACCGTCCAGATCTGCCTATCTAAGGGGCTCTCCGCACCAGTCGGTTCTGTGGTCGTGGGCTCAGAGGGTCTCATGACGCGTGCTCGGAAGTACAGGAAGATGCTGGGGGGAGGAATGCGCCAGGCAGGCATCATCGCGGCCCCAGGCATCATCGCCCTCACAAAGATGGTGGATAGGCTCAAGGATGACCACGACAACGCGAAGCTCCTCGCGGACGGGCTGAAGAAGATGGGGTTCAAGATACTTAACCCCGTACAGACGAACATGGTCTACGTCGAATTCACCCCAGTCGGCTGGAAGGCAGAGGACTGGAACAGGGCCTGCGAAAAGCTCGGATGGAGGAGCAGGGGCTTCGGAAAGAGCACGAGGCTCTGCACCCACTACGGCATAGAGCGCGAGGACATCAAGTCCTTCCTCGACGGGCTGAAGAAGCTCATTTAACCCCTCCTCATCAACCCTTTATACCCCAGAATGTTTTCTTTTTAGCCATGATCACCGCTCAAGCCAACGGCCTCAGGGAGCTCGGAACACGCATCTTCCACGCCCAAGGCGCCCCGAAGAAGAAGGCCGCCTTCGTCGCAGAGACCCTCGTCGAGGGAAACCTCACAGGCCACGACAGCCACGGCGTCCAGTACTACGTCACCTACTCGGACAGGATCAGGGAGGGCTTCATAGATGTCAAAGCCGAGCCGCGTACTGAGAAGGAGACGCCGACGACGGCCCTCGTCGACGGTCGGTGGGCTTTCGGCCAGATCACGGCGATGAGGGCGATGGAGACCGCCGTCGCCAAGGCGAGGGAGGGCATGGTCGCAGCCGTAGGCGCCTACAACTGTAACCACATCGGTCGCCTCGGCTACTATAACACATGGGCCGCCTCCCAGGGCATGATAGGGATGATGTTCGTGAACGTCGGCAACCCCAACGTGGCCGGCTACAACATCCAGGGCAGGGCCTTCGGCACAAACCCGGTAAGCGTCTCGACGCCCACAGGCAGGGAGACGCCGTTCCTCATGGACTACGCGACCTCGATAGTCGCCCACGGCAAGGTGAGCGTCGCGAGGGCCAAGCACGAAAGGATTCCGACCGGCTGGGTCAGGGACAAGTACGGGAGGGTGACTGAAGACCCCAACGTCATGTGGGACGGCGGCTGGCTCCTCCCCTTCGGCGAGTACAAGGGGTACGGCCTCCAGATGGTCTCTGAGCTCCTCGGCGCCGCCCTCACGGGCTCGCGGCTCGGCCTCGAGGAGAGCAGGAGACCCCCCTCGCCGAACGGCGTCTTCATCGTCGCCGTCAACCCCGAGGCCTTCGTCGGCTTGGACGCCTTCGAGGAGAGGGCGGGCCGGCTGGTGAGCTGGGTTAAGGGGCTACAGCCAGAGGCCGGGAAGACGGTGCTTGTGCCCGGCGAGCCAGAGGCCATATCCAAGGAGAAGAGGCTGAGGGAGGGTATCCCCATCCCTGAGGACACCTGGGCGGCGATCGTGAAGCTCTGCGGCGAGCTCGGCCTCGACCCGGGGATAGCCCTGAAGAAGTAGCCGCCCTTTCAGTGTACTCTATTCGCGCAGCCACGCGTCCCAAGCCTTCGAGCCCGAGCTCCCCTTAGCCAAGAGCCCCATCGTGGTGAACGGCTCTGGTACATCCTGGTCGTAGAGGAAGCTCCATATGGTGACCAGGGGCTTAACCTCCTTCGTCGGGGCGAAGAAACGGGCGATGAAGACGACGAGGAGCACGAAGCCACGTCTCGTGCCTATTTGATTTCTGGTCTGAGGCTTCATGTTTTCCCGGGTGGGGTAGACATAAATCCATTGCAGCCTTCTCTTTCTCCGTTATGGGCTTCTGGTTCCAGACCGAGGAGGTCGTCGAGGGCGCCGCACGGGTGCTCGTTCCGAGACTGGACAGGGTAGAGGGGGAGCCCCTCGACCATGCCAGGAGCAGGGCCGCCGTCTTCTACAACCCCGCGATGAGGCTGAACAGAGACACCGCCGTCCTCGTCGTCGCCGTTAAAGGCGAGGAACTCGGGAGACCCATGGAGACCTGCGAGCCCATGTGCGGGAGCGGCGTCAGGGGAGTCAGGCTCGCCCTCGAGGCGGGGGCGGGGAGGGTCATTATGGGGGACCTGAACCCGAGCGCGGTCCAGCTCGCCGAGGAGAACGCACGCCGCAACCACGTCTCGGACAGGGTCAAGGTCAGGGTGATGGACGCCAACCTCCTCATGAACCTTCACAGCAGCCTGATGAACAGGTTCGATTACGTCGACATCGACCCATACGGCTCGCCGTCGCAGTTCCTCGACTCCGCCGTGAGGTGCACGAGGAGCGGAGGCGTGGTCGCGTTGACGGCCACGGATATGGCTCCCCTCTGCGGGGTCAACCCGGCCGCCTGCCTCAGGAAGTACGGGGGTCGCCCCATGCGTGCATCCTATACCCACGAGGTCGCCCTCAGGCTCCTCCTGGGCTCGTTCGCCAGGGCGGCGGCGGTCCACGAGATGGGGGTGAAGCCGCTCTTCAGCTACTACGCCGACCACTACGTCCGAGCCTACATGCAGCTCAAAAAGGGGGCTAAACCGGCTGACGCCGCCCTCGCCGAGATGGGGTACATTCTTCACTGCCCGAGGTGCCTCCACAGGGTCTCATCCAAGGGGACATATCTGAAGGTAGCTAGGACATGCGGAGCCTGCGGAGGCCAGATGGTGGTGGGCGGCCCGATGTGGCTCGGCGAGACGGTTGACGTTGAGTTCCTCGGCGGCATGCTGGCCAAGGTTGGTTCCTCGGGGGGCTCCTGGGAGCCGAGGCTGGAGAATCTCATGAACACGATCAGGGACGAGGCCGGCCTCCCGCCGACCTTCTACTCCCTGGACGAGCTCTGCTCGAGGCTGAGAATATCATCCCTGCCCCTAGATTTTGTCCTGGAGAAGCTGCGTAGAGCCGGCTTCAAGGCCTCTCGGACGCATTTCCATGAACGCGGGCTGAGGACGGACGCCGGCGTCTCCGACTTGGAAAACCTTCTTAAGGCTTAGTCGATGGGTTGGGTTGAGGAACGCCATGCCCGGCAGATGGATACACGAGCGAAAAAACGATCACTACTACCTCAAGTCGAAGATGGAGGGGTACCGTAGCCGGGCGAGCTACAAGCTGAAGCAGCTCGACTCCAAGTTCGGCATCTTCAAGGGCGCCCATAGGGTTCTCGACCTCGGCGCGGCGCCCGGCGGCTGGCTCCAGGTCGCCGCGGAGGCGCTCGACGATGGAGGTTTAGTGATTGGCGTCGATCTGAAGGAGGTCTTCCCCCTCGGAATGGATAACATCGAGACTATCGTCGGTGACGTCACGGACCCAGGGGTCCAGGCGGAGGTGATGGAGCGCTTCGACGGGAAGGCGGACGTGATCCTGAGCGACATGGCGCCGAACGTCACCGGTGTCTGGGAGCTCGACGACCTACGCCAGATACACCTCGCGAGGACTGCCCTATCGATAGCCGACAGGCTGCTCAAGGAGGACGGCTGGATGGTGGTGAAGGTCTTCCAGGGGCCTGAGCACGAGGCGTTCATCCGCGACATGCGGGCGATGTTCGAGAAGGTCGACATAGTCAAGCCGAAGGCTTCCAGGAAGGGAAGCGCCGAGGTGTACCTCGTCGCCAAGAACCTGATGAGGGACAGGGTCCTCCCCGACGAGTTCGGGGAGATGAAGCCGGAGGAACCTCGTAGCGAGGAAGAGGATGAAGAGGGCCCGCTGCCAGGCGACCAGCTCCCAGACTACGAAGAAGCGCCTAAAGAAAATGGTTTGAGAAAAAGGGTCAGCTGAGCAGCTCCCTTAGGACGTGCGCGACCATCGTGTTCGCCTGAACGACGGGCACGCCGGTTCTGGCCGCGACTTTCTTCCTGATCTTACTCGGGAATCCAAAGCAGTTGAGCAGGATCAGGTCGAGCTTCTTCCCGGCGAGCCTGTCACAGAGGCCTTCGACGTCCTTAGGCTCGTAGGGGCTTACGGTATCCGCGTAGATCTCTATCCCGGGCCGCCCCCAATCCTTGGCGCCCATAGGTATCTGCTCCGCGGCGGGGTAAACGACGCCCAGGCGCCCCTCCTTAAGGCAGCCCTCCATGACCCCCTTCAGGATCTCCGCGGGGGTTACGACTAGGCCCTTCGACCTGAACTGGGGGAACCTGCCGGTGCACATGACCACCGTGAGCCTGATCCCCTGCGCCTCGAGCCATTCGAGCTTCTCCTGCATCAGGGGGAGGACGTACTTCTTCGTGATCCTGATCTCTGTCCCGTCCCTCATCCTGCTGACGAGGATATAGTCCTCGACCTTCAGTGGGATCTTCTTCACATCGTCCATCGTCTTGCCGTCGAGGGCACCGGCCTCAACGATCTCCACGTCCTCTCCGAGGATCTCCCTCAGGCCAGGGAGGATGTCGACGCGGGGCGACTGCCCTATGGTGAGCATCCCGATCTTCTTCATGCCGATCAGATTCTAGCAGTGGCACGATAAATGGTTGGCGCTCGGCTAGATGAAGCGCTTCTTAAGCGCCTCCCTCTCCGCATCGACGATGCGTTTGAAGAACTCGTCCGACTCTCCCTCGGTCTCGGCCAGGATGTCCCAGGCCTCTGTTAGGTCTACTCGGCGGGCGGCGGCGACTATCGCGGCCCTCCTTCCGTATATGGAGACGAGCTTGGAGGCGTCACTGCCCCTATCCCACCACTTTGGGCGCTCCTTCTTGGAGCGCCCCCTCTCCTGTGCGAGGAGCTCCTGGACCTCCTCGACGCTCCGGTCGTAGACGCCGATCTCGGTGGAGCCGCAGATGGGGCAGACCAGCCTCTCGTCGAGCTCCTTCACCCTACTCGCCTCGGCCCAGTCGTGCTTACCGTGGCAGGCGAGGACGCGGGTCTCGTTGAGGAGCCGCACCTTCGCCGACTCGAGGATGATACGGTCCATCTTCTCGGGGGGCACGATGTCGGTCTTCATGCTGATGCTCTCGACGCCGACCTTGCCGAGGGGGCTCACCTCGCCCTTATTGTCGACTAGGACGACGTCGATCTCGCCTGAGGCCATCTTTCTTAGTATTTCGATGGTCGTGTTGACGTCTAGGTCGAGCCTTATCGTGTCCTTGAGCGCCTCCTCGAAGACGGCGGTCCCCTCGAAGCTCTTCATCAGCCTGCCCAGAGTGATGTTACTGAAGTTGGCGAACTTGCTCAGGGCTCCGGCCTTCCTGGCGACGTTGATGAGCCGACGCTTGAAGAGCCCGGTCTTGGTGACAGTGGCCCTGATTATGTGGTCGAGGTCCTTGTTCGCGATGGTCTTTAGGAGCCTAGCGACGTATTTCGCGTCTACCTCGCCGACGGTCTGGGTGACCACCATGTAGGTCTCCTGCTGGACGCCGACGGGGTAGCCTGTGTCCTCCGAGATTATATGGCCCAAAAGCCTCGCCAGCGTCCTGTTGACGAGGCTGCCGAGGTTTGCGTGGACTATGACGTTGTCCTGCCAGTCCTCGACGATGACCCGCCTGTCGGTGGGTATGGGGAAACCAGCCCTGTGCTGGTCGACGAGCTCAATTATCGCCCTGTTTATAGTCTCCGGGTCCGCAGGGTAGACCTTGGACAGCTCCGCGGCTATCTCCCCCGGCTTCCGCCCCTCATTCAGCCCATCCTCGACCTGCGCCTTGATCCTGCCGACCTCGAGTGCCACTTCGAGGGGGACCGGAATCTCCTCGCCTATCCAGCTCGGAATGGCGCCGGTCGGGTCGTCCTCCGCCTTGACGTAGATCTTGTCGTTGTGGATGTTCAGTATCTTCCAGGGGCTGCCGCGGAGGGTGAACTTGACACCCGGCTTGGCATACTCGGCGACGAACGCCTCCTGGAGGATGCCGACGGGGGACTCGTCCTTCGCCTCCAGCACGAGGTAGTCCTTCTCGTCCGGGATCATGCTCAGGTTGTTGAAGAAGTAGGTGTAGATCGTCTTCCTGCTCCCCTTCGGGCGGATGATGACCTCGTCCTGGGGCGAGACCCAGGCCAGCCTGGGGAACCTGTTGTGCATGTAGTCGGCGACGAACTTCACGTCCTCGATGGTCAGGTCGGCGTAGGGGTATGCCCTCTTGAAGAGGTTCTGAACCTGGAGGAAGTAGAGCCTGCCCCTCTGCATGAGCTCCGCCGTGATCTGGTTCACCATCACGTCGTACGGCTTATCAGGCACCTGGAGGGGCTCCATGCTCTCGAGGAGGGCGCGTCTGCAGATCACCATCGACTCCATCGTGTCGTCGCTGTTCAGGCTGACTATCACGCCCTTGGATATCCTGTCGAGCCTGTGTCCGCTCCGGCCAACGCGCTGCAGGAGCCTCGTGACCTGCCTGGGACTGTTGTATTGGATGACGAGGTCTATGCTGCCTATATCGATGCCCAGCTCCAGGCTGCTCGTGCAGATTACGGTGCGGAGGTCGCCGTTCTTCAGCCCCTTCTCCGCCGCTATCCTGCTCGTCTTGGCGAGGCTCCCGTGGTGGATGCTTATGGGGAGGCCCAGGTTCCAGAGGTTGAACCTGCTCGCCAAGACCTCGCTCGTGCTGCGGGTGTTTGTGAAGATGAGGGTGGTCTGATGCTTCTCGATGAGCGCCCTCATCGCCCTGAGCCGCGCGGAGACCTCGGGGTGTGTGAAGAGCTTGGTCGCCACCTCGTAGTCCTGCTCCTCCGGCTGGGGGTAGATGATCTCGAACTGGGTCTCCCTCAATGCGGATATCTGGACTATCTCCACGGGGCGATCCACGCCGACGAGGAACTTCGCCACCCTGTCCGGGCTACCGATGGTTGCGCTGAGGCCGATGAGCTGCGGCTCCTTCGCGGTCATCTCCCTGAGCCTCTCCAGCGCGAGGCTCAGCTGGCTACCACGCTTGTTGTCGGCGAGCTCGTGTATCTCGTCGACGATTATCCACCTCACCGACTTCATGTACTGCTTCAGTGTCCTGCCGAGGAGGATCGCCTGGAGCGTCTCCGGGGTGGTGATGAGCATATCCGGTGGGCTTATGCGCTGGCTGTTCCTCTCCTGAGTGCCGGTGTCGCCGTGCCTGATCCCCAGCTTGATGTCGAGCCTGTTGCACCAGTACGTCATCCTGTCGAGGATGTCCCTGTTCAGCGCCCTCAGGGGCGTTATGTAGAGGATGCTTATCCCGGGTCTCCTGCCCCCCGCCATCAGGAACCTGTCCATCACCGGGAGCATAGCCGCCTCCGTCTTCCCCGTCGCCGTCGCCGAGATCAGGAGAACGTTCTTCCCCTCGAGTATCAGAGGGATGATCCTCTGCTGTGGCTCCGTCGGCTTGTCGAACCCACGCTCATCTAGGAGCCTACGGACGGGCCTGCAGAGCAGCTGGAAGGCGTTCTCCTCGGTCAACTCGGCTAAACCTATCAGAGGCTCCCGATAAAAACAATACCTAAAACCAGAGCCGGGCCCCATCATCAGAGCGCAGAAAAAAGGTAGGGGGGTCCCCTCTGATTTCTCATGAAATGACCCCTTCCCGCTGAAGGCGCTTTAAAATGGCTCCTTTCTGCTCCCTATCTGTGCAGAAATGCATCAATTTAAGCCCAAAATGCCTGAGCCACAAACCCAAGAACGGATTGGAACCAGTCAAACCCGCTCCTCAAAATGAATATTTTAATAGACACTACCCCTCTCAGGGAGGGTAAGGGGAGACATCATGCCGGGGAAGAAGGGCTCGGAGAAGGAGCTCATTAGCAAGGAGAACTTCAGCGAGTGGTACGACAACGTGCTACTGGAAGCGAAGATCGCCGACGACCGCTACCCCGTCAAGGGCTTCACCGTCTACACAGGGTGGGGCTTCAGCATCGCCAAACGGATCATAGCGATGCTCGAGGAGCGGCTCGAGGCGACGAACCATGAACCGATGCAGTTCCCCGTCGTGATACCCGAGGACAGCTTCCAGAAGGAGTCGGACCACATAGAGGGATTCAGCGAGGAGGTCTTCTGGATCACCCATGCGGGCGAGAACGAGCTCGACAGGCGGCTGCTGCTCAGACCGACTAGCGAGACCGCCATCTACCCGATGTTCAAGCTCTGGATCAGAAGCCACGCGGACCTGCCGCTAAGAATGCACCAGACCTGCAACGTCTACCGCTACGAGACCAAGGCGACGAGGCCCCTCTACCGAGGACGCGAGTTCCTCTGGAACGAGGCGCATACGGCCCATGACACCTACGAGGACTCCGAGCGTCAGGTCAGGGCAGGCGTAGAGGCATACAGGAGCGTCTACGACCGCCTAGGACTCAGCTACATAACGCTGAAACGCCCGGACTTCGACAAGTTCGCAGGCGCGGATTACAGCATCGCCTTCGACGCCTGGAACCCCGACGGCAAGGTCAACCAGATAGGCACAGTTCACCAGCTTGGGCACAACTTCGCAAAGGCCTTTGACCTCACGTACGAGGACGAGACGGGCAAGCAGGTCCACGCCACCAACACGTGCTACGGGATGGGCTTCGGCAGAGTCCTCGCAGCGGTCGTCAGCCAGCACGGAGACGACCACGGCATCATCCTGCCCCCAACCATAGCACCCAAGCAGGTCGTCATAGTCCCGATCCCCATCAAGGGAAAAGAAGCGGATGCAAAGAGGTACGCTGGCGACGTGGCGAAGACACTCGAGGAAGCCAACGTCAGGGTCGTACTCGACGAAGATGACCGCCTCAGGCCCGGAGAGAAGTTCTACAAGTGGGAGATGTACGGCGTCCCCCTCAGGATCGAGATCGGGCCAAGGGAAGCAAAGTCCAAGACGGTCACCATCGTCAGGCGGGACACATTCGAGAAGGTGAAGGCGGACCTCGCCCAGCTAGTACCCACGGTTCAGAGCCTCTTCGCTAGCATCTTCGAGAACCTCAACGACAGGAGCAGGAAATACATGGAGAGTAAGCTGACCAGCGCAGGAAACATCGATGAGCTCCTCAACCACATGGAGGAGAAGAAGATCGCCAGAATAAACTGGTGTGGGGACAGGCAGTGCGCAGACAACCTCAAGGAGAAGGTCTCAGGCGAGATTAGGGGAACCCTCTGGGAGACCCACGAGGAACCCGACGGCCCCTGCATCCTATGCGGCGACCAGGCGAAGTCAGTTGCCTATTTCTCCAGAGCATACTAGTAATGATACATTTTCTAAATCATCATCGAACTGTCTGATCAGGGGACATCCCTTTTAGAGTGCCTGACCAACCCTACTCACCGTGGACGAGTTTTACAGGCCCGCCGAGGACTCGATGCTGCTTCTAAGGCATGTCATCAGGCTCGTCGAGGGCTCCGTGCTGGACATGGGCACCGGAAGTGGAATCCTGGCAGTTGAGGCAGCCCTGAAGCCCGGGGTGACCAACGTCCTGGCTGTCGACATTAACCCGTCGGCGATAGAGGAGACGAGGAGGAGAGCCGCCGAGCAGGGTGCCTCAAACAAGATCGGCTTCAAGGTCGGCGATTTATTCGAGGGGATAACGGGGCGCTTTGACTGGATAGTGTTCAACCCTCCCTACCTACCCGAGGAGGGCGTCGAAGATTCGTCATGGGAGGGCGGTCCTAGGGGCACCGAGATCACTGAGAGGTTCCTTAAAGATGCCGCATCCCATTTAAAGAAAGACGGCTCGATCCTCCTCGTCTACTCAAGCCTCACAGGCCTTGACCCAAGCGAGTACGCCGAGTACGACTGGGAGGTCCTCGAGGAGATGCCCCTCTTCTTCGAGAAGCTGTACTGCGCCCGTCTTAGACCCGTCAGCCCAACTTGACGCCTATCGCGAAGCCGACGATGAAGCTAGAGGCGAAGGGGAGGTTCCCGACTATTGTGGAGAAGATACCCTCGAGGACGCCTACGCCCCCAATAACGCCATTGGCCCACTCCTCGAGAGCACCATAGTTGATGTTAATTATCCCCTTATAGGCTAAGAGCTCGAGGGCGATGAAGGCGAGGCCTATTAAGACGGCAGTGAGTTTTGCGACCTTCTTCAGGGCGAAGCCCACGCAGAGTCCTCCTATCCCCCCAACGCCGAGCTGGGTGAGCAGGGGCGTCAACAACCCGTCCATATTGAAGCTCAAGATAAGAAGCTGCCCGGGCATTTAAAAGTGTGGGGCTCTAGCCCCGCACGATGTGGGTCCCGGTATTCCCCTCCAGGGCGTCGGCGGCCTTCTCGAGGCTGGTGATTATTGCCATGTCGCCGCCCCTCTCCACGAAGCCGAGGCAGGCCTCGACCTTCGGCCCCATGCTGCCGGCGCCGAATTGACCCTCCCTCATCCTCTTCCTCGCCTCAGAGAGGGTCATCCTCCTGATCGGCTTTTGGGTAGGCTTGCCGTAGTTCTCCATGGCGTACTCCACGTCTGTGAGGATGAGTAAGATGTCGGCCTCGACCTCTTCGGCGAGCTTGGCCCCCGCCCGGTCCTTGTCGATGACCGCGTCGATGCCCTCGAGCTTCCCCCTTCCATTGATTATGACGGGTATGCCGCCCCCGCCCGAGGCGATGACTATCATGCCGTCCTCGACCATCCGCTTGATCGCCTTAGCTTCGGCGATGCCCAGGGGGGCTGGCGAGGGGACGACGCGCCTCCATGTCCTGTCGCCGGTGGGGCGGACCTTCTTCACCACGTAGCCCCGCTCCACCGCTAGCCTCTTCGCCACCTCCTCCGTGTAGAAGGGTCCCACCGGCTTCGTCGGGTCCTTGAAGTCGGGGTCGTCCTTACCAACTATGACCTGGGTGACGACGGTGACGACGTCCTTGCCGTCGCCCTCGAGGATGTTGTGGAGGTTCTGCTGCATCATGTAGCCTATCTGACCCTGGGTCATCGCGCCCAGCACTACCAGCGGCTGCGCGGGGACCTGGTCGACCGCTGCCTCCTGCTGGATGGCGAGGTTGCCGACCTGGGGGCCATTGCCGTGAGTGATGACCAGCTCGTAGCCCCGCCTCACCAGCGTAGCTATCTGCTTAGAGGCAGTTTCGACATTCTTCATCTGCTCCTCGAATGTCCCCTTCTCCTCAGCCTGCTTGATGGCGTTACCGCCCAGGGCGACCAGCACACGTTTCGCCATACATCTCCACCGGTTAAGGGATAAGACAGGGTAAGCCGGGGGTCTTAAAACAATTACCCCTGCTTGACGGATCAGTGAAAAACAAACAGAGTCTGGGGTTTCAGAATAAGCTCTTGAAAGGAAGCTACTTGATCTCCATCTCTATGTAGACGTCGTTGGGGACCCTGATACGCATTATGCTGCGCATAACCCTGTCGCGGGCGTCGATCTCTATCAGCCTCTTGTGGACACGCATCTCGAACTTGTCCCAGGTCTTGCTGCCGTCACCGCAAGGCGTCCTCCTCGTCGGCACGACGAGCTTCTTCGTCGGCAGAGGTATCGGTCCTACGAGCTTGACGCCTATCTTCTGGGCGATCTCCCTGATCTCGTTGCAGACATCCTCGAGTTTCGCTGTGTCGGTGCTCGTCAGCTTGATCCTCGCCCGCCGCGCCATGGTTGTTCCCCGTCTTGTCAGATAGCCACGAACTTAAGTCTTCCGTAAAAAGGGGGGTGAGTCTTACGACTCGATCTCCATCACTATGCCCGCGCCGATGGTGGTGCCCATGTCCCTCAGGGCGAACCTGCCTAGCTGCGGGAAGTCCTTGAAGGTCTCCATCGCGACAGGCTGCAGAGGCACGAAGCGCACGATTGCTCCGTCGCCTGTCCTTAGGAACGATGGGTTCTCCTCCACGACCTGTCCGCTCCGAGAGTCGAGCTTCGCCAGAATCTGGTCAAACTTGACCGCGACCTGCGCCGTGTGTACGTGCAGCACCGGCGTGTAGCCGACGGCTATCGTCGTCGGGTGGTGTATGACCACGATCCTACCCTTGAACGCCTTCGCCACCTTGCACGGCGTGTTGGTGTGGCTCGCGACCTCTCCGCGCTTGAGCTGCTCCCTCGTGGGGCCCTTAACGTTGAAGCCGATGTTGTCTCCGGCGACAGCCTGCTCCAGCCTGGTGTAGTGGGTCTCTATGCTCTTGACCTCGCCCTTTAGTTCGCTTGGCTCGAAGATTATGGTGTCGTTGACCTTCAGTATGCCTGTCTCAACCTTGCCGACCGGTGTTGTGCCTACGCCCCTGATCGAGTAGACCTCCTGCACGGGGATCCTCAGGGGCTTCTCCGTCGGCTTCGCCGGCATGGTGAACTCATCAAGTGCCTCAATCAGTGTCGGGCCCTTGTACCAGGCCAAGTTGGTGCTCTTCTTGACGAGGTTGTCACCCGTCCAGCCGCTGACTGGGACGAACTTGATCTTGGCGACGTCGTAGCCGACGACCTGGAGGAGCCTAGATACGCCGTCCTTGACCTCGTCGTACCTCTGCTGGCTCCAGTTGACCGTGGGGTCGTCCATCTTGTTGACTGCGACCACCATCTGGTTCACTCCGAGGGTCTTGGCGAGGAAAGCATGCTCGCGGGTCTGACCACCAGGGTTGGTCCCCGCCTCGTACTCCCCGCGCTTCGCGGAGATCAGCAGAATGGCTCCGTCAGCCTGGCTCGCGCCAGTGACCATGTTCTTGACGAAGTCTCTGTGGCCAGGCGAGTCGATGACCGTGAAGAAGTTCTTGTTGGTCTCGAGCTTGTAGAAGGCGAGGTCGATGGTGATCCCACGCTCGCGCTCCTCCTTGAGCCTGTCTAGTAGCCAAGCATACTTGAAGGACTCCTTGCCGGAGGCCTTCGCCTCGGCCTCCATGTCCTTGGCGTACTTCGCGTCGATGGCTCCTGCGTCGTAGAAGAGGTGGCCTATGCTCGTGCTCTTGCCGTGATCTACATGACCTATGATGATCAGGTTAATGTGAGGCTTCTGTTTTCCACTCATTTCCTTAATCTCCTACAGATTGGAATTGGTATGGTGCATAAAAAGGTTCGGTTCTTATAAATAAAGATTGATTTTTCCCGTCAAGAGTCGGTGAAGAAAAAGTCTCTAAAACCCTCTACCGTTCATGCGTAAAGTTTAAAGATGTTTGCCTATACGGGAGTGTGGAGAATCATTTGACAAACGGGATGTTCGCGGGCCGCAGGCTCAAGAACACGCGTAGGAGGCTGCGGTACAAGAGCAAGGACTACGTCCTACGCCTGAAGAGGAGGGAGGAGAAGAAAGACCTGCTCGAGGGCGCGCCCATGGGCAGGGGGATAGTCCTCCAGAAGGTAGGCGTAGAGTCGAAGCAGCCCAACTCCGCAATCAGGAAGTGTGTCAGGATCCAGATCATTAAGAACGGTCGCCTCTGCACAGCCTTCCTCCCAGGCGACGGTGCCCTAAACTTTGTCGACGAGCACGACGAGGTCACCATAGAGGGGATCAGCGGTCCACGCTCAAGGTCGATGGGCGACATCCCTGGCGTGAGGTATAAGGTAAGCGCCGTGAACGGCGTCCCACTAAGGCTACTCGTCATCGGCAAGGTACAGAAGCCGGCCCGGTAAAAGCTAAACGTTTTGTTAACGTCTCAACGCCCTATCCTGCGTTGTCTCGGTCATAACCACCGAGCATGCCGTGTCTCGAAGTTTATTGTTTAGTCTCCTTGATCATCAGACTTGGAATGAGGTTCAGGACGAGCAGCACACCAGATAAGTAGAAGCATGGCGTGATCCCATAGGCGCTGAACACCCACGTCATTGTGATTGGTCCGAATATCGAACCCAAGTCGAAGAAGGTGCGGTATGTGCCAATCGCAGCCCCCCTCAGGGACGGATCGACCGCCTCGGCGGCAAGTACAGGGCAGACTATCCATATCGCCCCTGTCGTGACGCCGAGCACGCCCATCAGGATCAAGATACCGAGGAAGGACGAAACGAAGCTGAGGGCAACGATCATGACCGCGGTGCTCGCCAAGCCGAAGATGAGCACTGGACGCCTCCCTACCCTATCTGCTACGGCGCCCATGGCGAGCATCGCACCGACGTACCCGACCGACCTCGCCCCCATCAGGAGGCCGATGTCAGCCAATGAGAAACCTAGCCCCTCGTTGGCGTGCAGCGGGAAGACGGTGTAGAGTACGCCCGTACTCATTATAAACTCGGCGAGCGTCGCGCTTGAGACTATCAGGAGAGTCTTATTCCTGAACACCTTCGGCAGAGATGATAGAGGAATAGACGCCATCCTAGGCTGGGCTCTCGACTCGGCCCTGACATTCTTCGGAGCCACGATGAGGATTATGCTTGTCACGACGAGTATCGTCGCGAGGAGGAAGCCCCCCTGGAAGCCAAAGGCGGTTATCAGGTAGCCGCTGAAGGCCGAGCCGAGGATGTTACCAAAGAACTCTATGCCCTGGAAGACCCCCATAGCACCGCCCCTTCGTTCAATGGGAAAGAGGTTCACTATGAAGGTCATCGAGACGGCGAAGAATAGGGGCGCCCCTAGTCCCTGGAGGGCTCTCCCTAGGACCAGCTGAATAGGATCGGAGACGTACATGCAGACCGCGCTGCCCAGGGCTGTCAATATGAGACCAAGTACCATGGGCGTGTAGTAGCCGTACTTCGACGACAATACGCCGCTAGGGATCTCGAGAAGGACCCTACTCACCCAGTAGGCGGCGACCGCGAAGCCAATCCAGACGCCTGTCGCGCCGATCTCCTTCGCGAATATCGCTAGGAGGGGGTTTGTGAGGCTCGTCGCGAACATTGCAAGCAGTGCGATGACGCAGAGAATGTAGTAGGAGAGGGAGTACCCCTTCAGCGACATCTTGTAATACGTGGTCGGGAGACCGGGTTAAAAGACTGATCGTCTTCAAAAAGCCTTTTATTCATGTACTCTCCCTTGGTCTCTTACTATTCGAGGCGAAGTGGCCAAGTGAGCGAAGAGGAAGCTGCGCCGAAGACTTCAACCGAGATCAGGCTGTTCGGCGAGTGGAGCTATGACGGCATCGAAGTAAGGGACATGGGCCTGAGACGGTACTTGAAACTGAAGCCGATATACCTCCCCCACTCAGGTGGGCGCCACGAGGCCAGAAAGTTTCGGAAGTCGGAGATGAACATCGTCGAGAGGCTCATCAACGACCTGATGAAGCCCGGGAGCAGTGGCGGCGACAAGAGCAGGATCACAAACGCCGTCAGGACGGCATTTAAGATCATCAGCCTGAAAAGTGGCAGGAGCCCCATAGAGGTCCTCGTCAGGGCGGTGGAGAACTCAGCACCCAACGAGGACACGACGCGCATCGGCTTCGGCGGCGTCGTCTATAGACTCGCCACCGACATAAGCCCCCAGCGTAGGATCGACCTCGCCCTCCGCTACCTCGTCAGAGGAATCAAGGAACAGACCTTCGGGAACAGGAAAACCCTCGAGGAGACCATAGCGGATCAGCTCATAGGCGCCGCGAATAACGATGGCAACAACTTCGCAGTCCGGCGCAAGAGGGAAGTGGAGAGGGTAGCCTTCTCCTCAAGGTAAACATGCTCGTTTTAGATGAGGCCCCCAGCGGCGAAGGCCAGGAGCCCGGTCAGCATCCAGTATAGGACCCTATTCTTCACACGCCGGCTGTTCTCCCTGCTCGGCTCCCTTAACAGCATAATAGACCCATGAATGAGGCCCAGGTCGGTGACTAGCACAAACGGGACGTACCAGATCGAGACCAGGCCGAGGTAGAGGGGGAAAACTGAGGCGAATACTGCCGAGAGGTAGAAGAAGACGGCGGCGTATGAAGTTATCCGGGGCCCTAGAGAGACCGCTAGTGTCCTGACGCCCTCCTTCCGGTCCCCCTCGACGTCGACGATGCCCTTCGTCACCTCTCTGCCCGTGTTGGAGAGGAAGGCGAGGAGGCTGAAGAGTAGGGCGGAGCGAGTGTTCGAGGTCAGTAGTCCGCCGTATATGAAGGGAAGAGCTATGCAGGTGCTCACCATGAGGTTCCCGGGGAAACCGGTCCTCTTCCCCCAGCTCGAGTAGACCATCATCACGAGCCAGGCGAAAAGGGCTACCCCGAAGCATTCTAAGCTCGTTACCCACGCCGCCGCTAAACCTATGATGCTGAGGAAAGCCGAGAGGGCGAGGGCCTCCTCTGGCTTGACTGAGCCGCTCGGGATTGGCCTACCTGGTTCGTTGACGGCGTCTATCTCGCGGTCGTAGTAGTCGTTCACAGCCATGGCGCTGCCCGTCATGGTGAAGCCTGTGACGAAGGCGAGGACCAGATAAAATAGGGGTATCATGGAGGTCAGGCCGCCCGTGATGACTACGCCGACGAGGACGCCGAGCCCGAGTATCGTAGCGTTCACGGGCCTAATTATTCGGACGAAACCGCCCAGCCGACCCATACCGAATAGGCTGATTAATGTCTCAGATATTAAACATGTTTCATCAGCACCTTTATTGTCAAGAATGGTTGAAAGTTTTAATCTCAGTCTACATAATCTATGTTTGGTGCTCGGCTTGGAGTTCGACGCCTTCCGCGTGTCCCAGCGGGGGGGCTGGGAGAGCTTCGAGATCTACGTCTCGGTGTTGATGGCCCAAGAAGTCATAGACAGGTGCGCGATAGACAGGTGGACCCCTCAGAACCAGGGGGGCTACCAGAGGTTCCCCGTCGCCAGCCAGCTCAAGGAGGGACGAGGCAGCGCCGTGAGTTACCTCATGAGGGAGATGGGCTGCTTCCCAACCTCGATCCTCGTGAACATAAGGGGTGAGGCAAATTTTAGGGAGGAGACGAGCCTCGGATGGTGCTCCATCGGCAGGCTTGATGTCGGCGAAGAGAGGTTCTGGCTCATAGATGGCCAGCACAGGATAGAGGCGCTCAAGAGGGCGATAGAGAGGAACAGTGACTTCGAGAGGTACCCGGTCATCCTCTCCATCCTGAGGCAGCCGGCAAGATTCGACGAACTCATGCTCTTCTACATAGTCAACAGGAGGCAGAAGAGCGTCCCAACCGACCTCGCCTACAGGCACCTCCAGCGGATGCTCTGGGAGAAGGGAACCTCATGGCTCGAGGACCTGGAGGGGCCGAGAGGCGTCCGGCTCGGCCTAGCCAGCGAGGCAGTGGACGGCCTCAATTCCGAGCCAAGGTCGCCCTTTTATAAAAGGATTAGGATGGTGGGGCAGGAGAGCGACGAGGGGACCATCGTCTCCGACAAGTCGTTCATAGCCTCCGTCGCCGAGATACTGCGCGAGAAGGCGTTCTTGGGGCTCCCAGTCAGGGAACTCGCAGACATCCTGATAGACTTCTGGAGCGGTGTCAAGGCGATCTACCCTGAGGCGTTCACGGAGCACGAGAGATACACCCTTCTCTCGACGCCCGGTCTACCAGCCCTCAACATGCTCTTCCCATCGATATACGCGAGATGCGTGGATGAGGGAGTGAACGAAGCTTCGATGAAGAAGCAGATCGAGGGTCTCTTAGCACACACGAGGGGTCACTCAAGGCCGGATTTCAGGCGGCCACTGACCATTGACTTCTGGTCGAAGGAGAAGGCCCCGAGCGTGGCGATTATGAGGGACAAAAAAAACGTGGAGGCGCTAAGCGGCTGCCTTTTAGAGAAGATCAAGTTGGCGCTTGGCTAGGTTCTCTCCAGACGGATCTTGTCTCCTGGACCGACGAGCTTGAAGAGGCGGGGGTCATCTACTATCCTGCCGATTACGTTCACGGGGCTCGCCGGCCTTATCTCCTTGTCCAAGCTGGCCGGTGTGGGACCGAAGAAGATGCAGAGGGCGTTCCCAGGCGGCCAGTATGCGAGGTCGCCCATCTGGACCACCTCGCTCTGGTTCTCGGCACCAACTTCCACAGTAATGGGGAAGTATATCTCGTCGCCCCAGATGTTCGCCTTGCCTTCTATGGGTAGCTTGGACCAGATGGCGTCGACGGTCAGCGGGTTCTCGTTCGTAATCTCGGCGTACGCCTCGCCGACTGCCTTCGAAATTATCTTGAGCCTCAAACCCGGTTGACCCCAGAGCGCCTAATTTTGTTCTAAAATCGGGTAGACTAACTTAAGCTTTTTACCTTTCGAGTTTTCCTGATCGTCAGGGCTTCAAGAGACGCCTCTGAGCTCCATGTGGAGAGAGGTCCGACGCTGAATTTGAGGAGGAACGGAGAATCTTACGCCACGATCATAGGCCTCATGGTGCTTCTCCTCCTTTCGACTGAATCAGTGAATGCGGCCGATACCGTAAAGGGCACGGTGTCCGACGAGGTAGGGAGGCCGCTCCGAGGAGCCTCCGTGGCCACAGTTAAGGAATACAGCGTCGTCGCATCCGTGAAAACAGGTGGCGACGGAGGCTTCGAGATCCGTTTGGACTCCGGCGTGACCAAGATCCTCGTGTATTACGACAACGAGTCCACCTCTGGATGGGACTACCTGCCGTCTCTGATCGATCTGAATATGACGGGAAACGAGCCTAAGGTGTCTCTATCACCTGGGGCGTCAGTTGAACTGGCGGGAGATATCCAGTTTGTCTACTCTGAGAACCTCCCGCTGAGGACGAAGTACGAGGTCCGTGGCGAGGATGGAAACCTCCTGGCCCCTACGGGGTTTCCGCTTGAGTTTGGCTACGAGGCGCAGGGCTTGCTGAAGATCCCCGGACTCGATCCTTCGCTGGTGATAGTACCGGCGGATACACCGACCCAGGTTACTGTCAACTGTTCGACGGTCGTCGGCTCAAGGGTGGTGACCGACGTATTCGAGATCAAGCCGGTGGAGAGGCTCGAGGCAGGTGAATCGCTTGAAATCGACGTCAGGAGATACTCCCTCCCATCAAACCTCGACGCCGTCGAGGGCATACTGGACTCGGTCGAGTCTAGGCTCGTGGAGATGGGTGGGCTAGGGTTCTACCTGTCCAAACAGGTAGCCGAGACATCGAACGCGGGGGCGAAACTCCTTGAAGCTAGGATGCTCTACGATTCGGGCGACTACACTAAGTGCTTCGACGCCGCTAAGGTGAGCTACATCGCCCTAAGGCACACGCTGGACTCCCTCGATGGGCTTTACCAGGATGCGTCACTCTCGGCCTATATCCTGGTCGTGTTTCTGGCGGCAACGTCAATAGCCATAGGTTTCCTCCTCTCGGACTCCTCGACGATGCAGGCACTATTCGGCTTGGTCGCGTACATCTTATCTCTCCTGATCCTCTACATCGCCTATCCAGGCAGTAGTATCATCCCGAGAGAGAGCTTCGTCGCCTCGGCCGCCCTCTCGTTCACAGGCATCTTGGTGTTTGCCTTCTTCTTCCCACGCTTCATGGGTGGCGCATTAAGGGAGGGGAGGGTCAGCGCCCTGAGCATCCTGACGCCGATATTCAGCATAGCGAAGAGGAGCCTGATGAGGCGCAGATTCAGGTTCCTCCTAACACTACTCTCACTCACTGTGCTCGTGATGAGTTTTGTCACCCTGACCTCATTCTCAGAGGGCTATGGCCTCCTCTCAAGAAGGGAGTCCGACCGGGTTTCGCCCGTGAACGGCGTCCTGATCAGGTCTTCCTCCTGGAGCGAGGAGAAGCCTTCGTCCTTGGTCGGCGGCGAACTGGACACTGCCTGGCTCCTGAGGCAGCCTGAGGCACGGCTGATCTCGCTGAAGGCCGAGAGCATCCCCCTGACACGCTCTGTCGTCTCCCTCAACGGGTCGCCGCTTAGGGGTGTGATCGGCTTCAACCCAGCCTTCGAGGTGGAGGTCGTGGACCTCGAAGGAGGCGTGGTCGAGGGCTCGCTTCCCGGGCCGGGCGGTGTGGCGATAAGCGTTGTCCTCAAGGAGAGGATGGGCGTTGAGGTAGGGGACGCTCTGAGGCTCGGGGGCGAAGGTGTCGTCCTTCAGGGGGTTCTGGACGACTTGTTCCTTTCAAGGCTGAGAGACATCGACGGCAGCACCTACATGCCAGGCAAGCTCGTCAACGTCGCCCCCGAGGGGGAGCCAGCCCAGTACGAGTTGCAGCCATGCGAGCCAGACGAGGTTGTACTAGCGTACATCGACGTCGCGACTCGGGCACCAGCCGTAGGCATCTCCAGGATCGACGTCGATGTGGGGGTTGGCTTCGACCCATTCAACTTTGCGGAGAGGTTGGCCCTAGAGAGAGGATACAAAGCGTGGTCCTCGTCGCAGAGAGGCGTAGAGTACGTCGCCCTCAGCAGCTACCTGGAGGGGAAGGGGCTTCCCCTCGCCGTGCCCTGGGCGATAGTGGTTCTGAGCGTCGTCGTGACGATGCTGAACTCGCTCTTCGAGAGGAGGAGGGAGATCGCCATCTTCTCGTCCGTCGGGCTCAACCCCGCCCAAATTTCGGCGATCTTCGTCGCGGAGGCGAGCCTGACGGGGTTCATATCGGGTGGCCTAGGCTACCTTCTCGGCATAGGGGCGTACAGGTTGATGGGCATCGCGGGCCTGTCCCTTGAAGTGCACCAGAAGGTCTCAGCGTTCTGGAGCCTCGCCTCGATAGGGATAGCCATCTCCGCCGTCCTCGTCGGGGCCGCATTGGCTCTTAAAAGCTCCGTCGTGATAACCCCCTCACTCACGAGGAGATGGCGCCTCGAGGAACAGGAGGCGAGGATCACCCAGATGTGGACGACGATCATCCCCGTGAAGCTGATGAGGGGGCAGGTCGACGACTTCACCGAGTTCATCATGAGGGCCCTCGGCAAGCTCGAGAACGACCCTGTCAGGATGGTTTCGTTGCTCAAGTTGGAGAAGGACGACGATAGGGTCAGGATCAGTTTCGTCCACAAGTCGACACAGACGATCTCCGGAAGCTTCTACACCAAGAATGTGTTGACGATTAGACCGGGGCCCAACGGCGATTATGTCGTGGAGTTGGAGTCCTCCGGTGACATGGAGATGACCCACGCGTCCGGGAGTATGCTGAGGATATTCACCATGGAGTGGAGCACAGGGACAAAGCAGAGATAATCTCTTCAGCTAAACCCTCAAGGCAACTAGCTTATCAACCATTTTACGGCCATCGGCCAGTGTCAGAGCATCAGGGTACGGTGAATAAGTAGAGACCTCCGCCATGATCTTCTACTTTAAAACTCCATCTACGAGTATCGAGAGAATAACGTCCACGCATCATCACGGGGAGTAAAGAGACGGTACTAGGTTTTTAACTGCATTAGTTAAAGATTAAGATGAATGAGGAAGATAACGGCGGGGGCTTTTCTAATAGTCTTCGTCCTCGTTTCGCTGTTCAATCTGTCAGGAGAGGTCTCAGCCCAGAGAAGCGTAAAGGGAAGGGTTCTAAGCGATTCTGGCACCCCCCTCGAAGGTGTATACATCGCCGCCGTTAAGGACAATCTAGTGAACGAGAGAGTGAGGACGGGGGCTGACGGCTGGTTTGAGGTAAGGCTCGTTGGTGAAGCCAACAGGCTTCTCATCTATTACGATGACGTGTCGACCCCCGGCTGGGACTATCTTCCGGCGCTCGTCGACGCCAGCGGGGATTTAGGCGAATTGGAGGTCCGGCTGATTCCATCGGCCTCCGTGTCCCTCGTCGAGGACCTGCAGTTCGTCTACACCGATGATCTGCCCTTATCGGTCAGGTACGAGGTCCAGGATCAAGAGGGGGAGATACTTGCACCCTCAGGCTTCCCGCTCGTGTTCGGCTGGAAAGTGCTTCGCCTACTCGATATCCCCGGGCTGAGCACGTCGACTGTTGTGGTCCCAGCCGGCGTATCCACGGGGATACGGGTGAACTGCTCTATAATCTCCGAGAAGAGGCTTGTGACGAGGGTATTCGACATAAAGCCTGTTCCCGACCTGGAGGCCGGTGAGTTGTTACAGATAGACATCAGGCGGTTCTCCCTCCCGGGCAACCTCGATTATTTAGATGATCAGCTAGACGAGGTCAGGCTACAGCTGAATGAGATGGGTTCACTTGGATTCTACCTCTCAAAACAGATGACCGAAACATCGACCGCTGAGAGGAGGCTGATCGAGGCTAAGAGGCTATTCGAGGCCGGCGATTACAGGGGTTGCTTCGATGCAGCCAAGCGGACTTACATCGACCTCACGAGCACGAGCCGTGAGCTAGATGGGCTCTATAACGACGCCTCAACATCGGTCTATTTCCTCATAGCCTTCCTCTGCGCGATGTCGATCTCTACAGGATTCCTCTTGAAGGATTCTCGAAGGCCTCAGGTAACCATCGGCGTAATACTCTACTCCCTTCTCCTGGTCTCCCTTTTCTACGTATATCCCGGGAGCAGGATGGTCGCCTTCAGCAGCTTCACCGCCTCAGCGGTCCTCTCTTTGGCGGCGATGCTCGGCCTTACGGTCGCCTTCTCCAAGCTTCTAAACAGGGTCGGGAAAGACACCGTTCTGAGTTCGCTGGGGATCGTGGGTCCCATCTTCAGCATCGCCAAGCGCAGCATCAAGAGGAGGAGGCTGAGGTTCCTGCTCCTCCTCTTCTCCATGATGGTCATGGTGATGGGCTTCGTCACCCTTACATCGTTCTCGGAGGGGTACGGTTTGATCACCCGCACCGTGCAGGCTAGGGCTCAGCCGCTCCAAGGGGTACTCCTAAGATCCTCCTCCTGGAGCGAGGAGTTATCCCCTTTTTTGCGAAGTCGTCAAGTTTCACAAGCCCATCTCCTCGGCGACGAACTTAACACGGGGTGGCTCGAGAGACAGGAGGAGGTCCTCGCCGTATCCCTCAAAAACGAGAACCTGCCCAATCATCTGTACATAGCTTGGCTAAATTATAATCCGCTTAGAGGCGTCGTGGGAATAGACCCCTCGAAGGAGGACCCCATCATGAATCTTAGCTCAGGGCTCGTGGAGGGTAAGCTCCCGGGGCCCGGCGGCGTCGTGATAAGCAGGGGTCTTAAGGAAAAACTCGGAGTAGCCGTCGGCGATAACCTCACCCTCAACCACCTGAAGGTCACGCTGCAGGGCGTGATGGACGACACATACCTAGCCAATTTAAAGGAGATGGATGGAAGCGACTACCTGCCGAAGAAGTTAGTGGAGATAAGCCCCATGTCTACGGAGAGCCCAATCGAGGAAATCTGTGAGCCGCACGAGGTCGTCCTAGCCTACATCGATTTGACCCAGGGCCTCTTTTCCGTCGGAGGCTCGAGGATAGCGGTGAAGCTCAAAGAAGGCTACAGCCCCCAAGCCTTCGCTGAGAGGATCGCGCTGGAGAGGGGTTACCAGGCCTGGGTCTCGACGAGTGAAGGTGTCACCTATGCGGGTATAGTCGACTACATCGAGGGAAAGGGCTTCCCGCTTCTCATACCCTGGATCATAGTGGTTCTCAACATAATCATGATCACCCTGAACTCGCTCTTCGAGAGGAGGTGGGAGATAAACATCCTCTCCTCAATCGGTCTCAACCCGGCACACATATCCCTGATCTTCATCGCGGAGGTGGGGCTAATGGGCTTCATGGCTGGGGGACTGGGCTACCTCCTCGGCTTCGGCGTCTACAAGCTCATGGGGGCGGTGGGTTTAGCCCTCGAGGTCCACCAGAAGGTCTCAGCCCTCTGGTTGGTAGCATCGATAATGATTGCCATCTCCGCCGTCTTCATGGGGGCCCTAACCGCCCTCAAGAGCTCCATCGCGATAACCCCGTCGCTGGAGAGGAGGTGGAGATTCGATAAGGACAGCCTCGCCTACAACGAGCCTTGGATCATCAAGATACCGCTCAAGCTGAGGGACGAGCAGCTTGATGATTTCGTCGACTTCATGACGAAGGCACTGAAGAGGTACGAGGATGATCCCTCCCTCGCCACATCGATGATAAGGACCGAACGGAGAGAAGACGACACCTTGATACGCTTCGTACACAAATCGGTGAACACCATGGTGGGGGACATTTACATCCGGAACGTTCTTCTCCTGAAGCCGAGCATCGGTGGGGAGTACTCTGTCTCCTTCGAGTCGATAGGTAACTCCGGGATGTCCCACATGAGTGGCAGCCTGGTGAGGCTGCTGACGATGGAGTGGAGCACGACGATGGGGGAGGGCTAGCCCCTCTCAATCTTCTCTATCCTGCCGTCCCTCATCCATACTATCCTGTCGCTCGCCTTGATCATCTTCAGGTCGTGGGTCGCCGCAATCAATGTGAGCCCACCCTTCTTGTTCAGCCCGTGTAGAAGGTCTATGATCTCTGTGCCCGTGTTGAGGTCGAGGTTCCCCGTTGGCTCATCCGCGAGGATGATGGCTGGGTCGTTGGCTAGAGCCCTCGCGATAGCTACTCGCTGCTGCTGGCCCGCCGAGAGCTCCGTGGGGCGGTGGTGGAGCCTCTCGCCGAGGCCGACGGATTGGAGGAGCTTCTCCGCCTTCTTCAGCCCCTCGTCTCTCGGGACGCCTGCGAAGACCGTCGGGAGCGCCACGTTCTCGAGGGCGTTGAGGACCTGTATCAGGTTGAAGGTCTGGAAGATATAGCCGATCCTCCTGCACCTGAGCCAGGCTAGCTCGTAGGCGTCGAGCTTCGAGATGTCTATGCCGTCTATGTAGACCCTCCCCCTCGTCGGCCTGTCGAGGCCGCCCACGAGGTTGAAGAGGGTCGTCTTCCCCGAGCCTGAGGGGCCGACGATCGAGACGTACTCGCCTCGGCCTATCTTGAGGTCTACTCCGTCCAGGGCCTTGACGGTGTCTCCGCCCATGTCGTAGTGCCTTGCCAGGTCTTCAAGTTCGATTATTGAGTCAAAGCTCATACCTTAGCGCCTCCACTGGGTTCAGGCGGGCTGCCCTCCAAGCGGGGTAGAGGGTCGCAGCCGCGCTGAGTCCTATCGAAAGGGCGATAGAGCCCACGAGGTATGCGAGCAGGTCCAGCCCTGGAGCCTTGAGGATTATGTCGAAGCCGGTGGTGAAGCCGGCTGATAGAAGACCCGTCAGAACGCCGAGGAGGAAGCCCACGGCGCCGCCTATCAGCCCCTGTATGATGGCCTCGACCAGGAAGAGCATCACTATGTGGGCGTCCAACGCGCCGAGGCACTTCATCGTGCCTATCTCCCTGTAGCGCTCGTAGACGGCTATCAGCATCGCGTTGGTTATTCCGACGACGGAGACGATGAGGGCGACGAAGACGAGCCAGTACTGGTAGGTCTCGACGCTGAGGCTCGCGCCGGATAGCTGGGAGTAGACCCTGTAGAAGAGATCGGTCATCATGAGGGAGCTTAGGAAGGCTATGGCGAGTGCTATTGAGGCCATGACTATGGCGGCCCTCTGCATCCGACGCTTGATGTAGTCAAAGCCGAGACGAGACGCGTCCCGCACCGTGAAGGAGACGCCCTCGTGGCGAGCCACCTGTTCCCCCATTTTTCAATTGATCACACGGGGCAGAGGATAAAGAGGTTTCCCCCTGTGATCTCAGGTATGCCGGGTAGCTGCGTGGCTCAAGGTGATCCTACATACTTTCGAGCCTCTTACCTGTGAGGCTCCAGTCTAGGAACATCTGCCTGATGAAGGAGCCCGCCCTCCAGGCGCTCTCCTCGTCGCCTTCGCTTGAGAGAGATGCTGCGAAGAGTTCCTCGTCCTCGCCTCTGTGGACGATGAGCTTGTTCCTTGTGTATATTCCTCTGATATTTACGGTGGTGCTGCGGTACGTGAACTCCACCGTCCACGAGGTCTTGGTCGGAGTTACGGTAGAAGTCTGTTTTATACTCCCTGTAATCAGCTCCGGGCCAGTCGAGGCTTCGCCGAGTTTACCGAGGATGAACACTCTGAAGGCTTCGAGCTCATCCTCGGCGATCCTGATTGGCAGGGGGTATCGAAGACCCTATGTACCTCATCTACCCTGCCCGTCACCTCCCATCGTCTCCTGAGGCTTAGGCTTGTCTCCCCTTCAGAAGCCGCATAGATATTGTCGAACATTGGGATGTAATCCCATCCAGGGGTTACTGGATCGTCGCGGAGGATGGCAAGGACGTAGTTGGTCCCCCCTGGGACGGTGAAGCTGCATGAGCCGTTCTCATCGGTTTCGCATAGGGCGAGGGTCTCCCAGTATGAGTCGCGCCCCCTTGTTGTGCGCCTTATGACATAGACATCTGCGCCCTGGACGGGCTCGGCAGAGGCGTAGTCACTTACGTAGACCTGGTAGCTGGTGAGGTTGACGGCGCCGATTTGAGAGACAGCCGACGAGATGAGGATGAGCAGGATGGGGAGGGCAAGCCTCTGAACTGAGCACCGTCTGAGCACGACAGAGTCGGATACCATTCGTTGAAGAACCTATTCTACTGAATGAGGTTAAAACTGTTGCATCATCCGATCCTAGATCACTTGCGGTACCCGTTGAGTCAAAATGTCCGGCGGTATGGGGTGCCTAGTTGTGGTCGTCGCCCTCCCATTCCTCGTCCTTGAGGTCCTCGTCGATCTCGTTTTCCTCCCATCCGAGGCAGTCGTAGCAGAGCATCCGCTTCACGTCGCCGCACTCGTTGCAGAACTTGGAGTCGCACTCCTTGCAGACGTTGACGTCCTGGACGTCCATGCCGCATATCTCGCAGATCGGCGTCTCGACCTCACCGTTTCTACGCCGTGGATAGGCGGCTAATAAATGTATTGAGGGTAGGTTCGGTCAATTCTTCGGTTGATCCTTGGGCTGCAAAGAATCGGTTGAGGGATATTTTTATTCAGAGGCGATTTTACTTGAATGGATAACAAGAATGGTCCTCCAAAGACGAAGACATAAAGGGCGTTGTTCTTGTCAGATATGAAAATGGAACAGAGAAGATATTGCCTAAGAATGCCTATATGAAAATGAAGGAGTCTGGAAAAAGAAAAAAAATCGTGCTTCGAGCGCGTGAAGCGAGGAGATGAAAAATTCATTGGCAACAACTTACGACATAGGTAAGGAACTTGGAACCGAGATGAGAAAAAGGCTGGAGAAGAACCTGAAGAGATATGTTATAGCTGGAGTAATTGCAACGGGTTGTGGCGTCCTTTTTATAGGATTGAAATTACCTTTGTACATTGATTTCATAGGAGCCTTCTCTTCATATCTAATAGCTAACTATGGTCTATCTAAAATATTCAAGAAGAACCCGTCACAGCTAGCGTCTTATGGTTGACTTATAAGTCGGAGAACCCCATTTCTGTTAGGGAAGAATGAAAGCACCTTCAAAGCCATGGTGGTGGAGACCCCTCTGGGCATTTTGCGTAGTATCCACGATCGTGATGGGATTCATCTTCTATTTTTACTCAGACCTCCCCTTGGGGAACATGTTTGAAGGAGTGGCTCTATCCTTCGTTCTTCTGGGCTTTGCGTATTACATACGAGTTAGGTCAAACCTCAAGGTCAACAGGGTGCTATACGTGCTCTTGGGTATTAGCCCCATAGGCTTTCTGCTTATGATCGCTGTAGTTGTCAGCGGACTCGGCCACTTTATGACTGCTAATTTGGGTGTGTGGCCTTCACTTACCATGACTTTCATGGTGCCATATGTCATAGGCGCGTTCATAGGTGACTGGATAGGCAAGAAGAGAGGTTATCAGCTCCCCTTATCTCCATACAAGTCGAAGTGATAGATTGTGAAACGTTCGTTTTTAGCGCGTTTGTTTCTTGCTGAGTTCATGGCATGCTTAATGGTGGGTGCTGGTTTAGTGGCAGTTGGGCAGTTCAACCCATATACGGCAGGGTTAGCATTTGGGGTAGTTTCTATAATGGTTTTGCTGATATGTGCTAGGAAAAAAAGTGGCTGACCCTAATCCAGAATGCGAGCCTGCCAACCGATTCTTTACAGCCCAAGGATCAACCGAAGAATTGACCGAACGTGAGGGTACCCCCCTACTATTTTTCTCGGACCCTTTTTCGAGGCCCTTTTTGGCTAATGCGTCGTAAAATGTCTCAACTGGTCTATTTTTTCATATTTTTTTATACGAATTTGTATTTTTTTAT
>Ga0315280_10001585_pt1 | contig 38729 bp, 31 predicted proteins | sample YL17G06_40_MG_FD_203697 | JGI IMG/M metagenome (GOLD analysis project Ga0315280, IMG submission 203697) | Sediment microbial communities from Yellowstone Lake, YNP, Wyoming, USA - YL17G06_40 | ecosystem: Environmental > Aquatic > Freshwater > Lake > Sediment | place: USA: Wyoming | collected... | reverse complement strand
CTCCATTATATGCTCGCGAACGACCCCCGAACCGAGAAGTATGATCTTTCTTCGTGGAAGGTGGCCACGTCTGGGAGCGCGCCTTTGCCTGTGGAGCTCATGCGGAAGTTTGAAAAAAAGTTCAAAATCCCCATGGTGGAAGCTTATGGATTGACTGAGGTCACCACAGCGGCCACGGCCAACCCCGTTTTCGGGATCCGCAAGCCCGGATCTGTGGGCCTTCCCCTTCCGGGCCTGGAAGTGAAAATTTTTGATGACCAAGGTCGGGAGGTTCCCTGCGGGGAGGTCGGCGAGATCGTCATCCGCGGTCCGGCCGTGATGAAGGGTTATTACAACAACCCGGAGGCAACCGGGGAAACATTGAGGGGCGGCTGGTTGCACACCGGCGACCTGGGGAAGGTGGATGAGGATGGTTATTTTTATATCCTTGACCGGAAGAAAGACATGATTATCTGCGGCGGCTATAACGTTTATCCGCGAGAGGTGGAGGAACTTCTTCATACTCATCCGGCGGTCCTGGAGGCTGCCGTCATCGGCATCCCCGACCCCAAGCGCGGGGAGAGCCCCATGGCCTTCGTCATTCTGAAACCCGGGCAGAAGGGCAGCGAGGGGGAGTTAATTCAGTTCTGCAAAGAGAATCTGGCCGCCTATAAGGTCATCAAAGCCGTGAGGTTCATGGAGGAATTCCCGCGGAACCCGAACCGCAAAGTTTTGAAGCGGGAGTTGCGGGAAATGGTTTCGCCAATTTCCGAAAGCAAAGGATGAAGGTCTATGGAATTTTTTCTTCCTGACGGGGTTCCTGGAATAGGTCCCGTACTTTAACAGGGTGTTCCTTTTCTCCCCCTGAATTTCCCCGGTGCCGGGACTGGAATCGAAGAGGAGCCGCCCGGGCCATCCTTGCAGGGCCGAATTGACAAAAAATCACTCCCAATTATAATTTAAATTTGGCATCTGGCCTGAAAGAATATGGGTATTTGGGGACCGGAAACGATCCATATGGAAGGCAGGACAGCAGTTCAAGGCGAAATGGAACCCCTTTTCTATCCCCGATCTGTGGCGGTTGTAGGGGCTTCCAGAGATCCGAAAAAGTGGGGATTCCATCTTTTATTCAACTTGATCACCGGGGGCTACTCAGGGCGGATCTTTCCCGTCAACCCCCGGGAAGAGGAAATCCTGGGCTTCAAAACCTATCCCACGGTGGCTCAAATTCCCCAGCCAGTGGACCTGGTCATTCTGGTCGTTTCCCCTTCGAATATCCTGAGTGTGTTGCGCGATTGTGGGAAAAACGGAGCCAGGATCGGCGTGCTCATCACCTCGGGATTCGGAGAACTCAGCCGGGATGGAAAAATGCTGGAGGAGGAGATGACCAAGCTGGCCAGGAGTATGGGGATGCGTCTGGTTGGCCCGAATTGCCAGGGAATTGTTAGCAACGGCACTCCCCGCTTGTATGCGCATATGCCCCCCCAATTTCCCGAGCCTGGCCCGGTGGGGGTTGTCTCCCAGAGCGGGAATCTGGCGACGTCGATCATCGAGCTGGGCAGCTCCATGGGCCTTGGATTCAGCAGGGTGATAAGCAGCGGGAACGAGGCGGATCTTCAGACCCTCGATTTTTTAGAATATCTGGCTGGAGACCGACAGACGGAGGTCATATTATCATATGTCGAGGGAGTAAAGGATGGACAGAGGTTTAGGCAAACAACCCAGAATGTGTCTTCTCGGAAACCCCTGTTGATGGTGAAAGCCGGTCAGACCGAAGCCGGAATCAAAGCAGCCTTTTCCCATACGGGCATGCTCTCTGGGTCCGATACCCTGTTTACAGGATTATGCCAGCAGGCGGGCATCATCAGGGTTGAGACAATCGAAGAGATGATTGACGTGGCTCTGGCTTTGGTCACCCAGCCTCTGCCCAGGGGAAGGCGAGTGGGCATCGTGACCATGGGGGGCGGCTGGGGAGTGTTGGCAGCAGACTACTGCGCCAAGGCGGGGCTGGTCGTCGAAGCTCTGCCGCAAGAAATGCTGGAAGCCCTGGATAGGGTTTTGCCACCTTGGTGGAACCGAATGAACCCGGTTGACATGGTGGCGGGGTACCGGAAAGGCGACCTGATTCAATCCTTGGAGCTTTTCCTCAGATCGGAGCTATTTGATGGCGTGCTGATGCTGGGGATTGGATGGCGGTCGGTGAGGGGGGGATTTTTGAGAGCTTCGGCGCGCAGCTCCGAGGATGGAATGGAAACCGCGGGTCAGGCCTGGATAGAAGAGGAGCAGAAGATCTACGAAGAATTGCAGGAGCTCGGCAGGAAATATGAAAAGCCCATCCTTTTGGCTTCGGATATGGTTCATCGCGTGGCGGGGTTTGCTGAGGGAATCCAGCGCCGCCGGGTGGCGGCCTATCCTACCTTGCATCGAGCCGTGAGGGCTTACCTGGGCCTGGTAAGACGGTATGAAACCATGCCTTGCTGAACCGCTGATTGCTGGCAACTGAACGCTTGCGTAGTGAACGGTTATGGTTTCCACCCGAGCCAAATTATTGGTCGTAGGGTTGCTGTACTTTGCCGAAGGCCTGCCTTTTGGTTTGATCAATAGTGCCCTCTCAATTTATTTCCGGGACAAGAAGATTACCCTGGAGGAGATCGGTTTTCTGAGCCTTTTGGGCCTGGCCTGGAGTGTCAAGATTTTCTGGGCCCCCTTAGTCGATCGCTTCGGCCAGCGATATTTCTGGATCATTCCTGCCCAATCAGCCATTGCCCTGTTTAGCGTTCTGCTGGCTTTCCTCGATCCTGTCTCGGACAAAGTCCTATTCTGGCTTGTCCTCTCCGGGATCTGCCTGGCCTCGGCCACCCAAGACATTGCGGTCGATGCCTATACAATAGACATCTTAGAGGAAAGGGAATTGGGCTTGGCCAACGGGGTCCGCTCAGGGGCCTATCGGGTGGCCCTGATCACCTCGGGTGGACTCCTGGTCATGGTGAGCGATCACCTGGGTTGGTCCTTGACTTTCATCAGCATGGCGGTCATTATGGGCGTCGTGATCCTGACCATCTTAAGCTTTGCTTCCTGCCGCCAGGTCCGTCCAATGGCGAAAGCAAAGCTTCCGCTTTTAAGCCAGTGGATGGAGCCCATCAAGCGCCTTTTCCTGAGACGCAATTTTTGCATCGCGGTAGCTTTTGTTCTTCTCTATAAAGTCGGAGAGGCTATGGCCGTGGCTATGGCTAACCCCTTCTGGATCGACCGAGGCTTTCGTCCAGGGGAGATCGGATTCGTGGTAGGAACCCTGGGAATGGTCGCCAGCATCGGGGGAGCGTTAACCGGTGGGGCCCTGACAACCCACTGGGGGATCATCCGCTCCCTGTTGATTTTGGGAGCCATCCAAGCCTTGGCCAGCCTGGGTTATGCTCTGGCCGCCCTGCCCTTCGTCCCACCCTCTTCCATCTATTTTGTCGCCCTCTTTGAGAGCTGGGCCATTGGCTTGGCCACGGCTGCTTTTCTCAGCTTTCTGATGAGGCTGTGCGATAAAGCTTTCAGCGCCACTCATTATGCTTTTCTGAGCATGCTCTTTGGCCTTGGGCGGTCCCTGGCCGGAGTCTTAAGCGGCTACGCAGCTTCTTCCCTTGGGTATGCGGCTTTTTTCGCCGTCACCTTTTTCGCCGCCCTCCCAGCGCTCTTTTTCATTCCGTGGTTGCCTCCGGCCATGGCTGAAGAGGCAGCGTTTTCCTCCCGCCCGAGTCCGGACAAAACTTGAAATAGAGTGGTTGATTTACCAAGTATAACGAGGCAAAAAGCAAAGAAGAGGCAAAGCAGATGGAAGGGAGATCTTCTATTCCTGAGGCTGATCTTCAGGCCATGATCGGACAGATGATCATGGTGGGTTTCCACGAGGCGGCAGTGGAGCGGAAGACCCCTATCGTCCGGGCTTTGAGGGAACTTTCCTTGGGAGGAGTGATTCTCTATAACATTGACCTCAAATGTTATCTTAAGCAACTTAAGAGAACCCCAGGGCTTGGCCGCTGGGAAGCTTCTCGGGTCTGCCCCCGGAACATTCTCTCCCCCGCCCAAGTCCGTACCCTCACGGCAGACCTGAAATTCCATGCGCCCTTGACCCCCTTCATCGCTGTGGACCAGGAGGGAGGCGTCGTCAGCCGCTTGGGGCCCTGGGCCGGTTTTTCTGAATCCCCCAGCCCGAAAGAGCTGGGAGAGCGGGATGACCTAAAAGCGACCGAGGCCGCGGCCAGAGCTATGGCTGTTGACCTGAAAGCGGCCGGGATTAATTTAAACCTGGCGCCCGTGGTGGATCTGAGCCTGAACCAGGAGAATATCATCGCCAAGAACGGGCGATCTTTTGGGCCGGATCCAAATTTAGTCTGCCGCCATGCCAGGGCTTTTATTCAGGTCCATCGGGGGGAAGGCCTCCTTACGACCTTAAAGCATTTCCCCGGAAAAGGGAGCGCCGGGAAGGACACCCATTATGACCTGGCTGACGTCACCGACTGCTACGCTCCTCAAGAGTTGGAACCCTTTTCCCGGTTGACCGCAGAAGGCTTGGCCGACCTCATTATGACCGCGCACATTTACAATGCCCGATGGGACAGACAATACCCGGCAACCCTTTCCCCCCGAGTCCTTACGGGGATGCTCCGGGAAGACCTGAACTATCGGGGCATCATTATTTCCGATGACCTGCTCATGGGGGCGATCGTCAGGCGGTTTCGCTTCGAGGAGGCCTGCCTGCTGGCCATCCAGGCAGGGGTCGATGTTCTCCTGGCCTCGAACAACAGCCCGGAGGGGTGTGATCCGAAGTTACCTTTTCGGATGTTCTCCACCATCCATCGGGCGGTGAAGGAGGGAAGAATATCGATAGAAAGGATCAAAGGATCTTATCAGCGGATCATGGGGTTGAAAAAAATTGCCGGCTTGATCTGAGGAGGAAGCGGAAGACGATTTTCTAAAGCCAAATTTGGACAAGAGGGGAGGGAGTCATTTTTTCAATTCTTCTTTTAGGATGCGAAGCTGGGCCTCGAAAGCTGGCTGGAATTGCGCCAAGGCGTTATCCCACTCAGGGCTGCCTGGCACCTTTGGCTGGACTGCAGAGCCAGAGATCCCCAGGCCTTGCAATTTTGTCAGCAGGTCGCTCTTGATTTTCTGGTATTCTTTTTCCTTCCGTTCTCGATACCCTTCGGCCAACTCCCGGATTTTTCCGGTTATGCTTTTGCTCTCTTCCCGGAGCGCTTCCATCCCCTGAAGGGGAAGGTCATTCTCCCGATCCAAATGGATGGCCTCGGCCAGGTATTGGAGCATGAACTTTTCCAGCTGCTTCCTCTGCTCGGGGTTATATTTGCGTAGATCTTTCTCTACTTCCCGGAGGTGAAAATCTACCTCCAGGAATCGGTTCACGAAGCTGTGAGCCTTGGAGTGCATTTCTTCTTCTTTGAGCTTTTCCTTTTCTTCGGGCGAGAGGCGCAGGTCCCTTGTCTTTTCCATGGCTAACTCGACGGCACTCTTGATCTCGGCCATTGTAAACCCTCCTGTAAAGTAGAAAAGCAAACCCCAGGTTCGAAAGAAAAATCCCGGATGGAAATTTGCCCAAGGAAATTATTTTAAATTTTATCAGAAATTGACCCCTCCTTCAAGGAAGCGGAACTCCTTTTGCCGACCGACGGGCAACCCCGGCCAGCGGAAAAACCCCTTGACTCCGAGGCTTTTTTGGGTAATGTTTTTAATGAAAAGGCCCGGCATTGGGAGGGGAGGATGCATAAAAATAGCTTCGACCAAATGAGAAACCAGATCCATCGCCTGATGGGTGAATTTTTCAAGGATACCAAGCCGCTGGGGTATCAGCCCGACCAGTCGTTCTGCCCGCCGATGGATATTTATGAGACGGAGGAGCATCTGGTGGTCGTTATAGAGGTCGCTGGCATGAGGAGCGAGGATATCCACGTCGTCTTCAACAAGGGCATCCTTTCGATTAGCGGAACGAGGACTGAGCCCTCTTCTCCCGTAAAGATTCGCCTGCACCAGATGGAAATTGATTACGGGAATTTCGAGCGCACCCTGCGCATTCCTTTTCCCGTAAAAGCGGATGAGATCAAAGCCACCTATCGCGAAGGTTTCCTCTTGATCACCGTGCCCAAGATTATGGAGCCTGTCTCGAAGACCGTGGAGGTGAGAATCCGATGAAGGTCGAAGAGCCAATGGGCCAAGAAGAGGTGGAAATGATCTTGGGGGACTCTGGGGTCAGCGAGATAGAGAAGAGTGGGGAGGGGATGAAGAAAATTGAGATCCCCGAGGAACTTCCCATCCTGCCCATCCGCGACGCCGTGCTTTTTCCCAAAATGATTCTTCCGCTAATGGTCAGTCAGGAACGTCTGATCAAGCTTATCGACGCCGCCCTTCTCTCCAACAAAATGATCGGCATCGTGGCCATAAAGAGTTTAGAGGTCGAGGAAGTCAAGCCTGAGGATTTATACAAAGTTGGAACTGCGGCTTTCATTCTCAAAATGATCAAAATGCCCAACAACAGCCTCCGCCTGCTCATCCAGGGGGCCTCACGCATTCGCTTGGCCGAGTTTTCCCAAAGGGAGCCATACTTTCGCGCCAGGGTTGCTCCTCTTGCGGATCAGGGGGAGAAGACCACAGAGGTCCAGGCTCTGATGATCGGCGTCAAGGGCATCTTCCAGAAGGCCGTGGAACTGGCTCCCCATCTTCCGGACGAGCTGGCCATCTTAGCCATGAACATTGAAGAACCCGGAGCCCTTGCCGACCTGATCACTTCCACCCTGAACCTTCCCCTGGCAGACAAACAAGCTGTCCTGGAGACCCTGGAAGTCAAGGAGCGCTTAGAGCGAGCCAATTTTCTTTTAAACAAAGAGGTCAGCGTCCTGGAGATGGGCTCTAAGATTCAGACCCAGGTGCGCGAGGGAATCGACAAAACGCAGCGAGAGTTCTTTCTGCGCGAGCAACTCAAAGCCATTCAGAAGGAATTGGGGGAGAAAGATGAGCGCACCGTAGAGGTCGAGGAACTGCGCCAACGCATGGCCAAGGGCAAGCTTCCGCCTGAGGCCCTGAAGGAGGGCGAGCGGGAGCTGGACCGTTTGGCCAAGATGCCTCCGGCGGCTGCCGAATACACCGTCTCTCGAACGTACCTCGACTGGCTGATCGAGCTCCCCTGGACTGTCTCTACTGAGGACAACCTGGATATTCTCCAGGCGCAAAGGGTCCTTAATGAAGATCATTACGACCTGGAGAAGGTGAAGAGGCGCATCTTAGAATATCTCTCCGTGCGCAAGCTCAAAGCCGACATGAAGGGGCCGATCCTCTGCTTCGTCGGGCCTCCGGGCACGGGGAAGACGTCGGTGGGGAAATCCATCGCCAAAGCTCTGGGGCGCAAGTTCATCCGCATCTCCCTGGGAGGCGTGCGCGATGAGGCCGAGATCCGCGGCCACCGTCGCACCTACGTCGGCGCTCTGCCCGGGCGCATCATCCAAGGGCTGCGCAAAGCCGGCTCCAACAACCCGGTCTTCATGCTCGACGAGATCGACAAGCTGGGCATGGATTTTCGCGGCGACCCGTCGGCCGCCTTGTTAGAAGTTCTGGACCCGGAGCAGAACTCCGCTTTTTCCGATCATTACATCGACGTGCCCTTTGACCTCAGCAAAGTGATGTTCATCACCACGGCGAATATCTTGGACCCTGTTCCGCCGGCGCTGCGAGATCGCATGGAAGTCCTCGACCTTCCCGGCTACACGGAAGAGGAGAAAATGAGAATTGCCGAGGATTATTTGGTTCCCAAACAGATCGAATCCCATGGCCTGTCGGAAAAGAATTTAAAATTCGAGGGCCAGGCACTTTGCCGAATCGCCCGCGATTATACGCGGGAAGCGGGGGTGCGGAACCTGGAGCGCGAAATCGCCAATGTCTGCCGGGGGGTGGCCAGGCGGGTGGCCGAGGGCCATGGCGATCTCACCGTCATCACGGCGGAGAGGTTGCCTTCCTACCTTGGGCCGGCAAAATTTTTCTCCGAGGTGGCTGAGCGCACCTCCGAGCCGGGGGTGGCTACAGGCCTCGCCTGGACCGAGACGGGTGGGGATATCATTTTTGTCGAGGCCACGCGCATGAAAGGCCACAAGAGCTTCACCCTCACCGGGCAATTGGGGGAGGTGATGAAGGAATCTGCCCAGGCTGCTTTGAGCTACGTGCGCTCCAGAGCCAAAGCTCTGAAGGTGCCGCAGAATTTCTTCGACCAAAGCGACATCCACATCCATGTGCCAGCGGGTGCCATTCCCAAGGATGGCCCGTCTGCGGGCGTGACCATGTTCACGGCCCTCACCTCTCTGCTCACTGGAAGACCCGTGCGCAGCGATGTGGCCATGACCGGAGAGATCACCCTGCGGGGTCTTATCCTCCCCGTGGGGGGGATTAAGGAGAAAGTTCTGGCCGCCAAGCGAGCCGGCATCCGCACGGTAATCTTACCCAAGAGGAATGAGAAGGATTTGGAAGAGGTCCCCGAGCAAGTGAAGAAGGAGATGAAGTTTCACTTCGTCCAGCGAATGGACGAAGTCATCGCCCTTGCCTTAAAAAAGAAGCCGAAGAAGTAAAGGAAGAGGGATCAGGAACCCGGATTTCGGGGTTCCTGATACTCAAACACCATCCCCTGATAGTTCCGTAAGACCACCTTTCCCTTGTCCTGAGAGATCAGGTAGGTGGGCCCCACCGGGATCTTTCCTCCTCCCCCGGGGGCATCGATGACAAAGGTGGGGACCGCGTAACCCGTGGTGTGGCCGCGGAGTTTTTCGATGATATTGATCCCCACGGCAATGGGGGTGCGGAAATGCTCCGTGCCCATGGCTAAGTCGCATTGATAGATGTAGTACGGGCGGACGCGGATCTTTAAAAGCTCGTGCATCAGACGCTTCATCACCACCGGTCGGTCATTGATCCCCCGCAAGAGGACGGTCTGGCTTCCCAGAGGCATCCCTGCTCCGGCCAGGAGGGCGCAGGCCTTGCGCACTTCCTTGGTGATTTCCCGGGGATGGCTGAAATGGATGCTGATCCAGAGGGGATGGTATTTCTTCAACATCGAGACCAGCGATTCTGTAATCCGGTGGGGGAGCGTCACCGGCACCCGTGTTCCAATACGGATAATCTCCACATGGGGGATCTTTCTCACTTTGGCGATGATGCCCTCTAAATGATCGTCTTCCAGCAGCAGCGGATCGCCCCCAGAGATCAGGACATCGCGGACCTTCTTCGTGGCCTGGATGTAAGCCACCGCCTCCTCCAGCTTCTCATTGGTGATGCACTTCTCGCTCCAACCCACCAGCCGTCTCCGCGTGCAGTAGCGGCAGTAGACCGCGCATTTATCCGTGACCAGAAGGAGGACCCGGTCGGGATACCGGTGAACGAGGCCATGGACCGGGGAGTTCTCATCTTCCGCGCAGGGATCGTTAAGGTCATGGGGGGAGAGGTGAAACTCTTCCATGGTGGGGATGGCCTGCCGGCGGATGGGGCAATTAGAATCGTTGCGGTCCATAAGACTGGCGAAGTAGGGAGTAATGGCTGTGGGCATCCTTCCTTTTGAAGCTTCGATGGCCTGGATCTCCTCATCGCTTAAATTCAGGATGAGTTTAAGCTGCTCCGCTTTTGTGACGCGATGCCGGAGCTGCCATCGCCAGTCTTCCCATTCCTCCTGGGTCGCGTCTTTCCATGGATTGGGTTGATGTTCCTCCTCGAGAGGAGGTTTGACCTCTGCCGTGATGTTTTTCATTGGCTCCCGGGGGAGCACGATACTGCCAGCGACGCTCATGGTCATTTCTCCAGGTCAAGTTTTGGAGTTTCCATTTCTTCCATAGCTTTCTGGTAAGCAGTCTTGTGTTTGAAACCGCTCTGCAAATATTTCCAGATCAGTTCAAGCTTTTTGAAATCCTCCTCACTATACTCTCTGGCCTCCAGGTCTCCCATGGGGATCCGCTTTGGTTTGATGTATCCTTTCTGTTCAAGGTAGTAGAGCTTATGCCTTGGGATGTTCAGCCGCTTTAAAATATCCGAAGTCCTCATGATCAAGCTCCAGAGGGTTGTCACTTTTTCGGTGAAAAATGAAACTGAATTTACATGTAATTCTATAATTAAACCTGGAATCAAATCTATTTTTCTATAGCTTATACCATAAAAAAAACTTGTCAAGAAAAAAATGCGTATTTTTTAAAAAAAATGATCTGATTTCCGTAAAAATTAAGCTTTCACCCATAACCGGTGACATTTCAGCAAATACTGGGGTACAAAAGTCATTTCATCATGCCAAACGTAAAGGGAGCTATCCCGCCTGTTTTGCCCGCAGCAAAGAGCCCCCATTTGGTAAATTATTGTTCATAACACCAGCTGAGGTCTCTAAAAAAGGTGGCTTTTTGCTGCTCAAAGCCCCCTTTTTCACTTTTTCAGAGATCTCCAGCTACTTTTTTGACAACTTCTGCCTAAAATTTGTCTTTAAACACCGCCCCCGTTCCCGCCGACGTGACCATCTGGGCGTATCGGGCAGCATATCCTGATTTGATCTTCGGCTCTGGCGCTCTCCAGTTTTTCCTTCTTCTCTTAATTTCCCTCTCGCTTACTTTGAGCGTTAGCTTTTTCTTGGGGATGTCAATCGAGATCCTGTCCCCATTTTTTACAAAGGCGATCAATCCCCCCTCAGCAGCCTCCGGAGAGATGTGTCCAATGGCTGCCCCCTGTGAGCCCCCACTAAATCTTCCATCGGTGATCAGGGCTACATCTTTATCCAATCCCATACCGACGATCGCCGAGGTTGGCGAGAGCATCTCCCGCATCCCCGGGCCACCCTTGGGCCCCTCGTATCGCACGACCACCACATGGCCCGGCTTAACCTTTCCCTTGAGGATTGCTTCCATGGCCTCTTCCTCGGATTCGAAGACGATAGCCGTGCCCTCATTGACTATCATCTCTGGCGCTACCGCCGATTGTTTGACCACGGCTCCGCCTGGTGCCAAGTTTCCCCGCAGAATGGCAATGCCCCCTTCTTTATGGTAAGGGTCATTGACGGGTCTGATCACGCCGTAATCTTTGACTTTCACGCCCTTTAAATTCTGCCCCAGGGTTTTCCCTGTGGCCGTCAGGACGGTCTTATCGATCGTCCCCAGCTTAGTCAATTCCGCCATCACCGCCTGAACTCCGCCAGCAGCATCCAGGTCCTGGACGTGATGTGGCCCAGCGGGGCTGAGGAAGCAAAGGTGAGGAGTCTGGTCGCTGATTTTGTTGAAGAGGTCCAAGTCCAGTTTGATTCCGGCCTCGTGGGCGATTGCCGGGACGTGCAAAACCGTGTTCGTTGAACACCCCAAAGCCATATCCACAGCTATGGCATTTTTGAAAGCGGCCAGGGTGGCGATGTCCCTCGGGCAGATGTTCTTTTTCCAAAGCTCTATGACTTTCATCCCGGCTACTTTGGCCAGGCGGATGCGGCCGGCCATCACTGCCGGGATGGTCCCATTCCCCGGCAAGGCCAGGCCCAGCGCTTCCGACAGACAGTTCATGGAGTTGGCCGTGAACATGCCAGCGCAGGAGCCACACCCCGGGCAAGCGCAATCTTCCATTTCCTTCAATTGGGCCTCCGTCCATTCGCCGCGGGCCACGCGTCCCACGCCCTCGAAGACCCCGATCAGGTCCACTTCTTTGTCCGCAAATTTTCCGGCCAGCATGGGCCCGCCGCTGATCACCAGGGAGGGGATGTTCAAACGCATGGCGGCCATGAGCATCCCCGGAACGATTTTGTCGCAGTTGGGGACCAGGACCAGGGCATCAAACGGGTGAGCGATAGCCATGATCTCGATGGAATCGGCGATCAGCTCCCGGCTGGCCAGGGAGTACTTCATACCCTCGTGGTTCATGGCGATGCCGTCGCAGACCCCGATCGTGGAAAACTCCACGGGAGTGCCCCCGGCGATGCGCACCCCGGCCTTCACCGCTTCGACGATTTTGTCCAAGTGGATATGGCCGGGGATGATCTCATTGGCCGAATTGGCGATACCCACCATCGGCCGGCGGATCTCTTCGTCTGTCAGGCCCATAGCCTTAAAAAGAGAACGGTGGGGAGCTTTCTCCAATCCCTTCTTCATCAAATCGCTACGCATGGGCGAACCTCCAGAAGCATGCAGAAAATATACGCAAAGTGAATCAAATCATATCGTCGCCAGATTCCCCCTGTCAATCGCAAATTCTGCGATTTCTGAATAAAATCAAAAGGAGGCTCTGAAGGGGAATATATTTTTCGTTTGCCTGCAAAAGAGCTGTTAAAAAGGACTCAAGAATCCTTTACCCTTTGAACCCGGGTGTTGAATCGAGTGGATAAAAAAGTCAAGGAGGTCTTCCGTCATCGGGGGGAAAAATCTTTGGCCAGAAGAGCTGCGCCCAAGGCGCCGATGATCTGGGGCTCCGGGGGAACGAACAGTTTCACCCCCAGCCTCTCTTCCAGCGCTCGAACCACACCTTCGTTCTTGGCCACTCCGCCGGTGAGGGTCACTACTTCTTCCACGCCCACCCGGTGGACAAGACCCAGGATGCGATCGGCGATGGCGTCGTGCAGGCCGCGGATGATCACTTCCTTGGGCTGGCTTTCGGCGATTAAAGAAATAACCTCTGATTCTGCAAAGACCGTGCACATGCTGGAGATCTTGATCGTCCGGTCCGTGGTTCGGGAAAGTCTCCCCAGGTCTTCCAAGTTGACTTCCAGAGCATGGGCCATGACCTCTAAGAAACGCCCCGTTCCAGCGGCGCACTTGTCATTCATCTGGAAGTCAACGTTGCGGCCCCTAACATCCAGCCGGATGACCTTGCTGTCCTGACCGCCGATGTCGATCACCGTCCGGGTATCCGGGCGGACGAAGAATGCTCCCCGGGCATGGCAGGTGATCTCCGTGATCGTCTTATGAGCAAAGGGAAAGGAAGCCCGGCCGTATCCCGTGGTGACGATATAGGAGAGGTCTTCTTTTTTGAGTTCCGCCCGCTCCAGGGCCACAGCCAGAGAGCGCTCCGCCGCTGCCCGGCTGTTTGCCCCGGTGGGCAAGATGGATGAAGTTAGAATTTGGTTGTCTTGCAAAATCACGGTCTCGGCCGTGATCGAACCGATGTCAATTCCGGCGACGATCATGGAGGGCTTGGCCTTGAGATAAAATTTTTATTGAAGTATATTAGCCCCGGCTAAAAAAGTAAAGGGAGTGGGCCATGGACTTCCGCCTCACTGAAGAGCAAAAGATGGTCCAGGAGATGGCCAGGGATTTCGCTGAGAAGGAGCTCAAGCCCCGGGCCGCGGAGATCGACGCCACCCGCCTGTATCCTTTGCCGGTTTTGCAGAAGATGGCCGGACTGGGGATGATGGGCATGAATATTCTTCCGGAGTATGGAGGCTCTCACACGGGCGTGGTGAGCTACAGCCTGGCCATGACGGAAATAGGAAAAGCCTGCGCTTCCACGGCTGTGACCATGTCCGTGACGAACATGGTCGCAGAGATCATCCAGGCTTTCGGGAATAAAGAAGTTAAGCTCTACCACATCCCAAAAATCTGCAAGGGGGAATATCCTTCCGGCGCCTTTGCCCTGACGGAGTCCACGGCCGGCTCAGACCCGGCATCCATGAAGTCCACCGCCCACCCGGACGGAGACCTCTATATCCTTAATGGCTGCAAGATCTTTATCACCAGTGCAGAGCACGCCGGCATCTTCGTGGTTTGGGCCAAGACCGATAAAAATGCCGTGCCCAAAGGCATCAGCGCCTTCCTCATAGAAAAAGGACATCCGGGGTTTGCGGTGGGTAAAAATGAGGAGAAGATGGGTCAGCGCGGGTCCTGCACCAACGAGATCACCATGGAGAATTGTCGCCTGACGCGGGAGAGCCTTCTGGGGGAGGAGGGCGATGGGTTCAAGGTGGCCATGATGGCTCTGGACGGCGGACGGATCGGCATCGGCTCCCTGGCCGTGGGAATCGGCCTGGCAGCCATCGAATATGCCACGGAATATGCCAAGACCCGTATCCAGTTCGGCCGACCCATCGCTTCCTTCCAGGCCATCCAGTGGATGATTGCCGACAGTTTCACGGAACTGGAAGCGTCCCGGCTGATGGTTCTTCGCGCCGCCTTTATGAAAGAGAAGGGCCAGCGCTTCACCCGGGAAGCTTCTATGGGAAAACTCTTGGCCACGGAAATGGCAAATCGTGTCTGTTACAAAGCCTTGCAGATGCTCGGGGGATACGGCTACGTGAAGGATTACCCCCTGGAGCGTTATTCCCGAGACTGCCGCGTGACCACGCTTTACGAGGGGACCTCGGAAATTCAACGAATTGTCATCGCCAGGGAAATTCTGGGGCAGGCGTTCGTTTGATTTAGATTACTTCGTTCACTTCGTGAAACATCTTGAACTTGCCTTGGGTTTTCACTTGCTCCAGGAGGGCCTCCAGCCAGTTCATCAGAATCAACTCCTGCTTCTGAAGGATGAGGGTGCGACGGAAGCTCTCTTTTTTAGATTCATACTGGGCCCGGTCAATCTCCTTCTTCTCCTGAAGCCGGAAGATGAGGTACTGGCCGTTGAGGAAAATGGGTTTCTCCGGGTAGGGATTTTTGGCATTGAGAGAGGGGAGGGCTTTCTGCAGTTCCTCGGCGGAACCTATCTTGGGGGGCTCTGCGCCCCTCTCGAAGAAGCCCGTCTCTTCGACCTTCAGCCCCTCCTGCCTCGCCAGAGATTTAAAATCCGCTCCCTTCTGCAATTTTTCCAAGATCTCCCTGGCCTTGGCCAGGGCTTTCTCCCTCTGCTTTTCCCGGCGCAGAACCTCGGAGACCCTTCTCTCCACTTCTTTCAATTCCGGGATCCGCGGCTCATTTTTTTCTACAACCTGGAGGACAGCGAAGGTTTCCCCTACCCGCAGCACCGGGCTGACCTCCCCTTTACCAAGGGAGAGGGCCGAGTCCATCAGTTTGGGATGCAGGTCAATCTTGTCGCCAGGGGAAAAAAGCCCGGTCTCCCTTACAGTGAGTTTTTTCTCTATGGCAAAACTGTCCAGTTCCTTATCTTTGGAAGCCCGGGTATAGGCCTGATCGGCTTCATCGTGGGCCAGCTCCTTGGCCTTTCGGTTTTGCAAGAGGAAATGGATCTGATTCTTGACTTTCTCCAACGGCTCGATCTTGGCTTCTTGAACCTCATCCACTTTGAGGATGTGGAAGCCGTAAGGCGTTTGGATGGGGCTACTGATGTCGCCCACCTTCAGCGAGAAAGCGGCCTCTTCGAACTCTGGCACCACCTGGCCGCGGGCGATGAAACCCAGGTCCCCCCCGCGGTCCTTCGTTCCTGGATCTTCGGAATATTTCTTGGCCAGTTGAGCGAAGTCTTTTCCTTTGGCCGCCTCATCGCGGATGGATTCAGCCTTCTTCCGGGCCATGGCGGATGCCTCGGGGTCTTTCGGGTTGGATTTGATCAGGAGATGACGCACTTTGACCTGCTTTGGCTGCCCATACTTTTCCCGATTGTTCTGGTAATAATCTTCCACTTCCTTGAGCGTGACCTGGACTTGTTTGGAGTAGTCCTGGGGGTCAAAAAGAAGGTAGCGGGCCTTTGCTCTTGCCGGGATTCTGAACTCTTCCCGATGCTTGGAAAAGTATGGCCCCAGCTCATCGGCGGTCATGGAGATCTCTTTGAAGTCAGAAGGGTTCAGGGAGAGCACTTCCAGATTCACCTTTTCGAAGATGGCCCGGTAGGCCTCTAAGGTTTCCCGGTCGGAGACCTTGGCTGAGGAAATGATCAGGCCCTGGACTTTGGAGATCAAGAGCATTTGCCTTTGGTTGGCCTCGAACTCTTTGGCGGTCATCCGCACCCGCTGCAGGGCGCGAAGGTAGCTGGCCTTGTCGAAGATGCCATCCTTCTGGAAGGCCGGGTTGTTTTGGATTGAGGCTTGAATTTCTTCCGGCGCCACTGTCAACCCCAGCCGATAACCTTCCTTAAGGAGCAGGACCTTGTTGATCAGGTCCCTCACAGCCCGCTCCTTCAGCCCCAATTTTTTGACCATCTCATCGGTAAATTTCTCCCGAAAAACAGCTTGGTAATTCTCCCGCAGGGTCTGGAAGTGGTTTCTGGCTTCGGCGATCGTGATCGTCCGGTTCCCAATCTTAACCAGATCCCGTTCCTGGCGTCCCCCGGGGTCCCAGATTCCCCAGAAGATAAAAACTACCACCACGGCCCCCAGGGCGACCTTGATCATCCAGGATTGGGCGTGGCGGCGCATGAAATCGAGCATGTTTTGAATGCCCCCCTTCTCAATAATGTTAAATGACCGCAAATAAAAAGGCAAGGTATTTTTCCTCTGATTTTTCTTGCCCCTGCTTGGGAATTTTGTTAATATAGCCTTTTTAAAATCTATTCAAATCTGGAATCTTTTCCTTTTGGCGGGGCATGTTCCTTCCCCTCCCAGGGGTCGTTAAGAAAGGAGCCGACGAATGATTCTCGATTTCATCCTGGGCCTCTTCTCCAATGATCTGGCCATCGACTTAGGAACTGCCACGACCCTGGTCTATGTCAAAGGCAAAGGAATCGTCCTTTTTGAGCCTTCAGTGGTCGCGGTGCGCAAGGATTCGAAAGGAGGGCGGAAGATCCTGGCCGTAGGCCAAGAGGCCAAGAAGATGCTCGGTCGAACGCCGGGAAATATCGTGGCCATTCGGCCGATGAAGGACGGAGTCATTGCCGACTTCGAGATCACCGAGTCTATGCTGCGCCACTTCATTTCTCAGGTCCATAAAGGCCGGACCTTAGTCAGGCCAAGGATCATCGTTGCTGTGCCCTCAGGAATCACCGAGGTAGAGAAGAGAGCGGTGAGCGAGTCTGCGCAGTCCGCAGGTGCCCGGGAGGTGTACCTGATCGAAGAGCCCATGGCCGCGGCCATTGGGGCCGGCCTGCCCATTAGCGAACCTGCGGGAAACATGATCGTGGACATTGGAGGAGGAACCTCCGAGGTAGCCGTGATCTCCCTCTCGGGGATTGTCTACTGCCAGTCGGTCCGCGTAGGCGGCGACAAGATGGACGAGGCCATTGTGCAATTTATCAAGCGCAAGTACAACTTGCTCATCGGGGAGCGCTCCGCGGAGAATATCAAGATTCAGATCGGCACGGCCTACCCCGAAGAGGAAGTCAGGACTATGGAGCTCAAGGGACGGGACCTGGTGGCCGGCACCCCCAAGGTTCTGCAGGTCACCTCGGAGGAAATCCGCGAAGCCATCGACGAGCCGATCAATGCCATCGTGGAAGCGGTAAAGACCACTTTGGAGCGCACCCCTCCGGAACTGTCCGCGGACATTGTGGACAAAGGGATCATCCTTGCCGGCGGGGGGGCGCTGCTCAGGAACTTTGACATCCTCCTGCGGGAGGAGACCGGCCTACCCATTACCATCGCCGATGACCCCCTTTCGGCGGTGGTGTTGGGGGCAGGCAAGGCCTTGGACGAGCTCGACCTCCTCAAAGAAGTCATGATCAAAACGTGAATACCCCTCGCTGTATTTGTATCTGGCTGCGCGGGGCAAGCGGAGAATGGTGAACATGGCGAATGAATGAATGGTGGAGACGTTACCGCTTTCTTTTCACCGCTCTGATCTTTCTCTTCCTGGCCTTCCTCATCCTTACCCTCCATGCCAAGGCAGAGCGGGAGGTCTCGATTGCCCAAAAGGTGTTCATGCAGGTATCCCTTCCCCTGCAGCGAAAAGCCCAAGAAGCTATCTCCTGGCTGAAGGGAGTGGGGGAGCATTATATCTTTCTTACCCGGGTGCAGCAGGAGAACCAGGATCTCAAGCGCATGATTAGTGCTCTTCGCCAGGAGAACAACCGCTTCCTGGAAGCGATTTTGGCCGAAGAGCGCTTGAAGAAGCTCTACCTCTTCCAATCTCACAATTCCTTTCCCAGCCTGGTGGCTCAGGTCGTCGCCCGTGATCCTTCGAATTGGTTCAAGACCCTGCTGGTCAATAAAGGGGAGAAGGATGGCGTGTCCAAAGACATGGCGGTGGTGGTTTCCGAGGGGGTCGTCGGCCGGGTGATCGAAGTTTCCCCGGATGTGGCCAAGGTGCTCCTGATCAGCGACCCCAATAGCGCGCTGGATGTTATCATCCAGCGCGCTCGCTGCCAAGGGATCATGGAGGGAAAGGTGGAAGAGGTCTGTGTGCTCAAGTATGTGCAGAAGAGCGAGGATGTCCAGGCGGGTGACAAAGTGATCACTTCGGGTCTGGGAGGAATTTTCCCCAAAGGGTTGATGATCGGCACGATCACCAAGATCGAGCGCAAGCGGCCGGGCATTTTCCAGTACATCGAAGTTACCCCGTCGGTGGACCTTTCCAAACTGGAGGAAGTTCTTATCATCAAGGAAGAGCCATGAAGATCCGGAGGATCGAGAAAAAAGATCGCCCCCGGCTGGAAGCCATCCTCAAGGCTCAGGGCCATTTCAGGCCGGTGGAAATAGAGGTCGCTCTGGAGCTCATCGACATTGTTCTTGCCCAGCCCGGCCAGGAGGAATACATCATTCATTGCGCGGAAGGGGACGAAGGGGGGGTGCTGGGATACATTTGCTATGGAAAAGCATCCCTGGCCGATGCGGTCTATGATCTCTACTGGATCGTTGTCCATCCTGTTTGCCAGAATCGAGGGATAGGCACATCCCTCCTGCGTCATGCGGAAGAAGAATTGATGCACCGGCAAGCGCGCCTCCTGCTCGTCGAGACCTCTTCCCTTTCTCAATATGAGTCTCCTCGGGCCTTTTATCGGAAGCACGGATATGAAGAGTGGGCTAAGGTTCCGGATTACTATGCCCCTGGAGACCACAAGCTCATCTTCGGCAAGACCCTCGGCTTGGCTAAGGAACTTTGAAAGATGTCAGCCATGTTCCAAGCCTGCATGCGGAGACTGCGAAATATCCCTCGGGGGGAATCTCCCTTCCTCCAACGGCCCCTGGGGTTGCAAACCCGCATCACCTTGCTGGTCACCCTTATCGTCGTGAGCGTCCTGGTTCTCTTCTCCTACCTGGACGTCCGCCTCACGGAGCATTCCCAGCGAGAACTCTTCCGCGAGCGGACCATCTATGTGACCCGAGAGCTGGACGCCAAAGTTTACAGTTTAAAAGACCTGGAGAATGTCGCCTTCTTAGAAGACGAGATCGCCAGCTGGATGAACGTCCGTCCGTCTATCAAATCTATCGACATCTTTCTCTTCCACAAGAATAGTTACAAAGTGGAGGTTTCGAGTTCCGACGAAAAAGATCTAGGGCTTACCCACCAAGGCCTGCAAGCCTTGAAACGCGACCTGGTCCTCTCCACCCTGAAAAAGCAGAACAGCCGATCCTACTGGGAAGTCCTTGCCCCCCTCCATGTGGGGCGGAAGATCGTCGGGGGCATTCGCATTCTTACCTCTCTGGACGAGGCCGAAAGGTTTCTGGCCGAGAAGCGCACCCGGACGATCCTCTTCACCCTGACCAGCGTGGCCATTCTCATCATCATCCTCACACTCTTTTTTAGCCGGGCGGTCAACCGTCCCATCCAGCGATTGGTTCGGGCCATGTCCCAGGCTGAGGGAGGGAAACTAACTGTGGAAGTTCCCATCGCCTCTAAAGATGAGTTGGGGCTCTTGGCAGACCATTTCAACCGCATGCTCTCCCGCATCAGCCAATTCAATGAGGAATTAACCCGGCGAGTGCAGGCGGCCACCCGGGAGCTGGCCCAGCGGAACGAAGAACTCCGCTTGGCCAACGAATCTCTCTTCCAAGCTCAACATCAGCTGGTCCAGGCAGAGAAGTTATCCGCTCTGGGGCATGTGGCCGCGACCATGGCCCATGAAATCGGCACTCCGCTAAACTCCATCTCCGGTTATATCCAGCTCATGCTTACAGAAGGGACGGGCTCCGAAGTGACGGCCAAACGCCTGCAGATCATCGAGTCGCAACTCGACCGCCTGGCTCAAACCATCCGCAATTGGCTCCAGTCCACCCGCCAACCAGAACCGCAGCTCCGGGCGTTAGATATTAATCAGCTCTTGGATGAGATGGTCAACTTTACCCAGCCGGGGATGTCCATGCGAGGCGTCCATGTGGTTCGGCAATTGGATACTTCTCTCCCCTCGGTCTCCGGGGACCCCAAGCTCCTGCAACAGGTTTTCCTCAACCTCATGACCAACGCCCTCGATGCCATGCCCGGGGGAGGAGTCTTGACCATCTCTACCGGCTGGGGGTGCGGTTCCCATCAGAATGGGCGTCTTGTGGAGGTGCTTGTCACCGACAGCGGCATGGGGATGTCTGAGGGGGTGAAGCGGAAGGCCCTCGAGCCATTCTTCACCACCAAGGAACCGGGAAAGGGTGCGGGGCTGGGCCTAGCCATTTGCGACCAGATCATCCGCAGCCATCATGGAAAGTTAGAGATCGACAGTCAGGAAGGGAGAGGCTCCACGATCCGGGTGCAGCTTCCCGCTTTTTCCAAGGAGGGAGATTGACTCCATGTCCCATCAGGTTCGCATTCTCGTGGTGGATGACGATGAAATCACCTGTAACCTTTTGCAGGAGGTCTTATCCAAGGAAGGGTATGGGGTGGACAGGGCCTTGAGCGGCCGGGAAGCCATCGACAAGGGGGATGGCGGGCCGTATGACGTGGTGCTTACGGATATTAGAATGCTCGAGGTGGACGGCATGGAGGTGCTTAAAGCCTACCGGGAAAAAAGCCCGGAGACAGCCATCATCATGATGACCGCCTTCGGGTCCATCGAGACCGCCATCCAGGCGATCAAAGAAGGAGCTTATGACTACGTGAGCAAGCCGTTCAAGCTCGACGAGATCAGGCTGACCATCCGTCACGCTCTTGAACATAAGCGCTTGGTTCAGGAAAACTTCCTCTACCGTCAGGAGTTGGTCACCAAATACCAGCTCGACAATATTGTGGGCCGCAGCCCGCAGATGCTCCAGCTTTACAAAACCATCGCCCGGGTGGCCGATAGCCGCTCCACGGTTTTGATCATCGGAGAAAGCGGGACAGGAAAAGAATTGGTCGCCCGGGCCATTCATTTCAACAGCCAGCGGGCCCCAATGCCTTTCGTGGCCGTAGACTGTGGCTCTCTGGCAGAGACCCTTCTGGAGAGCGAGCTCTTCGGGCATGTCCGGGGGGCTTTCACTGGGGCAATCGCCAGCAAAAAAGGTCTCTTCGAAGAAGCGGATAATGGAACGTGCTTCCTCGATGAAGTTGGAAACATCAGTCTTTCGACCCAGGCGAAACTTCTGAGAGTGCTTCAGGAGCATCAGATCAAGAGGGTTGGAGGCACGGAAACCATCAAGGTAGATGTGCGCATCGTTGCGGCCACGAATAAGAATCTGGAGGAACTGGTAGAGGAGGGGAAATTCCGCGAGGATCTTTTCTACCGCCTCAATGTAGTTTCCGTTCAGCTACCCCCCCTGCGGGAGCGGGCGGAAGATATCCCCCTGCTGGCCAGCCATTTTTTGAAAAAGTATGCCGCGGAGAATAATAAACCCATCTCGCGAATCTCCCCGGAGGCAACGAACCATTTGACCCGCTACCGGTGGCCTGGCAATGTCCGGGAATTGGAAAATGTCATTGAGCGCGCCATGGCTCTTTCCCAGCATACTGTGATTCTCCCGGAAGACCTTCCCCGACGACTTCGAATGGAACCTCAGGAGGCTGACCTGAGCTCTTTTCCCTCGCGGATCTCGTTGTCAGAGCTGGAGAAACTCTATATTCAGAAGGTATTAGAGGAAACTGGTGGAAATAAGAAGAAGGCCGCCGATATCTTAGGAATTGACCGCCGCACACTCTATCGCATGGCTGCCCGATACGGGCTAACTATCAAACGGTGAATGAGACAAAATGCCACACAAGACAATCTTGCCACATTTTGTAACTACTCAAAACAATGAAATTAATTTTTCAGGGCCCATCGATGGGGCAATATTGATTGTAGCCACCTTTAGCATCTTATGAAAGTTTAACGGAAATCTTTGCCAGCCTCATGACTAACTTTATGAATTTATTTATGATTTAAATTTTACTGGGGATTTAGCTATTTCAATTTGATTGTGGCACATTTTTTGCTTCATAAAATAAAGATTAAGATTAATTCCCAATGAAATTCAACAACCAGCAAATGAAATTTGCCTCGTTGGTTAATATTTTTCTCATTCTTTTGCTGCTCGCCCCCGCAGCATGCAGTAGCTTGAAGTCTGAGAACGAAAAATTGAAAGAAGAGATAACAGACATCAGCGCCGAGAATGAGAAATTAAAAAGGGAGCTTAACTCCTTGAAAACTGAGAATTCCAACATGCACGTTCGGTTGGCCCAGCTCAACCTTCAGATTTCATCCCTGCAGAATGAAATCCAGGCCCTGCAGAAGAACCTCGACGAGTTTAAAACCCAGATGAAAGCGGCTGAGAAGAAAAACAAGAGGTCTTAAGGTCGGCCATTATTTACATGGTGGAGGGCTATTCCTTCCTTTGAGGAGGGAACGGCCAATTTAAGAGACAAGGAGGTGAATCGGAAATGCGTAAATTAATCGTTTTGTTCGTCTGCCTGTTGTTTGCCACTTCAGTGATCGTGGCCGCGGGGTGTGCCAAGAAAGAAGAGCCAGCGAAGCCAGCTGAGCCGGCCAAGGTTGCTGAGCCCGCCAAAGCCCCTGAGCCCGAGAAGAAGGCTGAAGCGAAGCCGGGTGAAGTGGCCAAGCCCGCAGAGCCAGCTAAGGCCCCTGAAACGAAAAAGTGATTCAGGAAGAGTTCTATCGGGAAGCAAGAAATATCCTCATAGGGAAGGAGGTGAAAATTGATGAAAAAGTTTTTAGTCATTCTGGTCGCTCTTTTGGCAATGGTGGCCTTTGTCAGTGGGGTCGTAGCCCAGGAAAAGAAAGCTGAAAAGCCGGCTCCGGCGGCAGAGAAGGCAAAAGCCGAGAAGCCCAAAGCTCCAAAGGCATTGAAAGCTTCGGGGACAGTAGTAGCTTACGAGGCTGGAAAAACGATCAAGGTGAAGGTGAAGGATAAGGAATTGACCTTCGACATCGCCGCTGATGCCAAGGTCAAGGGCGAAGTCAAAGAGGGTGCTAAGGTTACGGTGAGCTACAAGAAGGAAGGCGACAAGATGATCGCCACGGGCATTTCTGTACCCGCCCCAAAGAAACCGAAGGCTGAGAAAAAGGCTGAAGAGAAGAAGAAGTAATTTTCTCCAGGCTGTTGAAAAAGGCATAATCCCAGAAAATCGGGGTTATGCCTTTTTTTTTAAAAAAACACATTTTGAGTATTGATATTTTTCCTTTTTTTTTGCTATAGTGCCTGCGGATTTAGGACAAAAAGTCGAATCCGTTGAAAATTTAAAAGAAATTCTAAGGGAGATCTCTGAAAAAGTGAAAAAGGGGGCTTTGAGCAGCGAAAAGCCACCTTTTTCAGAGACCTCTAAAGGAGGAGTGGACTGTGCGCGCTACAAAATCATGGATGGGGGTTGTTTCCTCAATGCTCCTTATTTTCTCCACCGCCAAAAGCTGGGCAGCGGAAGGCGACATCACCCTTCCCCGAATGGGCCCCACAGAATGGGGCCTTCTCTGGTCTGTCCTCATCTCAGCCTTCGTCGCCCTGGGATATGGACTTTACCTCGTCCGGGACGTCATCAAAGTGAGTCCAGGATCCGAGAAGATGGTCGAGGTGTCGAAGGCCATCGATGAAGGCGCTATGGCCTATCTTGGGCGACAGTTCAAAACTATGATCTGGTTCGTGATCCTTCTCACCGTTGGGCTCTATTTCATGTACCGGGGGGTTTATTCTGCGGAAGAGGCTCTGAAGTACATCCCCATTGGCATTTCCATCGCCTTCCTGATGGGGGTATTCGCTTCTTATGGCGCTGGATACGTGGGAATGTGGTTGGCCGTCAAAGGAAATGCCCGAGTGGCCAACGCTGCCCTGCGGTCTTTCAAGGAGGCATTGGAGCTGGCCTTCCGGGCTGGATCGGTCTCGGGAATGTTTACCATTGGGTTTGGTCTATTGGGAGCGACGATCATTTTCATCATCTTCCAGGAAAACGCCATGAAAGTGTTGGTGGGATTCGGTTTCGGAGGCTGTCTGGCTGCCCTCTTTATGCGTGTGGGGGGGGGAATCTACACCAAGGCAGCCGATGTGGGCGCCGATCTCATCGGGAAGGTGGAGAAGGGCATCCCGGAGGATGACCCGCGAAATGCGGCGGTCATTGCGGACAACGTCGGAGACAACGTGGGGGACTGTGCGGGGATGGCTGCGGATGTGTTTGAGAGTTATGAAGTCACGTTGGTAGCGGCTATCATCTTAGGCGCGGCCACCCTTTTGGACCCGGAGTTCAGGAAATATTATGGGGATCAAGCCAACGTCTTCGCCCTGAAGCTGATTTTTTATGCCCTGCTCGTCCGAGCCATCGGGGTCTTTGCCTCGATCATCGGGATCTGGAACGTGAAGGTCCGGGGAAAAGAGCTGAAAGACCCCATGCGGCCCATCAGCACAGGATACATCATCGCTGGAATGGCCTCGATCATTGGCTTCGCCATCGTTAATTATTTTTACCTGGTGGACCCAAAAACCGGGGCACCCGATTGGCGATTTTTCTGGGCCACATCCATGGGGATTGTCCTGGCGATCGTCACCCTCTGGTTGACCAATTATTTTACCCATCCAAATAAAATCCCGGCTACGGAAACTGCCTCGTCAGCCAAGACTGGCCCGGCGACTTTAATCCTGACTGGAATGGGGGCAGGCCTGGAAAGCACGGTGTGGGCCATCGTAACCATCAGCGGCACGATCCTCATCTCCTATCTCATCTTTTACCAGACCCCGGCCTTAGCTTCTTACGCCATTGCCTTGGCAGGTCTGGGGCTATTAACCACCACGGGGTTCATCTTGGCCATGGATACCTTTGGGCCCATTACGGACAATGCCATGGGGATCTTTGAAATGTCCGGGACCAAAGAAGTGACCTCGGGAGAGATTGGGAAAAACGTCGCCTGGCTGGATGCCATTGGCAACACCACCAAGGCTTTGACCAAAGGCCTGGCCATTGCAACGGCAGTCATCGCGGCGACTTCTCTCTTCAAGTCCTTTATCGACGAAGCCAAGATGATGGAGGTGGGAATCCAGGTCAATTTACCGCAGATCTTTGTTGGCCTTCTGATCGGGGGAGCTGTTCCCTTCCTTTTCTCGTCTTTTGCTATCAAGGCAGTCGGGCGGGCAGCCTATCAAGTGGTGGAGGAGGTCAGGAGACAATTCCGGGAGAAACCCGGAATCATGGATTTCAAAGAAAAACCAGATTACGGGACCTGTGTAGCCATTGTCACTGCCACGGCCCAGAAAGAACTGCTGGGGCCGGGAATTCTGGCCATTGCTACTCCCACCATGGTGGCATTCGGGCTGGGCGTGGGAGCCTTGGGGGGATATCTGGCCGGAGCTATTTTAACGGGCCAGCTTCTGGCAGTGTACATGGCGAACACCGGGGCTGTGTGGGATAATGCCAAGAAAAAGATCGAAGATGGATTTTTAGGCGGGAAGGGAACCGATGCTCATAAGGCGGCAGTCGTGGGCGATACAGTGGGGGACCCACTCAAAGACACCGCCGGACCGGCATTGAACCCCATGATAAAAATCATGAACTTAGTGGGGATCCTTATTGCTCCCCTGGTAATCGGCGACCTTTCCTTGGGAGTAAGGATCGGCGTGGTCGTCGTCTGCCTCATCCTTTTGGGGGTTGCTGTGGCCTTCAGCAAGCGGGGAGCGATCATCGAGAAAGGTTAAGATTTGAATCCTTTTTTCTTTGATTCTTGTCCTGCTTCTCGATATAATCAACCCGGTTCGGCTGCAACGGATCAGGGTGATCGATCGATTTTCCCAGGGGAGGTCATCATGTTAAGAAAAAAGAGTATTTCTTTTCTTGGAGTTCTTTGCTCTATTCTGCTTATCCTGCTCATCACTTGCTTTTCAGGATCGGTCAGCGCCCAAGGGATCTCCCCGGCCCAGGAGCAAGAATTTACCGATGCCAAGGTAGCCCTGGAGGCGGCCCAAAAGGCCCAGGCTGAAAAATACGCCTCTGAGCCCCTCAAGCAGGCTCAAGACCTCCTGGTCACGGCCGATAATGCTCGCCAGTTTAAGGATGCTGTTAAATTCACCCAGGCCTCCCGCTTGGCGCGGGCTTACGCAGAACTGGCCAAATCAATTGCCGAACTCAAGGCCGAGGAAGAAAAATTAGCCGCGACGAAGGAAGAGCTGCGGAAAGCCAAGGCCGAGATCGACCACCTGAAAAAATCCCAGTAAAGAGAGGAGAAAGGATCTATGGCTAAAAAAATTCAGCTTTTTGGAAAAATATTATCTCTTCTTTTCCTGGGTCTCATCTCCCTTCTCCCCCTCGCAGCCTCGGCGGCCGAAACGCCTACCATGGCCATCGAGGAGGCCAAGTTTGCCATCGACCAGGCCCGCAAAGCCGGGGCAGAGCAGAGGGCTTATGATGATCTTTCTGCGGCCAAGTCCTGGCTTTCGCGCGCCGAGAAGGAATATGCCGAGACGAAGTCATTCTTCTCCCGGGCGAAGAAAATGGTGAGCACAGACAAAGCCAAGGAGGAGGAGATTATCCACCTGGCTACCATGGCAAAGATCAAAGCCATGACCGCCGAGGCCAAATCCCGGAAAGCCGGGGCGTTGACAGAACTGCAGGATGTCCAGAAGGAACTCTCGGACTACCAAAGCGCTCTTGCCATATTTAAGCAAAAGTTAGCGGAGGGTGAAAAAGCCAAAGAAGCCCAGGCCAAAGCCGAAGCAGAGCGCAAAGAGCTTAAAGAGGCCAAGCGCAAAGCGGCTGAGATGGAGGCCCAGAAGAGAAAGGAGCTGGAAGAGGCTCAGAAGAAAGCGGCTGAGATCGAAGCCCTCAAGCAGAAGGAACTCCAAGAGGCCAGGCTAAAAGAAGCTCAGCGGGCTGGGGAAAGGGAGAAAGAGCTGGGCGAAGCCAAATTGAAAGCGGAGCGACTGGCCATGCAGCATACCAAAGAAGAAGCAGAGATGAAAGCCAGGGAGGAGCAGCTGGCCGCGGAAAAGCAAAAATTGGCCGCCCTGCAGAAGAAAGCTGAGGCCCTGGAGCGGGAGAAAGCCATGCTCGCCGAGGCTAACAAAATCCCCAATGTCACGGTTAAAAGTGCGGATAAGGAGATGGTCATCACGATTCTGGCCATCCACCTTTTCACCCCGGCCAATGACCTCAAATCCTCTGGCAAGACTATTCTGGACCGCCTGGGAAAGTTTTTAAAATCTTATTCCAACAATCAAGTCGTCGTCCGGGGGCACACGGACAGCGTGGGCAAAGAGACTACCAACCAGGCTATCTCGGAGAAGCGTTCCCAGAGGGTGAGAGAGTATTTGGTGGCCTATCAAGACATCCCATCAACCCGGATCACGGCCATAGGACTGGGTCCTTCTCAGCCGGTGGCGTCAAATTCAACGGAAGCGGGGCGGGCCCTTAACCGCAGAGTGGAGATTACCATCATCCCCAAGGATTGAAAGTGAAGAAGGCGGGGATCATCCTCCGCCTTAAGTCCTGAAGGCGAAATTAGGGAGGTCTTCCATGCCCGAATTGAGACAGGACCCGGCCACGAAACAATGGGTGATCGTTGCCAAAGAGCGAGCCAAGCGGCCGCATGATTTCAGGAAGCACAGTGTGCCACCGCCCCTTCCGGCGTATAAGGCGGATTGTCCCTTCTGCCCTGGCAACGAAAGAATGACCCCTCCCGAGACCCTGGCTTATCGCCGAGGAGGCCCGGCCAACGGCCCCGGATGGTGGGTGCGGGTCGTGCCCAACAAGTTCTCCGCTTTGGTTCCCGACGGAAGTCTCTCCCGCAAAGAAGAAGAGGGTCTCTTCCGGAAGATGGATGGGGTGGGTCAGCATGAAGTGATCATCGAGATTCCTCAGCACAACCAGTGCCTGGCTCTCATGGAAGACAAGCAGGTAGAGGAGGTCCTCCTGGCTTATCGGGAACGATACTTAGCCCTGCGGGAGGATCCCCGTTTCAAATTGATTATCATCTTCAAGAATCAGGGTCAGGCCGCCGGGACTTCTCTCGAGCACCCCCATTCCCAACTGGTCGCTACGCCCATCGTCCCGCTTTCCATCCGCCACCGCTTCGAGAAAGCGGCCAGCCATTTCGATGATCATGGGACCTGTGTCTATTGCGACATCATCCAGGAAGGTCTGGGCGTGCGCACGCGCTTGATCCTGGAGACCGAACGATTCGTCGTTTTCCATCCTTTTGCTTCCCGCGCACCCTTCGAGACCTTGATTCTCCCCAAAGATCACGAAGCCTCCTTCGGCTCGATCTCCATGGGGGATGCCAAAGAATTTGCCAGGGCGCTAAAAACGGCGCTCTGCAAATTGTACCAGGGGCTGAACAACCCGGATTACAACTATATGATCCACACCGCTCCAATCAAGGATGAACACGAGGACTACTTCCACTGGCACCTGCAAATCTTGCCCCGCCTGACTACCCCTGCGGGTTTTGAGCTGGGGACGGGGATTTTCATCAACACTGCCCTTCCCGAGGAGACGGCGGCTTTCCTTAGGGACTTGCCCACCTGATTCATCCTCGCCGAGCGCGCTGGGGATAAAAATGGGCTGTGCGAAAGGCAGAACCGCATTTGCCCAGGGGGAGCTTAAAGATCTGCCAGAGGTTCTGGGCAATTCCGGAAAGAAAACAGAGATTGGAGGCTGGTTAAACTTACCCAGGAGGGATAGGAATGGAGGCGAGAAAAGGGATCATAAACCTCGAGCCCAAGATCGCCTATTTTTCCATGGAGATGGGCCTGGAACCGGAGATTCCCACCTATAGCGGAGGGCTGGGCGTCTTGGCGGGGGATACCCTCCGTTCCGGGGCAGATTTGAATATCCCCCTCGTGGGCGTGACCCTGGTGAGCAGGAAAGGCTACTTCCGGCAGGCAATTGATTCCCGAGGAAATCAAATCGAATACCCTGTCGAATGGCGGCCAGAGGATTTCATGGAAAGGGTGCCAAACCGCGTCAAGGTTCGGATAGAAGGAAGGGAGGTTTGGGTTCAGGCGTGGAAGTATGAGGTGAGAAGTGCGGCCGGGGGAGAGGCCCCGGTATTTTTTCTGGATACTGACCTGAAGGAGAATTCTCCCAGCGACCGGGAGATCACCCATTATCTCTATGGAGGAGATGAGGCCTACCGCTTGAAGCAGGAAATTGTCTTAGGGGTCGGGGGGGCGAGAATGCTGCGCGATCTGGGCATCCCCGTGCGCAAATATCACATGAACGAAGGACATTCCAGCCTTCTGACCCTGGAGCTTTTGCGCCTCACTCAAAGGGATATTGAGGAAGTCTGGGACGAACAACTGGTGTGGGATGAGGAAGCCGTCAGGAAGGTCTGTGTCTTCACGACCCACACCCCCGTCGAAGCCGGGCATGATAAGTTCCAATACAATTTGGTGGAAAAAGTCATGGAAGAAATTGTTCCTCTGAATCCATTAAAAGGATGGGCCGGGTCGGATCATCTGAACATGAGCCGGCTGGCCCTGAGCTTGAGCGGCTACATCAACGGAGTGGCCCCGCGCCATGGGGAGACCTCGCAGAAAATGTTCCCGGGATTCGAGATCCATGCCATCAGCAACGGGGTGCATTCTTACACCTGGACTTGCCAGAGCTTTCGGGAGCTTTACAACCGGCACATCCCCGGCTGGGCTAATGAGCCTCAGTTTTTAGTGCGGGTGGATATTGTCCCCGATCGAGAGATCTGGGGGGCGCATCAGGAGGCCAAAAAAGAACTCTTGGCAGAGGTGAATCGACTAAGCGCTTCCGGCATGGAAGAAGACGTTTTGACCATCGGTTTCGCCAGGCGGGCCACAGATTATAAAAGGGCGGACCTTCTCTTCTCGGACATCGAGCGCTTGATCAGGGTTCAGGATAAAGGGCCCATCCAGGTCATCTACGCAGGGAAGGCGCACCCCAGAGATCTGCCCGGGAAGCGCCTCATCGAGAGAATATTCAGCAGCATGGCGGCCCTCAGGGGGAAGATCAGGGTGGCCTACCTGGAAGACTACGGCATGGTCCTGGCGAAGAAGATGGTTTCCGGGGTAGACGTCTGGTTAAACACTCCTCTCCGACCCTTGGAGGCTTCGGGGACGAGTGGCATGAAGGCAGCCCATAATGGAATCCTGAACTTCAGTGTGCTGGACGGGTGGTGGGTGGAAGGGCATATCGAAGGCATTACCGGCTGGTCCATCGGCCCGGCCCGTTCGTCTGGAAACTTCCAAAAGGAGGAAATTGAAGACCTGTATGGAAAATTGCGAGAGGTCATCGTTCCCCTCTATTACCGGGATCGGAAAGCATGGATTCATATGATGAAGAATGCCATCAGCAAGAACGCATCTTATTTTAACAGCCACCGGATGATGCGCCGCTATGTCACCGAGGCCTACTTACGGTGAGGGAGGAGAAAGCCGGAGCGTTTCCATGAAGAAAGACATCCTGCTGCACAAGATTTCGCTGGCAGAAATGGCCCGTCTTATCGCTGGGGAACATCCGGACCCGCATCACCTTCTGGGAGCTCACCCCATTGAGGGAGCGGGAAGCCAGAGGACGGTCATCCGGGTATTTCACCCGGATGCGATCGCCGTGGAGATTTTACTGGAGAATGAACCGCCCATTTCTGCCACCTTGGTCCATCCCGGAGGCATATTCGCCGTGGCAGCGGAGAAACGGCCCTGGCCCTTTTCTTACCGAATTCGGTTCAGGTTTCAGGATGGGGAAACGTGGGAGCGGATGGACCCCTATCAGTTCTTGCCCACCTTGGGGGAGATGGACCTTTATCTCTCTGGAGAAGGGACCCACCACCGGCTTTATGACCGTTTGGGTGCTCATTTAAAGGAGCTCGACGGAATATCGGGAGTTTCCTTTGGCGTCTGGGCTCCGAATGCCAGGAGAGTCAGCCTGGTGGGTGATTTCAACCGCTGGGATGGGCGCATCTATCCTATGCGGATGATGGGCTCCTCGGGCATCTGGGAGCTTTTTGTTCCAGAACTGGAGCCTGGGGCCCGCTATAAATACGAGATTAAAACGGCGGACGGAAATATGCGCCTGAAGACCGATCCTTTTGCTTTCGCCATGGAATTGCGGCCGGGGACGGCGTCCATTGTCTGGGACATCCAGAAATACTCATGGGGGGATGAAGAATGGATGAAGGCCCGCAGCTCGCGGAATTTCCGCCGCGAGCCCATGGCGACTTATGAAGTTCATTTGGGATCCTGGAAGCGTAAACCGGAAGAGGAGAACCGTTGGCTCACCTACAGGGAAATTGCCCCCCTGCTTGTCGAACAGGCCAAGAGGTTTGGTTTCACCCACTTGGAGTTGCTCCCTGTGGCGGAGCACCCCTTCGATGGCTCCTGGGGGTATCAGGTGACTGGATACTTTGCCCCCACCAGCCGCTTTGGCAATCCGGATGACTTCAAATTCTTTGTGGACACCTGCCACCAAAATGGAATCGGAGTGATCCTGGACTGGGTGCCCGCTCACTTTCCCAAAGATGATTATAGCCTGCGTTGGTTCGACGGGACGGCGCTCTACGAACATCTCGACCCGCGGCTGGGTGAACACCGGGATTGGAACACTCTGATTTTTAACTATGGGCGGAATGAAGTGCGCAACTTCCTTCTGGCCAACGCCTTATTCTGGCTGGACAAGTACCACGTCGATGGCCTGCGGGTGGATGCCGTGGCTTCCATGCTCTACTTGGATTATAGCCGCGCCCCAGGGGAGTGGATTCCCAATCCTTACGGGGGAAGAGAGAACCTGGAAGCGATCGATTTTATCAAGCGGCTGAATGAGTTTGTCTACGGTCTCTATCCCGGGTGCTTCACCATCGCAGAGGAATCCACCGACTGGGGGGGAGTGACCTTGCCCACTTATCTTGGAGGGCTGGGCTTTGGGTTCAAATGGAATATGGGCTGGATGCACGACACTCTTTTTTATTTTACCAGAGAACCCATCCACCGGAGCTTCCACCACAATACCCTCACTTTTTCCATGCTCTACGAGTACAGCGAGAACTTTATTCTGCCCCTGTCCCACGATGAGGTGGTTCACGGGAAAGGCTCGCTTTTGTCTAAAATGCCCGGGGATCGGTGGCAGAAGTTTGCCAACCTGCGTCTATTGCTGGCCTACATGTACACCCATCCGGGGAAGAAACTTCTCTTCATGGGGACGGAGTTGGCGCCCGATAATGAATGGAACCCGGCCCAAAGTTTAGATTGGCACTTGCAGGCCGACCCGATGCGCCAGGGGTTTCAGAAATTTTTCATGGACCTGGGCCAGCTCTACCGGGAGAACCCGGCCCTCTGGGAGTGGGATCATCTCCCCGGGGGATTTTCCTGGATTGATTGCCAGGACTACCAGCAGAGCGTTGTTTCTTACGTGCGGCAGGCAAAAGGGCATCATTTGGTTTGCATTCTCAACCTTACGCCTGTTCCCAGATATGGTTATCGCATCGGCGTTCCCGGGGGCAAAGCATACCGGGAACGGATCAACACCGACTCTGAGTTTTATGGAGGGAGCAACGTCGGCAATCTGGGCCTCATCCCCGTCGATCCCATCCCCTTTCATGCCTATCGGCAATCAATCTCGATCACTCTGCCTCCACTGGCCTGCTTGATCTTGGAATCGCAGGAATGAGAGATTCAGGGCAATAACGCTCCTGGGACAAACCAACTTCGATCAGACAGTGCCCGAGGAAATTAGCGCTCAAGCCAAACTGGCAGTAAAGGATGAGTACACTTTTGATTTCCTCGAGCTGGGTGAGGAACATAGCGAGCGGGAATTGGAGCGGGCGATTATCGCAAAAACTGAAAAGTTCCTTCGACCATCCTTTCCGTTGAGCTGGCAGTTATTCTCATGAGAAATGACCTATCCTCGATGAACAGCATATCCCAACCTGGTGAGCTCAATCCTAATTGCAGCCCAAGTCGGCCAAGGGAGAAGATGTGTGCAAAATGAGCTATCTATGTCGCATAATTGTCGACATAGTATGCTAATTTGTGATATTTATGAGTTATAACCGGAGATGGGCATGAGTATTGAAGAGGGACTCCGATGATTGAACGGCTGCGAAAGATAATCCAGGGGGAAGAGTTTGACTATCAAGCCCTCCTGGACCGCCTCAAGGGATATCCCCGCCCCCGGGATACAGGGCAAAAATAAAGCCCTGACCCCGCGCGCATAGAAAAAAACTTTCAAATCCCCCCCTTTATAAAGGGGGACTAAGGGGGGATTTTCATCCTTCGCGGGTGACGGGCGCGTCATGAATGATTAGAAAGGAAAGAGAAAGAGAATCCGGATTGACGAAATAAATTGTGAAGGCCATGAGCTTGCCCGGTCGTTATTTTTCCCCTGGCCTTTCCAAACCCTTGATGGAGGGTTACATGGAATGAAAAAGTAGAACCCCATTTCTTAGAAAGAGGCGGGGTTTTGTTTTTTCATAAACGAGAACCAGAGAAATCGAATGCAAATAAAAATAGACCCTATCACATGCTGTGCTCAAATGCCGTTGACATGGAATCCCCTTCCCAATATACTCAAATTACCCAAAAGCGAGTTGTTATCGAATAGTTTACAGGAGCCCCGAAACAGGGTATAAGAACAATACTGCAAAGATGAATACTCCAGCAAAAACACGGTCCAAGGATCTCACGCGGCGCGATTACGAGTCCGTCAAGCGCCCAGAAGCGGCGCATCGGTTTAACAATCGTCGACTGATTGGCCGCGCGAGCGACCGGCGCAGCAAGATGATTGCTTTCGGCTATTATGGCGGGAAGTTTTCCCACCTGGATTTCCTTCTGCCGCTACTGCCGACCACATTCACTCATTTCTGTGAGCCTTTCGGCGGCTCCGCGGCTATCCTGATCAACCGGCCACCGGCGCCCGTTGAGACTTATAACGACTTGGATTCTGAGGTGGTGAACTTCTTCTGCTGCTTGCGAGATCACGGCGACGAGCTTATCCGACTTATCAGTTTGACCCCCTTCTCGCGCGAAGAGTTGGTAAAAGCCTGCCGTCCTGAGCCAGATCCTTCGCCAATCGAGCGCGCCCGCCGCTTTTTCGTTCGCGCGCGCCAGACACGGACTGGTTTGGCTCAGACAAGCTCCGAAGGCCGATGGGCTCATTGTGTTTTGACCTCACGTGCCGGTATGGCCGGAGCTGTGTCACGTTGGTTAGGCAGTGTGGAAGGTCTACCCCAGATAGTGCAGCGGCTACAGCGCGTTCAGATAGAAAACGCCCCCGCGAATGAAGTTATTCTCCGCTACGATTCGCCAGAAACGCTCTTCTATTGCGATCCACCTTATCCTCACGAAGCCCGTGGCGACAGCAAGGCATACGGATACGAAATGACTGATCGCGAACATGAGGAGCTTGCAGAAATCCTTCGATCCGTGCAAGGGGCTGTAGCGGTATCGGGTTATCGTTGCCCCCTGATGGATCGGCTCTATCGTGACTGGATCAGGGTTGATGCCAATACACGCCTCTGCAATTCCTCAAAGGGCGAGCGCACGGAATCGGTATGGGTGAACTACGATCCGGAATCTTACTCACAGACTTACAACTATGGTTTGCCCGACAAGAACCTTTATCTTTTTGAGCGACCTGCTCACTACAAAATGCGACAACATGGCAAAAAGAAACGGTGATACAGAAACCCTCGACTTGGGGAAGGCTGCGAAGTTGCTTGAGGCGCACTGGCAAGCCGTCGTGGCCGAAGCGAGCGCAAAGCCTGATCTCCAATACGTTGCTGATATCACCTTATGCCAGGCAATTCAGGCTTCAGTCAACCACAAACAAGTGGCCTATCGCTTTTGCCTGCCAATCCAGCTTCTGGGAAAGCTAATTAACCCAATGCTTGACTGCCTGCGTCTCCAAAAGAGGAAGGGAGATCCAAGCGATGTCACCGGATGGGACGCACGGAGCTTGGGGAGTAAGGTCATCGCACCCTTCAATCGGCGACAGGAAAATATCCTCGGCAGTTCAAGCGACCCTTACGTTGGCAACCCCATGCGCATTCCTCGCATGGCGCGCGATGACCAAAGTAAGAAGGACGTGATTGGATGGAACACTCTTGTGGACATCTTGGAACAAGTGGAGTCCCGGGGTGATCCCAATTTCACTGAAGCGGTGTTTCGGCAAGTCTTGCTGGAAATGTTTCGTCGGCAGAGATCTCTTCGCTTCATTTACCCTCTGCCGCCGCGTATTAGCTTGAAAGGGGCCCTTTCTCTCGCTCAACGGTTTCTGCAAGAGAAATCCGGAGGCGATCGGAATCTGGCCCTTTGCGGCGCAATCTTTGACGCCATAGGAATTCACTTTGGCCTTTACGCGAAGGTTGATCGGGCTCGAATCAATGCCAGCGACGAGGCTATCGGTCAGGCTGCCGATTTGGAATGCGTCAATGCTGAAGGTAAAGTCGTTTTGGCTGTTGAGGTAAAAGAGCGCACATTAACGCTAACCGATGTTGAGGGAACGCTGCAAAAATGCCGGCAACGCAAGATCAAGGATATCTTTTTTACAACTCCTGGAGTTAAAGGCAATGAGCAGCCTGCGCTCAATGAGCGTATTGCGCGTGCATTTGCGAGTGGGCAGAACCTTTATGTGTTCGACTTTTTCGAGTTCGCCCGAAGTGTTCTGGCGCTTGGGGGAGAGCCCATCCGCATCACATTTCTTCAAAAAGTAGGCGAGCATCTTGATAGTTGGAACACTCAACCGTCCCACCGCCAAGCTTGGAAGAAATTGTTAGAAAGCGTCTAGGGAAAAAGTGTAAAGATTGTGAAGGCCATGAGCCTGCTCACGCGTAATCTTCCCCATGGCTTTTCCAAACCCTTGATGGAGGGTTACATGGAATAAAAAAGTAGAACCCCATTTCCTATAAAGAGGTGGGCTTTTGTTTTTTCAAAAACGAGAACCAGAGAAATCCAATGCAAAGAAAATAGACCTGACCCCCTAACCCCATGTAGTCAGCGCTCCCCTGGCGAGACTATTGAAATGAGTGTGAAATGCAGACGCAGGCCCCAAAGGCAATCGTGCCCCGGACATATTCTGGCAAGAAGAAGCGGAGATAATGGGGAGGATTGAGTTTTCATGGATCGCGGGTGGCCAGCCGGCCATGGGTAATTCCTTAAGAAATAGAGTGAGCTGATCTACCAAGGGGACAAAAGTTATTTTACGGAGAGGAACGAGACCATGTATGATTCTAATCCTGAGGAATGCTGATGAGCGAAATTGATTAGGAGGCGGGCAATAAGGGAGAATTGATCCCCCGGAATGGAATAAGGTACGATGAGCACTCCAGAATGCGGAAGGCGGTCATTAAAGAACTGGACGGAGAGCTGGATGAAATCGTCCCGATTCCGGGTCACCAGGCATCGCTTCTGCCTCGCGGCAAAGGCTAACTGTTCGCGGTCCGATGCTCCCGTCATCCCCACTTCATGGGCACTCAGGGCGTCGATTCTGTTCTTTCTGAGGACTTCGGAGATTTTTGGGCTGAGATCCTCGTCCAGATAGATCTTCATGAGGGCGAATCCAGAAATGGATATCGTGCGCGCATCTTTTCCTTATCCCAGCCCTCATTTTTTTCAATTTGCCGGTCGATTTCTTCAGGATACGCCGCATAATAAGCCAGAGCGGCCCGAAGTTGGTCCGGGGACAGCCAATGGTAAGTTTTTTTGAGCCTTTTTAAATTATTTCCTACACTCCGGTAGGTGGCCATAACCTCCCACACTTCGATCCCGGTGCCGGCCAACCGGGCCCTTCTCCCTCTGACCCCTTCGGCGAAAAGAATACCGGGGCAACGCCTGATTTTTATGGCTTCGGTAAGAAGATCTTTGGTAACGGACGAGAAATCCATTCCCGTTTCCTTCACCATCTGCTCAATTTCTTTCAAAGTTTCTGCCGAGAGTCGCACACTCTTCTGAATACCGGGCATACCATCCTCCTTTTCATCCATTCTATACCATCTTACAATGTCCGACAATGACTGTCAAGTAAAGTCGAAAACTTGTCCACCTGGTTTTTTCAATAGTGAGGACATAGACCGTACGTGGTTCCGAACATGTATCCAGCGGTCTCATTTTGGGGATCCTTGGCGAAATCGGCCTGTTTCTTTTCGGCATCTTCCCTGCGCCCGGGTCACGACAGAGAGTGACGATTCTAAAAGTGGGGGTGGGGCAAAAAAATATCCTTGTTGACATAACCGCCAAGAGCTTATATTTTTTATAAGACTCGTCTTAATGGCTGACTGACATCATGGAAAAGAAAATGTCATCAGAGAGTTTAATCGTCCTCTGTCCTCAATGTGGAACAAAGAATCGAATTCCCAATGATCGCCTAAAAGAGAGACCGCTCTGCGGCAAATGCCGGGCTCCCCTTTCTCTTTCCCACTCATTTCCCGGTCATCCTGTGGAGGTATCCGACCGGACATTCAAGGATGAAGTTCTGGATTTCCCGGGTGCAGTTTTATTGGAATTTTATGCTCCCTGGTGCGGACACTGCCAAAGGTTGTCGCCCGTTCTGGATCAACTGGCCATAGAATATGGCAACCGGGTGAAGATTGCGAAACTGAACGTCGATCAAAACTCCATCACAGCCTCGCAATATTCCGTACGGAGCACCCCATCGCTCTTCTTTTTCAAAGGCGGAAAGCTCTTAGATCGTGTCTTGGGTGCCCTGCCCAAGGGAGAAATCGAGCGGCATTTGATGGCAATTTTATAACGGGCAGAGGCTCTCTATCCCGATTAAGGGATATTTTCTTCATTCCCCCAATCAATTTTTAGAAAAGAACTCCCTCATGTTATCCATACCTAAGAAGAGAATGAAAAAGGGTTCTTTTTTGCTTTTGGCCTTTTTCCGCTTCCTTCGGGCTCAAATTCCCTGGCCCTTTTTATCTACCCTCTTTAAAAAATTTCAGCGCGATAATGCCTTCTTTTTAGCCCGTGGGTTGGCCTTTGATGTCCTGGTCTGCCTGATCCCAGTCGTCTTCCTCCTCTTCGTCCTGTTTGGCCTTCTCTTCGATTCCCAAAAGGAGACCATTCAATACATGACTACGTACATGAAGTCTATGATTCCATTTTCCAGACAGCAGGTTCTGCGCAGTCTCTTTTCTGTGGTCAAGGCGAAAAAGATCCTGGGCTTGGTGGGTATCATCGGGTTGCTCTGGACACTGAGTCGGGTTTTTGGCTCGATCCGCACGGTCCTGGACGCGGTCTTCGAAGTCAAAGAAGGGCGTGGAATCCTTAAGGGAAAGGTTTTCGACCTGAAGATGATGTTCCTCTGCAGCATTTTCTTCCTGGCCACGGTTTTGGTCACCTCTCTCTCCTCGCTTCTAAAGAGCGTCAGCCCGAAAATCCTGGGGACAAAATTTCTTTACTTGGGGATGCGCGGGGAATTGATCAGCCTTCTTTTAGCCTTTTTTTTCACATTCTGCATGTTTTTCTTCCTCTACAGGTTCATTCCTTATCGGAGAATGCGAACGAAGACGGCCCTTTATGCCGCTTTGGGGGCCAGTGTGCTGTGGGAGCTGGCCAAACAGGGGTTTCGTCTCTACCTCTTTAATGTCGTAGATCTGAGTAAGGTCTACGGTTCATTTGGGCTTCTTTTCGCTCTGTTTTTTTGGGTGTATTACTCCTGCATGGTCTTCATCCTCGGTGC
>Ga0315280_10001583_pt1 | contig 38787 bp, 37 predicted proteins | sample YL17G06_40_MG_FD_203697 | JGI IMG/M metagenome (GOLD analysis project Ga0315280, IMG submission 203697) | Sediment microbial communities from Yellowstone Lake, YNP, Wyoming, USA - YL17G06_40 | ecosystem: Environmental > Aquatic > Freshwater > Lake > Sediment | place: USA: Wyoming | collected... | reverse complement strand
GGGGCTCTGGTTGCTTTTGCCGGACTTGTATTGGTCGTGCATTTTGCTCGCAAGAAAAAGACCCAATGACGCACGAGCAATGGGAAAAGTTGCTGGCGGTAATCAATGGCGAATTGATTAAGCCGCTACTGGTGGGGTTCATCATCGACAGTCCCTGGCTTCCGGGCTGGGCAGGCATATCCACTATAGATTATTTCTCCAGCGAGCAGATGTGGTTTGAAGCCAACCTTAAGGCCGTCAGCCAGTTCCCGGACATTATGTTTTTGCCGGGTTTCTGGGCCGAGTTTGGTATGTGCACGGAGCCGTCCGCTTTTGGCTCAAAATGCTCCTGGCTGGAAAACGAATTGCCTTACCCTGATAAAATCATTACAGATATTAGCCGAGTCGATTCTATCCATAAGCCGAACCCCGGAACAGACGGCTTGCTCCCATTTGTGCTCAATCGCTTGAAACGCTACCAGAACCAAATTGAAAAAACAGGGCACGCCATTAAGTTTGCGGTCTCGCGTGGGCCGCTGAACATAGCTGCGTTCCTGATGGGCAGCACCGAGTTCCTCACCGCCATCCGCACCAATCCCAAGGAGATGCACAAGTTGCTGGACACCGTGACGGATTTCATCATCGACTGGCTCAAGCTTCAGGCGGAAACGTTCCCGTCTATCGACGGCGTATTTATTCTCGACGATATTGTTGGTTTCCTGGGCGAGGAGGATTTTAGGGAAATGGCGTTACCTTATTTGGCGCGAATTTTTCAGTCGTTTGAGACAAGCGTGAAATTTTTCCATAATGATGCCGCGGGCCTGGTCTGCGCTCCGCACCTGTCGGAAATTGGCGTAAACTTGTTTAACTTCAGTTACCAGCACACGCTGGCGGAGATGAAAAAACTGACCAATAACGCCGTCACGCTGCTTGGGAATATCCCCCCACGAGATGTTCTTGCAGCCGGCACGCCTGAAGATGTACGCAACAGTGTAAAAGCGGCATGCGATTCAGTGGAGGATAAAAGGCGGATTATCCTATCCTGCGGCGGTGGTATGCCCCCCGGCGTCTCGACAGAGAACATCAAGGCCTTTCTATCGGCAGGCAGAGGTATATAAATCGGGTTGAGGTTTAATAACTCTGGCGAAAACCACCGGAACACAGGAATCCCTACTGTTATGGGGGGGATTTTAGCCTTCGTTGTTGCAATAATATTGGGCCGGTCTGCGTCTTTATTTGTAGAAAATATGGGTCTGACAGGGGGTAGAAACCGCCGGTTTAGGCCCTGATCCAGCCCGATGAGTTATGTAGTTATGACCAAATAGCCGATAAAGTAATATCTGCGATTAGATTTATTTGATTATTTGCTTGATTTTTTCGCCTAACCAGGGGTAAAATAAGCAATCAAGGTTGACTGAAACGAAATTTGGATTTCATACTTTATAGAGAAAGATGATGGAGGTGTAAAATGGGTAAAGATTTAACAATGGTCTTGATGGTGGTGGCTGTGAGTGTGGGTTTGGTGTTTACCAGCGGCTGCGAGAGCAGTGGACAAACAGGCGCCGCCCTCGGTGGACTGGGTGGTGCAGGTATTGGCGCCATAGTAGGCCACCAGTCGGGCCACACAGCGGAGGGGGCGCTAATCGGCGGAGCCGTAGGAGCCGGTGGCGGCTATATCCTGGGCAATGAGCAGGATAAGAAGAAAACGCAGGCCGAGATGAATAACCTTCGCCAGGAAATGAACACCGAGACAGTCAATGTTACCAACAGCAACGGCTCTGTCAGCCCGGTGGTGCTGAGAAGGCAAGGTGTTGGCTACGTCGGGCCAAGAGGCGAGTTCTACAACCATCTGCCGACACCGGAAGAGCTAAAGCCGATATATGGATTTTAGTGAACCGGCAAATAATAGGCGTTAGGACAATTGCTTAATTTGCCTTCGGCAGACCAAACCCAGGCCTGCTTTTGGTGGAGAGAGTAACCAGATACCAGTTAAATGAAGGCCAGGATGTTTTATTCCCGGCCCGTTCAAAGGTACTGGCTGCACACAGAGAAAGTAACTTTAGCGGGTTGCTATTCTATCGCAGCCGGGGCGGCAGACGTTTGCATATCTTCTTAATTATTTCCTGCGCTTTTTCGGCTTTCTGGGGTGATAGCTCATGACCTGCAACGCCGCCTAATACGCCGCCTGCAACGCCGCCTATGACGGTGCTGTCCCTGCCGCCCACTGCGGCCCCTGCGGCTGCACCGGCGCCTGCTCCGGCAGCAGTCCCAAAAATAGTCGATAGAAACTTGCCGGTCTTGCCTGAGCCGCTGCCCGCCCAGAGGACACTGCCATCCTCAACATCTATCATTTTTGCGGTCATAGACATCTCTTCGCCGAAGTTGGGTATATTGACTACCAGCACTGCCGGAACATTGAGGATTCGCCCGGCCTTAGCCGCCCCTTCCGGAGAAGTTAAACCCGATGTCTGGAATTTTTGCTCTTTGAGTAATGTCTGGACCTCGGCTCTTTCCACGGGTCCAAAACCTTTCTTGAGCAGCTCCATTCCGAAGAAGTCGGCGATTTGATTCTTGGCTGCATCGCCGCTGATATCGCCCTGGACATCAACAACAGCAACCTTATCCAGCCTGGTAAAATCGTAACCGGCTTTAACGTAACTCTCCCCTGAAGAGCACCCGCCAATAAGCATAACTGCTATTACCGCCGCACACATAGAAACAATTTTCATAGCTTATACCTCCCACAAAACATAATGGACCATAATGGATATTGAGATAACATACATAATATCTAAGCGACTCATCTATGATTGTCAACGTCTTTTTGGGTCTTCTCCGCTTCATAACCGCCAAGTTTGGGCATTTTATCCTTGCAAAATTGGCTCAATAATTTTAGAATTTGTGTTTTATCAAGAATCTTTCTTTTACGCCCAGTATGCTCTTTTGGCGGCGAAAGGTTCCCAAAAACCATAGGAAAGTATTGTGTTTGAGGCATTAACTGAAAAATTTAATTCGGTTTTCCGGTCGCTGTCAGGCCGGGGGCGGATTACCGAAGCGAATATCTCGGATGCTATGCGGGATGTCCGCAAGGCACTGTTGGAGGCGGACGTCAACTATAACGTCGTAAAGCAGTTCTGCAAAGATATTACGCAGGCCGCCATTGGTGCAGAGGTGATAAAGAGCCTTCATCCCGGCCAGGTTATGATAAAAATCGTCAGCGATGAGCTGACGAAGTTGATGGGGCCGGTGGACACGAGTATCTATTTTGTCTCTCCCGGGCCCACGATAATTATGTTAGCGGGTCTTCAGGGCGGCGGCAAAACCACCACCGCCGCAAAACTGGCCAAATACTTAGTCGCGCAGGGCAAAAGACCGCTTCTGGCCGCCGGCGACCTGCAGAGGCCTGCTGCCATTGAGCAGTTGGTTGTTCTCGGCCAGCAGACAAATATAGATGTTTACCGCGAAGACAGCAAAGACCCGATAAAGGTCGCCAAAAATGCTGTAAAGCACGCACAGGATAATAGCTACGATGTGGTGGTGCTCGATACCGCGGGCCGACTGCACGTGGACCAGGAGATGATGACGCAGATAGCCGATGTTGCAAAGGCCATTAATCCGCACCAGATTTACCTGGTTTGTGATGCGATGACCGGCCAGGATGCCGTCAATTCAGCTAAAGAGTTCAACGAAAGACTCGAACTGGACGGGGTAATCCTTACAAAACTGGATGGTGACGCCCGCGGCGGTGCTGCGCTTAGTGTAAAGGCGGTAACCGGAAAACCTATCAAGTTTATTGGGGTCGGCGAAAAGTTAGACTCGCTCGAAGAATTTCACCCTGCACGGATGGCCGGCAGAATCCTCGGAATGGGCGATGTCGTCTCGCTGGTTGAAAAGGCACAGGAGCACTTCGAAGCAGAGGAAGCGGTGAAGCTGCAGGCGAAAATGGCCAAAGGCACCTTTGGCTTTGATGATTTCTTGAAGCAGATGCAGGCCGTAAAAAAAATGGGAGGTATTAATGACCTGCTGAAAATGCTGCCGGGGGTAGGCGGACAACTGGCGGATTTAGACATCGAGGAGGGGGAACTGCAGCGGATGGAGGCGATTGTTCATTCAATGACGCTCCAGGAAAGACGCCAGCCCGATATTATAGATTCCTCCAGAAGAAGACGAATCGCAGCAGGAGCAGGTGTGCAGCCCCATGATGTGTCCGGCCTGGTAAAGACCTTTACGAGAAGCAGGGATATGCTCAAGGCGCTTAGCGGCGGAACCTTCGGAGGGCTAAAGGCGCTGTTTTCGGGAGGATTTAATCTGGGTGCGATAGGTGCGGCTATGTCCGCCGGCAGAAAGATAAAGCAGCGTTCAAGACGGAAAAAAATCATAAAACGAAGGGGGAAAATAGAACGGCGATAAAAAGTAAAATTTCAATTGAGCAGTACCTGCAAAAAGTTGCCAGGTTTACCGACAGCGAATACGGCAAGTTAGTCAGAAAGCAGTTTCAGGATATCGAGGGCAGCAGCGAACTGGCAATGCTTGCGGCTCCAACACCGGAGGAATTAGAGCAGTTGAAAAGGGCGGTGGCGATAATGACGCCGTCTGAAAAGCAAAACGCGGATTGTTTAACTGATGAGCAGATACAAAGGATTGCCGCCGACGCCCGAATCGACCCGGCCAACTTCGCAATCTTTATAAATGGCTACACCCTATATTGCAAACATAATTTGTGATTTACAGTTGGAAAATCGCGGAAATTGATTATAATCGGCCACTGGCTAAATTCAGGAGATAATTATGGCAGTAAAATTGAGAATGATGAGGATGGGCAGGCGAAATCGGCCGTTCTTTAGAATCAACGCGGTCGAATCCCGCACGCCGCGGGATGGCAGAGTGCTTGAAAAAATAGGCCATTACGACCCAATCGAAAAGGACGCCGCCAAACAGATTGTCCTCAACAAGGAGCGTGCGCAGTATTGGCTTGACAAAGGAGCGGTGCCGTCGGATACGGTCTCACAAATCCTGCTCCGGCAGGGCATTAAAAATAAATATGCAAAGGAAAGAGTGAATCGCCGGGCAAAGGCCAGGGCTTTAGCCCGCAAAAAGGGCAGGCCTTTTACCAAGGCGGAAAAAGAAAAGCTCGCCGCCGCAAAACAAGCCCCGCCTGCTGAGGAAAAAACCAAAGTCGCACCAGCCGAAGAAAAACCCAAGGCCGAATCTGCAAAACCCGAGCAAAAACCAGAACCTCAAATAAAGCCCGAAGAAAAAAAGGATTGACCAGTAAAAAAGCTAAGACCAAACTAAAAAACAATAGTAAATAGTCAATAATAAATAGTAAATAATGCGCATAGACGTCCTTACGCTTTTTCCGGAGATGTTCCAGTCGCCTTTAAGCTGCTCGATATTAAACAGGGCCCAGGAGAAGGGAATAGTAAAAATTGTTTTTACCAATATAAGGGATTTTGCTCTTGACAAATACCACAAGGTAGATGATAAACCGTATGGCGGCGGGCCGGGTATGGTTATGATGCCAGGCCCCGTTTTTGATTGCTTTGAGTATGTGCAGAAGTTATCGCCGGAAAAGGGCAGGGTAATCCTGCTGACGCCACAAGGAGAGCGGTTTAGTCAGGCAAAAGCAGCCGAATTAAGTGCCGAGAATCGGCTGATTTTAATTTCCGGCAAATATGAAGGCTTTGATGAGCGAATTCGCATCGGCCTGGGTACCGAGCAAATCTCGATAGGCGACTATGTTATCAGCGGCGGAGAACTGGCGGCTATGGTGATTATCGATGCAGTTGTTAGACTGCTGCCCGGTGCGGTTGGCGATGAAGAATCATTGAAAAGCGAATCCTTTAGTGAAGGTCTTCTGGAGTATCCACAATACACCAGACCCGAGGTTTTTCGCGATATGAAGGTGCCTGATATTCTCTTGAGCGGAGACCATGGTAAAATAGAACAATGGCGGCGTCAGCAAGCATTAGAGCGAACGAAAAAATGGCGGCCAGATTTATTGGAAAATGGCAGTGTATAGAAATAGGAAAGGAACAACAGTATTATGAAAGATAAAGACGACTCATCTAAACCCCCCCCGCGAGGCAGAGCAGGTCTCGCGGGAATAAAATCACTTGGTCCTGTTCCCAATCTTGAGGAACACGTGCAGCCCGATTGGTGGCGAATAATTTTCAACTCTCTCTACTTAAAAACCGATGGTGATGTCGTAGATGACCCCCAGGTTACTGTTAAAGAGGTTGACGCATTTCTAAAAATCCTCAATGTATCGCCGGAAGATAAAATCCTGGATTTATGCTGCGGACAGGGTCCGGATTCTCTTGAATTGGCAAAGCGGGGTTTTGCCAACGTTGAGGGGCTGGACCGCTCCCGGTATCTAATTCAAAAGGCCAAAGCCCAGAATAAAAAAGAAGGTCTGAACGTTAAATTCAGAGAAGGTGACGCCAGAAAACTCCCTTATCAACCGGACACCTTCGATGCGGTTATGATTCTGGGAAATAGTTTCGGCTATTTCGAGACGCCTCAGGATGATGTCAGGGTCCTCAAAGAGGTCTTCAAGGTCTTAAAACCCTGGGGAAAAATCCTGATAGATGTCGCCGACGGCGATTACTTAAAAAGGCGTTTTCAGCCGAGGTCCTGGGAATGGATAGATAAGAACTATTTCGTTTGCAGAGAACGTTCTCTCTCGATGGACAAACAGCGACTAATCTCGCGTGAAGTAATCACCCACGTGGGGAAAGGCGTCATCGCAGACCAGTTCTACGCCGAGCGGCTTTATACGCGAAAAAGCATTGAGGAGCTGCTGAAAACAGTTGGCTTTGCCGACATTACCATTCACGGAGAGATGGCCGGCGATTCACAGCGAAACCAGGATTTGGGGATGATGGAAAAACGCATCATAGTAACCGCTGTGACCAGGAAGGAATGGACGCCTGTAAAAAAGAGAAAAGAGCCGACAAAGGATATAGTTGTAATATTAGGCGACCCCACCAAGCCTGACCCCCTCAAACCACTGCGTGTTTTTGATGATGATGACTTCTATACGATTGACCAGCTCAAAGATGCATTAAAGGAGCTTAACACATATAACATTATGTATCTTAACGACCACGACACCCTGGTGAATGACCTGACAAGGTTGAAGCCCAAAATGGACTTTGTGGTGAACCTCTGCGACGAGGGTTATTGCAACGATGCCAGAAAAGAGCTCCATATTCCATCGCTGCTGGAGATGCTCGGCTGTCCATATACAGGCTCGGGGCCTCAGTGTCTTGCATTTTGTTATGACAAATCGCTTGTGCGGGGAATCGCAAATGAGATGGGCATCCCTGTGGCGGAAGGGTTCTTTATAAAACCGGAGGACAGCACCTTTGAGCTGCCTTTTGAATTTCCGGTCATCGCAAAACCAAACTTCGGTGATTCCAGCTTCGGCATAACCCAGAGGTCCGTCGCCAATACCGGCGAAGAGCTTGTCAACGCCATTGTGGAAACAAGGGATAAGTTCGGCTACGAAAAACCCATTCTCGTCGAAGAATTTCTTACCGGAAAGGATTTCACCGTAGGAATTATCGGAAACCTGCCGGAATCCTATTTGGTTTTGCCTATCATCGAGGAAGACTACTCCGTTTTGCCGCCTGACCTTCCCAGAATATGCGGATATGAGGCCAAGTGGCTGCCCGATTCGCCATACTGGAACCTCAAGTCTATCCCTGCCAATCTGCCGGATGATATGGAGAAATTTGTGGTCGAATGCTGCCTTAAACTGTTCGAGAGGTTGGAGTGCAGGGACTATTGCAGATTCGACTGGCGGCTTGATGCGAAAGGAAATCCCAAAATACTCGAGGTAAATCCCAACCCGGGTTGGTGCTGGGACGGACACATGGCAAAAATGGCAAAAATTGCAGGATTGTCTTACCCCGAAATGTTAGCAGCAATCCTGCAGGCCGCCGAAGAGCGATTAAGTGTTCAGGCAGCAGCCGGAAAAAAAGGTGAAGTTCAGATGAGCTTCCAGACCGTGAATGGCAAATTAGCGATAAACGGTAAGTCGGCAATAAATGACAAGTTTGTGATAAACGGCAAAGAGATAGTAAACGGCAAGAAAGAATATGTCGGCCAGAATGTGGCCGATGCAGTTTAGATATTTAGCCCCGCAAGCCTGCCCCGATGTTGTTTATCGGGGTTGTTGCGGGGTTGGTTAACCCTACCCTGCAGGAGTCATAAGTCCTTGTAACCTGTTACCTGTGTTCCCGGTTTAAAGTGTTACCCATGTACCAGTTGACACAGTTTGTCATTCCCGCGCAGGCGGGAATCCAGTTTCCATTAGAAAAACGCTTGCTTTTATATCGCAACGTAGATATACTGGGGCGACTTCTTAAAAAAGTAACCGCCCGGGAGGGCGGGGTGCTTTTTCGGAACTTTTTATCCGGCTAACAGGAGATACGTCTGTGAAAACGCAAATTTTGGATTATGTTGAAAGTAAAGGCCTGAAAAAAAATATACCGCACTTTGAAGTAGGCGATGTTGTGGACGTCCTCTGCAGCATCAAAGAAGGCGACAAAGAGCGGACACAAGTTTTTACCGGCACAGTAATTGCCCGCAAAGGGCGGGGCATTAGCGAAACTTTTACAGTGCGCCGAATCGTCAATAACGAGGGCGTGGAGCGAATCTTTCCTCTCCATTCACCCAATGTTATCGACATCAAGCCGATTCGCAGCGGCAAGACAAGGCGGGCGAAATTGTATTACTTACGCAAGCGCACCGGCAAAGCAACCAAGCTAACTCATAGGTTAAGTGAGCATACCGGCACTGGCGAACCAGCCTTCAACAAGCAAGCTGCTCCAAAATGATTATGTTGGACTGGTTCCGTATCACTCACAAAATCCTGACAGATCCAAAGCTGCTCGGCCAATGGGGGGAACGACGCTGCGAAAAATTCCTGCGGAAAAAAGGTCTCAAGAGACTGGCAAAGAACTTCTCCTGCAAAACAGGTGAAATCGACCTGATTATGGTCGATGCCGACAGAACCATCGTTTTTGTCGAAGTAAGAACCAAAACGGATGAAAGCTTTACACCAGCCGAAGCCAGCATTACTTTTGCCAAAAAAGCTAAACTGTTGCGGACAGCCCGTTATTTTCTCGCAACCCAAAAGATAGAAGATAGACCTTTTCGCTTTGATGTGGTTACAATAGTGCTCTGCCAAACCGGCCGCGAACAGATAAACCATTACGAAAACGCTTTCGTACCGTAGAAAAATGGAACTTATTGATACACATTGTCACTTAACCTTTGAACCATTGGCAGGCGATGTTGAGGGAGTCATCGAGCGCAGCATTGCCGCAGGTGTCACTGCCTGGATAACGGTAGGTACTGACCCACAGCACAATCGAAAAGCCATCGAACTTGCCGATAAGTTCGACAATATGTACGCGGCTGTTGGGATTCATCCTCACGATGCCGACAGCGTAACCGCGCAGATAATAACGGAACTAAAGGAGCTGGCACAGGATGTAAAGGTTGTCGCAATTGGTGAAACAGGCCTCGATTTTCATTACAATTTTTCTAAACAGCCGGCCCAAAGGCGCGTCTTTGTCCAGCAATTAAAAATTGCTCAGGAATTTAACCTGCCTGTCATCATCCACTCCAGAGATGCCTTCGATGAAACGATGGATGTGCTGGAGCAGTTCGGCTCAGGCGTCAAAAAAGTGGTCTTTCACTGTTTCAGCGGTTCTCCTGAGCAGGCGGAGATTGTCCTGGCTAAAGGTTACTACATCTCTCTTACCGGCGTAGTTACCTTCAAAAACGCCCACAAAACCCAGCAGGTGGCTAAAATGATGCCGACCGACCGGCTTATGTTTGAAACCGATTGTCCCTATATGTCGCCGGAGCCGATGCGAAAACAAAAGATAAATGAACCCGCCTTAATGCTCCACACCGCTAAATTCTTATCCGAATTAAAACAGATGCCCCTGGCCGATTTTACCGCAGCCGTTACCGCTGCCAGCAGGGCCTTTTTCTCCATGCCTCCGAATGTTTTGGAATGTTACTAAGCGGTCTATATGGGAAATTTCGGTTATAGAAGGTGATGGCTCATGAGCAGAAAAATTATGTTTATTGTGTTGTTGTTTTGCGCTGTCGCTTTTACGGCAGCCGCACAAGACCCGGCAGAGCGAGCTTACCACGTGCCCGCGTTCAATCCGAAGCACAAGGACAAGCCTAAAGTAAGAGGCTGGGCCGAAAAACGCATTGAGGAGAAACTCAATCGCGGAATGCTGGCCATGCCAAACAAGGAGAGCAAGATTTACCTCGGCTGGCGTCTGCTCAAGACCGATCACCAGGGGACAACCTTCAATGTTTACCGCTCAGTCGAGGACATGGAAGCGGTGAAGTTGAACAAAGAGCATGTGGCCGCTACCACCGACTTCATTGACGAACAGCCTTTGCTGGGGTACAGGAGCGCCTACTGGGTCAGGCCGGTCCTGGCGGGCAAGGAGCTTGAGCCCTCGGAGAAGGCGATGTTGAAGGCCGACGCCGGGGACAAGCCATATTATACATCCATCAAGTTCCGGGGGACTTACGGGACACAGAAGATAGCTGTTGCCGACCTCAACGGCGACGGTACCTATGACTTCGTCATCAAGCAGCCGAGCCAGGGCATCGACCCGGCCGGCAGACCTAATACCACCGGACTCACTTACAAACTTGAAGCCTATCTTAACGACGGCACCTTCTTGTGGCACAAAGACCTGGGTCCGGGTATCGAGCCGGGTATATGGTATTCGCCCTACGTGGTTTATGATTTCGACGGCGATGGCAAGGCCGAGGTGGCCGTCAAAACCGGCCCCGAGGACGCCCGCGAACCCGACGGACGCGTCCGAAAGGGACCGGAGTGGTGCTCGCTCCTGGACGGCATGACCGGCAAGGAGGTCACGCGAGTGGACTGGCCGCCACGCGACCCGCGCCTGGGTGATTACAACCGTATCAACCGCAACCAGACGGGGGTGGCCTACCTGGATGGCAAGACCCCCTGCCTGCTGGTGGCCCGCGGCACCTATAAGCTGATGATGGTTGATGCCTACCAGTATCACGACAGGAAGTTGGAGCGGCTGTGGCACTGGGAAGGTGATGACGAGACCCCGATTATCCGCAGCCAGGGGGCGCACTTTATGCATTCGGCTGATGTTGACGAGGATGGCCGCGACGAAGTCATCCTGGGCTCCTGCGTGCTGGATGACAACGGCACATGCTTGTGGTCTGTCGGTCTGGGCCACCCTGATAAATGCTATGTGACCGATGTGGACCCCACCCGCCCCGGCATGGAGATATTCTACGCCGTCGAACCAGACCGTGCCGAGAACGGCGTCTGCCTTGTCGATGCCCGCACCGGAAAACAGATATGGGGACTCAAGAAGCAAACCTATCATGTGGGCGATGGCATGGTCGCTGACATCGACCCGTCGCTCTCCGGACTGGAATGTTGGGCGACCGAAGACTCCAAAGGCGGCTCGACCGAACGCTATATGTTCTCCGCCTACGGTAAACCGCTCGGCCAGAGGGAAGACGTCCCCGGTTGCAGGACCTGGCTTTTCTGGGATGCCGACCTGTTGCGGGAGACAATCGCTGGCGGCGGAAGGGGTCGCGGCCAATCCGGAGGCGCCTCCGTCGTCAAGTACAAAGGCCCTACCCTCACTACCGGCATCCAGGGCAGTATCGTTATGATGGTCGACATCCTCGGCGACTGGCGCGAGGAAATCATCACTGTCCTGACGGGCGAGCTGCGCATCTACACAACCACCATCCCGGCGAAAGACCGGCGCATCTGCCTGATGCAGGACCCGGTCTATCGCGCGGACGCGGCGCACCTGTCTATGGGTTACCCGCAATCGCTGGTGACCGGCTGCTATCTCGGCGTCAGTCCCGCCGACTCGACCAACGCCGCGCCCATTATTCACAAAACCTCGCAGGCCAAGAAGTCTGACGCACAGGGGTAAATAAATAATGGAGAGCCCTCTATTAATCGATAATCAATTCTATACGCAATCTCATATTTAACCCCGCAAGCCTGCCCTCGAATGCCTGCCCCTACATGTCGTAGGCAGGGGTCGTAATCGGGGGTCATTGCGGGGTTGGTTAGCCCCCAAACCTGTCCCCATGTCGTTTATCGGGATTTATTTTGAGGGTTATTTACCCTGCCCCCTGTCCTGACTCGTCGGTGTTTTACGCCGGGTTTGGAATCCGCCTTTGGCGGAAAGGACGTCACATTGTCAGAGTTTTATAGGGGAGTTTTCCCTGTGTGTTTCAGGACCTACCCGGTCTCTTATCCGGTGCTTGAACAGACTTGCGATTGTTCCTGCTCCGAGCAGCAAGAACCCAACGATCACGAATCGCCAATAGGCGATGCGCTTTGCCACTATGTATAGTCTTACTAAAAAAGGCATCCATAGGATAAATATGACAAGGATGTCTCTTGTTCTAAACCACAATCCAGCCGTCAGCGATACCGTTCCAAATAACACAATCGCATATCGCCAATAGGTATATTCTGATAGATAGTCAAACATAAACCCGGCAAGACAAAGTGCACCAACAACCCGGACGGTCTTGTGCACCCGACTGCCAAACAGCAGACAAAGAGCTGTAGCACTCAGGCCGAAGACGCCGGCAAGACCTCCGACCTCCGTTAGGTCATAAGACTTTGCAAATCTCGAAAAGACATCCCACTGGGATAGCCCGACGCAAAGAATGATAATCCCTTCGATGCAGACGTACGGGTTCCGTATGATTAGTCCATAGACCACAAACAAAACCACAAGAGTCCCAGCACAAGCTTTTATATTCAAATCATATGGATGTTCCGGAGAAAAACCTGCCGTTAGAATGACGCCCAGTCCATAAAAGACCGCCACGCCCAGTAGCATATACCGCCGGTGATACAAAGCTAGCCCCGCGATGGCCAGTCCGGTCAACGCCAGTATCACGGGTGGATAGCCCAGAAGCTCAAGGCCGACTTGCCCGGATGAGAGGACAGACTTTTCCTCGATAGTCAGCATGGTCACTGCAAAAGGCACACACAATATGACGACCTCGACAATGCCGAATCGCTTGCCCAAATGACGCAATATCTCAAGTACAAGCAAAACGCCCACAGCAGTTATGGGCACGTAATCTCCGAGAACGCGTTCGAGCCCGGATGTAAACGCCATAGCGTACTGATGAACACCGGAAGCCGCGACTATTAGCAGCGCAAAGAAGTACACCATGACAGGTGTCTGAAGAAGTGCTGGTCGGCTATCTGATTGTGCTTGCTGGCGAGGTTTTCCTCTCATTGCCTCTATCAGCACTAATCCGGCACCAATTAGCATAGCCAGCCCAATAAGCCACCAAAGCCCCCTGCGGGCCGATTCCTGTGACGGTTCGATAAGTACCGACCGGGCCAGAATCGCAGGCCCAAAATAGTTGCATATGACAAGGACTCCAAGACCCAAAACCGACAGGACCCTAAACGCAATCCCGGCAAACCGCCGCATCACGTAGAATTTGCCAAACGCAATTGCTACACCAATAAGTCCCAGCCATAGACTCGCGGTAATATCTGTGTCCGCCACTGACCCCAGTGCTATACTCGTGCCTACGAGAAATAGTGCTGTCAAAATCGCGACCGATATGGCGTCGTCCACAACCTTTCTGGTTACTATCAGGACCAGAACCCCTAATAGAGCCAGTTCATATACGTGAAGGGTGAAGATGCATGGCAGCGCTTCCATCAGCGCCTCGCCCTTTGACAAAATCGGCCCCATCACGTTGACTATCCCATATGCAATAAATACCGCGCTCAGACAATAAAGTATGCTTCCCCCTGTAAGATTAAAAAATTTATTCAATCCCTCCACATCCAGTTTGACACCAGAAGTTTTCTTCCTTGCTGAGACGAACTCCTGCAACGGGGGTTTCGGCACACCGACTTTCTCATTTTTCTTCTCGGGTATATCCATAACTGCACCTCATCTCACTTTCCCGCCTGTCTCTCAGGCGGTCTTTGTATCAGTATATCTCTCATTGTGCATCCCACCCGCCTGGTGGAGGTAACTTGCTGGCCCATGCCCAAAACAGGTTTCCGGCAGGGCCGAGGTAACTCTTGCCGCCATGCATAGTCTTTCTCATTTGGTCCTCAACCTTAATATGCTCCAGATGACCATCGATGAATGCGACATTGCTGAAACCGCGGTTGAGGTCCGGAGCCCCGTGATATGTCGCGAAGCAGTCTCTTGCCTCCGGAGTTGGACTTATGAGAAGAACAGTATCATCCAGCGCCTTGGTGCTAAGAGGAGCTCGCAACCATTCGGCGCCGAATTTAGGATGGTCCGGCCGGACACTCCACGAGTTCTCTTCTGCAAAAAAGAATACCTTGCTTGGGTCTCTCACTTCGGATTCGTTGAGGACTCCGCCTTCCTGGTTGCTGCCCAGGTACCCATTCATCGTGTAACTGTATTGAGGGTTAATATCCAGTTCGTTATTATGTTCCGGGTTCTCGCATCCTCTGCTCCGGGCATAGTCACGAAATATCGGACAGGGATGAATGCCCATCTCCGCGAAGTAGGCCCACATCTTTCCCCTGTATTCTATAGTCTCATTCATGATTCCCCCATTTATAGCCATGGCCCGGTCGTGCCACCGGCATCCAATCGGATGCGCCTTGCTCACTGATGCCTTCGTGTATAGCCATTCATCGCCTCCTTCGGGGAAAACCCCGTCGTTGTCCGCTATGTACGTCAGTCCTGCTTTGCTGTGCTGAATAAGGTTGGACGCACAGACCATACGTGTAGCACTCATTCGCACTCTGCTAAGTGCTGGCATAAGCAGAGCTATCAACAGGAGGATAATAACAATCACGCACAGTAATTCCAGGATAGTGAACGCCCATCTGGCATTTGTGGCGATGGCTTTTTGCATATACTCTCTTGCCCTTTATCATACTGCATCAGAGAAAGATATGGTAGTAATCATTTTGTGATTTAATTTTAGTGCGCACCGACCCACGGGCAACGGCGCATTCGCCACTTGTCCGCCTCCGGCGGAGCGAAACCAAATAATCAATAATCAATTGAATGTAGTCTTATCTCACCAACTGTCCAAACACCTGACAAGTGCCCTTTAGCAGTATTAAAAACGCGGTTTTGGTGCCCCGATTTGACTTTTTGTCAAATCCCGGCTATATTTATGTAGCCAACCTTATTATTAACTGGTGGATGGTATCTTAAAAACAGTCAAACGCACTAATCTACAGGAAGTAATCGGTTTTGTATGGCAGGGGTCTTTGACCAGGCAATAGTCAGCCAGATTCAGCAGGCCAGCGACATCGTTGACGTAATCGCCGAGCACGTCTCGCTCAAAAAGAGAGGACGTGAAATGGTCGGCCTATGCCCGTTCCACGATGACCATCGCCCGAGTCTGAACGTCAATACCGCCAGACAGATATTCAAGTGTTTCGCCTGCGGCGCCGGCGGCGATGTATTCAAGTTCGTTCAGATGCGAGAGAACCTTACCTTTCCGCAGGCAATTGAAAGATTGGCCGAGCGCGCGGGCATAAAACTTGAACGTCGCAAACCCGCCGGTCACGAGCCACGAGTTGCGAGTGACGAAATCGACCCCAACAAGCTGGCAAAGGTCAATGCCTGGGCTGCAAAGCACTTCCAGGAAAACCTCTGCGATGAAAACAAAGGCAAAACCGCACGCGATTATATTGCCGCCAGACAAATATCACCGGAAAGCACAAAAAAATGGCAGCTCGGGTGGGCCGTTGACTCTCCGAACGATTTGGCCAGGGCTGCTAAGGCCAAAAATATCCCCACCAAGCTCCTGGAGCAAGCGGGCCTGGTCGCCGACCCGGCTCAAGACAAGTTTGTAAATCGCCTGATGTTTCCTATCAGCGATGTAACAGGCAGGATAATCGGTTTCGGCGGTCGAATACTGGACCAAATAGGTGCTAAATATATAAATTCACCGACAACAGCATTATTCGATAAAAGCAATTGCTTATACGGCCTGGAGCAGGCCCGTCATCGGATTGCCTCATCGGAAACAGCGGTTGTCGTAGAAGGTTATACCGACTGCATAATGGCGCACCAGTTTGACTGCACCAACGTTGTTGCAACACTGGGGACGAGCTTTACAACCGGCCACGCTCGCATCCTGCGGCGATATGCAAAAAAGGTGGTCCTGGTTTTTGATAGTGACGCAGCGGGAATCGAAGCTGCCAACAGGGCGTTGGAGGTGTGTCTGTCGCAGCGTATAGATATCAAGCTCGCTTCGGTGCCGGAGGGAAAAGACCCGTGCGATTTCCTTCTGGCTGCCGGCAAAGAGCGATTCGAAAAACTGCTGGAGCAGGCGGTCGGTGTCTTCCAGTTCAAATGGAATCGACTTATAGCCAGCTTCGACAGCGATGACACCTTCGCCGGCAGAAAGCAGGCGCTCGAGGAGTTTCTGCAAACAATAGCTACCAGCTTATGGGCAGGCAAGCTGTCTGCTGTTGACAGAGGGCTGATAGCCAACCACCTCTCCAGGATTATCGGCCTTGACAGCAAAGACATAAACGCCGAGTTGGCCAAAAGACTGGCACGAGCGGCAAAAGCCGCAAGCTACAATACCGAAGGCCGGAAGGTGCAAAGTATAGATTGGGGTCAGGGACTCTCTGCCACGGCTCAGCGTGAACTCTTAGAGGTATTGTTAAATGAACCGAAGCTATTTGAGACCTTAAAACAAAAAATTACACCGGAGGTTTTCGACATTCCGATATTAAAGCAAGCCGCTGCTATATTGTTTGAAACATTAAATATCGATATTAACGCTTCGCTTAAGGACATACTGGCCAGAACAGAATCGGTACAGGTGAGCAATTGCCTTATGGAGTTAGCGATGGCCGGCGAAGAAAAAGGTAATTTCCAATCTCGCTTAACCGGCGCATTGGATACGCTCTCCAGATACCAGGCCCGGAAAAAAACCAGTCAGATGAAAGCAACGACAGAAGACCAAACCCAGTTTCTGCGGAGCGTCTACGAAAATACCGAAAAGCAAAATCCTCATAACGTAGGAATGGTATAGCGAACAATTAACGGTAAATGGCCGTAAAGTAGAGTAACCTCGCGATAGAACTAAAAACTTAAAACTATGGATAGGTGTCAACCGTGGCAAAAAAACAAATAAAACCAGACACTCCAGACGCCCCCGATAAGGACAACTCTGTCGGCGGCACCCCAAAAAGTCCCGAAGTAAAAGACCCTGAACAGCAGATAAAACTGCTTATAGAGAAAGGCGAGAAAAAAGGATTCCTCACTTATGAGGAAATGAGTGAGGATTTGTCCGATGAAAACATCAGCCCCAGCCGCCTGGACGGCTTATTGGCGACGCTGGACGAAATGGGAATCAACCTGCTCGATGAAGCCGATGCGGAGTCCCAGCGAGCCGTGAAAGCCGAAGAAGAGGGATTTGAAACACCCGCAGAGTCTTTAGGTGAGGAAGAAGCCGCCAGAGAAGAACCCCTTAAAGATGAGGATGAGCTGCTCGAAAAAGAGCTCGTCTCCGATGAGGGAAAAAGAAGAATCGATGATCCTATCCGTATGTATCTTACTCAAATGGGAAGAATCCAGCTGCTCCAGAGAAAGGATGAAATCGCTCTTGCCAGAAAAATCGAGATTACAAGAATGGCGTTTAGAAGGAAAATGATTCAATGCGATTACTGCGCTAAAAACATCCTCGAACTGATACAACTTGTGCAGAGCGGTATGATGTCGTTCGATAGGACAATTAAGACAGGCACTGCTCACGAGTTCACAAAAAGCGTAATTAAAAAGCGCATGACCGAGAATATCAAAACCGTAGAGAAACTGCTCAAAGTCAACCAAAATCTCTTCAAAAAAATTCTCGGTGCAAAGGACAACAACGGCTTTAAGGCGGAATTAAGACGAATATACAGAAACAAACAAAAAATTGCTGTATTGCTTGAAGAGATTAGCGTGCGGACCAGTAGAATTCAACCGACGAAAACTAAGCTACACGGTATCTGCGTGAAAATGCACCAGTTGGAGCAAAGTATTGCGGCAGGGCCCAATAATGATATTACTACCCAGGACATCGAGGCAATAAGGCAGGAGCTGGCCGGCCTCCAGGAACTGGTTACGGAAACGCCGGAACAGCTTGATAAAAGACTACACGCGACAGATAGAATATTTACCCAATACGAGGAATCAAAACGAACCCTGTCTAGCGCAAATCTTAGACTGGTGGTTTCTATTGCCAAGAAATATCGCAACCGTGGTTTGAGCTTTCTGGATTTAATCCAGGAAGGCAATACGGGTCTGATGAGAGCTGTGGATAAATACGAGTACCAGAGAGGATATAAATTCAGCACATACGCCACCTGGTGGATTCGGCAGGCGATTACTCGTGCGATTGCCGACCATGCACGCACGATTCGGATACCGGTCCACATGATAGAGACGATGAGCCGGCTGCGAACCGCTGGCAAAGTGCTGCTTCAAAAACTGGGCAGAGAGCCGACGATGGAAGAAATCGCCGCCGAGGCCGAGATGAGCCTGGAAGAGACACGCAGGGTGCTCAACATTTCCAAGCACCCAATCAGTCTCGATAGACCCATAGGCGAAAGCGAAGACAGCTACTTCGGCGACTTCATCGAAGATGAGAATATCGACTCGCCGGTGCTCTCGGCTACCCAGGAAATGCTCAAGGAAAGAATTGATATAGTTTTGAAAACGCTTTCGTATCGCGAACGAGAGATTATCAAGCTGCGATACGGAATCGGCGACGGCTACACCTATACGCTGGAGGAAGTCGGCAGAATTTTCAAAGTCACCCGCGAGCGCGTCAGGCAGGTTGAGGCAAAGGCGATACGCAAGCTCCAGCACCCTGTGCGGGCCCGCAAACTCGAAGGGTTCTTAGACCACAAGTCGGCGTAAGCCGGTAAGTTTATGCGCTGCTGGCCCGTCCGGCGGCAGGTCGACGGATTTGCATTTTATGAATAGACGCTCATTATAGTATATTTAGCCCGTCGTTTCACGGCGGGTTGCCTGCCCTGAGCCCGTCGAAGGGTTTAGCCGTTGTCGGCACGACAATATTTTCCCACCTCCAACATGACGAATCTTCTTGTGTAAATTTTTAAGTGCATCATACAACGCTTTGCGGACAATTTGTACAATCTTCTCATCTTCAAAAACAAAGTTGTCCCACAGAAATGTAGATTTTTCTAAATCTCACTAATTCCCTAAACACGTACAGATGTCGGTTAAAACTACATTGACTCTGTAACCAGTTTCTCATGGGCAATATTAAGAAAGTCGGAGAAGTGTCTGTGATAGTAAGTATCGGTAGATGGAAAATCCAGCAATCCTTCTTGACCATCTTTCTTAAATTGTATTTCTAATATCCGGAATGCTAATGCTTCGGCAATAACCTCAGCAAGAATCGCATGATACAACGGCGTATCTATGCCTGGATATCCATGTTCGGTAAGTTCTCCTAAATATTTCCTGATAGAAGGATGTTTTGCGCCAATCTTTAATAAATATGGAGGTTCCCATTTATATCTTACAGAACCAAAATCTTCCTCAACCGGCTTAGAATCAAATTTTACTCCACCTCCAGGCTGGCGCTCCTCAACTATAACGTGGGTTTTTGCAGGCTCAAACTCTTCTACTCGAGCAGTTATTTCCCCTTTTGCTTTCAATTGTCGCCCTTCTATTCTGCACTTTCCGATTAACACCCCTGCTGCATCGGTTTGTCGAAGGTTACATCTTCCCCCACCTATTACGGCAATTTCAGTAGGATAGGCGGACGTGATTTGAGCCACGACTTCGTGCCTTATTTTATTCGGGGTCTTTACCCAGAAAATTAAGGTTTTTTCTTTATTGATTCTTAAATGGTACAAGGGTTTTTCGAAAGAAAGCCCATCCGGTAAAGAAGGAGGCGGAAGCGGTTCTATAACTTTCACCTTTAGCGATTTTTCGTATCCATCGTACCTCGCCTCAATAAATGCCTCAATCCCAGACTTTGAACCCTCTATGGCAAATCTTGTTCCTCCAACTTTTTGGTCATCTGATAGTATCTTCAAAAAAACCGGCGATAAGCGAACTTTAACACCCTCGGGGTCGCTACTAACAATATTTATTGGTAAAGAGACATCCAAAGGTTCGTAGTGCTTTACTATGATAGAAAATGTTTTAGGCTGATTCACAATAATATTCTGTTTGTCAGGTATAATGTGCAATCCTATAGGTAGCTTTTCAATTTCTTTCTTTTTGATGTTTGGTTCGATTTCCTCATCCAATTCTTTTATTTTATTCTCAAAAAGTTTTGAAATCTCCTTTGAAAGGTCACTCAATTTCTTATCGAGGTCTCTATTCGTAACATCACGTTTTGGAGGTTCCTCAGCGGCTTTCAGTTTATCAATAAAACGTCGTAAGATCTCTTTGCACTCTCGATAGAGTGCCTGTGTAAAAGGATGTTCGGCTATCAATCCATCCCGGAACGGGTCGAGTAATCTCATCGGATTATTCTTGGGGTGATTTGGGCTGTCAGGATTCGCTTCTTCACGATCATCATATTCGCGAATCAACTTATCAATAAATCCACAGCGAATCTCACCCGTAAACCTCCATGCGAAAGAATCTGATTCAAGGTTAAAATAAGTGCAGTCATGTATCGCCGCCTCACTTTTAACCAAAATACCTCCTTCGCGATATGGCAGAGGCTCTTGTTGAAAAGCGGAACTATGCTCGTAGATCACTAAGTGCGCCCTCGCTTCGGGATAGTTGGGAATTGTAACTGGCTCGTTAAAGACGGTTTCGCCTTCAGGGAAATTATACTTAAGCGGGTCCTCTTTTTCTTGATTTAGATCTACAAGTGTAACATCTCGATCCGGATTAGAAAAAATATCCCGCAGACTGAAATACCGGGAAAAGTCCCCCACCAACTTTTGATGCTGTGGAATAGGAAATCCGTTGACTTCTATGGTAACCACCGTCCCATTTCCTTTTGGTATTCCAAGTTTCTGACGTATTGCACTGGTGGCTTTTCGTGATTTTTCCCTCGTTGGCTCTTCAAAGTGGCACTTTAAAGAGGGAGGAATTATCAAGTGATTATATTCATCTTCTTTTATGCTCTCAAAATGAACCGTGCCAAAAGCAACAACATCTTTGGCACCACGCCCATTAAGACCACGACGTGCTTTGCCCTCTTCATGCCCCGATGTTCTTTCTCCCAATCTACCGAGTTTCTTATACATCTCTTCTCTATTCATCCCTGATGCCCGATCTCGCACTATTACAATGGATTTTCCTTTTTTTCTTCTCTCAATCTCGATCCGAATTTTACCTGAAATCTGTTTTTTCTCATCTTCCAAGTCTCGATAACTATCGTCAGAGTTAGTAATCAGTTCAACTAAACCACGTTCAATTTTCCCCCTCATTGCCCTCTCCATATTCTGTCGTTTATACCGCAGACTTGCGCTAAGGTCCCACTCGGTTGGAATTTTGTTGTTTCTCATTTTTTTTCATCTCCCTTTTCCCCCAGTAGTGATACAAACTTTTTTCGACAAAAATTCACATAATTTTTGACTTCTTTTTTTTTCAATTTTTCAGCTATGGAGTAAAGCTGCTCTAATCGGTCATTCAAAACTTGCGCCTCTGTGTTTACAGTACAAATTAGCGATTCAGCAAACTCGGCATGTGAAATCTCAGCTTCATCTCCAAAGTCCGTAAATTTTTTGAAGGCTATACTTTTGAGGAATTCCTTTAGTTTTCGGTCTGCTGGCGAACGGTCTCCTGTTGGAATGTGCTTACCTAAATATCTCTCTATCTGCTCTTTATTCGCTTTTATCCACTGAATCCCGCTGCTAGTTAACATCCATCCTCCAATATTCTTGACTGTTCTTTTCCTCTCGCTTCCCCCTTTAACTAAACCCGGACATTTCTCCAAAACATAACGAGCAGTCGAAGGGTCTGGATATTGTGGGTATTTTACCCAAGAAAACTTAGATGGGGCGATTTGGTAACACTTCAAAGCAAATATCTTCCGTATGAACTCGCTTCTGCCATCCACCTAAAAGGTAAAGGGCATAAAGCACGATATCCTTATCGCTTAAGTTATCTATTTTTTCTTTCATCTTTTCACATTGCCCCAGTTTGGCTGAAATTGTGTTCATATAAAGTCCATTGTTGGTAACGCTTTACTTACCTACAATTTGAACTGATTTTTCTTTGTCGTAGCAAACTTCGATTTCATTGTCTTAAGTTCCCGTTCTATAGCCGCGAAAATCTTGTTGACCTCTTCATCTGTATAAGCATAAGCGCTTCGGTTTGAGCTGTTTCCCATAATTGTTTTCCTCCTCTTATCAATAATTCGATTTATTGGATCGCTTATCTGCCATTTCTCTCCATACCTGATTTGCTCTTTCCGAAATGTCCGGAGGGATATTGTACCCCTCCCGCCCAACTTGGCTGATTAAGTTGAATGCTCGAAGCAGCGCCACGACCACGTAAACCTGATAAGCAGGCATCATGTCCCCTGTTGCAGTGTTAAGCTTTTCAATTATCGTTTCGGCTGTGAAGGGGCCGGTTCCTCCTTTTGCCAGTCCGGCCATTGCGCCGACTATAGCGTCAAATGCAGTACGGGGAACTTTATGCGAATATTCACACTGTTGTCTTCTTGACCATCCGATTTTGAATAACGAGCCATTCTTTACTTCGAATCTTGGCAGGCCTGAGGGTTTACTATGCTTGTAAGATTTCTTTCGCCTTTTTCTGCCTACAGTTTCCACCTCTTCTTTAACGGGATTCGAAATCGGTTGTCCATTCCCAGAAATCCGCTCACATAGTTCCTGTATATTCACGGCCACGGTGCGACCCACGTCAACATCTCGATAGTTACCAGCCCGAGCGGCTTCTGCGATTGCTTCTCGCAATTCCTCCTCAGTCTTTTTTAGTATTTCTAACACTTTCATTTTTAGCACTCCTTAAAATGGTTGTATTATATTATATACATTATAACACAATCAAACACTTTGTCAAGTATATTTTATTATATTTTACAAATTTTTTTATTCCCACATTCCAACCCCCGTTTTTAACCAAAAAACCGTGAAATCTGTGCAATCAGAGGTTAAACAAGTGCAATAAAAGAATCCCCCAAACCTATTTATTTTCGCCGCTCCTGTCTTTCACCCTCCCTCGTCTTTCGCCCTTCGTCCTTCGCTCTTCGTCCCTCCTCCCAAAGTCAAGAAGTGCAAAAAAAGTGTTCAAAAATGGTTAATTTCTTGCAATTTTTGCTCAAAACACATTCATTTTTGTTAATTTTTGCAAAAAAATGCAAATTTTTGCTAATTTTTACCCTTATTTTTACACCCAAAACGGAATAGTCCTATAAAATCACCCTTTTCGCTATCGCCAGCCACCCCAATTTTCAAAATTTCCCTCGAAAACCCCTTATTTCTACCTATTTTCCGACTTATTTTCTCTTCTTTTGTCTTCATACTGTAGCGCAGCGATTCCTCAACTTTGACTTTTGCATTTTAATTTTTGAGATTACTTCAGTTTCGTCCTCCATCTTCCTTCTGTGTTCTCCTCGTCCGACAAATACGCCGACAAATACGTTCTGCCAAGCCGGGCTGGACTTGGCAGCAAGTGCGGAAGGACATTTCTTTTTATTTTTATTAGACCTGCGGCATTTTTTCTGGTATAATACGTGGTTCGTGGAGCATATTCTTTCGTCTCTCAGGAATATTCTCTTAAGAAATGCGAGGGACATATAGTTAGTTTATGGCCGGTTAAAAGGCCAAAGGAGCACAGTAGTGAGTACAGGTACAGTAAAATGGTTTAACGGGAAAAAGGGCTTTGGATTTATCACGCCCGATGAAGGCGGCGACGACTTGTTCGTCCATCACTCCGAAATCAAGACGACCGGCTACGCCAGTCTTCGTGAAGGTCAGAAGGTTCAGTTCGAGGTCGGACAGGGCAAAAAGGGCCCGTGTGCGACCAACGTAATCCCAAAGTGATGTAATCTGACGTGACGCCCCAAAAAGGCTCCGCTTGGCTGCGGAGCCTTTTCTTTTTAACCTCAGTTCAAACGCCGCGTAAAACGCGGGGCTAAGTATTTTAGAGAAGCGGTTCGTAGAATTTTTCCGGCCTGGGGCCGAGCGTATTGGATAATGTGCCGAGGTTTTGGATGGTGCAGTCGATGCGGTCGCCTGGCTTCAGGTAATTGCCTGTGGCGAGTGCTACGCCGGAGGGCGTGCCAGTGGCTATGACGTCGCCGGGTTCGAGCGTCATTATGTGGCTTAAAAATGACACAATATCGGCTACCGGGAAAATCATCTGCGAAGTATTTGCCTTCTGGCGGACTTGGCCGTTTACGGTAAGGGTCATATCGAGATTTTGCACATCGTCAATTTCGTCTGCGGTCATTAAGTAGGGTCCCATCGGCAGGAAACCATCGGCCCACTTGCCATTGAGCCAGTCGTAAAATTCGTCCCAGGGACGTTTGGCCCTATTTTTTGCGAATGTTACGCTGCGGGCGGAGACATCATTGGCGATAGTATAACCAGCGACTACATCGAGGGTGCTGCCTGGCTCTACGCATTTAGCTTTTTTGCCGATTACAACTGCGAGCTCAAGTTCATAGTCGATTTGTTCGCTATAGGCCGGCCAGGGTATCTGCTCATTGGGGCCGATGACTACTGTAGGCGGCATAAGAAATGGCCTGGGAACGGTGGTTTGGCGTGGCGAATCCGACAGGCCAAGTTTAAGGCCAGCTTCTTTGATGTGCTCGATGTAGTTGCCTGCGAGGCCGATTACCTTGTCTGGCCGAGGGATTGGCGCAAGAATCTTAACCGAGTCCAGAGGTGTCAAAGTATCAGACCGGTTGGATAACTGAGCCAGTTTGTCGAGACAGGATGGGGTCTTCTCCAGTACTTGCTTTACAGTGCGGGGTGGATTCGGCCCCTGCCAGACAGAAGGGACATCTATTATCCCCTCCTCAGTCAACATACCGCAGGAAACGGTCTGATTGCGCCAGTAAGTCACCAGTTTCATATACCGCTCTTTTCACACATAAGTAACATTCTCAAAATATCAAATGCACATTTTACCGTATGCGTGTTGGCGAGGCGATACAATCCATTAGGCACTTCTGCATTTTGATAGACAATCTTGCTTATTTTTCGTGCCGAGAGAGTCTTACGATGGGGACCATTATTTCGGTCTTCATCTGGCTGTAGTCTGTCATCGGGCCTTCGGATAGAAACACTTCATAGGCAACATCGTCAGGCATATAACCTTTAGTTTTTCTCTTACGAAACCAGGTTTAATACGCCGGTTACCCTTGAGACTTTCGAATGATTTGTTTAAGCGCAGCAACGTGGTCAGCAAACGCATCTCGGCCTTTTCCGGTGACGCTGATAAAGGTTCGAGGCTTGCGGGCAACAAAGGTTTTCTCAATGCTGACATAACCGGCGTTCTCGAGTTTGGTCAAATGAGCGCCCAGATTGCCATCTGTGAGCTTTAGCAGGTCTCGCAAATAAATGAAATCAATCTGCTCATCCGGCTCGAGCGTAACTAGTGACGACATTATTCGCAGGCGGACGGGCTGATGTATAATGTTGTCCAGCTCGGACATATCTATCTCCACCGAAATCTGATGTATAGGCCGGTGTAGAGAATCGCGCCGCCGCCTGTAAAAGCCATCCAAAGACAATAGTAGTGCGGGAGAAGATAAAAACCTATCAAGGTTGTCGCTGTTACCGCCAGTCCCAGCCAGACCATAAAGTAGCTGCCAAACCAAAGCCCCATCACGATGTATGCAAACATAGCCGCTGTGGCAAGGACGGCGTTGAGCTGCCGACCGCTGAAAGGCGCCAATATCGTAAGCCAGATGAGAACATAAGTGAATAACAGTATCCAAAACCAAAACAAACGCCAGCCCATCTTTTGGGAAACCGGAGTTCTAACAGAAGGCCTGGTATGGGAACTCCGAAGGATTATGAAGGTGCCAATACCGCCGACTACGTTGAGAGCTGTAAATATGTGATAGGCATAATTAAGGTAAAAGTGAACTGCGGTGAAACTGACAACCCAGATAATGCCCCAAAGAATCAGCAGAGGATTGGCGTAAGAGGAGGCAACGGCTTTGCGTGTCTGCACCATAACATCGTCAACCATAGCCAGTGACTCCTGAGCATTTTCGCTATCAGGTTTATCCATAAACTATCCCTTTCAAATCACATTTTACATATAATACTACAGAGTACTCTATAATGCAGAGTCAAACTTGTCAATATAATTTTTGAATTTTTTTCAAATTTTTTATTTAATGTCAATTTCTGACGTAAAAATTGAGGTTTAGACGCCAAAAAACTCAGAAATTCCGCCAACTACGGACCCGAAACTTAACCTTTTTGGAACCTTTTCTGCTCTGTTGAGCGCCTCCCGGATATCATGTGGGTTAGCCGTGGGCGAGGTAGAGAATCTTTAATTTTAATTGGAAAGAGATTCTTCACTTCGATCAGAGATAACAGTAAGAATTACTTGATTCGATTAATAACAATCTGGGGCAGTGCACTCCAGCCAGTTTTCGGCAAGGACGGCAAGGTCGTACCAGTTGACTATGCGGTCGCCATCATCCGGGGCGATGTCTGCAGAGAGGTCGCCGGTTTGAAGCCATTGATTTGCGATAATGGCGAGGTCGGAGCTATCGACATAACAATCCTGGTTGAAATCTGCTGGTGGGTACGGGTGGGCTGCATCGCCGCAGGCGACGGCGTAGCTCCATACGTCCTTAGCGCTGTATGTGCCCGGGATTTTCAGGTCATTGGTGTCACGCTCCATCCAGGTCAGGGTGACATCAAGGTCATTGATTTCAACTATCACATAGCCAAACCGCGTTGTGTGGTAGATTTTTGTGAGCGTTCTGCCGCCATTATTGTAGGGCCAAGTGCCGTTCCAGTTATGTTCCGGGGCGCCGGCGCTTCCAATAACATACTGATGAAGGTCGTTGTTGGGGTCGCCATCGCTATCGGCTCTCGCGTGATTATAGAAGTGCTCGTGGCCGCAGAAATATGTTCGGGCGCCGGCTTTTTCGAGACTTGTCCAGAACAGCTCGCGTTCGGGGGGATGGTCGCCGAGACTATCCCACAGCATTTTGAAAGCAGTGAAATGGCCGAAGGCGAAGACGTGCGGAAGGGTATTCGCTGCCAACTGGGCATCCATCCAGGATTGGTTGACATAGTTTATAGACCGGTAGGCGGTCCTAAGCTCGTCAAGCGCAAGAATGAAGACATTTTTGTGCGCAATCGAATATGTCAGGTTCGGCTCGCCCAGCGGCCCATTATTAGGCATGCTGTAATCCAGACCCCCTGACATAGATTCATCCTTAAAGACGTTGTTCCAGGCGGCGATGCAGGAAGGGTAACTGACGGCATCGTGATTGCCTCTAACGACATAGACGGGGATAGCGGCGTTGAAGACCGGCTGCATTGTTTTTCGCCAGGTTAGAAACTGTTTTTCCAGCTCTTTCTGGTCGGAGGTGCCGATGGCCAGGTCGCCGCCAAAGAGGAAAAAATCTACATTGTGTTTAATGACCTCAGCAGCGATTTCACTGAGGATGGCCATGTTGACGCCATTGTGGTCGCTGGTGCTGTCACTGCGGCTGTCGGCGGTAACGATGAATTTCCAGGGCGGCTGTGCAAAACTGACCGAAGAAAATGCTACCCAAAAAATAAATACAAAAGAAAGCTTTATGGCGATTCTCCTCTTTTGTGTTCATTGTTTGTCGACAACGAACAATCATTCTTAATTCTAACTTTTAAATTCTCAAATTACATCTAATTTTCTTAGTCGATTCACATACTAAATCTACATCGGCCAGAGAAAGGTCTAAAATTAGCCTTGTTGGGGTTTTTTGAGCCCAGCGGCGATAGCGGCTTTGCGGAGTCTGTCGCCGGCAGGGGTTGGCGGGCTGCTAAACAGAACACTCAGCAACTGGGGATGCTTTTCCAGAGCGGCGAGGAGGCGAGGCCATTGGTCTGGGTGCTCTTTTCGCAGGGAATCGGCTAAGCCCAGGCAGATTGCCAGGTAGGCAGCGCGGGCCTGCTGCTGAGCCGAGGCGTCATCAGCGAGGCCAGCTAATATCTGGGGTTTGGCTTTCGAGTGCAGGGCGGTGGTCTGCTCATCAGCGGTGGCGAGCGGCTCGATGTTGGCTGGCTGCTGGGGGCGGATGAGATATAGGGTTTTGCTATCGCGGGTAAGTTTCTGGCCTCCATTTTCGGTTATGACGCGGCCGGCTATTTCGATGATGCGGTCAGCAAATCCGGTTATGGTTTCGTTTTCAGGCATTGCCGGCCTGGTAGTGTTGTGGTACAGGTCTTTGATAATCCAGCCTTGCTGCTGCATCCAGCGGCAGCCCTTGATTACGCCAACGATGGTGCCGGCGGTGGCAGCGTTATTGTCGGCGTCCCAGCCGAAGTTGAATGCGTTAATCAGAGTTTTAACAAAGTCACCCTGTCCATACAGCAGAGCGGCAACAGTGGCGGCGGTGCAGAGTTCGCAGCCGTTCTGGTTGCGCATTCTGTCTTCATAGAGTGTATATTTATCCCTGATGAGGCGGCGGGTCGTGCGCCAGTCGTTGAGGTATTGCTTATGCCAGTAGCGAACGTCGGTGACAATACAGCGGAGCTGGCTATGGGGGTCGATGGAAGCCAGGCCTGCATCGAGAATTTTATCGATGTCATCCGTGATGAAAGCGGTGGCAATCATAGCGGTGAATAGTTGTGTCGCCTGGGCTGGTTCGCTATCAATACTGACGTGGGTGTAGTGGAGGCTGATACGAGCGGCGGTTTGCGGCATCGCGGGGGCGAGCAGGCCGAATGTCTCGCATACGAACTGGCCTGAGATATTGAAATCGGCCCAGGGGTTAAGGGCAGGATTGCCTGTCAGCGGCGGGTCGATGCCGATGTCCATCAGCCGGCGGACATACAGATTAGAACACCAGATATGGTCGTTAATGTGGGTTTTCCATAGCTGCGTGATTTGCTGCGGCGGGAGGCAAACGTCGTTAGAGAGTTCTCTAACGGGGTAAACGTCCGTGGAGCGTTGTATGGCGACGATGTAAACCCACTCGATGTCGGTGTCATCGTCCGTTCGGGCGCCATCGGGCAGAGCGGGGATATAGCTTTCGACGCTGCCGGGTTCGCTATAGTATTTATTTTCGTGAGGCAGACCGTTGAGGTTGCCCAGGAGCTGGCCGAGAAGACCTCCGCGGATTTTGTCCTCGATGGTTTCGGCGGGTAATTCGGTGAACTGGTCAGGATTATTGGGGGTAACTGTGGATGCATAGTTTGTCGGAAGGGTATGCAGTGAAAGAAGAAGGGGTACGATAAGCAATTTTTTAGACATAATGCAACCCTTTCAAACCGCCGTATAATAACAACGGTGCGGTTTGTGGACAAGACTACCAATTTTCGATTTTCGATTTGTAATTGTTATTCAGCCGCATTCTCAATTCCCTTTTAATTTTCTTGCAATGGGAGGTTTTTTTGTTAAACTTATGCGGTGGAAAGATAAGGGCAGGTAGCTCAGTCGGTAGAGCAGCGGACTGAAAATCCGTGTGTCGGCGGTTCAACTCCGCCTCTGCCCATTGGCCGTGGCTGGTCATCCGTGAATAGTGGTTCATCACTCCTATCAATCTGGTTAGATGAGTACATGCGTTGACGCCTAAATGAGTTAATGCCCGTACAGGTCTTGGGTAATTCATAAGTCGATCGGCTTTCGCTTGTCACGGTGTTTTATAAGTCTTTTTCCACGCCTTTCGGTCCGACTGTAAACGCTCTGTACCAATGGGTTTTTCAGATGACCTGCTATTATTTTTCGATTGTTGCCGCGTAGAAGCCCAGCAATCAATTGTTGCAAACGCCGGGCAGAGCTGTTATCTTTATTGAGAGGCTTAACAGTTAGCCAAAGTTTTTCAAACAGGCAGAGTCATTGAAAATGTGATAACGGAAATGAAAGGGTCTTAAAAATGAAGGCGAGTTTGAAGACGGTTTTGCTTATTGTTCTCGCTAATTTTTTGCTTACTTTGGCTGCCTGGGGCGACAGCAGGCGGGAGGTCAACTTCCCTGATATTCTTGATTACAAAACTCTGAGGTGCGATTTCCACATGCATACAGTTTTTTCCGACGGTCTGGTATGGCCTACCGTGCGGGTTGACGAGGCCTGGCGAGATGGGCTTGATGCAATTTCAATAACAGACCATATTGAGTATCATCCTCATAAAGCAGACGTTCCCACCAATCACAACCGTCCTTATGAGCTTGTGGTGACAAAGGCAAAGGAAAAAAACATATTGCTTATAAAAGGCGCGGAGATAACTCGGGATACGCCGCCGGGGCATTTCAATGCGATATTTGTAACGGATATACCGGCTTTGGATGTCAAAGATTTCAATGACGCTATAAAGATAGCTTACGAGCAAGGCGGGTTTGTTTTCTGGAATCATCCGGGCTGGAAGCCTGAAGCCAAAGGATGGCTCGATATTCACACCAAATTGTATGAAAATAAATGGCTTCGCGGAATTGAAGTGGTAAATGGCGATACATATTATCCAGAGGCACATCAATGGTGTCTGGAAAAAAACTTAACTATGCTCGGAAACTCCGATATCCACGACCCTATTACCGGTTATGAAATCTATGAAGACCCGGAGCTAACCCACAGGCCTGTAACTTTGGTTTTTGCCAAAGAAAAAACGGCAGAGGCCTTGAAGGAGGCGATGTTCGATGGTCGAACGGCAGTCTGGCATAAGAATCAGCTAATCGGCAAGGAAAAATATCTCGATGCGATTTTCAAGGCTTCGGTTAAAATTGCCAGTCCCCATCATAGCCAGAAAGACGCTGTATGGTTTGAAGTCAAAAATAACTTAGGTATAGATATCCAGATGGAAAAAGCCGGGGCAAAGAGGGCTGAGAAATTAACTTTGCCGGCAAATAGCACGACGCTGTTGAGGACGAAAGTCGATAGCAAGGCGGAACAGGTTAAACTATCATACGTGGTCAAAAATTTCCTGATTGCTCCCGATAAGGGGCTGCCGGTAGAGGTAATTGTCCCAATTCAATGAGGTAGGCCTATCGTCAATATCAAACAGAATAAAGCTCCAGAGTTGATTTGCCTTTCGGCAGGTCGAAGCAAACTATTAAGTCTTTGCCGTCCGCGAACCAGGTTCCGCTTTCGAGTTGCGATAAGCCCTTGACCTGCTGCAATTGGACCGGCTGCTCGTTAGCCAGCAGCTTCGGAGTGTCTGCGGATTTTGCTTTGATTCTGACTGTAAATCGCGTTGTAGCAAAAGGAGCGTTGAAGGTTATACGTGTGCCTTCTTTGTCGATTTGCGTCAGCTCCCTGGCGGCCCAATAGCGGGCAATCTCGCTAAGCTTCATCCAGATTAGGTTATCGTATCGCTGGTGCAGCCGGTTTACGACCTCCTTGAAGATGTTAAATCCGATTTCCTGGCCATTGAAGTAAATCCCCGGCCAGTGACATACAATTATTGCCGATTCACCTTTGTCGATGACCTGAGGCAGCCGTCCGCCGCGAAGGTCTTCGGTGATAAGCCGGTCAGCCGAACCTGGTGACAAGCCGTCCCAGCCGCCAAACCAGTCATCTGTGCAGCCGATAATGGACACCACACATTTTGGGTCAGGCCCGGTCAATCCTGAGGCATATTCGACGCGAGGTGCGACGCTTGTGTCATCGGTAAAGAGGTGGCGGAAATAGTGTGGAATCTCTGCTTTGAATACGTCCCGGCACGATTGCAGCGTCGCCTGAGCAAGTTCCGGCAGCACGCCATTGCCAAAGCCGCCTGGGGTCGTTATACCCTCACACTCCAGACCTACATTCTTTAGAATCCGCAGGGCATAGCTCATATAGTTTGCCACTTCATCGACGCTTTTGCCGTCCGTCCAGCCCCAATTTTCCATAAATCTGGCGTTTCTTTCTGGATACGGACGTCCGGTTTTAGTATCGATGACCCAGGTATGCGTAACCATTTCCGGATGGATGTCCCAATCGGGAGTCATAAACTCGCGCACCAGTTTGATGCTGTCATCGAGTTCTTTCTTTGACCAGCCGGGTAAATCGCGGTCCAGCCAGCCGACGCAGGCTGGGTTCGGAACGATACTGTATTTACCCTTTATCTTGTGTTCCCGGCACCACTGGCCGAACTTACGCACGAACGAGTCCGGTATCTCGCGAGGCAGTTTCTTCCAGTCCTGCTTATAGTTCTCCGGAAACACCTCCGCAAACTGAGGGATGCAAAAATGCGCCAGGTTCGCCAGACAGGTCGAATCATCAATAATGAGACTGACCGGAACACGATTGGCGGGATTGAGCACCGTTACGTCACCGGCCTGTTCTGGCCGCTGGCCTTTTTCCTGAGCACCTGCTCGCACGCTGTGCAGAGCAAATTGTGCACCTGCAAACGCTGTTGCCTTTAGAAAACTACGCCGAGTTATTCTAATCATATAATTCCTCCTTTTCTCCAGGCGGAGGGACAGTTCATCAAATCATGAGTTGAACGTTTCACGGTCCACTTGGCCTAAGTAGAATCGGCCATCGTTGTGCATAAACTTGATGATGGCGTCCAATTGCTGGTCTATGAAGTGAGAATCGTTAGAGACTATTGTGACGGCGATAACGGCGCTTGTCTTGCTATCCTGGTGGTTGACTTCCGCGATCGAGATATTGAATCTGCTTTTGAGTCGGCCGATAAGACCTTTGATAATGCTTCTTTTATCCTTCAGAGAAGCAATTCCCTGCATATATAGATGAGCAGTCAGCAGACCAACAATCATCGAAACTAAAAACTCAAAACTAAAAACGCAAAACTGTGGAACTGTGAAATCACTCCCAGTCGGTCTCATCGAACATAACCAGCTGGTGGCGCTCGACGGCGAACTTGTTGACGGCGACATCTACGGGTATTTTGTATTTGCCGGTCCAGCATGCGGTGCAGTAATGGTCCGGCGGCAGTACTGCACAGGAAAGCAGACCTTCCAGGGGCATATAACCGACACTATCGACTTCAAGGAACTCTTTTATTTCTTCCAGATTGCGATTATTTGCCAATAGTTCTTCTTTGGTGGGGAAATCGACGCCGTAAAAACAGGGGAACCTCAGCGGCGGACAGCTCACCCGCATGTGGACTTCTCTTGCGCCGGCCAGGCGTATCGCCCTTATCTTGCCTCTTGTGGTGGTGCCGCGAACGATTGAGTCATCCACCACCACGACTCGTTTTCCGTCCACAACTTCTCTTACCACCGCCAGTTTGAGTTTGACCTCCAGCTCTCTTTGTTTCTGGTCCGGCGAGATAAATGTTCTGCCAACGTAATGACTTCTGACCATACCCATATCGAAGGGTATTTTGCTTTGCTCTGCGTATCCTATTGCAGCCGATGTCCCTGAGTCAGGGACCGGTATTACCACGTCCGCATCTGCGGGGTGTTCTATTGCCAGTCGTCTTCCGAGTTTTTTTCTGAACTCGTGGACATTTTCACCAAAAAAGGAGCTATTTTGTTTGGCGAAATAGATGTGCTCAAAGGTGCAGTGGGCGGGAGTAACGGTCCCGGGGGTAACGAAAAATCTGCTGTGGAGTCCATTTTGGTCCAGGCGAACGATTTCTCCTGGTTCGACCTCGCGGATGAACTTTGCTCCTATGGCATCAAAGGCACAGGTCTCACTGGCGATAACGTAACAGCCCTTTTCGGTTATGCCGATGCACAAAGGCCTGACGCCGTAAGGGTCGCGGGCCGCCTCAATACGGTCGGCAAACAAAAACAACAGACAATACGCGCCCTGCAAATGGTTGAGCACGTGTGCCAGAAGGTCGGGCTTGGCTATGTGGGTCGGCTTGGCAAGTAAATGTATAATTATCTCGGTATCGCTCGTGGACTTAAAGATGCTGCCGTACGCCTCGTATTCATCCCGCAATAGTGCCGCATTTATCAGGTTACCGTTATGCGCCACTGCCACCTGGCCGTGCGAATATTCGCTCAAAAATGGCTGGCTGTTAATGAGCTTGCTGGCGCCTGAGGTCGAATACCGAACATGACCGATGGCTATGGGGTTGGAAAGTTTCTCTAAAATGCCCTTGCCGGCACGGAATACTCTCCTTACTGTGCCCATTCCTGTATAGCACTGGATTGTTTCGCCGTCGCTGGAGGCGATTCCCGCCGATTCCTGTCCGCGATGCTGAAGAGCGTGCAGGCCCAAAAACGTTTTTTGAACGGCTTCAGGGTCGCCAAAAATTCCGAAAAGACCGCAGCTTTCTTTTTTCTCAGCAGCCATTTCAGACATAACTCTCCACATAATTACCCGCCGGAAGGCGGAATAGCTTCACACCCTTCTCCACCGATAGAGTAGTTTAGCGAACCTGCCGGAACAAGTCAAACAATTGTTTGCCGGGGATACATAAATTCAGGTATTCGGCGGACTTTGCCCTTGGCGTTGACGCAGGCAAGGATACTGGTGCCTTCAGCCAACAGCACTCCATCGCGGCAGCGAGTGAGCTTATACGCATGCTCGACTTTACCGGCGGTAACGCCGGTGCAGGTTGTCTCCAACCGCAGCTTTTCATCATACTTGGCAGGCCGGCGATATTTTATGTGCAGCTCGGCAACGACAAAAAATATTCCTGTTTCTTCGAGGTCTTTGTATGCAATTCCGTTGGCTCGCAGGAGTTCCGTGCGGCCCATCTCAAACCACACCGGATAAACGCTATGATGCACCACGCCGCCCTTGTCGGTTTCAGCGTATCGCGGCACAATGGTTATCGTATGGCTGCTGACAGTTATTGCCTCTGGAAAATCCATTTCATACCTTCAGCTAAAATAGCATAAAGCTCGCCAATTTTCGAGCATTTTTTGGTTGACTTGTGGGCATAAAACAGGTTAGAATTAGAATAACAATTTAACCAGGGCAAAATTTTAAGGAGGTGGAATATGAAAAACTCTTTAGTGCTCGTATTGGCAATGGTGGCTTTATTGGTAGGCACCGCTACAGGTGGAACATACAGCGGAGGAACCGGTGAGCCAAACGACCCTTACCAAATCGCCACAGCCGAAGACCTAAACGACATCGGCAATCACCAGGATGATTGGGATAAGCATTTTATCCTCGTCAACGATGTCAACCTCGCCCAATACACCGGCACGCAGTTCAATATTATTGGAAGGTGGACAGATTGGGATGACCCGAACAATAAACCTTTTACCGGCATCTTTGATGGCAACGACAATAGAATATGGAATTTTACCTGGACTTCTGGCGTCAGAGATGGTATTGGCCTGTTTAGATATGTAGGTTCCTATGCCCAAATAAAGAATCTGGGGATGGAAAATGTTAATGTCGACGTCGGAACTATCTGGCGGGTCGGTGGGCTGGTCGCAATAAATTGGGGCGGCAAGATAACCAACTGCTATTCCACAGGCAGCATTTCGGGAGATGGTTGGGTTGGTGGACTCGTCGGAGAGAACTACGGTGTAATAAGCGATTGTTACTCAACTTGTGACGTTTCAGGGGGTCAAGTCAGTGGGCTTGTAGGAGGCAACTGGGGTACGATAACCAATTGCTACTCAACAGGTAGCATTACAGGAAGCGGGGGTGACGGTGGTCTGGTGGGATACAATGGGCCTGATAGCGTGATAACAAACTGTTATTTCACAGGTAGTGTTTCGGGTATTGGTTATATCGGTGGACTTGTCGCAGAGAATAATTCTGGTAAGATAGCCAACTCCTATTCGATCTCGGATGTTTTGGGAACCGGAGATTATGTCGGCGGGCTGGTAGCATACAATTCTTTGGGCGCGATAATCAACTGTTATTTTTCAGGCAATGTTTCAGGCCAAGTGTATGTCGGGGGACTAATGGGATATAATTATAATAGTGTGGTAACTGCCTCGTTCTGGGATATTGAAACCAGTGACTGCAACACAAGCGCCGGCGGGACAGGTAAAACCACAGTAGAAATGCAGAAAATGGCCACATTTGCCAATGCTGGCGGGGACTTTATCGAAATCTGGGGTATCGGCGAAAACCAGACGTATCCGTTCCTGCGGACTGAACCAGCTGGGGACTCAAATCACGACAAAAAAGTGAACCTTGAAGACCTTGCGATTTTGGCCTCGCACTGGCTGGAAGGTGGGAAGTAAGAAGGCAGAAGTAAGAAGTGATACGAACCACAAGTGACAGGTCACGAACGACGGGTCACGGAGCGGCCTAACGCCTCGAACATTGCCAGGATATTTTCGACAGGGGTGTTGCACTGGATATTGTGAATCGTATTGAAGACAAAACCGCCTTTTTGGCTGAATATCCGCACGCGTCGGGTAATCTGCCGGCGGACTTCGTCTGGCGTGCCGAACGGAAAAGTCTGCTGGGTATCAACGCCGCCGCCCCAGAAGATAATTTTGCCGCCGAATTTATCCACCAGATGCTGCGGGTCCATACCTTTGGCCGAGGTCTGAATGGGATTTAGGATATCGAAGCCGGCCTCTATGAAGTCTTCAATCAACGGCTCGCAGGCGCCGCAGCAGTGCTTCATCGTCTTCCATTTGGTATTAGTGTGAATCCAGTCGTTGAGATTTTTACTGAACGGAAGATACAGTTCCTTGTAGGTCTGCGGGCTGCAGAACAGCGTGTTTTGAGCGGCCAAGTCGGCCCCATCCAGATAGACAACGTGGACCCTGTCGCCTACCGCCTGGTAGAAAAGCTTAAGGTTCTTAAGGGCGATTTCGGCCTGGCCTGCAAACACCTCTTTTATGTATTTTTTTCGCGTGACAGTGCTTATATACCATTCTTCGATGTCGCGGATTCCTTTGGGGTCTTTTAACGCCGGCCCCGGCACGTGGGCTATGTCGCCAAAGGCCGTTCCACGCACCGACGATGTAATCGCAAGGTCCGTGTTTTCATAAAGCTCTTTTGCCCGCTGCTGGTAGAATTTTAAATCCTCATCGCCAAGCAGCACAAACTCTTCGAGGTTATCCGCCGGATTTAACCTGGCATCGTCGATTGGCTTCTGGCGGATAATCGAGTCGAAATAGAACCCGCCTTTGGGCATACGGCCCGATGGTTTTGCCGTCCTGTCGCCCTGCGGATACAATAAGATGTCTCCATCGGGTTCGGGCTGCGTATTGAACTTGCCCGGGACCAGCACATTTGTGCCGTCAAATGTCTGCCAGGGTTTCCAGTCAGAGTTCTCGAAGCCAAAGAAGTTTTTCGGCCTGGGGAGACCGACAACATCGATGCCGAGCACCTGTCGCAAATCCGCAGCGACCTCTCCAAGCATCTGGTGGAGGTCAATAACTTTTACCGGCGTGCCCGGTTTATCCAGGCCAAGTGCCTGGCGCAATTTTGCGATTACACTGACGTGGGCGCTGGTTACATTCGTTCCGCCAAAATCCACAGGGATGCGGTCTATCGGCTGATAATTAAGCGCTCGCAGGATGCGCTCTCTGCCGGTCATAGAGCGATTTCCTCCACAGTTTTGAGCTTTGAGTCTTGTGTTCATTGTTCATAGTTTCTGCCTTTTGCGGGGCAAATCAACGATTTAATGGGGTTATTCTATCATTTTGTCAGTGTGTTGCAAAACTTACCCCTTCGTGTAATGCTGCAAAATAGGCGAGAAAATTTGAAAGAGAATTTGACAAATCTACCCTTTTGGTGAGATAATGGATGTTTCGATTTCATTACTATAAATGTTTTTTACGTTGCGAACGTGTGAAAGGACACAATTATGAGAGGTCATTTTGTTATTTTAAGAATCTTGGTTCTGGTTGCAATATTCTGCGCTGCTGTGAGCTTATCCTGCCGACGCAAGGCCCCACCCGAACCAGTCCCCGGCGAAGTTGGTGTTGAGGCGGTCCGGCCTGAGCCGAACAAAGTTGGTGTTGAGGCGGTCCGGCCTGAGCCGAATATCCCTGTCAAAACAGATCCTAACAGTGTTGTCGTTACTGTCAATGGAGTCAATATTACCGAAGGTGAGGTCAATAAATTAGTTGACATGCAACTTGCCGCGATGGCCGAACGAGCTCCAAAACGGTCGCCCGAAATTATTGAGCAATACAGAAAACTACTCAGACAACAGGCCGTAGACGCGATTATTGTGGGACAGTTGCTGGACGAAAGGGTCAAAGACGCCAATATCGTGGTTACTGAAGAAGAAGTAACCAACCGGCTCAAGGAAATAGCAGCCGCGCAGAGGCCGGCGATATCATTGGAGGATTTCAAGAAAAAGATAGCGGAGTACGGTCAAAATTATGACGAAGTAAAAGAGCAGATACGAAGAGGATTATCTTATCAGAAGCTTGTAGAAATGCAGCCGGGCGGCAAGCCAGCTGTTACGGAGGGAGATGCCAAAAATTATTATTCTGAAAATCTGAAGCAGTTCGAAACACCTGAACAGGTCAGGGCCAGTCACATTCTCATAGCACCAGACCCTAATGCTCCAGACCCGAACCAGGCGAAAGCCAAGGCGAAGGCAAAGATTGCGGGATTGCTTGAGCAAATCAAGGCCGGCGCCGATTTCGCCCAGTTAGCCAAGACTAATTCTGCCTGTCCGTCGGCGAGCGACGGCGGCGACCTGCATTTCTTCCCTCGAGGCAAGATGGAGCCGGCCTTTGAAAAAGCCGCCTTTGCAATGGACGTAAATCAGGTCAGCGACATTGTGGAAACCTCGTATGGATACCACATAATAAAAGTTACCGACCGCAAG
>Ga0315280_10001582_pt1 | contig 38822 bp, 33 predicted proteins | sample YL17G06_40_MG_FD_203697 | JGI IMG/M metagenome (GOLD analysis project Ga0315280, IMG submission 203697) | Sediment microbial communities from Yellowstone Lake, YNP, Wyoming, USA - YL17G06_40 | ecosystem: Environmental > Aquatic > Freshwater > Lake > Sediment | place: USA: Wyoming | collected... | reverse complement strand
ATTTCAGCGCCATCCTGACCAGCAACCCCGCCGAATACGCGGGCACCTTTATGACGCAGGATGCGCTGCGCGACCGGATGATAACTATTGACCTGAGCGTTTTCGACAGGGAAACAGAGGTGGCGATAACCGTTTCCAAGTCGGGGCTCTCGATCCCCGAGGCGGAGAAGATTGTTGACCTCGTGATACTGTTCCGCAACAAAGCGAAGGCTGAGTTCGTGCCAACCGTTCGGGTGCCTGTCATGATAGGCAGGGTTGCCAAAGAGCGGGGGATCAAGGTCGGAACCAAGAATGCTGAGTTCGTGGAATTGTGCGCGGATGTGATTTCCAGCGCGTGCAGCAGAACGGGCTCTCGCGATGGCGCCGAGCCAGCGAGGAAGCTTGTTTATTCTATTGCGCGGAAGGCCGGTCGCGCATGACCCGGGAGGGCACACATGCCAGCAGAGGAAATACAACGCACCGCTGAAGCGGCTGTGAACTTCTTCGACCGCGTCCTGGGCAGAAAGGCTGATGTCATCGCGGTCGAGCCTGTGGACAGCGGCTGGCGCGCCCTGCTTGAGCTGGAGGAGGATGCAGAATACACCCGCCGCTTTGCCAGGCCGGATCTAGTGGGCTGTTATGAAGTTACTCTCGATTCTGAGGGCAGAGTGCTCTCCTTCGGGAGGGCCTCACTCCGGGAGCGAGCCCGAGTGCCTGCCGCGAAGTAGCAGAGGGCATAGGGCATAGGGCAACGGGCAAAGGGAGGGCACGAGAGAGATGGGTCTTCCTCCGGGGTTGAGCCACATAAGAACAAGCAGCGGCCAGAGAGTGCGCGGCATGCCGCGAAAACGCGGTTTGCTGTTTCAGTTGCTGTTCATTCTGGACGCGCAGGGAGAGCGCATCGGCGGCGAGCTTTCGGCTCTTGGGACGAGGGCCAGGGTGTGCCGCGAACGACTGGCGGAAATCGAGCGCGACAAGGCGAGACTTCTGGAGCTGGCCCAGGGCAGGAGGGCGCCGGTTTTGAGCGCGCGGGAAGATAGGGGCTGCAGCGGCGCACGGCCGTGCGCCCCTACGATGCGGGTGTCACGGCCATGACCGGTGATGGGGAGGATGTAGGGGGGCCCGCCTGGCTTTGCGCGAGGGGCGCATCCGCCTCCGGAGGACTGGCGGGCTTCCGACGACGGGCGAAGCGGCGCTTCGCCCCTACGACGGCGGTGTGATGGCAATGTGTGAGGGCGAACGGCCGTTCGCCCCTACGATGGGGATATGAGGGGAATGTGTGACGGCAATGACTGATAGTCGAAAGAGACGGAGGGAAAAGAGGCCTGAAGAGGGGGGCGGGTTTGAGGTTGACCTTGGCCTGGGTGGCCTGTTCAAGGGGCTGGGGAACTTCCTGGAACTTCTGTCGGAGCTGGCGGAGTCGGGCAAGACCGAGATAAGTCGGACCGGAGAGATAAAAGGTCCGGGCCCCACGAAAGCGGTCTATGGCTTCACTGTGAGAATGGGGGCCGGCGGTAAGCCCGTTGTGGAGCGCTTCGGAAACGTCCGCTCTACAGCCGCCGGCCCCGTTGTTGAAGAGGAGCGCGAACCCTCCGTGGATATCTTCCAGGAAGAAGAAGATGTGGTTCTGATAGCCGAGCTTCCCGGCGTGGAAAGGGAAGATGTTCGGCTGAGCATAGAGGGCGACATTCTCACTCTCACGGCCGAGCGGGGCGAAAGAAGATACCAGAAGGAGATACTGCTTCCCTGCCCCGTTCGGGCCGACTCGATTCAGTTCACCTGCCGCAACGGGGTTCTTGAGGTTCATATAGGAAAAGCCGCCCGCCAGTCCGCCGCAGGCGGATGCGCGTCTGACGCGACTTCAGGCGGAGCCGGGCAAGCATGATGAGCGAAGCGGGCGCGCTCTCCCTTCGGGTAGCTGAGGCGCTTCCCAGAGACGCGGGCCGAGGTCTGGCCCGCATCGACCCTCGCGAAATGCAGACCCTTGCAGCCCAGCCCGGCGATGTCGTGCAGATACGCGCGCGCAGGGCGACTGTGGCTCGCGTCATGCCCGCCTTTCCAGACGACAGGGGAAAGAGCCAGGTGCAGATAGACGGGATAACGCGGTCGAATGCTCAGGCCGCCCTGGGCGATAAGGTCCAGCTCTCTGTGGTGACTGCTAAATCGGCTACGGCGCTCGTTCTGGCTCCCGCCAGCGCTCCGACAAGAGACACGCGGCATCTTGGGCGACTCCTTGAAGGGCTCGCCGTAACTGCGGGCGACAGGGTCAGGGCGACCCTGTTCGGAGCCCAGCGGCAGGAGTTTCTGGTCCTCGACACCGTGCCGAAAGGCCCTGTGGTCGTTCAGGCCTCGACCGAGCTGCGCGTGAAGCATGAGCCTTCTCCCTCGGCGGCCCGGGTTTCTTACGAGGATATAGGGGGCCTTCACAAGGAGGTTCAGCGCGTGCGGGAGATGGTGGAGCTTCCGCTGCGATTCCCCGAGCTTTTTCGACACCTGGGAATTGAGCCGCCGAAAGGGATTCTTCTCCACGGCCCGCCGGGAACCGGGAAGACGCTCATAGCGCGAGCTGTGGCGTCCGAGACCGACGCCTATTTCATCTCAGTGAATGGCCCCGAGATAATTCACAAGTTCTACGGCGAGAGCGAGGCGAGGCTTCGGCAGGTTTTCGAGGAGGCTTCTCGGCACGCGCCGAGCGTGATCTTTCTCGACGAGATAGACGCGATCGCTCCGAAGAGAGCCGAGGTCACGGGTGAAGTTGAGAAGCGGGTGGTGGCGCAGTTGCTGGCGCTCATGGACGGGCTCGAGCAGCGCGGCGAAGTCTTCGTCATCGCCGCCACAAACATACCCGACAGCCTCGACCCTGCGCTTCGGCGCCCTGGCCGCTTCGACCGCGAGGTGGCGCTGCGCGTTCCCGACAGGCAGGGCAGGCTGGAAATATTGCAGATACACACGCGGGGGATGCCGCTTGCGGATGATGTCGAGTTGGAGGCTCTTGCAAACATAACCCACGGCTTCATTGGGGCCGACCTGGCCGCGCTTTGCAGGGAAGCGGCGATGAGTTGCCTTCGCCGCTTCCTGCCCGGGTTGGACCTGTCAAGCGGTGTCCTGCCCGACGAGGAGATGCTCTCGCTTCGCGTGGAGATGCGCGATTTCGTAGAGGCGCTGCGGGATGTTGAGCCTTCTGCGATTAGGGAGGTTGCCGTAGAAGTTCCCGATGTCCGCTGGGGAGATGTGGGCGGGCTTGACGATGCCAAGCGGGAGCTTCGGGAGATGGTGGAATGGCCGCTCAAATATCCGGCTCTTTTCGAGAGGGCTGGTTCAAGGCCGGTCCGAGGCATCCTGATGCACGGCCCTCCCGGCACTGGAAAGACGCTCCTGGCAAGAGCCGTGGCAACGGAGAGCCAGGCGAACTTCATCTCGGTCAAGGGGCCCGCTCTGATGTCGAAGTGGGTGGGGGAATCGGAAAAGGGGGTGCGGGAGACATTCAGACGCGCAAAGCAGGCTGCACCGTGCATAGTCTTCTTCGACGAGATTGACGCTCTGGCGCCTGCGCGTTCGCTGGGAGGCGATTCCGGGGCGGTGGAACGGGTTGTCAGCCAGCTTCTGACAGAGATGGATGGCATCGAGGAACTGTCGGGCGTTTGCGTTCTTGCCGCCACGAACAGGCTCGACCTGGTTGACGCGGCGCTTCTGCGGCCCGGACGCTTTGATTTTCTGCTTGAGCTTCCGATGCCAGACCGCGCCGCGAGGCAAGCGGCGCTGGAAATTCACACTCGCGGGAAGCCTCTGGCGGCGGATGTCGCTGTAGCAAGCATAGCTGCGGCAACGGATGGCATGTCGGGCGCAGATGTGGCCGGTATATGCCGGAGGGCCTCGCTGCTGGCGATTCGCGAGTGGCTTGAGAAGCGGCAGCCGGAAGAGGTGGTCGGGGCTGGCGCCGAGGGCCAGGCGCTTGCAGAGCTTGAGGTGGCAGCCCGGCATTTCCGGGCCGCCGTCGCCGAGATGAAGGGGAAAAAGGGAGAGACGGGCCATGGGTGAGCGTCAGGCTGCATTGTTTCATGTATTCGGAATATGCCGCGCGTCGGGCAATGGCGACTTGCTGCCGCCGCATGGCGCTACCGGCTTTCGGGGGCTGGAGCGGGGCGGGCTGGCGGCTATCGTTGCAGATGCGCCCCGGATTCCTTATCGGGAGATGGCCCGAGCAGAACTGCTTCAGCACCTCCTCAACCATCAGCGGGTTCTTGAAGAGGTCGGGAGGTCGAGGACGGTGCTCCCCGTGAAATTCGGGACCGTTCTGACCGGGGTTCAGATTCTCAGCGCGCTGGATGTTGGACAGGACGCCTTCGTGCGAGCTTTGGACAATTACCGCGAGAAGGCGGAGTTCGAGCTCGCGGCGTCGTGGGATCAGAAGCTCGTCCTCAAGGAGCTTGCTGAGCTGACTGAAATTCGCTCGGTTATAGAACAAGCCGGCGCTTCTTCGGGCGAGAAGTTTCAAGAGCTCCAGCTCGTCGTGGGAAAGCTGTTGAAGGAGAAACTGGACCAGCGCCGGGAGCAACTGCGAGCGAGGCTCCTTTCCGACCTGGATCAGGCTGTGGAGAAAGCTGTCGTGCGCGAGCCGCCAGATGATTCCATAGCCTTTCATGTGTCGGTTCTTGTGGCAGACGCGCGCCGGGCTGAACTGGACCAGCATCTTCAAGCTTTTGACTCGCGCACCGATGGGCGGTTCAAGCTTCGGTGCATAGGCCCTTTGCCCCCTCACAGTTTCTGCACGGTTCACATCCGAACTGTGTGCCCGGAAGAGGTGGACAGGGCGAGGAAGCTGCTGGGCCTGCCGGCGAGGGCTTCTCCCAGGCAGGCCAGGCAGGCCTATAGACTCATCTGCCGCAGCGACCATCCAGATGTTTCCCAAAGCATCGGGCAGGAAGCGTTCGAGGAGGTCTCATGGGCGCACCGCGTTCTGTGCGCCTACTTCGACGAAGCGCAGATCCAGATGAGCCGCCGCGCGGCGGAGCGAGCCGTGAGCGTCTGGCTTGGAAAAGTGGTTCAGGATGAGTGAGGACGGGCTCTATATTTACTGCGTCTCTGGCAGAGACTCAGCGGCGGCGGACATGGCGCCTCGGATGTGGATTGTCTCTTCAGACCTGGCTGCTCTGGTGGCGAGCGCCGAGAAGAGAGAATACCAGGCTCGAAGCGCCGGAATGCTGGATCACCTGCGCACCCTGGAAGATGCAATGAGCGGTGGCCCTCTGCTGCCCGTGCGGTTCGCCACTGTTGCGGAGAATGAAGAGCAGGTGCGGCGGCTCCTGGAGGCGCGGCGGCAGGAATTCCTGGGTCTGCTGGAATGGCTGGCCGACAAGAGCGAGTTTGGCCTTCGCATCTTCTGGGCCAATCCGCAGACGCCCTTTGACGAGATCTTGCCGGAGCGCCCTGATCTCAAGAGCTGGCGCGATTCGCTGCATGCCGGGTCGGGACAACCAGACCGGCTTGGGTTCATCGAGTTCGGCCGCGCTGTAAAGGAGACCTTCGAATCGAAGCGGCAGCGAGAGGCGGAAGAGCTGCTGTCTGAACTCCGCAGCCTGGCTTCCACGGTCAAGATTCTGGATGTGCCCTCCGACAGGTATGTGGCGAATGCTGCGTTCCTCGTGGCATCACGCGCCGAGGAGGCCTTCGACACCGTCGTGGAGGGGATAAGGTCCAACCCGCGCTATCAAGCTCGCTATGTGGGCCCAACACCTCCTTATAACTTCGTCGAGATTCGCGTGAGGTGGGACGAGCTGTGAGGGCGCCGGAATGAGCTTGCTCGACCTTCTCACATTTCCGGTGGGGCCGTTGATCAAGGGCATTGTCTGGCTGGCCGAGGAGTTAGAGCGGCAGGCCAAGGAACAGCGGGCCGCTCAAGCGAGAGAGAGACTAATGGAGATAGAGCAGGATGGCTCATCTCCTGACGCGGAGAGAGAAAAGGAGGAGCTTCTGGCCCTGATTCTGGAGGCGCAGGAGGCGATCACTTCTGAAGTTGGCAGTGGGGAAAGGCAATGAGCAGTTGTCTCATAGCGCGCGATCTGTCCTCACGGGGCGCGACCTCGATACCTTCCTCCTCCCCCCGAATGTGGGGGAGGATTGAGGTGGGGGGCGACTTCGTCAACCACGTTCACCACCCCCACCCGAACCTCCCCCCTCCAAGGGGGAGGAGAGCCTACTCTGTGCCTGGCCTATCCACTCACGGGACATCCTCATGAAGTCAGACCAGAGGCTCTACATATACTGCACGACGCGATCCAATCCTGCGCTCCAGGTGAGTGCGGAGGGAATAGACGGCGCCGGAGTCGCCGCGATCGTCGAGGGCGAATTGTCTGCGCTGGTAAGCATTCTGGACTGCCCGGATCCCGATTCCTGGGCCGCTGCGGAAATGAGCGTGCTGGCGGCGAGAGCTTGCCAGCACGACGCTGTGATTCGGGAAGCTTTTGCTCGAGGTGCTGTGTTGCCTGTTCGATTCGGCTCATTCGCGAAGGACGGCGAGGCCGTAAGGGATTATCTGAGGCGGTCGCACAAGCAGCTCTTGGCTGGCTTGCGGATGGTCGAGGGGGTCGAGGAATGGGGGGCGGAGCTGGTCCTGACTTCGCGTCCCGACGACACCAAAGCGGCCAGTGGGGCCGATTACCTTCGCGCGAGATCGGATAAGCTGCGGCGGGCAGGTTCGGTGGACGGCCCTCTGTTGGAGGCAGTTGAATGCCTCGCAGGCCGTGCGGAGGTTCACGCGGTGGAGAAAGCCTTTTCCAGCGAAAAAGGCTGCGCGAGGGTTCAGTGCGTTTTCCTCGTGCATCGTGAGAAGAGAGACGCATTTGTGGGTGCGGCGGATGAGATTGGCCGAAGCGCCGTGGGCATCAGCATAAACCTGAAGGGCCCGTGGCCTCCCTACCGTTTTGATCTCCTGGGGGTTGAGGTGACCTGCATTGGCTCGTGATGCTTTGCTTGTCGGCCCAGCTCAATCGCACGAGCTTTCGCTCGTCGAGCTTCTCGACACGCTCATAGACAAGGGCGTTGTCCTGGTGGGCGACGCCGTGATTTCTGTGAACGATGTGGACCTGATATATCTGGGGCTCAGGGTTGTCCTGGCTTCTGTTGACACGCTTGAGAGAAACAGCGGGCAACGGTCAACAGGCAATCCGCCGGCTGGCGGAAACAGGCAACAGGCAGCGGGGCAGCGGGCAGGGGATGAGTCAAGTGGGAGCGAGTGAGAAGTTGTGGCTCTATGTGATAGTGCCGTCGGATAAGCGGCGCAGGCATGCTTCAAATTTGCCTGGCGGGGCTTTTCGATTCTCTTTGCCAGGTGCCGACGCCGTGGTGGCCAGGTTCGAGGAAGAGATGGCGGAGTTGACCGAAGAGAACCTGTGGGATCACGAGCGGGTTGTCGAGGCGGCGAGGGAGAAAGGGCCTGCGATTCCTTTCCATTTCGCGACGGTCGTTAACGAGCAAGCTCTTTGCGAATCATTGACCGCGATGGGCCAAGGCGTCCAGGATGAGCTTTCTCGACTTGACAGCAAGGAGCAGTATTGCCTGAAGCTGCTCTGGGACGTCGAGGGCATAGGCTCGGACCTCAAGCGCCAGAAAGGGATTCAAGCGGACAACGGGGGAGATTCAGATGGGCGGCCGCATTGTGAGGAGAGCCGGGCGAGTCCTGGCGCCAGCTATCTGCGGTCGAGGCGCCAGTTCTATTCGATTCAGGACGAGCTTGCCGAAGACGCTCGACGAGTGACTGGCCCAGTCCACAGCCTGCTCAGCTCGAAAGCCGAGGAATCTTCGGCTGCCACGCTCGCGTCGCGAGCGATGGTTCTTTCGGCCCGCTATCTTGTGGCGAGACGCTCGAAGCAGGATTTCGAGCAGGCTCTTCGCTCACTTGTGGTCGAACGACCGCTCACGGGCGTTATGGCGAGCGGCCCGTGGCCGCCCTACGATTTCGTGAGAATCAAACTGGATCACGTGGAGGCGATAAGTTGCCACCCCAACTTGTTGTAACAGAAGGAAAAGAAGGCGAATTCGAGAGGGAGCTGGGCCCGGCTCAGCCGCTGGCGCCAGCGGCAAGTGAGCCGAAGAATCTGGAGAAGGGCCTTGCCAGGCTGGTCTTGGGGCTCGTTGACCTTTTGGTTCAGCTTCTTGAGCGCCAGGCTATAAGAAGAATGGAATCAGGGCGGCTGACGGAGGAGCAGACAGAAGGGATGGGCCGGACATTCATGCGGCTGCGAGCGAAGCTCGACGAGCTGGCCGTGGAATTCGGGCTCGATCCGGATAGTCTCGAACTGACCTTGCCGCTGCCTTATGGGCAGGAGGTGATAGAGTGAGCGAAACATCTCGACACTCGCCCGCCGCAGTTCCGGCGGGCAAGCCCGCTACCTACAGCCAGAGCAGCACGGTCGTAGAGGTTCTGGAGCGCATCCTCGACAAAGGTGTCGTCATAGTGGGGGACATCGGGATTTCGCTGTGCGATATCGAGCTGCTGAAGATCAAGCTCCGGCTTCTGATCTGCTCGGTGGACAAGGCGAAAGAGCTGGGCATTGACTGGTGGGAGAGGGAGCCGGCCTTTTCATCAAGAGCGCAGGAAACGCCTTCGCCAACTGCAAGCTGATTGACCGCAGAAGCGTGCGGCGATGAGCAGGCCTGTGAAAAAGCCGTTGCTGCACGCCCATAAAGGGCTGTGCTACGGCGTGAGGCCCTGTAGCGCGGGGCGCTTCTGCCCGTAGCAAACTTTATCACGAGCCTGTTAGCCCGGCCGTGAACCCGCATTGATACTTGGCGCCTGCTCTCGACCGCGCTTTCTGCCTGCGACTGACCTCAGGCCCATCACCGTGCAGGGCGCACCCTCCCTTCAGGCCAGAGGCGCCCGCCGCGCAGGGATGATGCCGCGGCCGCCGAACTTGAATCTGCTGCGGGTTGCAGCGGCTTTGGGAGGGCTGCGACAAGGATGAGCGTCGAGGCAGGCCAGGTGCGAAGCGGCGGTTGCGGCGTCGAAGGCGAGTCTGCGGCCAACTGGGCTGCGCGGCACTGGCGCTTCGCGCTGATCTTGGTCACTGCCTTCGGCGCGGCGCTGCGCTTCGCCTGGCTGGGACGAGAAAGCCTGTGGCTGGATGAGGCTTTCAGCGTCGCGCAGGCGCAGAAGGCTCTGCCCAGTCTCATGCGCATCGTCGCTCAAGGAGAAGGGAACCCCCCACTCTATCATGTCCTTCTACATTTTTGGATGGCCTTTGGGAAATCCGAGGTTGCGGCGCGGAGCCTTTCCGCCTTGTTGGGAACGGCCTCGATTCCGCTGCTCTGCCGGCTGGGGCGCCGACTCTTGGGTCCTCGCGCTGGCCTCCTGGCAGGCCTCCTGTTGACTGTCTCACCGCTGCATCTCTACTACTCCCAGGAAGCCAGGATGTATGCCCTCTTTGTGTTCCTCGCCATCGCCTCCACCGACGCGATGGTCTCCGTCATGCGGCAGGAAGGCCGATGGCGTCTTCTCGTGTATGTGGTGGCCCTCGCCGCGATGCTTTACACCCACTACTACGGGGTCTATCTCCTTCTTGGACAGGCGGCTTTCGTCCTGTTCGGGGCGAGCGCATCGCAGGCAAGACGCCGGCTCCTCAGCGCGCAGGCAGCGGCTATTTGCCTCTTCTTGTTTTGGGCGCCTGTGCTGGCAGGCCAGGTCATCCATCACCAGGCTGGGTGGATTGGCAAGGCCTACGGACGGCCCGGCCTGGCGATGCTTGCGGCTGCATATGCATCATTCGCGGTTGGCTGGGAGGTTCGACGCTGGGAGGTGGTATTGGCGCCCGTGCTGGCCATCGTGGCCTTGACGGGAATCCCGGGGGCTCGTGGGGACGGCAAGCGCGGCCCGCTGAAGTGGGCTCCGGACATGGCCGGGTCGCTGCTGGCTTGGTGGCTTATCCTCCCTGTCCTGCTGCCGCTCGTAGTATCGCAGGTGAAACCGAGCTTTGTGCCGCGTTATGTGATAGCGTCCTTTCCAGCGGCCGTCCTGCTTGCAAGCAGAGGTCTTCTCCGACTTGGGCAATCGCGCCGCGGCGCAGCCTGGGTGTTACTGCTCCTGGTACTGGGACCCTGGGCGAAGATTGACACCGACTTCTACCGACTGCGCACCAAGGAAAGGTGGCGCGGCCTGGTGCAGCGTCTTGCTGAGCAGGGGCGCGCAGGCGACATAGTCGTGTTCTACCCGGCGTGGAATAAGATAGCCTACGACTATTATGCGCGAGGCCGCGTCGGGCTGCCCATCTACTCGCCGCCGAGCTCTCTGCGGGGTCTGACGGAGTCCGAGATATGCAAGTCATTCGTGAGCGGTTATTCGCGCGTCTGGGTCGCGGAGCGGGCGGCGGGCCGATGGTATGACCCGGGGAGGAAGCTGCTGCGGTGCCTGGAGCTTCGCTTCGCGCCGTCAGGCCGATGGGAGTACAGTGGCGTCACGCTCCGGCTTTACAGTGTCAGGGGCGGTGCTGCCGCCAGGCCCCAAGCTCGATCCCCTGCGCGCGACACCATTCCGCCGACCTACGCATCCCCTCGTGCAGCTCGACGGTTGGACAGTAGCCCAGCTCCTTGATTGCCTTTCGGATGTCGCACGCGATATTCTGCGTCATCTCGCCTGCCACGTGTACCTCCTTGATGTAGCAGCCCATGCGCTGCAGTGCTTCATCGGCAAAGCGCATGAGCGCCGACACCAGCGAGGGAACGCGGCGAGGCCTGATCGTCAGTCCGAGCGCTTGGGCTATCGCCTCACACACATCGAGCGTCGTATAGGGCCGCTCGTCGGCCACCCAGTATGTCTCGCCAACTGCACGGGGAGACCGGGCCGCCAGAATCGCCGCCTGGACCAGGTTGTCAATGTAAGCCAGGCTGCGCAGGTTTTCGCCGCTGCCGAAAACGATGGGCCGCCCTGACGCTATCATGCGGAAAAAAGTCGTCTGCCGCTCGGGCTGGTTGGGCCCATAGAACCAGCAGGGGCGAAGTATAACTGTTTCCAGGCCTTGCTCTTGGGCTTCACGCACCGCGCCCTCAGCCAACCACTTGCTGAGTCCATATCTCCCTCGCGGCCGAAGCGGCCCCTCCTCTCGCATCAGCTCCTTGCGCTTGCCTGTCGTCCCCTGGGCCGAGTTGCTGCTTATGTGGATCAGCCTCTGGGCGCCCGCGTCCCGGGCAGCTCTTACCACGTTCCGGGTGCCGTCAGCGTTGATGCGAATGAAATCGCTCGCCCTGCGGGGATGCGCCACACCGGCGCCGTGAATCACCAACTCGATGCCTTCCATCGCGGATCGAATGCTCTGCAGGTGGCAGATGTCGCCCCAGACAACCTCGGCCCCCATGTCGCGCAGAGGCCCTGCCTCTGCCCCGTCAAGGACAAGGCATCGCACATGGAATTCTCCCTGCGTCGCGAACGGGGGCACATCGGGAGCGCGCCCGCAAACAGCTTCAACGAGTCGCGTACCAAGCCAGCCAGGACTCCCCGTGATCAAAGTTCGAATCATGCCACCTCCTTGCAGGTCTTCCAACCCGAAGGCCTCTGTGGAAGCCGTCTGCTCTCCGCTGCGGCTTCCTGTCACCCCCACAGCTTCCTGTCGAGGCTGCGGTATTGGATGGCCTCGGCGACGTGGTTGACCGACATTTCCTGGGCGCCTGCGAGGTCCGCGATCGTGCGGGCAAGCTTGAGAATGCGGTCGTGGGCTCGCGCGGAGAGGCGGAACTGCTGCATGGCGGAGGCGAGCAGCGATTCGGCCACGCCGCCAGGGGCGCAGAACTTTCGCACTTGCCTCGGCTGCATCTGCGCATTGCAGAATATGCCCGTGCCCTGGAAGCGCTGGCGCTGAATCTCTCGCGCTCTGACGACGCGCTCTCGAATGGCGCCGGAGGGTTCGCCGGACTCGCGGGTCATCAGGTCTGATGCTGGCAGGCGTGGAACTTCGATGTGCATATCTATCCTGTCGAGAAGAGGGCCCGATATGCGCCTCAGATACCTCTGTATCTGGTAGGGCGTGCATCGGCATATGGTGCCGGGGTCGCAGGCAGAGAAGTTGCCGCACGGACATGGGTTCATGGCTGCGACGAGCATGAACCTGGCGGGATAGGTCAGGGAAGCCATCGCTCTGCTTACGGTTACGCAGGCGTCCTCGATGGGCTGGCGCAACGCCTCGAGAACATCGCGGTGAAATTCGGGAAGCTCGTCGAGAAACAGGACCCCGCAGTGGGAGAGGCTGACCTCGCCCGGTCTGGGGCTCGTGCCTCCTCCCGCCAGCGCTGGCGCCGATGCAATGTGATGGGGCGCGCGAAAGGGCCGCGTCGTCATGAGGCCCGTCGAGCCTGGAAGCTTTCCGGTTATGCTGTAGATTTTCGTCACCTCGATTGCTTCTTCAAGCGAGAGAGGCGGCAATATCGTGGGAAGTCGGCGGGCCAGCATCGTCTTGCCCGCCCCGGGAGGACCGACCATGAGGGCGTTGTGGCCTCCCGCGGCGGCGATCTCGAGGGCTCGCTTTGCATGGGCCTGGCCCTTTACATCCTGGAAATCAACTTCGTAGTCGGGCGCGCTGAGCAGCTCATCCACAGGCGTGGGCTTCGCGGCTTCTGCCTGAGAGGCGTCAGTCAATAGAGCAGCGGCCTCGTTGAGAGAGGAAACGGCATAAACCTTCAGGCCATGCACGATGGCTGCTTCGACCGCGTTTTGCTCGGCGACGAGCAGCGCGCTTTTGCCGCTGGTTCTGGCTGCGAGGGCGATTGGGAGAACGCCCACAATCGGCCGAACGCCGCCGTCGAGAGATAGCTCGCCAGCCGCCATGAAATGCTCGAAGTTGTCGCGGGCGAGCTGTCCAGTTGCTGCAAGCGTTGCAAGGGCGATGGGCAGGTCGAAAGCAGGGCCCTCTTTCTTCACATCCGCCGGAGCGAGGTTGACAACAATTGCCCTGTCGCGGGGGAAGTGGAAATTGGAGTTCCTTATGGCCGACTCGACGCGCTTTGCCGATTCCTTCACCGCGATATCGGGAAGGCCGACAATCGTGAAGGAACTCAGGCCGGGGTTGACGTCAACCTGGACCTGCACCGGGATTGCGTCAATGCCCACGAGGGCGGCGCAATCGAGCTTCGCAAGCATTTCCTTAAGTTTCTGGCCAAAGCAGTCTTCCCCCTGCTCGCCCGGTGCTCCAAGAAAGGCGCAGAAGTCTCGACGTGTGGTAGCACGCGGCTCAGTCGACCCCAAAGGCGCCCAGTAAAAGGTCAATCTGGATAATGCGGCCGCGCGGGGTGAGAAGCACTTCGACGATGTCGAACCGGCAGGGGCATTCGCCCTTGGCGCGCGCTGCCAGAAACATTTTGGCGCAGGCGATCAGGTGGCGGCGTTTATGGGCGGTTACAGATTCAGCAGGTGCGGCGAATTCGTCTGAGGTGCGGGTTTTGACTTCGACGAACACGAGCGTGTCGCGATGGCGGGCAACGATATCTATCTCGCCAGCGGCGCAGGTCCAGTTGCGCTCCAGAATTGCGTAGCCCTGAGACTGCAAGTGTCGCGCGGCCGCGTTCTCGCCGATCTTCCCGATTTCCTCACGGCTCTTCGGCTGCCTCAGGCGTCGAAGCATGTCGCGTCACGATCTCGCTGCGCGCGCTCCCGGTCGAACCTGCGCGAACCTCTCACCGCGATGTAGGGGAGCAGCGCCGCCGCTCCAAAGGGCGAAGCGGCGCTTCGCCCCTACGCCCCCGGTCGAAGTCCAGACCAATGTCAACGGCATTCCCCGAGGCGCTGCGAAAGGCAGGCCAGGGGCCGAGCACGGCATTCGCCCCGAGATAAACCCTCAGCTCTGCTCTGAGCGTCTTGTTACCCGGTGCATCAGCTCGGACAGGCGAGGATATGTCTCCAGGTATTGCTTGTAGTAGAAATCGTAGGTTTCGCGGTTTTCTGGATTGGGCGTTATCTCTTCCGTAACCCGAACCATGTTCTGCGAGGCCTCCGGGAGGCTCGCAAAAATCCCCGCTCCCACGGCAGCCGCAATGGCGCTGCCAAGAGTCGTGGCCTCGGGGACGGCGGTCAGATAGATGGGCAAGCCGCAGACATCGGAATGTATCTGAAGCCAGAGGCGGCTCTTCGCGCCTCCTCCGCAGGCGTAGATTTCCGTGGCGCGGAAGCCGTGAGCTGCCAGGTCTTCGAGGATGTGCCTGGTTCCGTAAGCCGTTCCCTCGTATATGGCGCGGAAGATATGGCCTGGCCCGTGCCTGAGGCCGAGGCCCCACAATGCGCCGCGAACGAGCGGGTCGCGTATGGGCGTCCGGTTTCCCTGGAAGTAGTCAATGAGCACGAGCCCCTCGGAACCGGCGGGAATTTTCGACGCCTCTTCGTCGAGAAGCTCGTAAGCGTCCACGCCCTTCGCCTTCGCCTCCTCGGCTTGCCTGTGCGCGAAATTATCGCGGAACCATTTGACGATGGAGCCGGTGGCTGTCTGGCCTCCTTCGAGCACCCACATGCCCCGCAGCAAAGCATCGGGGTAAGGCCCCCATACGCCCGAGCCGAAAACCCCTTGCTCGGAGAGCGCGAGATGACATGTGCTCGAGCCCATGACGACCGCCATGCGCCCGGGCTTTGTCACTGCAAGGCCGAGCATTCCTGTGTAGGCGTCAATGCCTCCCTCGGCGACGGGAATGCCCGCCCGAAGACCCACCTCCTTTGCAGCTTTCTCTGTCAGTTCCCCTGCCGGCTCCGCGATAGCCAGCACTTCCTTTGGCCATTTTTCGAGCAGATCGCTCAGGCCAAGACGATTGAGGAGCCTTTCGGGCCAGCCGCCCTCGGGAGTCGCATAGTTCCACTTGCAGGTCACATTGTTGAGCGAGGCTGTCCAGCGGCCGGTCAGGCGGAAAGTGAGCCAGTCAACGCATTCGGCGATGCGCGCGGCGCGCTTCCATACATCGGGCTCGTTCTCCTTCAACCAAAGAGACTTGGGAAGCATCCATTCCGGTGATTCAATGCCGCCGACATATTTGAGAACCGGGTCGCCCGTCGCCGTGACTCTTTCGGCCTGCTCGTGAGCGCGAACATCCATCCAGAGCATCGCGGGTCTCAGAGGCTGTCCAGCGGAATCGCAGGCGACAACTGTGCAGGCTGTGCCATCGAGGCTGATGGCCTCCACTTCCTCTGGCTTGACGCCGCTTTTCTGAATGCAGGCTCTGACAGTCTCGCAGGCGGCGTCCCACCAGTCCTGCGGTTTCTGCTCGGCCCAGCCGACTCGCGGGAAATCAACGGGATACTCGCGCGTGGCGTAAGCGACCGGGTTCCCCTGCGCGTCGAAAATGCCCGTGCGAAGGCTCTGGGTGCCGGCGTCAATGCCTATCAGGTATGGTTGCGCTGACTTCTTCACTTTTGCCCTCCTGTGTCGGGCCCCGGCAAGCCGGGCCCGTGCTATTCACCATGCGTCTGCCGGACCTGTCAATGGTTCGCGGCGGTCCGGCCAGTTGCCTGCTTTCCGCGGACGGATTTCGTCGGTGGCTACTCGGTGGCCCGGCGCAATGGCCCTCATGCGGTCGAGTCGGAATCTGCCATCCCATGGCGACTGTAGCCGCACCCTTTATGGGTGCGCTCGCAGGCGTGAAGCCTGCGGCTGCAGTTCTTATCAGCATTTGCCCCCCTATGTGCTCTGTGTGAGCAATGCAGAACCTGGGGCGGCTTGCTGCGGAAAGGGATTCGCGCCCAGGCCATGCAAGAGAAATGGGCGCGCTTATTGTTCGCGGTCGGCCAGACAACGCCTTCACTCGCAGCCGATCGAGACAGGGCGCGCCGAAACGCAGATCGGTGCTCAGGAGATGAACGACAATGGCAAAAGTTCGGTATGAAGAGATGCTGCCTCATGAACTGGACGAGGCGGTCGCCAAGTTCCCGGTGGCCTACTGCGCGTTTGGGTCGCTGGAGTGGCATGGCCGCCACCTGGCTCTGGGCAATGACACGCTGAAGGCCTACCACCTGCTTCTGCTGACGGCCCAGAAATACGGCGGAGTTGTTGTGCCGCCCACCTACTGGGGCTTCCTGGGCAAATGGCACGATTGGACCATGATAGATTTTGGCCAGGAGCTCGTTGACCAGCTCTACGCCAAGATTTTCCAGGGGCTCGTGGATGTCGGTTTCAAGGTTGTGATTGGCGTGACGGGTCACGATGTCCAGCCCCAGAGGGATGCGATTGCGAAGGCTGTCGCCAAAATCCAGGAAACGGGCAGCGCTACCGGCCTCGCAATGATGGAAGGCGACTTATACGACCTCACCGATGATCGGATGGATCACGCCGCCCACTGGGAAACCTCGCTGCTCATGTATCTTCGGCCGGAATTGGTTGACATGTCTCGAATCGCTCACGAAGACCTGGAAACCGACGAAGGCCGCAAGGCGGCTGGCATCTACGGTCGGGATCCGCGCAAGTTCGCCTCGCGCGAGCTTGGCGAGCGGATTGCCGCCGGCATCGTGGACGCAATTGGGCGAAAAGCGCAGGAGTTGGTGGCGAGCCTGGGCTGAAGAGCTGGTCCAGGAACTTCTAACAGAAGCTGCTCCAGATGCGGCATAGCCGCCCCGGCTGTGCTGGCGCGCCTGACCTGCGGGGGGCGCCCACGATTGACAGGCGAGACCTGCTCTGCGAAGCGCTATGCAGGCTTGCGAAGCAGAGGCGCCTGTCGCATTCTATTGATTCTCGGAAATCACCTTCACTTGGGTCATTGCGAGTCCGCCAGCCGGCGGACGAAGTTTACCCGCCTTAGGCGGGCAAGTCCCGTAGAACCCGCTCAGGAAGGAGATTGCCGCGGCCCGCCAAGCAACTGGCGGGCCTCGCAATGACAAATGCGTTCGTGAACCAATTGTGCGAGAGTCAATAAGAGCGTGTGTGAGAACATAAGGTTCTCGTCCGGCACAAGGCCGGACGCTACAGGTGGATCCGATAATGTAGCGTCCGACCCTGCGTCGGACGCTGGCGGGGCCGCGGCAGGCCACTTCGAAGCCGTTTTCCTCAACATATCTTGCCGACCTCAGCCATCGTAACCGAAGAAGAGGCCTTTCGCACACCTTCTAAGGCTCTGGCTGGCCTGGCGGCCTACCAGCTCGCGCCCCAGCGCTCCCTCATGGCGATTTCGCTCAGAGGCTTTCGCTGCTTGGGCCTGGGCTTATCTGCGGGATAGCCAAGGGGCATGAGTTCGACCACGCAGGCATTCTCGGGAATTCCGAGCAGCTCCTTGACCTTTGCAGCATCGAAGGCGCCGATCCAGCAAGTGCCCAGACCCTCTTCGGTGGCCTGGAGCGCCATGTGCTCGAGCGCGATGGCCACATCAATGCTGAAGCAGGGCAGGCCGCAGCGCATCACATGCTCGGTGTCCACCGCGCAGGCGACTATCACCGCGGGCGCCTCGCCGACAAAGGTTTGATCATTTGCCGCTCGCGCCAGCGCTTGGCGCGTGGCCTCGTCCTGGACGACGATGAAGCGCCACTCCTGGCGGTTACCGGCCGATGGAGCCAGGCGAGCCGCCTCCAGAACCCGCAGCAGCTTCTCGTTTTCAATCGGCCTGTTCTGATACTGGCGCACACTGTAGCGGTTCTCGATTGCTGTCATCACATCCATGTTCGTCTCCTCCTCTTAGCGTCGCGCTCCGAGATGCAGGCTGACCCGCCGCGCGCAAGTTCCGGGCGAACGCAGCGAAGCCAGACGCAAGCTATTTCAGAGGCGCCCCCGCTGAATCCTGCCGTCGGTGCAGGGCCTGGCGGCTGCCCGGCGAAATTGGCGTTCGCTGAACCAACTGGCCAGGGGGACTACTGAGGGTCGGAAATGACGATGACAGTTGTCATTGCGAGTCCGTCCGCTGGCGGACGGACGAAGCAATCCCACAAAACGCAGCCGCCAACCGGCGGCTAACTGGATTGCCGCCCCCGACTGGTCGGGCTCGCAATGACGGCCCTGCGCGTCGTCATCCAATTGTGCGAGGCTCAATAGGTGAAAGATTCAAGTGGCTTGCGACGAGCCGGTGGCTGCACCGCTGAGGGCGGCCAGCATCTGCCCTGGTATCGGCGGTTGCTGGTGGGCATTGAGATCGGCCCTACCGGCGCCAACGACGAGGACCAGGTTTACATGTCGCGCGCGACGGGCCGGGAGATTGTGGCGAATCTGCTGCGGGCTCGCGCGGAATACGGCGTGGTCTTCATGAAAGACCACGATTTCGCTTACTACAACTCGCGCGTGGCCCGCCCGTGCCCCAACCTGCGAGGACGGGACCTGCTGAAGGAATGCCTGGAAGAGGCGAAGCGGCACGAGTTGCCGCTCATTGCCTATTGCCAGGTGCAATATGACACTTCGTCCTGGCGGTCGCGCCCCGAGTGGCGGATGCGCGACAGCGCCGGCCAGGATATTCCAGGCCGCCTTTGCTACTGCTCCGGCTACCTCGGATTCGTTCAAGCCTGCGCGGCCGAGATGATGGAGTATGACATCGCGGGATTTCACTTCGACATGCTGGACTTCGGCTTCAGTCCGCCTCACGGCTGCTGGTGCGAAACATGCAAGCGAGAATTCGAGCGCGCTTACGGCCAGCCGATGCCGCCGGGCGTGACCTGGGATGAGGCGTGGGACAAGATGCTCGAATTCCGCTGCGCTTCGAATGCGGGCTTCTGCCGTGAGCTTGAGGCTTTCGTGAAATCTCGGCGGCCCGAGCTGTCGGTGGATTTCAACTATCACGGCTACCCGCCATTCAATTGGGTGGAGGGGCAGCGCCCGGTCCAGCACGCAGCGACGGGCGATTTCGTCACAGCGGAGGGGCTGCCATTTGTTTTCGGCCACGCGAACCCGAGCCTGCTGTCGCTTTTCATGGCCGGCGCTCGCCCTGGCGGGCCATGCCAGGGCGTCACTTCGCGCTCGATCTATGATTATCACGACTTCACTGTGCGCCCCGTGGCTGAGCTGAAATGGGAGACGCTGACCTACCTCGCGCACGGCGCCCAATGCACGATCGTGGACAAGGCGAATTATGACGGCACCCTCGATCCTGTCGCGTTCGAGCGCATAGGCCAGGTTTTCGCCGAGGCGCGGGCCAAGCGCGAATACTTCGGCCATCCGCCTGTCGTGGAAGTGGGCCTCTACTATTGCAGCCGAAGCCGCGATTGGTATGGGCGAGAAGATGTCTCGCGCTACCTCGCCGCCTTCAGCGGCGCCCACAAGGCTCTGCTGCAAGCTCACATTCCCATGGGCATCATGATGGACGAGAACCTGTCGCTTGACCGGCTGCGCCAATTCCCCGTGGTCTATCTGCCCAACGCCGCGATACTCACGCCGCAAGAGATAGCCCTGCTCGCCGAGTATGCGGCCGGTGGCGGCAAGCTGCTCATTACGGGCCTGGCTGGCATGTTCGATCGCTATGGCCGCCTACGGGAGCACTCCGACCTGTCGGCCCTGGTAGGCGCGCGGCTGGCGAGCTGCATCACAGACCACCTGGATAATTACATCCGCCTACCCGCTGCTTTAGAGGATGGTCCTGGGAGGCTTTTGCTGGCCGACATCCCGGCCGACTGGCCAATGCTGACCTGGGGCCCGGCAGCGGCCTTTGAGCCCGACGGCGCCCAGGCATTCGGCGAAATCCTGGCCGCCCATCGCTCGCAGGATAACCAGTGGAGCGAGCACATGTCAGCGAATCAGGCGATCGGCCCCGCGGTTTTGCTCAATGAATATGGCAATGGGCGAGTGGCTTATGTGCCCTGCCAGCCGGACGCCGCTTTCGCAGGGGATTACCGCACGCCAGAGCACCGCACTCTCCTGCGCAACCTTGTGCGCCTTCTGAACCCCGACCCGGAAGTGGTGATCGAGGCGCCAATAAATGTGGAGGCGGTGGTGACCCGCGACGAAGCACGACGACGCCTTCTTGTGCATCTGCTTGCCTTCTGGCCGCCTGCTACAAGCAGCGCTGCCTCTTTCCCCAACGGCCGGCGCGTGCTTCCTCCAGTGATGGAACAGGAGCTGCCCTATCGCGCGACAATTCATGTGAACCGGCCCTTCTCCGAGGCTGCGGCGGTGGGCCCGGACAACGACCTTTCAGTGGCTGGCGGCCGGATCATCATAGACACGCGCCATGTGCACGAGGTAGTGGTGATCGGAGATTAGCATTGCTGCCCGGGGCGGGAATGCTGGGAAGCCCGTGCCCGCCAGCTGGCGGGCGGGCCGGCTGGCGGATGCCCCTGCGCAGGCTCATGGATAACCCGGGCTTGGAGGGCCATCTATGCTATATTGGGTGCTGCTCGGCTGCCTCTCTCCGTTCATTCTTATCGCGATTGCCTGGGCGACGACGCTGACGGGGCGAACCTTCACGTGGTTTATGGCAGTGGGAGTTTTTGCCACATCGTTCGCGGTTGGCCGCATCCGCCGCAACCGGTTTTATGTGCCAGGCCTCAGCGTGTTGGTGCTGGCGGTGCTGTGGTTTGCGCTGGCGGCGATGTGGCCAGCATGGCGGGGCGCAATTTACATGGCGGGAGGGTATCCCCTTTTCTTCTCTATTGGGATAATCTCCGTCTTGGCCGGGTATCTCGCGTCCAAAGCCAAGTGAGTCTGGCGCGGAGATGACACGAGCGCCGATTCTGCTCGGCTGGTTGGCCCTGGCCGACGACTCACTGGTGGGCTCGGTTCGCATCGCGCCGCCAGTCGCTGGCAAGAGAGATGAACCGGATGCGAAAGAACATTGACGCGCTCTTTCGTGCATGCGCACCTGGATGATGTCACTACCCATACTGGATGCCTTTGCCGGGGGGCGAGCGGATAGAGTGCCTTTCTGGGAAGTGTGGTATGCCATGTCTGGCTTGACGCGCGCCATTCTCGGGCGCGCCGCCGAGACTCCCGAAGACTTGTGCGCCCTGGCGGAGGCGCTTGGGTGGGACGCAATAAGCGCCGGCGGCGTGAATATCAACGCCCCATGGGGCGGCTCGTCAACTGCTTCTGACGGAACGGACCATTATGTTCCAAGGGGGATGAAGGCGCTTGAGGGGCTGCACGATCGTCCGTTCCCCGACCAATCGCAGAACCTCGCGCGGGCGAGGGCTGTGGCTGAAGCCGCCCACGCGCACGGCATCGCCGCTGTCCTCTATCTGCCCTGGTGTTTCCACACCATCACTACCACCGTGGGGCTGGGAGCCCTGGGGCTTGCTGTTTATGACGACCGCGAGCGGCTGCACGATGCGTTCGAGTGGGTCGAGCAGAGAAGCCGGCGGGCAATAAAGGAGGTGGCGATTCCCTCCGGCGTTGACCTTGTTCTCTTCGATGGCGACTGCGCTTTCAAGACTGGCCTGATGGTGCGGCCGGATATATTCCGGGAGCTGGTTTTCGAGCGCACGGCGCGCACCGTAGAGCTGCTGAAGGACGCCGGCATTCCCTATGTTATGCACTCTGACGGCAAGCTGGATGAGCTTATCCCGATGCTCGTTGAATTGGGCTTCGCGGCTGTGCACGGCGTCGAGGCTCAGGCAAACGACCTGGCCGAGATAAAGGCGCGCTTCGGCCGCCAGATCACGCTCATAGGCAACATGGATGTAGTTTTCCTCGCCCACGCGGATATCTCGCAGGTGCGCGAGGCGACTTTGACGATGCTGCGAACCGGCTCTCCTGGCGGCAGGTATGTCGCCGCCTGCAACACGAGCCCTCTCGATTACATACCTCAAGAGAACTATGTGGCTTTTGCGCAGACCATCCGCGATTTTCGCCCTTGAAGTTGGACAAAAACTGGCTGGGGCGAAGGGAGGGAATCCCGGCCCGGCGAAAGGAGTGCCAGGCTCGGCTGTGTCAGAGAAGGTGGGGGCATCGCCGCAGCATTCCCGAGGTGGATGAAAACGAAATGAGCAGGAGCATGGAAAAGGGCTTTCGACTTGCTTTGGAATTTGCCAGGGAAGCGCTCGACGCAGCAAGGGCCTTGTGCGGGTCGGGCGCCAGAGTCGGGCGAAAAAGGATGGAGGTGAACATCATGAAGCGGGCGATGGTGGCAGCAGCGGTTGTGGGATGCACGGCCTCGCAGGCGCGGGCTGCCGAGAGGTTGGTCATTGCAGAGGATGGCAAGAGCGACTTTCGCATCGTCATCAGCGCGAATGCGTCGCCGTCCGAAAACCATGCGGCGGCGGAATTGCAGCATTTCCTGAAGGAAATCTCGGGCGCCGAGCTGCCAGTCGCCGCGGATACGGAGGCGATGGGCGAGCACGAGATTCTGGTCGGCGACAGCGAGCACCTGCGGAGGCTGAACCAGGCGATTGACTGGCAAGCCCTTGGTAACGAGGGTTTCGTGATGCGAACTTTCGGCGGCCACCTGATACTCGCCGGCGGGCGGCTGCGGGGAAGCATGTACGCGGTCTATAGCTTCCTTGAGGATGTGCTCGGCTGCCGCTGGTTCACGGCAAAGGTGAGCCGGATACCGAAAATGCAGCGCGTCGAGGTGGGCCCGCTGAACATCACGCATGTCCCCGTGCTGGAATACCGCGAGCCGTTCTGGGTGGAAGGCTTCGATGCCGACTGGGCGGCCCGCAATCGAATGAACAGCAGCGCTGCCCGGCTCGACGAGACGCGCGGCGGGAAAGTAACCTATGTCGGCTTCGTCCACACTTTCTATCCGCTTCTGCCGCCGGAGAAATACTTCAAGGAGCACCCCGAATACTATTCGGAAATCAACGGCAAGCGCACCGCCGACCACGCGCAGTTGTGCCTTACGAACCGGGAAGTGCTGCGCCTGGTGGCCGAGCATGTGAAGCAGTGGCTGCGCGAAAATCCCCAGGCCCAGATCGTCTCGGTGTCGCAGAACGACTGGGGCGGCTGGTGCGAGTGCGCAAATTGCAAGGCCCTTGATGATCGCGAGGGAAGCCACGCGGGAACCGTGCTGAACTTCGTCAACCAGGTGGCTGAAATTGTTGAGAAAGAATTCCCAAATGCGGCTGTTGACACCCTGGCCTATCAATACACGCGAAAGCCGCCGAAGACGATCAGGCCGCGGCCAAATGTGATAGTGAGGCTGTGCAGCATCGAATGCTGCTTTTCACATCCTCTCGCCGCCTGTCCCGAGAACCGGACATTCAAACAGGACCTCGAGGGTTGGTCGAAGGTTGCGAAGAGGCTGTATGTCTGGGACTACACGACGAATTTCTCGCATTACATAATGCCGCATCCCAACCTGCGGGTGCTGAAGCCAAATATCCAGTTGTATGTGAAGAACAATGTGCGCGGGATATTCGAGCAGGGCAATTACCAGGGTGGGGGAGGAGGAGAATTCTCGACGCTGCGCGCCTACATGCTCGCAAAGTTTCTGTGGAACCCGGAATACGACGAGCGCCAGGCGATGCGCGAGTTTCTCGAGGGCTTCTACGGAAAGGCAGCCCGGTCCATCGAGCGCTACATAAAGCTGATGCATGACAAGGTCGAAAAAGACCGCATCCACTGCCGTATCTTCGGGGGCGCGACGCTGCCTCACCTGAGCATGCCCATGATCGAGCGAGCGAAGAAGCTCTTCGACGAGGCGGAGCGCGCTGCGGATAACGAGGAGATTCGCGAGCGGGTTCGGCTGGCGCGGCTGCCGATCCAGTATGTGGAGATCCTGCACAATACGCCAATCTACCGCGTTATCGGCAAGAACTACAGGCCCGGTCGGGTCGCTGGGCGCGCCGCTCTCGTCAGGAAATTCTTCGAGGTGGCCGAGCGCAGTGGCATCACGAATATAAGCGAGGGAACGAGCCTGGCTGATTACAAGAAGCGGCTGGAGGAGGCGTCGCAGGCCTGGCCCGTGGCCAAGCTTGAGAACCGGCGCGTGCGCGTGCATGTCGTGCCTGGGCTGGGCGGGCGCATTATCAGCATCTTCGACAAGCAGGCCAGGGCTGAGATTCTGCGGCAGCCCGATCCGACCGATGGCGCCTATCCTCGCTGCGCCGGCTACGAGGAATACAGCGGCTCTGGCTATCGCACGCCTGGCTGGAAAGAGAAATACGAGTATAGGGTCGAGGAGCCTGGCGCGCGAGTTGTCATGACCGCGCAGCTCGAGAACGGCCTGACCTTCCAGAGAACCGTCTCGATCGGAGATGACGGCGCCGTCTCCATAAATTCAATCCTCGCGAATACATCGAGCGAGCCGAAAGTGGCGAGGCTGAGAGTGCACCCGGAGTTTTTCATCGGCCCGATTGAGCAAGTGGAGGTGTCATTTCGCACAGCGCTTGGGCGGCGGCGGCGCATCTCGCTTCGACCCCGCGCGGAGAAGGACGAATGGACGAGAATGCTCGAGGCGAATTCGATGCCGGCGGGACAATGGACTGCCGTAAATCTCAAGAAGGGATGGGGGGTTGAGCAGACTTTCGATCCGGCCCAGGTCGAGCGAGTGCGGCTGAATTGGAACCGCAATGGCCGCTTCAATCTGGAGCTTTTCTCGCCCGAGAAGACGCTTGCGCCCGGCGAGTCCATCACTATCGCGCACACCTGCAAGCCGGTGAAGGCAAGCCCGGCGCGGTAGAAGCAGGCTGGGAGCTATTGAACCTCGCATGACTGGGTGACAGACGGCGATGTCATTGCGACCCCGACCTGTCGGGGGTGGCAATCCCGTTAAGTAGAGCGGAGACTTGCCGGGATTGCTTCGCTTCGCTCGCAATGACGTCCGTCAAATGTAATGCGCGAGCTTCAGTAAAGGGGCCCAGGCTGGCAGATGGTTACTTCCGCTCGCTCGTGCGCGCTTGAAGCAGCGAAGTCGCGCCGGCGATGGGCTGCATTGTCTCCGCGGAAAGGGACATTGCGGGCCGAAAAGTCTTTCCCGCAGCGTAGGCGCAGATCTGGGCGAGCAGGCAGCGCGCCTCCGGGAACTCCTGGCGCATGTCGAGCGCGCACAAGATGAGACCACCCTGACCGAACGCCGCTTCCGCCAGGTATCCGAGCGGGCGGCATACCGGATACCGGTGGATCACGCGGATTACAGGGTCAGCGGCCGTCAGCCCGAGCGGCTCCAGGTCAAGAGGCGGAGCGTGCTCTATCATGCGGAAGAATTGCCACTCCGCGATGCCGTCGTGCGGAAAATCGCCGAGCATCGCATGGCGCAGAATTATGGTGCCGTTCTGGCCGTCCTCGTAGGGTGGGTAATTCGCCGGCGGTGTGAAGAAGTAGCGGACAAAGCCGAAATTGGGGGGATGGGGCCGAACCAGTCCCTCCGAAGCCGCCAATACGACGCGGCCTCCTTGCTGCATGAAAGAGAGCAGAGCCTCATCGAGCTGCTCCGCCAGCACTGGGCCAGGGATGGCGCCGATGAGGTCCTCTGCCGCGATCTCGGAGAGGCCAGTGAGCTCCCCTGCCCAGGTGAACTTTGGCTTGCCGTATAGCCGCACACCCGCCGGAAGAGGCGCCTCTGCGGGGAACAGCCACAACTGCCAGGCGTTCGTGACTTCTCTATCGCGCTCGCGCAAGGCCGCATGAAGCATGAGAGGCAGGGGCCTGGAAACGGCCGGCAGCGCGGCCTCAATGTGGCCCGCCCGGGAGGTGCAGAAAGGTGTGTGGGCAGGCGTCAGCTCCCCGTGCGCCAGCACCCCCGTATTTCCGCGCAGTTCCCATGTCAGCACAGGGCTCCGATATGGCGGATGCGAGAAATCGGAGACGAACAGAGAGCAGCGGAAGGTTTCGCCCGAACACAGCGCCCGGTCCTCGAATCCAAGGCTGCACAGGATTACAGTGTCGCCGGTCGTCTGCAGCCAGGCCGCGCTGTCTGCGTATTTGTGCTCGTAAAACTCATCAATAACGCCCATCGGCGCTGGGTTCGCGTCCATGGCGTCGAAGTGGCAAATGCCGGCCAGGCGAGGGTGATCGCGGCGGCAGATTTCGATTTTCGCCTTCGCCTCGAGAAATTGCAGGCGCTGGCTGGCGTCGGCGAACTGGGGGAGGAGGTGCTCAAGCCCGTGGCGCGCAGCCGCCTCGCGGGCGATCTCAATGGCATAGGGCCGGACAGCTCCAGAGTATTTGGCCGCGACGCGCACATCAGGATATGAACTCCACCACTGGAATTCGTGAACGATGAGCGGCTTGGACACCTTGTCATCTTTGTCGGCCGCATCGTTCACGAAATCCCCCGGCATATTCGGGTGGTATCCGCCGTCGGTCCAGATCACAAGAGCGGTGGGCTTCATGGCTTTCGTGTCGCGGTAGCACTGCCAGGCGACAGAGGGAAACGCAGGCTCGGTCCCCCACTCGTTGCTCATGCAGTAGATATTTGCGGATGGGTGATTTACATCGCGTGCGACCACCAGGTCCCACTGGCGCTTCAGCGTGGGATAGTTGTCCGGCGTGGGCTTTGGCCATTGATAGGTGTGCCAGGGGCTGTGGCCGCCCCAGGCGCCGAGCATTCCCATCTCGCTCTGCACCAGCAGGCCGACCTCGTCTGCCGCGTCAAAGTATTCCGGGGTATAGACATACGACTGGCAGCGGACATAGTTGTAGCCGTGGGCGCGCAGGGCCGCGAGCTTCTTGCGCCAGCGGTCGCGGTCGGAATCTGGGCAGCCGGTTTCGGGGCAGGAAATGAAGTCGCCGGAGCCTCGCATGTAGTAAGGCTCGCCGTTTATGAGAATTTGCTTGCCCTCGGGAACAATGCTGATAAATCCGACTCGCTCGCTGAGCGCGTCGAGAACCTCATCTTTGCGGACAAGGGTGACATCCACGCCGTACAGGCTTGGCTCGTCGGGGCTCCAGAGCCGCGGCGAGGGGACGGGCAGAATCGCCTCCACCATGTTGCCGGCGACAGGGAACTCGCCTATCACGGCAGGAGCTTGGCCGTTGATAGGGCACGCAGACACCCGCAGAGTGAGCGCTCCTTTTGCCGCGCCAGGATCGCCGATGCGCGCCCGCAACCTGAGCCGCTCATGCGCGACTTCCGGGTAGATTGCGCAGTGCTCGATGAAGCTGGGCCCTGTTGCCGCCAGCTCCACATTGCGGTAAAGCCCTGACCAGCAGCCTTGCCAATCGAACGCCAGGCCGAACTCCCGATTCTGCTCGTGCACCCGCACGGTAAACCAGTTCGGCGCGTCGGGTCGGACCAGGCTGGTTATCTCGAAACCGATGGGGGCGAATGGCAGCGACATCTCGCCCAGGCGCGCGCCGTTGAGCCACAGTTCAGCGCTCGGATGCGCTCCGCCGATGAGAACCCATACCCGCCGATTCTCCCAGGCGGCCGGCAGCTCGAAAACCTTTCCATACCATCCCGCGCCGCGGTAGGAGGCCCGGAAAACGCGGGCCGGCAACCGGAAATCTCTCAGCGCCTCCGGCTCATCGCTGCCAAAACCCTGGCCCTGCCAGCAGCCGGGCACCAGAATCTGGTCCGTAAGTGAATGGGGGTTCTCGTCCCAATGCTCGCTCACGCCGCGATCTTCAGGATCCAGGCGGAACTGCCAGACGCCATCCAAGGCCAGGCGCTGCTCATCGTGGTGCAGCAGCGTCGGGTTCACTCGCGCTGGCGCAATTATCCTTGCGGTCATTTTGGCACCTCCGTGCGTTCGAGAAGAAAGTTGAGTTTGGTCGGTATCAGGGAGCCCAGGGGCTCACCGTCCCCCGTCGAGCAGGTCCCGGCGTGCCCTGTCCACAACCTCCCTGACCTTCGCCAGCTTGTCGCGGTCAACTTCAGGCGGCCGGTAGCGCGCCATGACCTCGCGGAATTGGGCCGCCGCACGCTCGAGCAGCTTCCTGTCCGGATGTTCCTCCTTGCGCTCGGCGCGCCAGACGCTGCGGTCCACCAGCCTCGGAAACCACAGGCTCTGGCGGTAGTGTCGAAGCGTATGCTCGGCGTCAAGATAGGAGAGGCCGATGCCGGACCCGACGGAAGCAATCAGGTCCAGCGCGATCTCGTCCTCGTTCACCTGCGCGCCTGCCGCGAAGCGCCATAGGAAGCTCTGGAACTCGCGGTCTATGAGGAGCTGCAAGGGCGAGAACATCTTTCCCGAGTCGAGCAGACCCGCGCCAAGGCTGGGATGAACGCCTGTGTAGGCCGAGATGGCCATTGCCTCGAAGGCTTTCTCGAAGCCTGCCTGGTAGCCGGGCAGCTTGGCGCTTGTATAGTCGGAGCCGCCTGCGACATTCACCTGGCCGCCAAAGCGTCGGCGGAAAAGCTCGACGCACCCGATGTCCTGGATCATCGCCTCGGGCGAGCAGAAGGTTACATTGGCTTCGGCCATGTCCACCGAGCCTGAGCAGATGCAGCCCGACAGCGGAAGCTGCGGGTTGAGCGCGAAAGAAGCAGCCCAGCCAGCAATGATTTCGGCTGCTCCTACGACGATTGCGCCGGCGCGAGTGACAGGAGCTGAGATGCCGCTGACCGGCTGTGTGCCGACGCCGCAGGCAATGCCCCGCCGAACCAGACCCACCATGTAATCGCAGGCGCGGCGGTCCATGCGCAGGGGAGAGACCATGAAGATGCCTCCCGTGAGAAAGCGCCTGTGGTCGCCGGCGCAGATCTCGCCAATCTCCTCGAGATAAGGGAATTGGGCCGCGAAATGTGGGTAGGTGTTTCCAGGGCGAGAGGTGTGCTCCAGCAGCACGAGCAGCGCCTCAAGCGGTTCGACGAGGTGCGGCTCCTCGTGCATCAGGAGCACATGGTCAACGCGGCGGCGCTCATCGAGAGCATCGCCGAACTGGGCCATGGCTATAAGGTCCCGCCGATTCCCGATCCGGCGCTCTGCCCGCTCGTGGTCGTAGTGGAACTGCGCGACCTGAGTTTGGATTCCCGGTAGCGGGCCATCGGGCGGCGCCCGCCTGATTTCTGGCGGGCGGCCTTCAGCGGGAACCGCGCGATGCTCCTGCCGTTTTTTCTGGCCTTCGATGATGGCTTCGATCATGCGGCGCGGCAGGCGCGCGCGCTGCGATGAACGATCCGCCACGGCCCCGGCCGCCTCCAGCGCGTCGAGAATTGCGTCCGATTGATACATGACGCCCGCCCGCTCCAGCACGCCCAGAGTCGCGTCCGCGAGCTGGTCGAGGTCTGAATCAGTGAAGATGTTGATGCCCATTTCGCTCATTTGTTGAGTGCCGCCAACAATTGACTCCGCCAGGTTACATTGACCCCCGGCAATGTGAGTCTGGCGCCCGCCAACAGGGCGCGGCTAATCTGTCGCCTTGCGCGTTCCTCCCCCTGGATGGGGGAGGCCTGCCCCAGCCGGGCCACGGCCAGGGAATGAGGCGGGGGTGAATGGGCGAGTCACAAGGCACTCACCCTCCCCTGGCCCCGCCCATCGAGGGCGGGGAGAAGCTGACTGCCAGCACATCCCGCAAGCCGCCTTGGACCTGCCTTCCGGCACCTGCCATCCAAGGGCGAGCAGGCCTTTCACGACTTCGCCGTCGCCGCCATGACAACTCTGCGCCACGCAATTGTGCGAAACCGAACAATGGCTCACATCACAGGCGGGCGGAAGGTGGATGCCGTGGACGACAGACAGCCCACGAGCTTTGGCTCGACGGTTGCAGCAAGCGCTCTTCCTCTTCAACTGCGGCGGGACCGGCGAGAAAACGAAGCGGCTTCAACCTGTTCGCTCCCCGCGCCTCACGCAATCTTCTCGGACATTGATTTCGCCTGGGTCAGCAGAAGCAGGTAATCGCGGCCCCCGGCCTTCGAATCGGTGCCCGACATATTGAATCCGCCGAACGGGTGAACTCCAACCGACGCCCCGGTGCACTTCCTGTTGAAGTAGAGGTTCCCGACGTGGAAGCGCTCCTTCGCGAGTTCGATCTTCGCGCGGTTCCTCGTGTAGAGTGAACCGGTCAGGCCGTATTCTGTGTCGTTGGCGATGTCCAGCGCGTCGTTGATGTCCTGCGCCCGGATTACCGTGAGAACGGGGCCAAATATCTCTTCCTGCGCGATGGTTGCCTTGCGGTCCACCTCGCCGAGGATTGTGGGCTCGATGAAGTAGCCGCGGTTCCCGATGCGCTTTCCTCCCAGCAGCAATTTCCCTTCGCGGCATCCCATCTCTATGTAGTTGACAATCGTCGCCATGGCCCTCATGTTGATGACGGGCCCCGTGAAAACATCAGGGTCTTTCGCCGGGCCAACTTTCACAGCCTTGGTTCTCTTGATCAGAAGGTTGAGGAAATCATCGTAAACGCTGTTCACCACAACTGCTCGCGAGCAGGCTGAGCACTTCTGGCCGGAATAGCCGAAGGCCGAGACCACGACTCCTTGAGCGGCCAGTTCGAGGTCTGCTTCATCATCAACTATGATTGCGTTCTTACCGCCCATCTCGGCTATCACGCGCTTGATCCAGACCTGGCCCGGCTGGTGGCGGGCGGCCATTTCGTTGATGCGAAGGCCCACTTCCTTCGAGCCGGTGAAAGTGATGAAGCGGGTGCGCGGGTGCGCGACAAGGGCTTCTCCAACATCGCTGCCGGGGCCGGTTATGAAATTCAGGACACCCGGCGGAAGTCCGGCCTCTTCGAGGATGTCGCAGAAAACCTTGGCGCAGGCTGGGGCGTCGCTGGATGGCTTCAGCACAGCAGCGTTGCCGGCGGCGATGGTGGAGCTCGTCATGCCGGCCATGATTGCGAACGGGAAATTCCAGGGAGGGATCACCGCCCCGACGCCCAGCGGGATGTAGCGGAGTTCGTTGTCCTCGGTCGGCGCCTTCGTCACCGGCTGCTCGCCTCCATAGCGGAGCGTCTCGTGCCCGTAGAACTCGACAAGGTCTATCGCCTCGGCGAGGTCTGCGTCAGCCTCCACCCACGACTTGCCGACCTCGAGAATCACCCAGGCGTTCAATTCGAACCTGCGCTCTCGCATCATGTCCGCCACCCGGAAGCAAAACTCAGCGCGATGCTCGGCAGATCTGCGCGACCAGTCGGGGAACGCTTCCCACGCTGCCTCTATGGCGCGAACGGCGGTCTCCGAAGTTCCCTTCTGGAAAAGCCCAACTACGCGCTCAGGGTCCGATGGGTCGTGTGACATGAACTGGCCGGCGGCCCTGACGCGCTTTCCCCCGATGACCATCGAATACTCGCGCCCGAACTCGGCCTCCACCTGGGCTATTGCCTGGCGCATCTTCTCGCGCACTTCTGGCTTTGAGAAATCCGAAAACGGCTCGTTGCGAAATTCCCGTCGCTCCATTCAAACATCCTCTCCGATTCAATATGAGAGCAGCCAACTGGCTGCGCCACGCTTTTTCTTTTCACCGGCCAGCGGCAAAGACCTCTCGAGCCGCGGCGAGTGAAAAGAGACATAGGGCTCTGCTAAAATACAAGCCGCCGTGCCCGAGCTGCCCGAAGCCGAGACAATAGCCCGCCAATTGCGAGACGAGGTCTTGGGGAAGACCATCGTGCGCGTTCGGGCCTTCGAAGCCCGGTGCGTTCGCACGCACGGGTCAACGCGAGAATTCGAGCAGGCGTGCCGGGGCTCGCTCATCACGGAAATCCGAAGGCGAGGGAAGCAGATCGTCCTGACGCTCGACGCCTCCCGCAGCCTCGTGGTGCGGCTCGGAATGTCGGGACGGCTTCTCGTCGGCAATCCGCGAGATGCCAGGCCGCAGCACGCGCACATCGTATTCAGTCTGTCCTCCGGCCTGGAGCTGCGCTATATTGACCCGCGCACCTTCGGGCATCTGTCGGTGCGGAGCGGAACAGAGCTGAGCCGATTGCCCGGTTTTGAGAAGCTCGGGCCCGAGCCCTTATCCGATGACCTGGACGAACGCGAGCTTCGCCGGAGATTGTCGCGGACCCGCTCGATTCTCGCCGTCGCTCTCATGAACCAGCGAATCGTCGCGGGAATTGGGAAAATCTACTCCGACGAGATATGCTTTCACGCCCGCCTGAACCCGCTGATGCCCGCCCATAGCGTATCGCTGCTCCAGGCTCGAAGGCTTCTTGCAGCAATGCGCCGCGTCCTTGAGAGCGCGATCGAGCATCGAGGAACCACGGCAGCGGACGGAAGCTATGTTGACCTTTACGGGCGCCCTGGCGGCTATCAGAAGTTTCTCGCTGCGTATCAGAGGGCCGGCGAGCCTTGCCTTCGCTGCTCAACTTCGATCGCGCGGGTTGCTTTGAGCAACGGGCGGGGCATTCATTTCTGCCCCAAATGCCAGAGATTCCCCTGAAGAGTGAGCCGACCGGCTTCTCAATACATCGCGGGTATGCCTGTCGCAAGCGGATCGCAATAGGAACCCAGGCCGGCAGGCTCATGCTGACGTGCGCCGGTTCATGCTCTTGCAGGTGAACGCATGAGAGAAGCGGCAGAGCGCAGGCCAGAACTGGGATTCCGCGCTCGTTGAGTCAGAAGGGGATTGGCGGCTAATGATTCAGATTTCGCCCGATGCTGCTGAGAACGAACAGCAGTGTCTTCCAGAGCAGCGCGATGTCGAACCAGAAGCTTCTTCGCCTCAGGTATTCCAGGTCATATTCCAGGTGAGCGTGAACGGGCTGGCCCCGCGGCGCGTTTATCTGCCACAGGCAGGTCATGCCGGGTTTCACCGAGAGGCGAACTCGCTCGCGCTCGCCGTAGGACTCTGCGAAGCAGGGCATTTCGGGCCGCGGGCCCACAAAGCTCATCTCTCCCCTCAGGACATTCCAGATCTGCGGAAGCTCATCAATCGCGGTGCGGCGCAGCATCCTGCCGACGGCGGTTATGCGCGGGTCGTAAGAGCTGCCAGGCTTGGGCGCCATCGGGTCGGTCTCTCGGCTCATTGTGCGAAACTTGAGCATGCGGAAGCGCCTGCCCCACTGCCCAACTCTGTCATGCCAGAAGAGCGCGGGGCCAGGCGAATCGAGCCTTATCAGCACGCCAAGTGCGAGAAGAAGCGGGGCGAATACCAAGAGAAGCGCCAGAGCCAGCGCAATATCGAACAGGCGCTTGGCGGCAAGGTAAAAAACTTCTGTCCGTTGCTCGCTGGCAGCCTCGCTCCTGATCTCCTGATTCTTCCATTCTATGGCAACCTGACCCATGGTCTCATCCACCGACCCCACAAATCCACCCTAAGTATACCTACTTGCCGCCTTTTGGCCAAGCCGTCCCATGTGCGGTGTCCAGCACATACTATACACTCCCAGGGTTTCGCGTACAGGGAGTAGGTCAGGCGGGTGTTAGAATTGTCGGGTCATGATTTCCCTGCAACGGAGGGCTTCGCCTCCTATGAGCCCTGGCCCCCTGATTGACTACAAGCAGTTGCGCCGCATCAATCGCCGGGCCGCCAGAGACGCCGGCCTGGATGGAACAGGGTCCTGCCCGGTGGATGTCTGCCGGCAAAATTCGCCGGGGGGCCTTGTGCGCGGAAAAGACATCCTGGACATCGAGGGCCGCGCGCCAACGAGTTTCTGGCTCATCGTTTTCCTGGAGGGCCCGTTCACTGGCCGATTGCTGAGCGGCCTGGCAGAAGCCCGCAAAGTGGTGTGTCGCAAGTGCGACATCGCCTCGACGAAGCGCTACCGCTGGATTGACATCTTCCGCTTCCGCTGCCAGCCCGCCAGCCGGCGGGTGACAGGTTGGCCATTGGCCTGGGCGGAGTGACCGGTGGGCAGGAAAAAGCAGTTTGGTAGGGAAACAACATACGAGGGAAGATCGCGACCAGCCGCCGGGCGCCAGAACCGTATCAGAAAGGAGGTAATGGACAATGGCAGCGAAGACGCCTCCAAAGGGTTCAGAGAAAAAGAAGAAAGGTAAGAGCATCCTGGAGAAGCGAAGGGAGAAGAAACTGAAGAAGATGCGGGAGGCGTTTGGAGGGACTGGCATCGGCGCGTGAGATCAGGCGCGACTTGCGGATCGGGGAGGGGCAGCCCGCTCGAGCCGTCGGGCGACGTGGGCTGCCTGTTTTTCGCCGGGCTTGAGGTGAGCCGCACATTGTCGCCGCGCCAGCAGGCTCCAGACAGCGGCGGGTCGCGTGCCTGCCCGGCGATGGCTCCTCCCGCCGCGTTGGGCGGATGTGGCATCCCGACAAATCGGGATGATCACGCCGACACCTCGGGGTGCCACATGCCTCTCCAAGCTTCACCACAGGGGTGCTAAACCCCGCTCCCTGTTGCCGGCCCTCAGTACGGAATCCCGAAGGCCACGTAGGGGCGAAGCACTGCTTCGCCCTGACCCCCTCGTCGGGGAGGCGGTAGTTCGCTCAGTATGGAATCCCGAATGCAACCACGAGGAACTTCGCCATCTGCGCCCGTGAGACAGTTGCGTCGGGGCAGAAAGTTGTCGCCGTGCATCCCGAGGTGGGCGCCGTTCCGCCCCAGGATGCCGGATCGGCCAGCCTCTCAATCCAGCCGTAGAACATGTGCGTGCCGTCGGCGTCAAGGCCGCCCTTGTCCCCGCCGTCCCACTGGCCGTTGGTGCCGCGGGGGACGTCAGAAAACCTGGCCGTGGCACTGGCAAGCCAGGTCTTGCCTCTCGCGATGCACAAGAGCTTCGCCATCTGGGCCCGAGTAACGGCGTCGCCCGGACAGAAATAGCGCGCCAGGCCCACCGTCCGGCATCCGGTCGTCGTCGGCGCCCCGCCCCACGAAACAGCGTCTGCCAGCCTTTCGACCCATCCATAAAAAGGATTGCTCGTCTTGACATCCACGAAGGTGGGCGTGGCCCTGTCGAGCCATGTCTTGCCCGCCGCCTTGCAGATGAATTTCGCGATCTGGTCACGAGTAACGGTCGCGCCGGGGCAGTATCGGAGCGGCTGATCCGAGCAGCCCGAAGTAACGCCTGCTCTGGCCAGGGCGTAGATGTAGCGATCAAACAACAGCCCTGCGGTGACATCCTGGAAGGCGAGAATGTTCACCGCGACGGAGGCAGACGCGCGGTTTCCATAAGGGTCTCGCCCCGCGGCTGTGAGGAGGTGACCGCCGGCCAAGGGGGGAACGGTGGTCGAGAAAGTCCACGCGCCTGGAGTCATCATGGGCGCGCCCAGCGGGATCTGGTCGAGTCCGATGGCCGCCTCAAGCGCGTTCTCATCATCCCAGCATGTCCCGGAGGCGTTCAGCGTGCTGTAAGCCCAGAAAGTCGCGCCGTTCGCAGGAGAGGACATGGTAATTTGTGGAGCCGGCGTGCCGGCAGTAATGCTCACGGCCGCGGTCGCCTCGCCCTCGTTGCCCACCGCGTCCTCGGCAACGACCCGCAGCGTGTGCGTTCCCGGCGGATAGCGCGAAAGGTCTGTCGTCGCGCTCCAGCCGTCGGATGGCCAGATGTCCTTACCGAGCAAGATGTCGTCAAGATAGAACGATACTCCAGCGACGCCATAATTGTCCGAGGCTGCGGCCGTGAAAGTCGTGGGACCGGGCGCCTGCTCGATGACAGGCCCCTGGGCGCCCGCGGCGACAGGCATGGGGGAGCTTATCCTCACAATGGGCGGAGTCGAGTCAGGCGGCACGGGCGCGCTGAGGGTGAAAGTCCCCAGCGTCGTTATCTGCCCGGTTACTTTGTGAGCCGTCGGGTCAACATCGCTCGGGACCGGCGTCCAGCGCTCCTGCTCGAAGTCATACCAGTATATGCTGAGGTCGTCCTCGCGGAAGAGCTGGATGTCGGCAGGGTTGTATGAGATGCTGAGATAATTCGTCCCGGTGAGCGCGGCCTGCGGCAGGAAGCGGTAGCAGTTGCCGACATAGCCCATCGGCGGCGACGCCGCCGGCCTGTCGGCCACCGAAACGAGGCTCGCGGTTATCCCCGCCAGGGCAGGCTGCTGCCAAGACACCTCCACGTGCGCGTCCTCGAAGTCAACGACCAGAGGCGGCGTCGCCTCTGCGCGGACCGCCGCCGCGAGCGGTGCCTGCCATGTGAATGTCTGCATCCCCAGCCGCTCGAAGAAAATCGGCTGAGTCCACGAAATCCTCTCGAAGGTCAGCCCCTGCACGACCGTCCCCCGCACATACCTGTGCCGCGCTGCGTCGTATGGAAAATCGGCCTGCCACCGTCCGTCAGGCCTCTGCCAGGCCGCCCGCCGCCACTTGCCCGCCGCCGTGATGAACCAGACCTCATCCGGCCTGTTGGCTGTTAACAGGCTGACCTTGTTTGCGGCCGCGTCCGCCCAGTAGCCCGATATCTTCGGCCCGCCCGCGCCATTCCTCCAACCGCCTTTGCTCGCGTAGAAGGCCCCGCTCTCCAGCGCGCTCATGATCGAGTACTGGTTCGCCGTCGGGCCCGGTAAGACCGCGACGATGCAGCCCTGGTCGAGGCCCCCCAGGGCACCCTGGGGAAGCGTGAAGTCGTCCCCGGCGTACCCCCACACCGCCTTGCCCGCCACAAGGATGGGGTCCCACTTGTCCAAAGCGAAGGGCAAGCCAAACCATCGCTGGCTGATGAGGCTGGCGATTTCGGCGCCCCGGTTGTATATCTCCACCCCGCCGGATCCTGGTGGCAGGAGCCCTAACTCCTCGTGCGACCAGACGCGGAGAGTCCCGAAAAGATCGTCGCGAGCGTTCGGGTGAGCAGCGACAGCGATCCCGCCTCCACGCGGGATGCCCTGGATGCGCGCCCAGTTCGTGAACAGACACGTGTTCGCGGCCGGGTATCCCGCCCAGGGCGTGAAGCCGAGCGCCAGAATGTGCGTGCTGCAAGTGTCCTCCATCGAGTGGTGCAGCCGCAGGATTCCGCTGGGCTGGGCGGGGTCGGTCCACAGAGGATACTGAGGATAGTGCTCGGTCGCCGCCATGAAAGAGTAGCCGCGGGTGCGGTATAGCTGCGCCAGGGCATTGGGCGTGAGGTCGTTGGCGAGAGGTATGCCCAAGAGGCGCTCCGCCTTGTAGTGCGCGTGGGTCTGGCCGGGGTAGAGGTACCAGGGGCCGCTCGGATATGGGGAAATCGGGACCGTCCCCGGCCCGCCGCCATAGCCGAGCCTGTCGCGGACGAAGGTGTCACACATCCCGTTCGTGTCCCCGGGCACGAGGTTGCTGGCCGAGGACACGAACCCGACGAAGCGGCCGTCAGCGCTGATGGAGGGCGCGCAGGAGTCGCCGTCCCCCTGCGCGCCGGAGCTCGAGACCGAGACGCGCTCTGTCGTGCCAGTGAGCCGGTCGCGCACGAAAATGTCGTAGCAGCCGTTCGTGTCGCCTGGCGCGAGATTGCTGGCCGGGGAGTGGAACGCGACGAATCGCCCGTCCGCGCTGATGCAGGGCCACCAGGACTCGTAATTCCCCTGCGCGCCAGCGCTGGAAACCGAAATGCGCTCGGTGGTCCCGGTTAGGCGGTCGCGGACGAAAACGTCGTCGTAGCCATTCGTGTCCCCGGGCGCGAGGTTGCTCGCCCGCGATGCGAAGGCCACGAACCTGCCGTCAGCGCTGATAGAGGGAGCGTACGACACGGAATTCCCCTGCTCGCCAGCGCTGGAAACCGAAACTCGCTCGGTTCTGCCGGTCAGCCGGTCGCGGACGAAAACGTCGTCACGGCCGTTCGTGTCGCCTGGCACGAGGTTGGTGGCACGGGAGTCGAACGCGACGAAGCGGCCGTCTGCGCTGATCGAGACCGACCCCGAGTGCGAATTCCCCTGTGCGCCGGAGCTTGAGACAGAGACGCGCTCCGTCCGGTCAGTGAGGCGCTCGCGGACGAAAACGTCGGCCCAGGCATTGGTGTCCCCGGGCGCGAGGTTGCTCGCATCGGATACGAAGGCCACGAACCTGCCGTCCGCGCTGATCGATGCGCCCCCGGGCCTGCCGTTCCCCTGCTCGCCAGCGCTTGAGACCGAGACCCGCTCCGTCCTTGCGGTCAGCCGGTCGCGGATGAAAATGTCCGGCACGCCGTTCGTGTCCCCAGGCACGAGGTTGCTCGCCCAGGAGTAGAAGGCGACGAACCGGCCGTCCGCGCTGATCGATGCGCCCCCGGACCAGCCGTTCCCCTGCTCGCCAGCGCTGGAAACCGAAACGCGCTCGGTGGTCCCGGTGAGCCGGTCGCGCACGAAAATGTCCGGCACGCCGTTCGTGTCCCCAGGCACGAGGTTGCTGGCCCCGGAGTAGAAGGCGACGAACCGTCCGTCCGCGCTGATGGAGGAGATCCAGGACCCGCTGTTCCCCTGCGCGCCGGAGCTTGAGACAGAGACGCGCTCGGTGTAGGCGGCCGAGGCAGGCGAGCAAGCAAGACGGGGAGCAATCGCGACCAGCACGACGAGAAGCAGACGAGGAAACTTCCCCTCCATTGTAGGCTACCTCCCCGGGCCCGCATGGGACCCACAGCCATGTCTGGATATTGGGTTCGCCGCCGCTGCGGCTTCCTCCTGCCTGGGCGCTTGCACATAAGGGGCAGTGCGGGGCGGAGCCCGCACCCTACAGGCGTGGGCGCAACAACAGTCTTACAGAAAAGCAATAGCGGACCTGTGATAAAGTCTGACCCTTTTTCGTGAGGGGCCGTCCCATCGCTCGGCGGCACCTCTGTAGGGCGGGGACGCCCGTCCCCGCCGAGAAAAACGCCTAGCGGCGGGCCTGGGCAGGCCCGCCCTACAGACCCTGCCCGTAAGGCCAACCTGGAGAGATGCTTTGTCACGACCCTGATAGGCCTCATTACTACCCACGCCCTGCTGTGGGGGGGTCCCGGGCCCGTCTCGCCGGCAGTGCGCCCGGAGTGTGCGGGAGCTTGCCGCGCCTCTCCCTGTGTCATTGCGAGGGCCGAAGGCCCGCGCCAATCTGGCATCGCGGGAGCAGACTTGCCCGCCAGAGGCGGGTGAACTTCGCTTTGCTCGCAATGACACCTGCGCGATGACAATTTTAGGATAGGCTCCAAAGCGTAGGAGGCGCGAAGCGGCGGGGATGCGACTGCGCTTAGCAGCGGCGGCATTGTGGTAAAATGAGGTTGGGAGTGGTCCGATGGCCAAGGTCGTGCAAGCCCGGAGAGCCATGACAGGCAGGCCCATCTGGGCAGTTGCAGGTTCGAGAGCGCTCAACACCGCCACAGTTGTGGCTGGCTTATCCTTCCTGTACCTGCTCTAC
>Ga0315280_10001581_pt1 | contig 38833 bp, 39 predicted proteins | sample YL17G06_40_MG_FD_203697 | JGI IMG/M metagenome (GOLD analysis project Ga0315280, IMG submission 203697) | Sediment microbial communities from Yellowstone Lake, YNP, Wyoming, USA - YL17G06_40 | ecosystem: Environmental > Aquatic > Freshwater > Lake > Sediment | place: USA: Wyoming | collected... | reverse complement strand
TCGAAGCGTCCGAACTCGCCGGTTGCGGGCATCCAATCGACCTTGACCTCGCGGACGAACGCGCTCGACGGGCCGCGCTGGAGGGCCACGATGAACTTGCCGAGATCCTCCTCGTTCCCCTCGGCAACGACCTCGACATCGCCATTGGGCAGGTTCTTTGCATAGCCGACAAGGCCGAGGTCTTCGGCGCGCCTAATGGCGAAGTAGCGGTAGCCCACTCCCTGGACCTGGCCTTTCACTGTGGCAGCTATTCGGCGTACCATAGCCGCGAGCCTCTCCAGCCCCGGACGAGACGGGGCAAGAGCGCGTAAGATGCCGGATGCGGGATGGCCAGTGTAGGGCTGGCCGCCCTGGCACATAGGCCCCGCGTCCCGCATTTTACACCCTACGACCTACATCACCACACCCCTGCACCTGCGCGGACCCGCAGCCGGCGGCCGGGTCACGACCTGCTGACGCAGCAGGGCGCGCCGCTCTGGGCGGACTGCCACGCCGCTTCGGTCAACTCGATCACACGCAGGCCGCAGGTTCCGGGCACCCAGTTGATGTCCTTGCCCAGAATGCAGTCGATGAACCCCTTGTCAACGTTGCCGGCAGGCGGCAGGTCCGTTGGCTCCGTTATCTCACCGCTCTCGTCGCAGTGCGTAAGCGCGCCGTTGCGGTAGAACATGACCCCTTTCGTGCCCCAGATCGTGAAGTCTTCATACCAGCAAGGAGCGTCGCCGACTATGGAAACCGTGCCCTGGGCGCCGCTTGCGAATCTCATGCCTACGGCGGAGTTGATGTCGACGGGGCAGCCGAGGTTGTCGATGAAAGCATGGACGCTGGCCACCGCCATATCGGTTGTCCACAGGATCGCATCCAGCAGATGGCTGCCCGAATCGTTGAGCTGGCCGCCGCCGGAGAGCGCAGGGTCCTGCCGCCAGGTTCCCTTCGTGCCGCGCTTCCACTGCTGGCACTGGAGCGCCGCAACGTAGGTGATCTCGCCGAGTCCGCCCTCCTGAACCGTCTTCCTGATGTAGCGGTACTGCGGCTGGAAGTGCCGCTGATATGCAACGATCAGCACGCGCTTCTTGCCTTCAGCCTTCCTGATCAGCTCCTTCGCGTGGTCCACGCGGCACACCATCGGCTTCTCGACCATAACGTGAAGCCCGCGATCCAGAGCAGCCATGGCCTGCTCGAAATGCAGCGTGTGCGGCGTGCTGATCTCCACTGCATCCATCTCGACCGACGAGAGCATGTCTTCGTACCGCTCGAACGTCGGGACTTCCGAGAGTTGCGGAACCTGCTCGCAGACGGCCGCAAGCCGCGCGTGGTTCACATCGTTCAGAGCGACTATCTCGGCATCGGGAGTCTCCAGAAGCTGGTTCAGATGATAGCGCGCTATTCCTCCGACGCCGATCATACCTACCCTTACCTTATCCAGCACAATCCCTCTCCTCTTGGGCCACCAGATTTCAAACGAGCTCCTTGCCAGGAATGGCCCGAGCACTGCCACGATTATACTGCCGAGGCTGATCGGGGGCAAGGGGCGGGGGTGATCGGGGACCGGCTTCTCAGAGGTGCGGTTCTGCTGCTTGATGTATGCTCTTTGCGGCGGAGAGCAGCGGGCGCAGTTCGGACAGGCTCAGCATCGACGCCGCGTCCGAAAGCGCCTTCTCCGGCTCCGGATGGACCTCGAGGAAGAGAGCGTCGATACCAACAGCGACCGCTGCGCGGACGAGATGGGGAACGAACTCCCTCACGCCTCCGGAAGCCGTTCCCAGCCCGCCGGGGCGCTGGACGGCGTGTGTGGCATCGAAGACGACGGGGTAACCGAACGAGCGCATGATCGGGATAGAGCACATATCGACGATGAGCGTGTTGTAGCCGAACGAGGCGCCACGCTCTGTGAGGAGCAGGCTGCGGTTTCCCGTGCTCTCGACCTTCTCGACGATGTTCTTCATATCCCACGGCGCGAGGAACTGGCCCTTCTTCACGTTCACGGGCTTGCCGGTCTCGGCGGCTGCGAGCACCAGGTCGGTCTGGCGGCAGAGGAACGCTGGGATCTGCAGGGCATCGACTATGCTTGCCGCATCGGCAACCTGCCAGACTTCGTGCACGTCCGTCAGCACGGGCACGCCGACCTTCGCCCCGACATCCGCCAGCATTTCGAGGCCGCGACCGAATCCAACACCGCGGAACGACCGGACGGACGTCCTGTTGGCCTTATCGAACGAGGCTTTGAAGACGTACGGGATGCCGAGCTCGCGCGCAGTGTCGCGGACGAACGTCGCGACCTGGATGCAGAGCTCCGGCGACTCGATCACGCACGGCCCCGCGATCAGCGCGAGCGGCCCTCCTCCGCCGATCCCTATATCTCCAACCTTCACGACTCTGGTCATGCCTCCCCCTCCGCCAGCAGCGCCTGGACCCTCGCCAGGTCCTCCTCTGTATCGACGCCGATCGGGCTGAAGCTCGTCCCGATCATCTGTATCCGCCAGCCGTTCTCCAGCGCGCGGAGCTGCTCGAGCGACTCGGCAAGCTCGAGCGGCGCCGGTTCGAGCCTGCTGAAAGCCCGGAGAGTCGCTGCGCTGGAGCCGTAAAGGCCGACATGACCACAGATCACCAGGCCCGGGTGCTCGCTTCTGACGAATGGGATCGCCGAGCGCGAGAAGTAGAGCGCCCTGCCGGCCCTGTCCGTTACCACCTTGACCAGGTTCGGGTCCGCGGCTTCCTCGCGGCCGATCCGCCGCATAAGACTCGTCATCTCCGGCGGGGCCGGATCGAGAAGTGGATCGACCAGGCTGTCGATCGCTTCCGGTGGCACGAGCGGCTCGTCTCCCTGGACGTTCAGCACGATGTCCGCGTCGTCGAGAAGCGCGGCTGCCACCTCGGCCAGCCGGTCGGTCCCGGACCGGTGCTCCGCCGAGGTCATCACCGCCCTGCCATCGAACGCGGCCACCGCGTCGGCAATCTCCTCATCCGGCGTCGCGACGATGACCTCGTCCACACGCTTCGCGGCCCGCGCCCGCTCGTAGACCCACTCGATCATCGGTCTGCCGCATATGTCAGCGAGCGGCTTCCCCGGCAGGCGCGTCGAGGCCATACGCGCGGGGATTATTGCGATAATGCGTCGTAACTGGCTACCCACCATTGCCCCGCAGAATCCTCGATACTATGTCGCTTGTCGAATGCCCCTCAATGAGCGGCAGGATCACCACGCGGCCTCCGTACGATCTGACCGCCTCGGCCTCGGGTATCTCTTCGGCGTCGTAGTCTCCGCCTTTCACGTGGATGTCCGGCTGAAGGAAGGATATGAGGTCGCTCGGCGTGTCCTCCGCGAAGAGAGTGACATAGTCCACGCACTGGAGCGCCGCAATCACCTCCGCTCGCTCGAACTCCGATACGAGCGGCCTTCCCGGCCCCTTCAGCTCCCTCACGCGCTCGTCAGTGTTCACGCCGACGATAAGGCAATCGCCCAGCGCACGCGCAGCCTCCAGATAACGAACGTGCCCGACGTGAAGCAGGTCGAAGCAGCCGTTCGTGAAGACGACCTTCCTGCCCTCGGTCTTCAACCTGTCAACGATCGCTTTCAGGGCCGATCTTCTCTTTATCTTCGCGGCTGCCGTGCCAGCGCTGCGCACTACTGCTGCACCTTTCCTATGACTTCCTCTATCTTCTCGACCGGGAGCGCGCCGCGCCTCAGCACCTTGGGCGGCTCCTCGGTCACATCCACTACCGTGGAAGGCTGCCCGAGCGGCGCCGGGCCGGCGTCGAGCACTATCTCGACCGACTCCCCGACCTGCCTGACCGCATCGGCGGCCGTCCGCGGCTCCACGCCGCCGGAAATGTTCGCGCTCGTCGCAATGATCGGGCAGCCGTACTCCCACAAGAGCTCGAGCGCGACCGGATGGTGCGGCATCCTCACCCCGATCTTCGGGCCGTTCGCCGTCACTATCTCCGGCACGTTCGCGTGTTTCGCGAGCACCAGAGTGAGCGGGCCGGGAAAGAAGCGCTCGATCAGCATCCATCCCGGCTCCGGGACCGACGCGGCGACTTTCCTAATGTCCTGTTTCTCGCCGATCTGCACCGGGAGAGCTTCCGTCAGCGGGCGGCGCTTTGCCGCAAACACGCGGGCCGCCGCGCCTGCGTCGAACGGGTCAGCCGCGAGTCCGTAGACAGTCTCGGTCGGGAATATGACAAGCTTCCCCTGCCGCAGCGCGGACGCCGCGCGTTTGATCGCTTCTTCGTCGATCCTCTCAGAGTCAAGCCGGTAGATCAGCATTCCAGCCTTCAGCTTTCAGCCGTCAGCAATCAGTTCGCAGCTTACAACCCGCGGTATCCCAGCAAGGTCGTCCGTGACACACGCCGCTCCGTATCCCCGGCCTCGCCCATACACAGCCACCGCCTCCGCCTGCCCGACCCCGACCTCGAGGTGAACCCATGCGCCCGGCTTGAGCCAAGCCGGTGCTGCGTCGAGTATCCGGCGGTGATAAGCCATTCCGTCCGGGCCGCCGTCGAGCGCCTCCCGCGGCTCGTACAGCGCTATCTCCGGCTGCAGAGAGTCGATCTCGGCCGATGGAATATAGGGTGGGTTTGACACCACTGCATCCAGCCGGCCCCGCAGGTCCTGCGGAAGCGGGGCGAAGAGATCGCCTTCCAGAACCACCACACTGATCTGTACCTGATGCTTCTCCGCATTCCGCCTAGCTACCTCCGCGGCAGCCGGCGATGCTTCGGTGGAGTAGATGACTGCATCCTGCAGCTCGACTGCGAGGGCGACGGCGACGCACCCGCTCCCCACGCCGATGTCGGCGACCAATGGATAGCGCGTGTCAAGTGTCGGGTGTCCGGGTCCGGCGGGAGCCTCACCCTCACCCTTCCGCACTCCGGTGCCCCGGAGTTGCGCCAGCGCCACCTCGACGAGCGTTTCCGTCTCCGGCCTCGGGATGAGCACCGCCGGAGTTACCTCGAACGATAGGCCCCAGGACTCCTTCCCGCCGGTGATGTAAGCAAGCGGCTCACGTCTTACCCTGCGGGCGAGCATCTTCCGGAACCGGTGGACCTCTTCATGCCTCAGTCGCTGTCCCGGGTGGGAGATCACGTGCACGCGCTCGGAGCCTATCGCATGGGCCATCAGCACTTCCGCGTCGAGCTGCGCCGTATCGACCCCAGCCTTCGCCAGCATCGCCGCTGCCCGTGCCAACTCGCCTGCGATCGTGCGGACGGCGGTCATAGCGATCACCCACCGGTTGCGGTCTGTGATTCCTGAACCGTGATCCTGGATATCGACTGTGCTCCTCCGGTAACGGGATCCACGTCGAGGACGACGGCGCTGACGACCGCCGCGCCGCTTGCCACTTCGAACCGCGGCTTCACGAGAGTCCGGAAGTAGTCGAGAACCGTATCCACCTTCATACCCAGAACGGAGTCGCGCGGCCCGACCATCCCGATGTCCGTGACAAAAGCCGTTCCGCCGGGCAGGATTCTCTCATCGCAGGTGGGGACATGCGTGTGAGTGCCGAGGACTGCGCTTGCGCGGCCGTCGAGATACCGGCCCATCGCGCCCTTCTCGCTAGTCGCCTCCGCATGCATGTCCACCACGATGACAGGCGTCTCGCGAGAGATCTCATCTATGAGAGCGTCGGCTGCGCGGAAAGGGTCGTCTACGGGGGCCATGAACGTCCGGCCGAGGAGGTTGATGACGCCGACCTTACCGCCGCTGCCCGCCGCGAACACTCCCGCGCCTCTGCCGGGTAGGCCGGGCGGCAGGTTGGCCGGACGGATGATCCTCTGCTCCGCCTGGATGAACTCTGCTGCATCCCGCTGGGTCCAAACATGGTTCCCAAGCGTGATCACGCCCACTCCGGCGTCGAAAAGCGGGAGGGCGGTCTCCTTTGTGATGCCCAGCCCTCCCGCTGCGTTCTCTCCATTGGCTATGACGATGTGGGGATGATGCTCCTCGATGAGCTTCGGCAGATGCTCGACGACGGCTCGCCTGCCCGGCTTGCCGACAACGTCGCCGAGCATCAGAATACGAGTGGGGCGAGTGGAGGGAATGGCCTCTTCACCCGCCACTCCTTCCACTCTTCGCACGCCCTCCGCTCCTTCATTTCGCATGCTCGATGGCCCGGATCTCTCGGATAACCGTCACCTTGATCTGGCCCGGGTACTCCATCTCTTCCTCGATCTTGTTTGCCACGTCCCGCGCGAGCTTGGCGGCGCCATCGTCGTCTACCGATTCGGGCTTGACCATGACCCGGATCTCCCGGCCAGCCTGCACAGCGTACGTTTTCTCGACTCCTGGGAAGGAGTCGGCGATAGTCTCCAGCTTCTGCAGGCGTTTGACGTAGGTTTCAAGCGTCTCTCTGCGGGCGCCTGGCCTGCCCGCCGATATGGCATCCGCAGCAAGGACGAGCACGGCCTCGATCGAGTGCGCCTCGACATCGCTGTGGTGGGCGCCGACGGCATGTATGACCTCAGCCGGCTCCCGGAACCGCTTGAGGATGTCCATTGCAATCACAGCGTGCGGACCATCGACCTCGAAGTCCACGGCTTTGCCGATGTCGTGAAGCAGTCCGGCACGCCTGGCAAGAGCGACATTCACCTCCAGCTCCGCGGCCATCGCCCCGGCGAGATGCGCCACCTCGATCGAGTGTTCGAGCACATTCTGTCCGTAGCTCGTGCGGTACCTGAGTCTGCCGAGAAGCTTGAGCAGCTCCAAGTCGAGGCCCGTCACGCCGGTCTCGAACGCCGCCTGTTCGGCGGCCTCGCGCATCTTAGCCTCGATCTCCTCCTGAGCCTTTGTAACCGTCTCCTCGATCCGGCCTGGATGGATTCTGCCGTCCACGATGAGGTTCGAGAGTGCAACGCGGGCTATCTCCCTGCGCACCGGGTCGAAGCCGGAGATGACCACGGCTTCGGGCGTATCGTCGATTATGAGGTCAACGCCGGTAAGCGTCTCGAACGCGCGGATGTTGCGCCCTTCTCGGCCTATGATCCGGCCCTTCATGTCGTCCCCAGGAAGGGGGACAACGGAGACGGTAGTTTCGGCGGCCTGGTCGACCGCGCAGCGCTGGATGGCCAGGGTGATGATGTCGCGGGCGCGCCTATCGCCTTCCTCCCTGGCCTGGTCCTCGGCTTCCCTGATCATATGCGCGACCTCGTGCTCACATTCGCGCTCGATCTGCCGGAGCAGCATATCTCGGGCCTCCTCCGCCGTCATCCGCGAGACCCGCTGCAGCTCCTCACGCTGCTGCGCGAAGAGCCCATTAAGCTCCTCGGCCTTCTGTGCCGCTTCCTGTTCCTTCTGGGTTACCGCCTTCTCTTTCTTGTCGAGATTGTCCAGCCTACGGTCTAACGTCTCTTCCTTCTGAGTCAGTCTTCGCTCTAACCTCTGGATTTCGGCCCGTTTCTCACGGTTCTCCTTCTCTATCTCAGACCTTATCCTAAAAGCCTCTTCCTTCGCCTCAAGGAGAACCTCTTTCCGCTTTGCCTCGATTTCCTTTTCTAACTGCCTTCTACGTTCCTCTGCCTCGGCGAGCATCGCCTTGGCTCGCTGCTGGTTTGGTCGAATATAAAGCGTATACACGGCAAATCCCGCAGCAGCCGCCGCGATCACCCCGCCGATTACGCTTGCCACTATAGCTGTCAACCTTCCCTCACCTTCCGATCTGTGGGACTAGTGAGGTCGAGCGAAAGATACCTATCATCCGGACCAACGTTCCTTGCTGCCGATCTGCCGGTTCCGGCACGCGGGGCGCCGGAAACGTGTAAGTCGATCTCGGTGCCACTCGATTCCCTCTTGATCTGTTCCTCCTCTCGACGTGCAAAGCAATGAGCGATGAGCAATGAGCCACGAATCCTCGCCGCCTTGGCGCGGGCGGCTCATTCCTCGTCCCCGGTCAGCCTGTCCAGGACCCGGGAGACAGTTCCCCAGTGGAAACCGCGCCGCTGCAGGAACCCTGCAAGCCTGCGCTTTACGTCCGGGTCCTTAGGTCTGGCGCCGCCGAGCTTCCCTTCGGCCAGCTCCAGGGCCATCTCGAACTCTTTCTCCTCGTCCACAGGGGCGAGCGCTTCGTCCACGATCTCCGAGGCGATGCCCTTCCGCCTGAGCTCCCAAGCCATACGCATTCTTCCCATCGGCCGGCCCGACAGGCGGCTTGCCACCCACTCGGATGCGAAACGCTCGTCGTTGACGAGGTCAACCTGCTCAAGTTGCGCAAGAACCACGGCTACCACGTCTTCCGCGTAGCCCTTCTCGCGCAGCCGTCTTTCCAGTTCCTTCTGGCTCCTTGCGCGGTAGTCGAGCAGGGTCAGCGCTGCTTCTCTGGCTCTTCTGCTCTCCTCCGCCCGGAGCACCTCACCGAGCCGCCGGCCGTCGACCTGCTGGCCGACCTTGAGGCCCAGTTCCACTACGACTTCTTCGTCAACACCGGCCACGAACTGGCCGTCTACGTAGATGGACCGCCTGTTTCCGCGCCTCTTCTGAGGCTCGATGGCTGTGATCACGTCCATCTTCAGGTTGTCCATGTTCACCTGCTTCGGGACGCCCCTGTCCCCGCAGGCTAGCTCTCGCACACGCCGCCCGTTTCGGGACGAGGGCGTCCCGAGACAACGACGGGGAGCCTATCCAGGCACGGCAGCGGCGTCGTTCGCCGCAGCCGGCTGAGCTCCCCCGGTTCTGATCGCGGTCTCGAGCTCCGCGGCAAGCTCCGGATGCTCCTCTAGATACTGCTTCGCATTCTCGCGGCCCTGCCCGAGCCGCTGATCGCCGTAGGTGAACCACGTCCCGGTCTTCGACACGAGTCCCAACTCGGTCGCCAGATCCAGCACCCCACCGCTCTTCGATATACCCTTGCTGAACATGAGGTCGAACTCCGCCTGGCGGAACGGGGGCGCCACCTTGTTCTTCTGCACCTTGACCCGGACGCGGGTGCCGATCACCTCGTTCCCGACCTTCACTGTGTCTATCCTGCGCACTTCTAGCCGGATGGAGGCCCAGAACTTGAGCGCCCTTCCTCCGGGCGTGGTCTCGGGATTGCCGAACATAACGCCGATCTTCTCCCGGATTTGGTTGACGAAGATCGCCGCCGCGTTCGTCTTAGAGACGGAGCCGCCTATCTTCCTCAGCGCCTGGGACATAAGCCTCGCTTGCATCCCGACGTGGGCATCGCCCATCTCTCCCTCGATCTCGGCCTTTGGAACGAGCGCGGCCACCGAGTCGAGCACCACCACGTCGACCGCGCCGCTTCTGATAAGCGCATCGATGATCTCCAGCGCCTCTTCCCCGGTACCCGGCTGCGAGACAAGAAGGCTGTCGATGTCAACGCCGAGATTCCTTGCATAGGTAGGATCGACCGCGTGCTCGGCGTCCACAAAGGCTGCAGTTCCGCCCAGCCTCTGAGCTTCCGCAATGATGTGGTAAGCGAGAGTGGTCTTCCCGGAGGATTCCTGCCCGTAGATCTCAGTTACGCGCCCGCGCGGGATGCCGCCCACTCCAAGAGCCATGTCGAGCGCGATCGAGCCGGTCGGGATCACGTCCGACTCGGCCTTCGGCTTCTCACCCAGCCTGATCACCGCTCCGCGGCCAAACTGCTTCTCGATCTGGGCAAGCGCAAGCTCCAGCGCCTTCTGCTTATCCATCAGCCTTAACCTCCAACCTATGTTCCGAAAGCACCGAGTAAACCGGCCCATCTCTTTGCAGATCGCTTCTCATCACGGTAACGCTCGCGACGCGGACGGAACCGAGCGACCCGACCTGGGCCTGCTCGAGCGCCGGGCCGAGTTCCACAGCGCCTTGATCATCCTTGACCCGGCCTATCGTGATGTGCGATCTGAACGGCCTATCCTCGCGTGGAACACCGATCTTCTCGAGCTGCTTGTCCACGCGCCGCGCGAGCTCTGCAAGCTCTTCCTTCCCGGAAGTGACGCCGACCCAGACAGTCCTCGCCCTTCTGGCGCTCGGGAAAGCACCGATGTCCCGGACCTCGATATCGAACGGCTCGATCCCATTCGCCGCCGCAGCTACGGCCTCCCGAACCCGGTCCAACCGCTCGGCCGGCACGTTGCCCAGGAACTTAAGCGTGATGTGGAAGTTTGCTTCGTCCACCCACTTGACCGCAGGCGCGATCTTCTTAAACTCTTCTTGAACTACGCCTATTCTACGCTTAAGCTCCTCCGAAAGCAAGACTGCGATGAACGTGCGGACCGGGCGCCCAGCGCCGGGCGCAGGGTGTCCGTTATCCCTATGCTGCGTGCGCGGTTCACCGGTCATAGGCTACCCTCTGCCGACACCTGTCCCCCGACCCGTGACTCCCTCGACCTGGCGTCTGAGCAGGACGAGCGCGGCCTGGGCGCCGCGCTCCTTGATGTCGCGCCGGCTCCCGGCGAACCTGTACTCATGAGAGGACTCCCCGCCGTCTGTGCTGAGGCCGATATACACAAGCCCGACCGGCTTGGCGGGCGTCCCGCCGCCGGGTCCGGCAATCCCTGTTATCCCGATTCCGATATCCGCTCCGGTTGCGGCTCTCGCGCCGGAAGCCATAGCCTTTGCCACTTCGTGGCTGACTGCCCCACGGCTCTCTATGAGCCCGGCCGGCACGCCGAGGAACTTCGTCTTGGCTTCGTTGCTATAGGCAACGATGCCGCCGAGAAAAGTGTTCGAGCTGCCTGGGACGTTCGTGACCCTGTCCGATAGCAGCCCGCCGGTGCATGACTCCGCCAGGGCGAGCTTCAGCCCCAGCTCGATCAAGCGGTGGACGACCACGTGCTCCAGCGTCTCGTCATCGACCCCGTAGATCAGATCTCCCAGCCGCTCCCGGAGCTTCGCCTCGACATCCGCGGTCAGCCGGTCGGCCTCGGCCGGATCAGCGGCTTTGGCTGTGATCCTGAGGTGCACCTCGCCCGCCTTGGCAAGAGGCGCGACGGTCGGGTTCCGACCCCCGAACAGATCCCTTACCCGTTCCTCGACCGCCGACTCCCCAAGCCCGGCAATCCTGAGCACCTTCGACTTGATGATCCCCCGCCCGCCCGTCTTCTCCCGAAGATACGGCGCGACAGCGTGGTCCACCATCGCGATGCACTCCGCCGGCGGGCCGGGTAGGGTTATGACGGTCTTTCCGTCTTTCTCAAAGATCGCTCCGGGCGCGGTTCCCACCTCGTTAGGCAGGACGCGCCCGTCCTTGGGCCTGAGAGCCTGCTTCAGGCTCCTTTCCGGCATCTGGACCCCGCGCGCCGCGAAGAACTCTCGTATCCTGCGTGCCGAGTCTTCGTCCGTCACAACCTCTACGCCAAGGGCCTCTGCTGCGGCTTCCTTCGTCAGGTCGTCCTCTGTGGGGCCCAGGCCACCTGTGGTGATGACCAGGTCTGCCCGCGAAAGCGCCAGGCGCACGGCGTCCACAATACGCCCGAAGTTGTCTCCAACCGTGCTTCTGTTGTGGAGGTCAATGCCCAGCTCCGCGAGCAGTCGCGACAGGTACGCAGCGTTCGTGTCCACGATCTGACCGAGCAGCAGCTCCGTCCCGACCGAGATTACCTCTGCACGCAACGCATTCCTCCACGACACGATTGACAGCCAATTATAACCCACATGCCGGACGGAGGGCAAGGCCGCCCATTGCCTCACGATAGATCGTACCGAAATCGAATCGATGCCTCACGTGAGAATCGTACCGTGGAGATCGGATCTGTGCACATCGACGGAAACGCTGGTCGGATGCCATAATGCCTTTAACGGGGCCGGAAGGAGCTTTCTTTAACGGGGTTTGTCTCTTTGTGTCCCCGCCACATCCCCCGTCTCAGGCCAAGCGTAAGCTCGTTTTCCACAGGGACCGCAAACCCACGAACCGCAAGCATACCAGTGAGTGCTACGGTACGATTCTTGATTTGAGGCAACACGGCGGTCCGGACGGAATGCTGAATGCTGAGCGCCGAATGTTGAACGCAGTGGCCGGGCGCCGTCCCGGCCTTGGGCCGACGAAGGCCGGGCGTGGGGCTTCGGCGCGGCTGCCCCAAAGGATAGGAAGCCCTGCCCTCCGACCCGTGACTGCTGACTCCTTCGCTGCCTTGACAACCCGGCGCGGCAGCGGGTAGAGTTGTAGAGGAGGAAACCACTGATCTGCCTCTTTCCGCACGGCGCAATGCCCGAGCACGGGTTAGAGCGCGTGCATTCTGGCTATTACAGCAAAGATGATGTGCGAGTCGTCCCCTTTGTAGTCTGAAGGTTCCGGGTGAACCGCGGGTCATTGCTTGATGGACTGATACTGTGTATGTACCATCGCCGGAAGAGAGACCGACAATGCAGAAGCTGAAGAGGCCGCTGCTTCTCGCAGTGCTTTTCCTGATCTTCGCGGGGCTGATAGTCTTCTCTACGCTTGCCATCCGGTACCCTGTCTCGGGGACACCGAAGAGTGAGTTCGCCGTGACAGAGCTCAGCCTGACTCACGGTGTCGAACGAGCGCGGGACGGAAAGCTCGTCCTTGCGGACAAGGCCGGAAAGAAGGGCGGGACGAAAGGCACAAAGAAGGGCAGCAAGGCGTGCCCTACGTGACTGTAGCCCCTGGGGACTGATTATGGGTGCCATAATCACACGACCAAAAGGAACGAGGAGGATAAGACGAATACGGCTGGCCAGCCAGTTCGCTGCGCTGGTCATCCTGAGCCTGCCGTTCCTGGGGCTGAGGACGATCTGCGGCCCGGCGTTCCACTGCTACTCGTGCCCGCTGTCGGCCTTCGCATGCCCGCTCGGCGTGCTCGTCAACTTCGGTACGCTTCGTGTCTTCCCTTACGCCGCGATAGGCATACTTGGGCTGGTAAGCACTATCGGCGGCAGGCTGATCTGCGGCTGGGTCTGTCCCTTCGGCCTGTTTCAGGACGGCCTCGACACGATCTCGAAGAAGAAGGTCTCGATACCAGGTAAACTGACTTACCTGAGGTATGCTGTGCTCGGAGGGCTGGTCATCCTTGTGCCCCTTCTCCCGATCAAACCCTACACTTACACCTTTTGCAACTACTGCCCCGCAGGCACGCTCGAATCTGCTATACCGTGGAGGATCATGGGGGTACCTGGCGGGTCTATCAGCGACTTCTGCATAAGGTTGGTGATCCTCGCAGGGGTGGTTGTTCTGGCGGTCGTGTCATCCCGAGGGTTCTGCCGGACGTTATGTCCTCTTGGAGCGATCTTCTCGCTCTTCAACAGGATTTCGCTCTTCCGGCTCAACATGACGAAGGAAGACTGCAACCAGTGCGGCGCGTGCGCTAAGGTCTGCGCGATCGGGGTGGATCCGGCCACCGACCCAAACGCCGCGGCGTGCATTCGCTGCCTGGACTGCACGGCCACGCAGCATCTGAGACTCGGTTCGAAGTAGGCGTTCGGTTGATCCGGACGATAGTAAGGAGGTGAGATGAATATGGCAAACGTTGGCGGTGGCGTCCGACCCATGCGGGCCGCAGCCGGCTCCCTCTGTCTGCTGATCGCCCTGGTGGGGGTCGGGTACTCAGGTTACGGAGCTCGAGCAATGGGTTCTGTGCGCGAGTCAGGCGGCCCCACGACCTTCGACCCCAAGCATTACAAGGGACCGATGGGGAAGATCGTGCTTCCTTACCGTGGGCAGTCGTCGCTCTACGTGCAGCAGGGCGATGAGATACTCATTCTGAACGCAAAGCAAGGCGTGTTCCAGGCGCCTGCCGGTGTGCTCGATGTGGTCGGGACTGAGATGGTCGCGACAGATGCCCACAAGGTGAGGTGGACGGCGTCGGGCAGGATGAACCACAGGCTGACCGTGCGGCGCGGCGCGACAGTGCGGCTGGACGTGGGGCCTCCCTTCACAGCCTCGATAGACGTGAGTGGACGGCGCGATGTGGTGAGCATGGACTTCAAGCTTGTGGGCCGCGGCGGCGATTCCTATACCGTCCTCAAGTCCCAAGACTCGAGCACTCCTCCTGGCTTCAAGGTGCTGGGTAAGTCCAGACGCACCCTGTGGCGGGGCTCCTTCAAGTATGGGTGAGGCGGGACCTGCAGCTTTTCGGGACGGGTGCCGTCTCGGGTCAAAGGACGCGTCAGAGTCAGGCCTGTAGTCGAGAAGGGGCCGTTCGACATCAGGACAAAGGACACTTTCTGGTCGAGGTGAGCTGCCGAGAGACCGGAGAGTGACACATAAAGGTCAGGCGGAAGTATAATGTACGGGAGTTGACGACGCGGTTGACTCCCGTATTCCATTGCTGGATCAGATTCCGGGGGCACAGGGTGAAGAAAGACATTCTGCGGCAGCTTCCATCGATAGACGAGCTCATGAACTCGCGTGAGCTTGTGCGGCTGGCTGAGGAGCACGATCGGGAGTTGGTCGTGAGCTCGGCGCGCGCGGTCGTGGACCAGCTCCGGTCGGAGATCATGAGAGGGGACAGTTCCGCTGCGGCCGAAGCAGAAAGATCGGTCGAAGCGATAGCCGGGCGCGTGGCCTCGCACGTGCGCGCCAAGTTCGCGCCCTCGCTGCGGCGCGCCGTCAATGCGACGGGCATCGTCCTTCACACCGGCCTTGGCCGTGCAGCGCTTTCCGAGGTCGCTGTCGCCGCCGCGGCTGACGCCGCCGGCTACTGCACCCTTGCCGTTGACCTCGAGGCCGGCCAGCGGGCGAGCCGCGACCGGCATCTCAGCGCGCTGCTCTCTGAGCTGACGGGAGCGGAGGCGGCCACTATCGTCAACAACAACGCCGCAGCGACCATGCTCATCCTGAACACAATGGCCAGCGGCAAGGAGGTCATCGTCTCGCGCGGCCAGCTTGTCGAGATTGGTGGCTCGTTCCGGATGCCGGATGTCATGGAGACGAGTGGCGCCATTCTGAGGGAAGTGGGCACGACGAACAAGACCCACCTCTCGGACTACGCGGGTGCCATCAACGAGAACACCGGCGCGATCCTGCGGGTTCACCAAAGCAACTACCGCATCGTCGGGTTCGCCGAGCAGCCCGGCATAGCTGAGCTGGGGGCGCTTGCGAAACAGCACGGCCTGCCGCTGATCGATGACATCGGCAGCGGCGCGCTCGTTGACCTTGCCGACTACGGCCTGGAGACCGAGCCGATGGTGCAGGAAAGCATCCGGGCCGGCGCGGACGTGGTCTGTTTCAGCGGCGACAAGCTGATCGGCGGCCCTCAGTCCGGGGTCATCGTCGGCAAAGCCGACTGGATACAGAGGATCAAGCAAAACCCGCTCGCCCGGGCGCTCAGAGTCGGGAAGCTGGAAGTCGCGGCTATGGAAGCTACCTTGAAGCTCTTCCTCGACCCAGGAAGGCTGAGTGAACGGCACCCGACTTACAGGATGCTCTCTTGGAGCGTTGAGGAGCTGGGAAGAAGGGCGCAGGCCGTCGTGGACAAGCTGAGCAAGTCAGCGCGGCAGGTGGAGATACAGGTTGTGGACGGCGCGTCACAGGTCGGAAGCGGGTCTGTGCCGGCCCAGAGCCTGCCGACGAAGCTCGTCAGCGTCAAGCCTCGCTCTATGCCCGCCGAAACGCTCGCGAAGAAGCTTCGCTATCACATTCCTCCGGTCTTTGCAAGGATTCACCGGGAGGCGGTTCTCTTCGACCTGCGGACGATCCAGCCCGGGGAGGACGAGGTGGTTGAGCAGGCCCTTCGCAGCATTCTCGAGCAGTGCAGCGGGCGGCCGCCGTGCCGGCCATCGGCTCCGAAGGAGCCGGGTCCCCACGGCCCAGGAGAATCCCAATGATCGATCTCGAGAAGCGAAAACGGGTGATGCAGCGCTCCATCCGGCTCGGCCACTGCATCTGCAACCCCAAGCAATCCTGCCCGTGCGACATCTTCAAGGAGAAGGACATCTGCCCCTGCGCCGGCGAGCGGCTCGATCAAGCGGTGGAGGAGATCAGCCTTACGCAGCTTGTCGAGAAAGCCGGCTGCGCATCGAAGATCAACCAGAACGATCTGAAGAAGGTTCTCGCGGAACTGCCCGAGGTAACCGACCCGAGGGTGCTTGTTGGGTCGAACACATGCGACGATGCCGGCGTGTACAAGCTGAATGGCGACGTGGCGCTTGTCCAGACTGTCGATGTATTCACACCGAGCGTTGACGACCCCTACACCTTCGGCCAGATAGCGGCCGCCAACTCTCTGAGCGACGTCTATGCAATGGGTGGGCAGCCCTTGACCGCACTCTCGGTGATCGGCTTCCCCATCGAGACGCTCAGCCACAGAGTCATGGCTCAGATGCTCCGGGGCGGGACGGACAAGATGGAAGAGGCCGGGGTCGTCGTGATCGGGGGCCACAGCATCAACGACAAGGATCCCAAGTTCGGCTATGCCGTGACCGGCGTGGTGAACCCGTCGAGGATCGTGACGAACGCAGGCGCGAGGCCGGGGGACGTTCTGGTTCTGACCAAACCGCTCGGAGTCGGCATCATCAGCTTCGCGAACCAGCTTGGGAGGGCATCGGCGGCGGCGCTCGCGGCAGCCAGCCGGTCCATGACGGAGCTGAACCGGGCGGCCGCGGAGGCGATGGTCGAGGTCGGCGTGAACGCGGCCACCGATGTGACCGGCTTCGGGCTTCTGGGGCATCTGTCCGAGATGGTGGCCCAGAGCGGCGTGACCGCGGAGCTCTACGCCGATCGGGTGCCGGTGTTCGACGAGGTTCTGGACTATGTGCACCAGGGCATCGTCCCCGGCGGGGCGGAGCGGAACAGCGAATACGCCGCCGAACGCGTGACGGTCGCCGATGACGTGTGCGAGGAGATGATGCACATACTATACGACCCGCAGACCTCCGGCGGGCTGCTCATCTCCGTCCCACAGGACAGGGCGGAAGCGCTTGTGGGCCGCCTCAGGAACCGCGGGGTCGAGTATGCGTCGGTAGTCGGCGCTGTCGTATCGGAATCGGAAGGACACATCGTTGTGAGAAAGCGGGCTGGCAGCGCTCGGTTCGACATCGCGGCCAGCCGCAGGGAGGAGAAGGGTTTGGCAGAAGGACTGACGGAAAGCTGCTGCAGCCCGGACGCGCACGAGCCGTGCTGCACATCACCACCCGATATCGGCGCTGAAGTCGAAGCATCTCAGGCCGAGGAGCGGTTCGGTGAGTTCATGCGCGAGGTCAACTCGCCCGGCGCCATCCCGCTCAGGACGAAGGAGTTGATGGCGATCGCGCTTTCGCTTCTCTCGAAGTGCGAGCCGTGCATCAAGATCCACCTGGCGAAGGCGCGAGGGATGGGCGTGAGTGAGGAGGAGATCAAAGAGGCGGTGTGGATGGCGATAGCCTTCGGCGGCGCGCCCACTATGATGTTCTACGAATCGGTGAAAGAGAAGGCCTGACCCTATGCCCTACGTGGACCTGGAGCAGGTTATCGTCGGCACCGCCGGGCATATTGACCACGGCAAGACGGCGCTTGTGAAGGCCCTGACCGGCGTCGATACGGATACGCTCGCCGAGGAGAAACGGCGCGGCATCACGATCGAGCTGGGATTTGCGTTTCTGGAGACCCCGGGCTTCGATAAGCAGATCATGTTCATCGATGTGCCCGGGCACGAGAAGCTCATCAAGACGATGGTCGCCGGGTCGAGCAACCTGGACGCCGCGCTTCTGGTCATTGCGGTGGACGAGGGGATCGGGGTGCAGACCATCGAGCACTTCGACATTCTGCAGCTTTTCGGCGTCGAGGCGGGGATCATCGCGCTCACGAAGACGGACCTGGTCGATGCCGAACGCATCCGCGCAGTGACTGCTGAGGTCGAGGCGATGGCTGCCGGAACGTTCCTGGAAGGCGCACCGATCATCCCTGTATCCGCGGTCACCGGCGTCGGGGTGGACGAGGTCCGAAACGCGCTGCTCGCTGCCGTGCACAGAACGAGGAAGCGCCGCGACAACGGCATCTTCCGAATGCCGATAGACAGGGTCTTCGTTATGCCCGGCTTCGGCGTTGTGATAGCCGGGACGATACTGGGCGGTGAGGTCAATGTCGGCGATAAGCTCGAAGTGCTCCCGGAGGGCATCCCGACGAGGGTGCGAGGGATACAGGTCCACAGCGAGGCGATACAGAGATCGCTTGTCGGCAGGCGGACGGCCATCAACCTTCAGGACGTGAAGAAGGAGCAGCTCCGCCGGGGCCAGTGCATCTGCGCTCCCGGCGCGGTCACCCCGACGACTCGCCTGGATGCGCGGCTCTTCGTGCTGAGAAGCTACGACGCCGAGCTCAGGAACCGGGAGAGGGTCAGCCTGCACATAGGGTCGGACGAGGTAATGTGCCGGGTCGTGCTGCTCGATTCCGAGAAGCTGGGCCCCGGCCGGTCGGGCCTGGTTCAGCTTGCCTTGGAGTCGCCGACGACGGCCCTGCGCAACGATCGGTTCGTGATCCGCTCGTTCTCGACCATGAAGACGATCGGCGGGGGCGCTGTTCTTGACCCGTATCCCCTGTCGCACAGGCGCTGGGATGCCGACGCGCTCAAGGCGCTGCTGGAGTTCGAGGGCGGCACTGTGGACGCAGTCGAGCAGACATTCCTCAAGTCCCGAGCCGTGCCGACGACCGCCCTGGAAGTCTCTTTCGCCATCGGAGAGCACTTGGACGATGTAGTGAGGGCCGTCGAAGAGCTGCGGCAAGCGGGGAAGCTGGTCGAGATCTCCCCGAGAGGCGCAGGGGACGCAGCCGCTGCCCGGCGGGCGAAGTTCCTGCACTCGGACGCGTGCAGCGAGCTTTCGGCAAGACTCGTCGAGTTCATCGGGGATTTCTACACCAAAGAGCCCTACCGCCAGTTCATGCCCATCCTCGATCTCTACTCCCGGTTCTCGAAGCTCGCCGATAAGCAGGTCTTCGAGGCGCTGGTGACCGACCTCTGCACAAGGGGGGTTCTTGCCAAGGTAGGCAGCAAGGTCGGCTTGGCTGATCGCCGCACAGAGCTTAAGCCGGGCGAGCAGGATGCGGCGGAGCGAATCGAGACAATCTTCAGAGATGCGGGTTTCGCCACGCCGCTTGAGGAAGATGTGATGAACGACCTGGAGATAGGCCCGGAGTCGTTCCGGAACATAATGACGGCGCTTGTGGATCAGGGCCGGCTGGTCAGGGTGAGCGACAAGGTCACTTACCATAAGGATTATGTCGAAAGAGCTCGACAGCTCGTGATCGACTACATCAGGCAGCATCGGAGCATCACCGCCGCCGAGCTGCGAGACGAGTTGGGGCTGTCCCGCAAGTACACGACGGCCCTTCTGGAGTACTTCGACAGCGTCTTCCTGACCAGGAGGGACGGAGACAGACGTGTGCTGCAGTAAGAAGGGGACTTCGATGCGCGAATGCTCGGGTAGTAAGGCGACTGCGGTTCGAGGCCGCGGTTCGCCAGCGCAGGACTCCCCGCTCGATTGGTTCGACAAGATGATAGACAACTGCTTGGAGTATGCGACGGCGGCAAGGGAACGAGGCCGGCCGGTCGTCGGGATCATGTGCGAGTATGCTCCCCGAGAACTGGTGATGGCCGCTGGCGGCGTTCCTGTGTGCCTGTGCGGCGGTTCGGCAAAGACGATCCCAGCCGCCGAAGAGCATCTGCCGGCCAACCTCTGTCCGCTCATCAAGTCCACCTACGGCTATCACCTGCTCAGGACCAACCCGTTCCTGGAGATGGCCGACCTGGTCGTCGCCGAGACCACCTGCGACGGCAAGAAGAAAATGTTCGAGCTGATGGCCGAGTCCAGACCGATCTACGTCATGGAACTGCCTCAGAAGCAGGATGACCCTCACGCGTTCGAGCATTGGGTCTTCGAGCTGCACAAGCTCAGGGCAGAACTCGAAGAGCGGTTTGGGGTCGAGGTCACGGATGAGAGTATCCGCGGCGCCGTCGGTGTGATGAACCGGGAGCGCAGCCTTCGCCGGAGGCTCGCGGAACTGATGAAAGCCGATGCCCCGCCGATCACCGGCCTGCAGGTCCTCAGCCTCAAGAGCAGCATATCGGGCATTCCAGCCGATCTTGAGCAGTACGAGCGGGCGATCCGGATGTACGGCGGCCTATCGCGGAATGGCGACATGTCGTCGCGGGTCCGTGTTCTGCTCACCGGCGTCCCAACTGTCTACGGCGCAGAGCGCGTCATAGAGATCGTCGAGAACCACGGCGGGCTTGTGGTCTGCATGGAGAACTGCACGGGCCTGAAGCCCATCATCGAGGACGTCGATCCTGATGCTGACGATGTCATCCGCGCGCTCGCGGGGAAGTACTTCCGCATCCACTGCGCTGTGATGACCAGGAACAGCCGAAGGATCGAGTGCCTGCGCAAGCTGGCGGCGGAGTACCGGGCAGAGTGTATCATCGATCTGGTCTGGCAGGCATGCGTGACTTACGACATAGAGTCCTACCACGTGCGGAAGCTCGCGCGGCACGAACTGCGCCTTCCGTATCTGCACATAGAAACGGACTACTCCCCATCCGACTCAGCGCGCATCGCGGTCAGGGTGGAGGCGCTGTTCGAGACGGCCCGCGGCTCCAGGAGCAAAGCGTCGTGATTGCTGCTGGTATCGACGCCGGATCTCGGGCGATCAAGGTTGTCCTCATCGACGGCGAAAGCGTCGGAGTCGTGGCCTCCGGCACGCTGCCTCAGGGTGTGAAGAACGATGATCTGGCGCAGGAGCTCTTCGACCGACTCCTCTCGGACAGCGGCCTGACTAGGCAGGATGTAGCACGAATCGTCGCTACCGGCTACGGCCGGAACGGGATAAGCATTGCCGATGCGACGATCACCGAGATCACCTGCCATGCTCGCGGTGTCAGGCACCTCCTTCCGGATGCACGGACGATCGTCGAGATCGGCGGCCAGGACAGCAAGCTCCTGCGGCTGAACCCGGACGGCACAGTCTACGACTTCGCCATGAACGACCGATGCGCGGCGGGCACCGGCCGTTTCCTCGAGGTAGTCGCCGACCGGCTTGAAGTCGATCTCCACGAACTGGGCGAGATGGCAGCAAGGAGCAAGAGGCCCGCCGCGATCAGCAGCATGTGCATCGTCTTTGCGGAGACGGAGATCATCGGCCTGCTTGCTTCCGGCGCGGCGCCTGAAGACGTAGTGGCCGGAGTGCAGCGCTCTATAGTGACGCGAATCTCCTCCATGGTCGGCAGAACGCTCACACCTCCGGTGGTCTTTACCGGCGGGGTTGCGCTCGTATCGGGCATGGAACGCGCGCTGGAGAGCGTGCTCGGCGAGCGCGTCACCATCCCGCCTGAGCCGCATCTTACCGGAGCGCTCGGAGCGGCGCTGCTCGCGGCCCGCCAGTGACTGCGCAGGCGGTCTGGCGCCTCCGCGCGTCCCCGCGCCGGGCCATCGACCTCCAAGCAGCCATGATGAAACACCTTGGGAAATTGGTATAAACACCACGTAGCTGGGAAGACTGTTCCAGCGACAACAGGAGGATGCATCATGGCGACACGAACTGCGGACGCCGAATGGAAAGGCAGCCTGCGGGAAGGGCAGGGCTGGATGAGACTTGGGAGCGGGGCCTTCCAGGGCAGCTACTCCTTCGCGTCCCGCTTCGAGCAGGGAGCTGGCACCAACCCGGAGGAGCTGATAGGCGCCGCGCACGCCGGCTGCTTCAGCATGGCGCTTGCGGCCGGGCTCTCACAGGCCGGCTACGACCCTCAGCGCATCCACACGACTGCACGAGTAACCATCGAGCAGACCGGCGAAGGCTTTGCGATCACGAAAAGCGAGCTGCAGACCGAGGCTGAAGTCCCGGGCATAGACGAAGCAGCCTTCCACCAGTTCGCGGAGCAGGCTAAGGAGGGCTGCCCGGTCTCGAAGGCCCTGGCGGGCGCCCAGATCACGCTCAGCGCAGCGCTGGTCCAGCCCGCGGCTGTGTAGGGGAAGATGCGATCTGGGTGATCCAGGATGTCTGGGCCGGGTGCGGGGGCGGCCTCCCTCGCTCCCCGCCCTCACATCATACATCGTACATCCTACATCCGCACCGCCGCGCAAAGGAATGTCCCTTCTCGCCTGCGAAGAGTACTACCGATCCACCCCTACACAGCAGCGAGGATACGACGCAATGCCAAACACCAAGAAGACCTTTCTGAGATCGCAGCCAAAGGGCGTGGCGCTGCGAGAGATGTTCGGGCGCCCGCTCATCTACGGGACAGCTCCGTCCTCGCCCAAGTGGTCGCCGGATGGCAAGACACTCGCCTTTCTGTGGAACCAGTCCGGGGAGCCAAAGATGGATATCTACGTGCTCGGAGCAGGCGATCCCGAGCCGCTGCGCCTGACGGACTCCGCCTCGGTAGGCCCTCTTCCGGTCGAGGATGACGAGCGGCCTAAGGAGGACGTGGATTACGCCGAGGTCATGGAGCGCGGCGTCGCCGAGTTCGACTGGCTCACCAAGGACGAGAGAGCGGCCGAGAAGTGGATTGCCTACATCTGCCGCGGCAACCTGTTCAGGATTCGGATCTCCGGCGGGGAGTATACGCGGCTCGCCAGATCGAGCCAGGGTGTAAGCGGTATTCAGGTCTCACCCGACGGCTGCCGGATCGGCTTCATGATGAACAACAACGTGTGGTCGTGCAACCTCGAAGACGGCTCGACCAGCCAGCTCACGTTCTTCGGCAAAGAGCAGGTGGCTGTCCACGGCTACCAGTGGTCCCCGGATTCGCGCTGGCTTGCGGTGAATGTCGAAGACGAGAGCATGTACGAGCGCGTCAAGATGCCGGACTACTCCCGCGAGAAGGAAGTGAAGGTCAACGAGCTCCGCCGGAACAATGTCGGGAAGCCGCTCTCGAAGGTCCGGATCGGCATCGTGCCGGCTGAGGGCGGGAAGATGGCCAGGGTGAACATCCCCGAGCCGGAGGGGGAGGCGGAGAAAAAGGCGCAGGAGGCTGAGAAGAAGCAGGCCGGGGACAAGAGCGCCATCGACACCGGCAACAACGTCCGGTTCTACGGTTTCACGTGGACCTGGGACAGCAGCCGGCTCCTCGTGGCCTACACCGGGAAGAGCTACCAGGACTGGCGCCTCCTTTCAGTGACGCCGGGGCAAGAGGACTCGCCGGTGGAGATTCATACCGAAACCATCGAGCCTTGGTTCGAAGGGACGCCGATTGCTTCCAGCCCCGATTCGAAGTATGCCTACTTCGCAAGCTACGGGAGCGGCTGGAGGCGGATCTACCGCGTGCCGGTCGCTGGGGGCGAGGCCGAACAGGTCACGGAAGGCGAGTTCGACGTCACCGGCTTCCAGGTGCCGAAGAAGGGCAAGCGGCTGTTCTTCACAGCGAACGCGCCGCACCCGGCCGAGCAGCACGTGTACAGCGCCAAGCTCGACGGCAGCGGCGCGGCGGAAATCTCGCCGGACCTACCCTGGTCCTCCGCAATTGCCTCCGACGACGGGGCTTCGCTCGCCTTCATCTCCTCCGGCGTGATGGTCGCGCCGGAAATCTACCGTCGGATCGGCAAGGCCGCGCCCGACAAGATCACCAACTCGCCCCTTCCGGCGTTTGCGAAGATACACAAGCCTCAGGTCAAGCGCTTCAGCTTCACCAACGAAAGCGACGGCGCGACGGTCCACGGGCACCTGCTCCTGCCGCGCTCCTTCCGTCCTGAGAGGAAGTACCCGGTCGTGTTCTCCTGCGTCTACGCCGGGGGAGGCAAGGAGAGCTTCCACCGCTATCAGTTGCTCGACAGCTACATGGCGAACGAGATGGGCTATATCCTCGCGTGCGTCGATCTCCGCGCCAGCATGGGCTACGGCAAGGACTTCTTCTACGGCTACCACAAGAAACTCGGGATCATAGACGCCGAGGAGTGCGTCTCGTGCGCGAAGTATCTGCGGACCTTGCCTTACGTGGACGGCGAGCGCATCGGCATTTGGGGAGGCAGCTACGGCGGGTTCCTCGTGCTCATGGTCATGTGCAACCATCCCGGCGTTTTCCACACGGGCATCTCCTGGAAGCCCGTGACCGACTGGCGGAACTACTGGGACAGCTACACCTGCCCCCGGCTTGCGCGCCCGGAGGACGACCCGGAGATCTACAAGGCCACCTCGCCCGTCTTTCATGCCGACGGCCTCGAAGGCAACCTCCTCGTCGTCCACGGCATGCTCGACGACAACGTGCTCTTCCAGGACGCGGTTTGGATGATCCAGAAGATGATCGAGGCCGGCAAGTACTTCGACCTGATGATCTACCCGCGCGACGACCACGGCCTGACGCTCCGCCATGAAAGCCTGCCGGACTGCATGGAGCGGTTTGCGGTCTATTTTGAGGAGCATATGGGACTGGGGCCGGTGTAGCGGGGACCCTGTAGGGGGCGAAGCATTTGCCGCGCAGACTTCAGTAGGCCTGTCGGATCGACTCGCAAATGCTTCGCCCGATCTACTAACCCACGATCAACTCCTCCAACGCGCGTTTGGGCACGTGGTGGACGCGCTTCTCGTCCCGCCAATAACGGATGTCTCCGTCCGCCCCCACGTTCTCGATGACGACCTTTTCCGCCGGCTTGCCGAGCGCTACCACGAGCAGGATTTCGAAGCGCTCGGGAATATCGAGCGCAAAGCGGAGGGCGTCGCGGTCTACCGAGCCAATCAGGCAGCCGCCCAGACCTCGCTCGACAGCGCCAAGCAGAATGCTCTGGCTCGCGATCCCATGGTCACAGCCGAAGCTCGCCGAGATCCGCGTGTCACCCAGAATGATGATATACGCCGAAGGCCGTTCCCCCTCCGCCGGCCCGGGCCAGTCCTTGAGATACCCTGCCCAGGCGAGCGTCGGGAAGATCAGCCGGTTGCGCTCGGGGTCGGCTGATACGATGTATCTTAGAGGCTGAAGGTTTGCGGCGGACGCCGAAAGCCGCGCGAGATCGATGAGACCCAGAAGCGGCTCGCGGCCGATTGCCTCATTCTCGTGGAACCGCCTGTAGCTGCGGTTCCGCGTGATAAGCTCTTTGATTGTCACGTTCCCCGTCTCCTTGCCATGTGATTGCTCGATTGTGGTTCATGTTATCATGGCATAGGGGAGCGGGGAACCTGGTCGGTTCGGAGCGTGCAGCCTCCGCTGTTTGACTTGAGGCGCTTGCGGGGAATGTGGAAGTCGAAGGAGGGGCGGAGTTGCGAGTAACGCATGTGGTGATCGGGTCAATAGTGGGGGCAGTCATGCTCTTCGCAGTGCTGCCGGTTGCCTTCTGGCTCGTCTCGTGGGGCTTGGACAGCCTGTTCCGGCTGCCTCCGCTGCCAATCAACCGGCCCGTGACGCTCATCGTTACCGGGCTGAGCTGGAGCATCGGCCTCTTCTGGATGCTTTGGGGTTACTCGACGCTCATCTACGTAGGCGGCGGCTCGCCGCTCGAGGCGTTCGGCGTTGCCATAGAGCCGACCAAACAGCTCGTTTCGGCAGGTCCCTATGCCTATGTGCGCAACCCGATGGTCTTCGGGTTCCTGTTCGTCCTGCTTGGGGTAGCGTTTCTCGTCGGCTCGATATCGGGGCTGGTGCTGGTGCCGGTGGCCGGTGTCGCGGCGGCCGTCTACCTGAGGGTGTTCGAGGAGAAGGGCCTGGTGAGGCGGTTCGGGATAGCTTACGAGCACTATCGGGAGCACGTGCCGCTGCTCATACCGAGGGCCACACCCTACGTGCCGATCGAAGGAGAAGAGTAGCTCCGCCTACCGGACTCCGGCGGCCAGTTCCTCCTCGACATCCTTGAAGGTCGCGACGCGCGCGCCGGCGCGGATCATACCCTCGATCGCTCGGCGCGAGTCGTCCGGCTGCATGTCAACTCCCTTGATCGCATCCAAGAGCAGCGTCGCCCTGAACCCCTTGCGCAGGGCGTCGGTAACAGTGCTCTTCACGCAGTAGTCGGTGGCCAGCCCGCCGGCGTAGACGCTCTTCACTCCGTGTTCCTTGAGCGATTGTTCGAGCGGCTTCCCGTCCGCGGTCACGGCCTGGAAAGCGGAGTAGGCGTCCTCCTCCGGCTTCGTGCCCTTCGAGACGATCTCCGCCTCCTCCGGCAGCTTCAGGCCGGGAGCGAACTCGGCGCCTTCCGTCCCCTGCACGCAGTGCGGCGGCCAAACCCCGCCGTACTCCTTGAAGTGCTTTGTCACCTCAGGATGCCAGTCGCGGGAGGCATATACCGGCAGCCCAAGGCGCACGAAGAGCGCAATGTACCGGTTCAGTTCCGGTACCACCTTGTCCCCGTCTGGCACGGGGAGCGATCCCCCGGGCAGAAAGCAGTTTTGAACGTCCACCACGATCAGTGCTCTATCGGCCATGCTGCCACCTCCGCTGGAACCTCGTCCCGCATGCCAGCTCGACTACTCTAGCACATTAGTATACCCACTATCCAGCCTTGGCAGGCGGGCCTATAATCTCTTGTGGCAGGCCGGATGCGATGAATGTGATCCTTCTGCCGTAATCTAACCTAGGAGGTAGGACAATGCCGTCTGAACTGGTAGAGCTGAAAGGCCATATTATAGACTCGCTCAGCCTGCCAAGGGTGCTGGACGCCGTCCTCGCGCAGGGCGGCCAGTTCGAGATCGAGGAGATAATCGTCGGGAAAACTCGCGACGATCAGAGCTGCGCAAGGATACGCATACAGGCCGCGACGGCCGAGAAGCTCGAATCGATCCTTGGTTACATAGAGAAAGAAGGGGCGAACAGACTTGACCACGAGAATGCCAGGCTCGAGCCGGCCCCGAAGGACGGAGTCTTCCCCGACGATTTCTACTGTACAACGAACCTGCCGACGAGCGTGCGGGTCGCTGGCGAATGGCTGCCAGTCGAGCCGATCGAGATGGACTGCGGGATTGTGGTCGAGAATGGACGCGCGCAAACTGTGCCCATGAACCGGGTTCTCCGCGGCCAGATGATAGTGGTGGAGCACGAAGGGGTGCGGGTCGAGCCGCAGCAGCGTCGGGAATCGCACGGCGTCTTCGAGTTCATGATTAGCACGGTCTCCAGCGAGAAGCCGAAAGCGCTGATGGTCACCGAGGTTGCGCGGCGGATTGTCGAAACGAAGAAGCAGGGCAGGAAGGTGCTCTTAGTCGGCGGGCCGGCGATAGTCCACGCGGGCGCAGGCGCCGCCGTCGAAGGGATGATCCGAGACGGCTGGATCGACGTGCTTTTCGCCGGCAACGCGCTCGCGCTCCACGACATCGAAAGCGCCCTCTATGGCACCGCGCTCGGAGTCAGCCTGGAGGAAGGCAGGCCGGCGCCCCACGGCCACGAGCATCATCTGAGGGCAGTGAACACGATTCGCCGCGTCGGCAGCATTGCCGAGGCCGTCCGCCAGGGGGTGCTGAAGAGGGGGATAATGCGCGAATGCGTGCTTGCAGGCGTGCCCTTTGTGCTGGCCGGCTCGATTCGTGACGACGGACCGCTGCCGGAGGTCATCACGGACGTGCTCGAAGCTCAGGATGCCATGCGGCGCCAGCTTCCCGGCATAGGGCTGGCGCTCATGGTGGCGACGACTCTGCACTCCGTTGCCACCGGCAATCTGCTTCCGGCATCCGTGGAGGTGGTCTGCGTGGATATCAACGCCGCCGTGGTCACGAAGCTGGCCGACAGAGGCACTCACCAGGCAATGGGCGTGGTCACCGACGCTGCGCTCTTTATGCGCGAGCTCGCGGACGAACTCAAGGAGGAGAAACCTTGCCCCGCTTCCTGATGTGCCAGCCAGTGTTCTACGGCATCGAATACGAGATCAACCCATGGATGCACCGCGAGCACCCGGCCGACCACGACCTGGCTGAGCGGCAGTGGAACGAGCTTTGCCAGATGTTCGGATCGCTTCCCGGAGTCGAGATCGAGCTTATCGAGCCGCAGAAAGGCCTGCCGGACATGGTATTCACGGCAAACGCCGGCCTTGTACGCGGGGACACCTTCATCTCATCCCGGTTCCGCTATCCCGAGAGGCGCGGAGAATCGCCTCACTATGAGAAGTGGTTCGCCGAGCACGGTTACCGGGTCCTGAGACTCCCCGAAGGCCTGGAGTTCGAAGGGGCGGGCGATGTCCTCTCGGCTGGCGGGACGTGGTTCGGCGGCTACTACTTCAGAAGCGCCCCCCAGGCGCTTTCCGCTGTCTCCGAGTTACTCGGTGAGGAGATCCTGCCTCTGCGGCTCGTGGATGAGCGGTTCTACCATCTGGACACCTGCTTCTGCGCGGTCGGCGACACGGCTATGTATTATCCTGCCGCGTTCGATGAGTACGCTCTTGGGGTGCTGCGAGACAGGTTCCCGGACGGGATCGAGGTAGCGCCGGAGGAGGCCGTACAGTTTGCCTGCAACTCGGTGGTGATCGATGATCGGGTTGTGATGAACGCGATAAGCCCGAAACTCCGCGCGGCGCTGCCGGAGCGTGGGTACGAGTGTCACCCAGTCGGGCTGTCGGAGTTCGTCAAGTCCGGCGGGTCAGCGAAGTGCTTGACGCTCAGGCTGGAGTAGACGGCAGGTGCGAGGCGTGGGATGTCGAGCAGCTGGCACTCAGCATTCAGCGTTCCCTCACGTCTCGGCCAGCCTTTGTTTGGCCTCGGCGTTGTCCGGATCGATCTCGAGCACACGGCGGTAGCACTCGGCTGCGTCGTCCCAGAGGCCGAGCCTCGTTAGGGCTGAGCCGGCGTTCAGCCGAGCGGCAACGAAGTTCGGGTTGACCTCGAGCGTTTGGACGAACTCGGAGAGGGCCTTCTGCGGCTCGCCGGCTCCGAGGTACGCCATACCCAGCCAGTTCCTGATATCGGCATAGCCGGACTGTATGCTGAGCGCCCGGTCGAAGTCGGCTATGGCAGCCTGGTAGTCGCCGCGCATGTAGTGGTCTCTGCCGAGCTTGAAATGGTAGGAGATGTCATCCACATTGGTGGCGGCAAGCTTCTGGAACTCGATCAGTGCCTCGTCGAACCTGCCGGCGCGGTGCGAGGCAACACCCTTGCGGAAGACAGGGGTCGAGTAGCCCGGCTCGACTTCGACGGCGCGGGTGATGAGCTCGATGCCGGACTGGCGGTCCCCGGACCGGTATCGGAGGAGGCCCAGCTCGAAGAGGGCGCGGCCATAGCGCGGGTTGAGAGTGACGGCAATGGTCAGTTCCTCGGCGGCCTTGTCGTCTTCACCGCGCCGGATGAGCACGCAGGCCAGATGGTAATGGAGGTCAGGGTACCTCGGCCTTAGCTCCACCGCCCTGCGGAGCTCGGCCTCCGCCTGGTCTGCAGCTCCGCGCCTCGAGAGCGCCAAGGCAAGATGAGCGCACGATTCCCCCAGGTAGAACTGCCCCAGCCTGCACAAAGGGTCGCCCGGCTCGCACTTCCGTACGAGGTTCTCGAACTCCGATATAGCCTCTCTATAGAGTCCCTGGTCGAAGTACTCTATCCCTTTGCTGTAGTGCTCGTTCAGCTCTCTTACGTGCGACACAGCGCCCACCTGTCATCCCGGATTTCGGATTCTGGATCGTCGGGTTCGCCGTCCCCACCTGATCCCTGTTCCGCACCCGCGCCAGCCGCCGTTGGAGCTGCGCGCCTTTGGATGCCTCCCGATGGGATAGTACTCGAACCCTAACTTCCTCATCCGCTGAGCGTCGTAGATGTTCCTACCATCAGATATTATCGGCCTCGACATCCGTTCCTTCAGTCTTTCCAGGTTAAGAAGCTTGAATTCGTTCCATTCGGTGACCACGGCGAGGGAATCCGCCGCGTCTGCGGTGCTGTACGGGTTGCTGCAGTACTCGATCTGGGGGAAGATCCTGCGCGCGTTGTCGGCGGCGAGCGGCCTGCGCCCTCCAATGGCAGCCCCTATCTCCTGCGCCGCCAGGCGATGCCGGCGAGTCCGATCAACGCACAAGAGACAGCGAGGAAGCCGGCCGGCTCGGGGACATTGGTCACGTAGAATGTGTGGCTTACGCTGGTGTAAGTGTCATCCTCAAGCGGACGCCTGGGGAGGTAGGACCATATGGCGAGCGTGCTGGTTGTGGATCTGCCGGTGCGCTCGGAGTATTCGTAGTCGTAGTAGGTCGCAGCGCCGTCTCCGACGAACGAGCTGCCGAGCATGAAAGGAGCGGTGTAGCCGAACGGCGTGTCGGACGCCCACTTTATCCAGCCGCCCTGGTCGGTGCAGACGAACGCTGCGTAACGGTCCGGCGTCAGGTTGCCTGAAGAGTCGATCGTGCCGGTCACGCCCCATCTGCCGGAGAACAGCAGATCCCAGACGCGGGTGCTCGATCCGCCCCCGCCGGTGGAGATCGCCGTAGTGTTGAGGCTCAGTAAGCTGCCGTCGAGCGTAAAGACAATCTCTCTTGGGCCGTTCTCACTGGGATCCTGCCAGGGGGCAAGCTGCTGCACAATCCAGGTTTCGGCGCGGGGCGCCGCAGCAGAGCCGGCAGCAAGGCCGATCACGAGCAAGACCAGGAACTTCCAGTTCATCATTCCGCCTCCTTGCGCGCGGACGGAGAGGGGTCCGCAGCTGTCCAGCCCGTATATACCCACGAAAGCTGGGCGCCAACGCTTCTCCGTACCAAGGGTGACGGAGGGTTCGTAGAGCCAGAGCGGGAGGACGGTGCCGGCGAGTAGCGGGGAAGGGGGCCGGCGCAGATATGCTTGCCGAAAGGAGCGAGGAGGTGGTTGATCTCGCCCCAGCACTCTCGCGGCAGTCGTGTGCTTCTCCGCTCTTGCCCGGGTCTTCCTTGCTTTGCCCCGCGTCTTCCTACACGCGCCGTTGGTTCCTGGCGGCAGAGGCCGCGAAACCTGGATGCAGACCGGCCTTCCGGCCTGGCGGAATGCCCGCAATCGTCCGGACCGCCTTGACCCCGTGTTCCTGTGACCCCTAGAATAGGCTTAGAACCCGGCTCCCTGGTCCCTGGACCCTCCGACCCGTTGGACCCCCTCGGCGGGAGGGAAGGTCTCAGGATGGGGCCGGCGACTGCGGTTCGGCTGCATCAGCCGGAAGGAACGCACGTTGGTGAAAGGCACAAGGAGTCTTGCCACAGCCGAAGCTCTGACGGCGATCGCGCTGTGGGCGCTCTCGTTCATCCTCATCAAGATCGCGCTACGTGAGCTGTCGCCCGCCACGCTGATCGTGGTGCGTTTCGGCGTCGCCGCGCTGGTGGTCGGCCTCGCTGCCGGGACGAGGGGGAGTCTCCCGCGGGTCAGCAGGCACGACCTGGTTGGTCTTGCGGTGCTCGGCGCGATAGGTGTGACCCTGCACCAACTGCTGCAGGTGATAGGACAGACTAGCACGGATGCGGGGATGGCCGCCCTGTGCGCCGCTACCGCCCCGGCGTTTATCGTGGTTCTCGCTGCCGTGTTTCTGGGTGAGCGACTCGGGCGATGGCAGCTCCTCGGCGTTCTCCTCGCCATAGCCGGCGCTGCCCTTGTCTCGGTGGGCGGCGACTGGTCATCGGTGAGGAACGCCCGGTACATGAGCCTCGGAAACCTGCTCGTGCTGCTCTCGGCCATGGTGTGGGCTGCGTCTACGATCATCGGGAAACACATGATGAGGAAGCGATCCTCGTCGCTCATCACGGGCGGTTCGCTCTTCTTCGGCTGGCTCTTTGCACTGCCCGTCTTTCTTGCAGGCAAGGGGTGGCGAGAGATTCCCGGCTTAAGCGTCAGGGGATGGGCTGCCATCGTAGTGCTGGGAGTCTTCTGCACCGCGATCGCGCATCTGGCCAATAACCATGCGCTCAGGCACATCCCCGCGCAGCGCATCGCAGTCATCCAGAACCTGGAGCCGTTCCTGGCCGTGGTCGGGGCGTGGCTGATCCTCGGTGAGAAGATGAGCGCGCCAATGCTCGCAGGCGGCGCGGCGATCATCGCGGGGGTCTACCTGACCGAGCGGTTCAGCGCGTGGGCGGCCGATCAGTGATGAACCGCAAGCGTTCCGCCAGGAAGCGGATTCACGCTCCGGCAGCAGGCTGCCGAAGCAACGATGGCTGCCGGGTTTCGTGCGACGGCGTCCACGCTGCGAATTCGTCGGAGGAATCCTGGGACGAACAGCGTATAAGAGATAGTGAACGAGAGTTGGGTAGAATGTCTTGTGTGTCGCAGGGGGCCTTGCGCGCCAGGAGGACTGGATGCAAAAGCGCGACCTAGTGGCCCGCGCAATCGGGTTAGCGGTATTCGCCTTCGGTATAACAATTCTGATTGCCTCATTCGTCATTGCCTACAAGCTGTTCACCTCGGCCGGCATCACTGTAGCACCCGGCGTGCCCGGTGGGTCCTCAGCAGCCGGGAACCTGGGCCGCTCGGCCATTGTCACCCTTGTCCGGATCGGTGCGCTTTTCATAATGGTGCTCGTCGGCTCGCTTGTCGCGAGCAGGGGTGTGCAGATGTACTTCGCTGGCGAACGTCTGCCGAAGACGCAAGACTAACGACTCCTTCAGAACCCTGAGTTGCAGTCAAGGGGTGTGGGGATGACAAGGTATAAAAGTGGGGATGAGATCACTGTGAAGGTCGATCGGCAAGGTCTCGGGGTGGATGAGGGCATAGGCCACCTGCCCGACGAGACGATGGTGGTGATCCTCGGGGCCGGCGAGCGCGTCGGTGAGACGATCGAAGCGGTGATCACTGGGAAGGTTCAGACGTCCCTCGGCGATTCGTTCATCGCGAGCGCGAAAGCGTAACGGGAGAGCGGGTAGGCCCAGAGGGCGTTTCGCTGCCGCGCCAGGGAGGGTGAGGCTCCCACCGAACCGCGGCTCGGGAGGATTGCTGCCCTCCCATCACCCTCGGACCCTCGAATGGGCCTGCTAGGCCATGCCGGGCCCGCTGAAGACAGCCCGAAGCTCGGCCTCCCGATCCGCCTTCACCAGCGCTATCACGCTGTCCCCCGACTCGAATCGTGTGTCCGCCTGAGGGATGAGAGCGTGCTCACCCCGCACGACCGATATGATCAGCGTGTCCGGAGGCAGCTCGAGCATCCCTACCGTGTCATTCAGCACAGGTGAGTCGTCCGATAGGTCGATCTCCACGACCTCTATATTGCCACGCCTGAGCGCGGCGAGCGGGATAACCTGGTCGGTCTCGATCTGCTGCTCGATGAGGTTGAAGATGATCTTGGTGCTTACGACCGTCTGGTCTATGCCCAGGCGGTGGAAAAGCTCCTCATTCATCGGGTTGTTCACGCGCGCGATCGTCCTCGGGACGCCGAACTTCCTCTTGGCGAGCTGAGAGATGACGAGATTGTCGCCGTCGTCGCCTGTCACGGCGACCACCACGTCAGCCCGTGCCATGCCCGCTTCCTTCATGGTCCGCATCTCCGAGGCATCGCCGCGCACGACTACCTGGCCCAACTCCTCGGCGAGCCGATCGACCTCTCTCTTATCTTGCTCTATAAGGAGCACCTCGTGCCCCTCAGCTACCAGCGTCTTGCTCAGGTAATAGCCGACTTTACCGCCACCAGCGATTATGACATACATATCCAAAGCCTCCGGGCTAGTCTGCAGGGATCTCGCAGTACTGGCTCACGTCGCCCCACTGTCTTCCGAGCAGGAAATCCACCATCAGTCCCGCGCCGATCATGGTCGTACAGAGGGTCGGAATGCCAAGCTGGTCGTAAGCCGCAGCCCGCATCGGATCGTAGATCCGTGCCAGCACTTTGGGCACGCGGAATATCTCCTTGGCAATCTGGACAGAGGTGATGTTCCTGTTGTCTCCGTTTGTCACGGCAACGAATGCATCGGCCTGCTCGATCCCGGCGCGGCGGAGGACATCCGGGTCGAGCCCGTTGCCGAGCACCGTCCTTCCGCCGTAGTCCTTGAGCCTGCGGAATGCATCCGGCTCCTGATCGATGACGGTGACGTCCTGTCCTTCACGCGAGAGTCGCGTCGCCATGGTCGAACCCATGCGCCCACATCCGAGAATCACTATCTTCATAAGAGGTTCCCCTCCAGCCACAACGCTGCGGAAATCCGGCAGGCTGAGTCCCGCCTGCCGCGCCGAACACTCCAGAGTATACACGCGCGCACATGGGGTGTCAATACGTTCGGAGGCAGGAGGTACGTAGTAAGGGATGAGAGGCTCCTTGACGCCCTGCCCCGCCTGCTCGTATACTCCTCAAGAGAGAACCCGCCAAGGAGAGCAAGCTATGGAACGCCGCACACTTGGCCGCACCGGCCTTTCGGTCACGCGCATCGGCTTCGGAGCTATGGAGATCCGGGGACCGAGGATCTGGTCTGGCAGGCCCGTTACGGATCAACAGGCCGAACGGATACTGAACGCCGTGCTCGATGCCGGCATAAACCTCATCGATACCTCCCCGGACTACGGCAGGAGCGAGGAGTACATCGGCCGCTTCATCTCCAGCCGCCGGTCGGAGTATTTCATCGCTACGAAATGCGGCTGCACGGTCGTGAATGCGGGGGACCACGATGAGACCCCTCACGTCTGGACGGGGGAGAACCTGCTGCGCAACATCGAGGAGAGCCTGAGGAGGATGAAGACGGACCATGTGGACATCCTCCAACTCCTTAACCCGGCTGTCGAGATGGTCGAGCGGGGCAAGCTGGTCGATGCGCTGCAGGAGATTCAGAGAGCAGGCCACACGCGGTTCATCAGCATCTCCACGACGCTGCCTGCGCTCCCCACATACCTCGAGATGGGAGTCTTCGACACATTCCAGATACCCTACTCTGCGACCGAGCGGACGCACGAGGAATGGATCAGCCGGGTCCGGCAGGCGGGCGTCGGGACGATCATCCGGGGCGGGGTCGCGAGGGGCGCCGTGGCCGGAGACCGAGAGGCCGGTCGGTCGTGGGATACCTGGCAGGAGGCGAAGCTCGACCAGATACTCGACGGCATGAACAGAATGGAGTTCATGCTTCGGTTCACACTGAGCCAGCAACGTATCGACACAATAATAGTGGGTACACTCAGCCCTGAGCACCTGGCGGAGAATTTGGCTGCCGCCGAGCGGGGCCCGCTGCCAGAGGAGCTTTACGGCGAGGCGAAGCGGAGGCTTTCGGCGGCGGGAGGGGATCCGCAGGCTCCTTCCGACAGGCCCGGGCGGACGTGGTGACAGGTCTCAGGCGCGGGGTGCTGGGTGTTAGCGGGGCCTGGGCCATGGCAGCCGGCGGCCGCTTTTGACTCATTGCTCATCGCTGATTGCTGAATGGCCGTGGCAGCGTTCATCTATTCTGACGACTTTGTGGGCTACAACTTCGGGCCGGGGCATGCGCTGCAGCCGCAGCGGCTCGTGATGACCTACGAGCTGCTCACGGCTTACGGCGCGTTTGACTTGCCGGGCAGCCGGCTCGTCGCGGCACAGCCTGCTCGGGAAGGAGACATTCTGCTTGCGCACGACCCGGAGTACGTCGAGGTCGTACGCAGGCTCTCGCAGGGCGAGCCTGTCGCCAACCCGCTCATCTACGGATTCGGAGCCATCGACAACCCGCCGTTCGCCGGGATGTATGAAGCGTCCCTGCTCTACGTCGGGGCGTCGATCCAGGCCGCGGAGCTGGTCGCATCCGGCGAGGAGCGCGTGGCCTTCAACATCTCCGGGGGGCTGCACCATGCGATGCGCAGCCGCGCGAGCGGGTTCTGCATCTTCAACGACCCGGTGATTGTGATCCAGAAGCTCCTGCGGGAGTTCGACAAGGTTGCCTATGTAGACATCGACGCCCACCACGGCGATGGCGTCCAGGACGCGTTCTACACGTCGAACCGTGTGCTGACCGTCTCTATCCACGAGTCAGGGGCGTATCTGTTTCCCGGCACGGGCTATGTTCATGAGCTTGGGGCGGGCGAGGGGAAAGGCTTCAGCGTCAACCTGCCTCTTGTGCCGGGATCGGGGGATGCGTCGCTGCTCTCCGTGTTCCGACAGGGGGCGCTGCCGATTCTGAGCGAGTTCGACGCGCCTGTGATCGTGGCCCAGTTCGGCGCGGATGGGCATTTCGGCGACCCACTCGCGCACCTGAGCTACACGGCGGATGGATGGCTGGAGGCAGTCCGGGAGATTCTGTCGCTGGGGAAACCCACAGTGGCGCTCGGAGGCGGCGGCTACGATCCGTCTGCCGTCTGCCGGATGTGGACGCTTGCGTACGGCGCGATGGTCGGCCGCGGATTCCCGGAGGAGATTCCGGCCGAGTTCCAGAAGAGATGGGGAGTGAAGGTTCTGCGCGACGACTGGGTGCCGAAGCCGTCGGCGTCCGACGAGAGGCGCGTCGCCCAGCAGGCGGCGCGCACACTCGAGGAACTGAGAAGGCTCGTATTCCCGCTCTGGCCGGGGCTGCCAGCGGGCGGGGAGTCAGATGGCGGGGCATCACACTGAAGCCGTGCACGTAGCCCAGCTGGGCTTCAGGCAGGCTGGCGTGCCTGCGATTGGATGGGAGGAATGGTTGTGAGCCGAAGTGCGTTCTGGTTGGTCGTTCTGGTTGCGTGCGCCGCGCTCGTCTCGGCTCTTGTGCGGCCGGCGGCTGCGGGTTCTGATGAGCCCCAGCCCGGCGGGCCTAGGCGGGCTGCGAGGCGGGGGCACGAGGTCCGCGACGTCGCTGTCGCCAAAGACGGCAGCATCTACGTCCTCGATCGCCGCGCGGACGAGGTGATCAAGCTCGACAAGGACGGTAACCTCCTCTGGCGGACGTCGCTCGCCCTCGACGACGGCACGGCGAGCAACGCCTACAGGATGGTCCTCGCCACACGGGAACCGTGGAACGTGTACGTCCTCAGCGTGGGCGCAGGAGTAAGGGATGTTTCCACATCAGGAGCGCTCACTCGGGTGTTCCCATCTTACGGTGGCTACACGGATCGGATCGTCGGGATGGACGGCGAGGGCCGTCTTTACTTCCCCAACAAGGAGAAGAACCGAGTCGAAAGGTACCGCGAGGCCGTGAACGTCGAAGCGGAACGGTCCGAGGATGCGGCTGGCACCTTTGTCGAACTGCCGGACCCAGGCATCTTCTCTTCAGATGGGTCGGCATACGCTTGCGGCCTCGTTATAGATGGGAGCGCGCAAGGCCTGGCGCACTTTGGGCGACCTCACCGGGTGGACGTGGACAGTGCCGGCGGACGCATCTGGATCCTCGACCAGAGCTACACTTACAACGTCTTTGACGGCTCCGGCAGGTTCCTGTATGAGATAAAGGCGCCAGACAAGAAGAACCGGTCCTTCACCTCCGTCACTGATGCTGAGTTCGATTCAGAGGGCAACGTCTACGTTGGCTGCACGGAGACGAGGCGCGTTCTCAAGTACGACCCGAATGGCAAGCTGGTGAAGACGATTCCCACAGGTGTGACGGGAGGCCCGTTCGGCCTTGGGCCAGATGGGAGCCTCTACATGGGCAGCCACCGTGAGCGAGCTGGGTTTCAGGAGTGTTACATCAAGGTGCTGGACAGGTCGGGCTGGCTTGTGCGGACGATAGGGATTCCTGAGGAGCAGCGCTAGCCGATCGCCGGAAGCAGCGTCGGGCACGGCGGCGACGGCCGCGAAGGCGACCAGGGTTTGCGGCCGTGCAGGACGGAGTGCGCGGGACTGGGGGCAAACAGGAGCCTATCTGAGAAGGATGCCAGAGGCTTGCGGCGGCCGATGCTCGGCCGTTCGGTGAGGTGCTGGAGCCAACGAGGATGCCGAAGGAGACATAGGAAGAGGGGCCAGCCCGCCGGACACGCGCTGACGCGGCCTTGCGCGAGCCGTGGAAGGCATAGGCCGTTTCGCCTCTGAAAAGGCGCGGGTAAAGCAAAAGTAGAGGAGCTTCGAGACAGAAGCTCCTCTACTTCGTCATGGAGGCACGCGTTCAGGCGGGCAGAGCCCGCGGGACGCTTAGATAACCGGCTTATGAAGTTAAGAGTGCGCCTTGCAGCAGCGGTGCTGTGGGCGGCGCTCGCGCTCGGCTCCGCCTCGGGTGGGCAGAGCGTGAGGCTGAGCCTCGCAAGCCCTGCTGCGGATCAGCTTGTGGAGGGCCGGACCTATGTGATCCGGTGGACTGGTTCGGGCTTACAGTCTGTGTCCATAACGGCTGAGGGAGAGCTGACATCGAGGCCCGGTGTACCACGGGGGCAGTTCGTGCTGGCGATTGCGGATCACTTACCGGCAGGCGCGGGCGGCGTGTCGTGGCAAGCGCCCTTCCTCGATACGGTCAGATTCCAGATCCGCATCAGAGCCTATGACAACCTCGGCCTGCTCGCGGCTGAGGAATCGAGGGATCACTACTTCCGGCCCGGGATCCTCGCGAACCGTCACCTGGACGGCATCTACGTTGACCTGCGCAGCCCGGAAGCTCAGCGGCTCTATGTAATGCGGCACAACGTTGTCGTCCGCGCCTACCTGGCCTCGGGATCGCGCACGCATCGCTTCCTGACCAAGGCCCAGGATAGCCCGGAGCCGCACGACCACGTTGGTGTCTTCAGAGTAACGGAGAAGTTCCCGCTCTACTGGTCGAACGAGTACCAGGTGTGGATGACGCACGCTCTGCGCATCTGGAGGGGGCATTTCATCCATGGCACCTACCCAAGCGAGTACCACCTGCTCGGCCATCCGGCTTCGTCGGGGTGTATCAGGCTGGACAGGCGGGATGCCAGGGAGCTTTACGACATGACCCCGATCGGCACGCGGGTCGAGCTCTTCGGTGGGCCGTTGTAGGAACGGCTGCAGTAGACGAAGGCCGCCGCCACCGAGGTGGCGGCGGCCATTCTCCCTACCCTCACAGGTAGTTGAGGTACTCGTGAGGGCTCAGTTCATGACCCGGAGGTCATGGTGACCTGGGCTAAAACCGCTAGCCCCCCAAGTCACCTCGTTGACTATCGTTCATATAGCCACCACCTCCTTCTTTGTCATGGTTACTATACCAGACTCGAGGCCTGTCGTCAACCACAATCGTCCTTCCCGCAGGAGCATCGTTTTTGCTGACGGCAGGGGGCTGTTGGTGTGATGTTTGGGGGTGGGCGGATGTATGTGTGGGCTCCAGACGGGAAGGCCGGGCGAAGACGAGGGCTGTTTGGTAGTGGCCAGGCAC
>Ga0315280_10001580_pt1 | contig 38862 bp, 41 predicted proteins | sample YL17G06_40_MG_FD_203697 | JGI IMG/M metagenome (GOLD analysis project Ga0315280, IMG submission 203697) | Sediment microbial communities from Yellowstone Lake, YNP, Wyoming, USA - YL17G06_40 | ecosystem: Environmental > Aquatic > Freshwater > Lake > Sediment | place: USA: Wyoming | collected... | reverse complement strand
TACGTCAGCCTGAAAAGATACGCGATGCTAACAAAAGGAGGAATATGGAGACCGAGAACAAGGAACATGTCCCCTCAAACGACGTCTGTGATTTACATTTTCAGTATCGTGCTTCTCTTTGTTGCACTTCTTCCTCACATGGGAGTGATACTCCTAGCGTTCGCCGGACAGTGGGGCGCAGGAATTCTACCCGACTACTTCACATTGAACAATTTCCACTACATCTTTTCGGACAAGTTGACCTTCCAGTCAATCGTGAACAGTCTCAGTTATTCCGCTCTGGCTACAGTTGTGATCATTCTTCTAGGGGTCAGTGCAGCCTACCTGGTTTCGAGAAAGAAGGTGGCGGGTATGGCGGCGCTCGACACTCTGATAACGATCCCCATCGCCATACCGGGGATTGTTGTCTCAACCGGCCTGTTTCTAATATTCCTACCAACCTTCCTTTCTCCAATAGCAACTGCCGCACCGCTTTTGATAATGTCATACACGGTTAGAAAGTTCCCATTCACAGTAAGGGCTGTGTTCTCGGGACTAGAGCAGACTGACAAAGCCTTGGAGGAGGCTGCTATCAACGTCGGTGCCAGTAGGCAGAGGACTTTCTTCAACATAACCATGCCACTCGTCTTCCTGAACGTTCTAGGCGGCTCGATGCTCTCCTTCATCTACTCCATGTCCGAGGTGAGCACGAGCATTGTGATAGGCGCGGCGAATCCGGCAACTGCTCCAATGACCTTCAAGATGTATGAAACGTACTATTCTCTGGGTGGAGGGACCTTCCCGGCGGCTGCGATGGGCTTCATTCTAATGACTCTTCAGCTAATCATGATTGTAGGATCGAACATTATTCTGAGAAAGAGAGCCACAGCATTGATCGGAGTGTAGGGCTTAGGAGAATCTAGAATTGATAATTGAAGCGGAGAACGTGACAAAGCGGTTTGGAAACGTGATGGCACTCGACAATGTCACCCTGAAGATCGCTGACAAAGAACTCTATACGCTACTTGGCCCAAGCGGATGTGGGAAAACTACCTTTCTGAGATCGCTTGCTGGCTTTGAACTAGTGGATTCAGGAAAGATCCTTTTCGATGGTATCGATGTCACGCTCGAACCAGCTCACAAGCGGAATACCGGCATGGTCTTCCAGAACTACGCGCTCTGGCCACACATGACGGTCTTCGAGAACGTTGCCTATGGCCTAAAAATACGAAGAAAAACGAAAAACGAAATCGATCAACGAGTCCGTAATGCGCTCAATATGGTCAAGCTAGGGGGCTTGGAGAAACGCACGCCGCACCAGTTGAGCGGTGGTCAGCAGCAGAGAGTTGCTCTTGCAAGGGCACTCGTGATCAATCCTGAAGTACTACTGTTCGATGAGCCACTCAGCAACTTGGATGCAAAGCTTAGGCTGGAGATGCGCGCTGAGATAAAGCGTATTCAGAGAGACCTCGGCATAACAACCGCCTATGTCACCCACGACCAAGAGGAGGCCATGAGCATTTCTGATCGTATCGCGATCATGCGACAAGGTAAGGTCATGCAGATTGGTTCACCAAAGGACATCTACTTCAAACCAGAGAATCCATTCGTCGCCGACTTCATCGGCCAGGGGACCTTCTTTAAAGGAAAGGTTACGGGACAGGATTACTTTCTCAGTGTGACGCTCGAAAACGGAACCATTGTCAAAGCCGTTCCATCAGATCCGAGCATGCCGCCCAAAACAGGCGATGAGGTTCTCGTAGCCATTAGACCCGAGAACTTTCAGCTTAACGGTAAAGCTGAAAACAAGTTTGAGTGCACGATCTATCATATCTCATTCTTAGGCAAGACTCAGCGCGTCCAAGGGAAGATGGGCGACCTTACGGTGATACTGGAGGCCGATCCTGATATTCCGCTTGAAGTAGACAAGCGGGTCGAGGTATGCGCTGAACCGGAGCACACGTTGGCAATCAAACTAACTGAAAAACAGTAGCAGAATATGACCTAGTGAGAAGCAAGAGCTTGTTTTCTATCGTTTGGCTCTGTTGATGGCCGGAACTTGCACTAGGACTACACCTATGATGACTAAGGCTACTCCGAGCATCATGACATAGGTGAGGAGTTCGTCGAGAAAGATCCATGCAAGTACAGCTATCTGAACCAGCATACTGTTCTGAATTACTGAAAGCTCGTACGCTCGGATAGAGCGGAGGGCGTGGTTCCAGAGAAGAAAGGCCAAGGCCGTATTCACAACGCTCAGCCACAATATTATCACAAGAGCATTCAGAGAAATCGGCCTAGGTCCATCGAATACCGCAGCAAGCAGCACAAGGCCCGCTGTCCCGATCCCCATAGTGACCGCTGTCAACTTCAATGATCCAAAAGAATCAACCCGCTGGATTCTCCTGATAGTTATCATGTAAATCGCCCAAGAGAGAGCAGAAACAATGACGACTACAACTCCGAATTGCTGCCCTCCTCCCGAGAGCCTTTCTGAGAAGAACGCGTAGGCGCCCAAAAGAGCCGCAGCGAACCCGACTAGTTGGAGTCTTGATGCCTTCTCCCCGAGGAACAGTATTCCCAGTACGAGAACGAAGATTGGTGTAAAGTTGAGCAGGAAGGTGGTTGTCACTGCAGGCAGATAGAACAAGCCAACGAATTGGAAACCTTGCGCAAGCGTGTAGCCACACACTCCCGCAACGAGAAGAAAGACCTTTCCGTTCATCTTGATCGCATTCTTTCGACTACTCCTTGATGTGCCTCCGACCGTGACGTAGATTGTTCCCAAGATTGCGAATGCAATCGTGTACCGCACAGCAGCAAAAAGGAAGGGAGGGATCTCAAGCAGTCCAAACTTGATTAGAACGTATGATGATGACCACAGGAAAGTGACCAAAACCGCTTCAGCGTATGCCAGTAATGGATTTGATTTCATGACTGTCGTCACTGGTCACAGCGCTATGATAATTAATGGAAGCGATTTGAGAAGCATGTTAGAGGCGCGTCCCAATAGCTGAGGGTAGGAGATCTTGATATCTAAGGAGCAACTTGCACGAATGATCGACCACTCTCTGTTGCATCCTAGCTTGACGATTGAGGACATCAGGAAAAGTTGCGCAGAAGGTCTGAAACATAATTTCGCGGCAGTGGTTGTTAATCCTGCACATATCCCGATCGCAGCGAGAGTTCTACATGGTTCACCTGTTAAGGTTTGTAGTGTACTCTCATTTCCATTCGGTCTATCACCACCAGAGATCAAGGCCCACGAAGCTAGGGCAGTGTTGGCTGAAGGCGCACAGGAAATCGACATGGTGATGAATTTCAGCGCACTTCGTTCGGGTCACGCGGGTACTGTGCGAAATGATATCAGGGTCGTTGTTGACGAGGCGAAGCGGTTTTCGAAGGGTGTCGTTGTTAAGGTGATTCTCGAAAACTGCTACCTATCTGAGGAGCAGAAGAAGCAAGCGTGCACGCTCGCTGCGGAAGCAGGAGCTGACTACGTGAAGACATCCACTGGGTTTGGGACTGGCGGCGCCACAGTTGAGGACGTTCGGTTGATGAGGAAAGTTGTTGGTCAAAAGCTAGGGGTGAAAGCTGCAGGTGGCATAAGGACTCTCGACCAAGCGCTAGGATTGATAGAGGCCGGAGCGAACAGAATTGGAACCAGCGCCAGTGTTTCAATAGTTGAAGCTCTCGAAAGGCAAACCGGAGGCAATTGAATGTCTGAATTCGTAAGCGAACGAGAGACCTTTCAGAAACCCTTTCGTGACCTAATCCAAGACCCAGTCCACGGGTTCATAACGGTTGAACCACACGAGAAACTGTTCATAGATTCAGCAATTTTTCAAAGGTTGCGACGGATCAAACAGTTGCAGTCCGTTCATCTTGTCTACCCCGGAGCTAACCACACACGATTTGAACACGTTGTAGGCGTGATGCACCTTGCAGGCTACTTCGCTGAGAAGACCCTCGATCAACTCGTCGAGACTGGTATCATCAAACCCAGTGAAATGCTGCGCTACTACTATCTCGCTCGTCTATGGGGGCTGTTCCATGATATCGGTCACGGGCCGTTCTCACATGCCTTTGACAATGCGATCCTAAAGAAGCTAGGAACCAATCACGAACTACTCTGCGCCAAACTCATTCACGAGATTCCGGAAATGCAGGAGCTATTCTCCAAGAAGGAATTCAAAGAAACAGGTTTGACCAGCGACGATATTGCAAAATCACAAGAGCCGTATTCAGATAACAAGTTCGATGATATCGAAAAAGCGCTGTTGTACGTGATTAAGGGGCCTTACAGCGCCGACATAGCGGATTTCATACAACGTGACGCGCTTCACAGTGGTGTGAGGGAGTATGGTAACATAGGTTGGCAGAGGCTGGTTCTCACTTCCTTCATTCGTAGGAACAAGGTCGTGCTTGAGGACAGGTCGAAAGCAGCGCTATTGTCGTTCTATTTCTCAAGACATCAGATGTTCAATACTGTGTACTATCACAAGACTTGCAGAGCTGCGGACAGGATGATTCAAGATATCTTGAGTGCAGGAAAAGAAATGATAACCCCATTTGTGGAGAATCTCGCAAACTACTCTGAACTTGATGAGGAAAGTCTCATTCATATGTTGAAGCAACGACCGGAAACATCTGAATTGGCCACAGATTATCTGGCCAGAAGAATACCTTGGAGACTGGCATACGAAACACAATGGGGAACCAGTGAAGCTGCAATTGCGCAAATGGTGAGAGACGAGACGTACCAAAGGCTGCTTCAGGAGAACATCCAGAAGGAGTTAGCAAGCAACGTTAGTTTCTTCGTTGATGGAGCCTACCTGAGAGAAACTCCTCTCAGTCCGTTTGAAGGGCAGTCGACCGTCACGATCTACAACAGAATTGGCGGAGTCGAAGAGCAATGGAATCCGCTTTCAGACTTCTACCGAGGTGGAGGACATGCTTTCTGGATCAGAGTCTTCATCAACAAGAAGGACGATTCGCAAAGGCAGAAACTTCAGAACGCCTGCAGAAAAATAGCACAAGTTCAACAGGTACACATGTAGACAGTCGCTTCGAGACTCTAAGCGCTTTGAACAGCGACGTGCGTTGCCGAGCAAGATTCGAGTAGCGACGACCAGGAAAACGCCATGTCACGCGAGCTCCTTGGTCTCCAAGAGAAAGATAGAATGAATTATGAGAGAGGTAGAAATCAGGTCACTACTGCGAGGGTAGAGAGAGATGGTCGACGAGCATCAACATGAGGAACGTCAGGAAAGACTGCTACGAGAACTGCTGAAGATCGAGACACATGAAGACCGGATGATAGCCGCCATGGTCCACTTAGGAGCTTCGAGCGAGAGGCTAAACAGGCGCCTTGCAGGTCTGACATGGGTGATGCTGGTGTTGACTTGGGTTACATTCATTGTCGCCATACCAAACACGTTGGCAACGATATTCGGCATACCGAAAGTTAGCGAGACGTTAGGTCTCGAAGTGATGATTTCGGCTCTAATCGCTTCAACCGTCGGAGCTTTGTTGATGGTAGTATTGCCGCGCTCCATATTCTCGATCTCCAATCTGGAGAAGAGAAGTGAGAAGCGCCTCGAAAGCGACTAGCGTGCTTGTGTCATGGCAATTGCTAACACATTCTCTGGCCTACTATCTTCTCTTTTAGGCCAAATTCTGACACTCAAGAGGTAGGTTCTCGGCAACTAGGATTCCTTCTGTGCGGAATTAGAGTACACATGTTCGGTTCATGGGACGGATTTGTGTGATATACAGCACAGTACTCGACTTAATCAGCAATCCGGAGGATGTGTGCTAGATGTCTGGGAAGAGAGTCGGATCTTATGGTTCTTGGAAGTCTCCAATTACGCCGGAAATGGCTGCTTCTGCAACTCAGCTAACTGAGGTAGCATTTCACGGAGACGTGATCTACTGGAGGGAGCTGCATCCAGAGCAACAGGGACGCTTCACCATAGTGAAGCGAGCCGCTGATGGACGAACAACGGAGCTTGTCCCGTCTCCATTCAATGTTCGAACAACTGTACACGAGTATGGAGGAGGTAGTTTCGTAGTCGATGATGATGCACTCTACTTCTCGAACTTCTCCGATCAACGTATCTACAAGCTGGACGGTCAAGCGCAGCCTCAACCTGTCACACCGAAAGTGAACATGCGATATGCAGATGGAGTCATCGATCCTTATCGGAGTCGAATGATCTGCGTTCGAGAGGATCACAGTAGCTCCAATGAGCAGGCCGTCAACACGATAGTTAGCCTCAGTCTTGACGGCGAAGACAGCGGCCACGTGCTTGTCTCCGGCAATGATTTCTATTCATCACCTCGTCTGAGCCCGAACGGTTCGCGTCTCGCATGGATCACATGGAACCATCCCAACATGCCCTGGGACGGCACAGAGCTTTGGCTCGGCAAACTCAAAACGGACGGTTCCTTGGATCAGGTTGAGCGGTTCGCTGGCGGCCCCAACGAGTCCATTGTCCAGCCAGAATGGTCACCTGACGGCGTTCTTCACTTCATATCAGACCGAACAGGATGGTGGAATCTCTATCGATGGCGCGAACGAAAGGTCCAGTCACTTCATGATATGTCCGCGGAGTTCGGAAGGCCACATTGGACGTTTGGGTTGCACACGTACGCTTTCGCGTCACCGGAGCGTATCATCTGCACCTACACAACGAAGGGAAATTGGCATCTAGCAGAACTTAACACGGCGAGTCTAAAGTTTGATCCGATCGATAATCCTTACACCACAATAGTGTATGTTCGAGCTGGGGCTGGGCGCGCAGTCTTCATGGGAGGCTCTCCAACAATACCCGAGTCCATAGTTGAATTCGACTTTGCAACACGGAAGTTCAATGTCATCTACCAATCTCGATTTGAGCCAATTGATCTAGGATACGTCTCAACTCCTGAAGCAATAGAATATCCAACCTCAAACGGCCTGACGGCGCATGCGTTCTATTACCCGCCAAGGAACCCCAACTTCACGGCTCTGGAGAGCGAGCGTCCGCCTTTGATAGTCATCTCTCACGGAGGGCCCACCTCAGCGACAGTGACAACGCTGAGACTGGCGATTCAGTTCTGGACGACGAGAGGATTCGCCGTGGTTGACGTGAATTATGGTGGCAGCAGTGGGTATGGGCGCGAGTATCGGCAACGCTTGTACGGGCAATGGGGCGTGGTTGATGTTGACGACTGCGTAAATGTTGCAGAGTACTTGGTCAAGGCCGGTCTGGCTGACGGTAACCGGCTTGCGATTCGGGGAGGTAGCGCGGGCGGCTATACGACACTATGCGCTCTCACCTTTCGGAACGTCTTCAAGGCTGGTGCCAGCTACTATGGCATCAGTGATCTTAGGATCCTTGACAAAGAGACTCACAAATTCGAATCTCATTATGACGTGAAACTCATAGGTCCCTATCCGGAGCGGAGCGACCTGTACCGCGAAAGGTCACCGATCAACTTCGTGGATCGTATCTCCTGCCCCATGATCATATTCCAGGGACTTGAGGACAAGATCGTTACGCCTAGCCAAGCGGAGCTGATGGTGCAAGCCTTACGTGCGAAAGGATTGCCATATGCTTACCTTGCCTTCGAGGGCGAGCAGCATGGCTTCAGACGTAAAGAGAACATTGCGCGTTCCCTAGAGGCTGAGCTATACTTCTACTCGAAGATATTCGGTTTCGAACTTCCAGATCACGTCGAGCCGGTTAAGATAGAGAACCTTAGAGCATAGGTCAAGAAGCGCAAGAAAATCCGATGCTTCCTGTCGATGCGTAACACGAGAAGATTTCAGGAGCAGAGACCTATTGACTTTGACTTCTCCTCTTTCTGAGCCTCGAGCCTAGCTCTATCCAGTTTCCATTTGGATCTTTAACGTAGGCTAGAACCCATCTTCCTTCCTCAAAAGGGGCGATGGTTCCTCTGTATCTCTTCGAGAGCTTTCTGTATTCGGCGACCGCGTCCTTGACCTCGAACGCGAGATGGTCCAAGCCAGTTCTTCCTCCGTATCTGTATTTTCTTGGATACCAGTTGAGTTCAAGTATCTGCTGCGAACCATTCGACTTTAGCCATGCGACTCGTCCTCCTGTCTCCTTGATGTTAGCCCTGAAGAGGAGCTTCATGCCCAATGCTTTCCTGTAGAACGCAATGGACTTCTCGAAGTCAGAGACATGTATTCCAGTGTAGATGAACTTGACTGGCAAGATCATCATCTGTTAGTGTTCAGCTCTCGCTACATAAAACAATGGACGTGAAAGCGGTTTCATGTATGGGTCTAGTGGTGCGTGCACACGCACGAAAAACGGGGGGGAGAAAGAAGGTAAGGATAGGGCTTATGGACCGATGTGTCTGCTTCGACTTCTACTTTAGGAACTTTGATACGAATGGTGATGTGTCGCCCTGTCGCATGAAGTGACCTGATGGACCTTCTCCTAGGAATTCGCTGAACCATGATTCATGCTCAACTTCCTCGTTCAGGATTGCCAAGGACAGGTCGTATGTGCGATGGTCTTTGCCTGCAGTGATGTTGCATATATGTGAATACCCTGCGACTGCGCATCGTTCCGCGTTCACTAAGACCGTCAACATTGCTTTGATGTCCGTTGGGTCTTTAGGCAGTCTAGCGGGTGGACATGCAGAAGAGTCATGGAACACTTTCATATCGTCAGGCAGCTTGCCTCCGAGCTCGTATATGCGTGGGACGAGAGCTTCGAAGTGATTGCGATCCTCGATTCGGGCTACTTCAGCCAGTTGCTTGATTCCCTCCCCTTCCAAACCGATTAGATTGCAACGTAAGATTGTATAGTAGTAGAAGGTCGTTAGCTCAGCAGCCGCATTCTTGACCAGTAGGTCGAGAAGTTGGTCAACGTTGACGCCAGCCTTCACCACCACCTCGCGTGCTACTCTAGCCAAGATTTCACCTCCTTCACATTCCTTTGAATCATATCTCCGGTCAGAAGGAATCCTGTTGCAGAGATGGCTTCAGCGTTCTTTCTCAAGATAGTAGAGCACGAATCTTTCTGAAGACGGTGCGGGATTTACGAGTCCCGTGGGTTCGATTACTTGTTCCAGTCTTACTGGGATAGCATTGTCTGGGAGGTCTATCTCTCTATCCTTCCGGATTTCGACGATCCTTAGTTTGCTCTTCAAAGTTGTTCAGATGCTATTGGTCAAAAGGCTGATGGATTGCTTTCGGCCGATTGCTATATCTGATAATCATGTCTTTGACCCATTCCTCATACGCAGACGGCCAGTTTTCGTGTGCGTGGGTCTAGTGGCGCGGGCGGCTGAATTCTTGCTTTGATTTCGTGAAGGTTTTGCGCAAGTCTTGTGGTCACCGTTCTCAATAGGAGTTTTAGCTCTAGTTCGTCCAAGTCTCAGTGGAGAGCGCCAAATGACGTTCGCTAGGGAGGAAGAACGTTTCTTGGAAGAGAACGAGGTTGGAAGGCTAGCCACGATATGTCCGGACGGAATGCCGCATGTTGTTCCAGTTTGTTACATTTATCGTTCTGGAGCTTTGTGGGTGGCGGTTGATTATGACTCGAAGAAATACCGGAACCTCTTGTCAAACAACAAAGTAGCTCTGATAGTGGACGCTGGATATGATTCGAATCGTGGAATGCTTGTTCAAGGACGGGCTAGGATGTTTGAGAAAGGACTGGAGTTTCGTAAGGCTTATGCTGCTTTCCACAAGAAGTTCAATTGGGTCCGAGCCGCGCCGTGGAAGGAAGGAGAAGCACCCTTCATCAAGATCGAGCCGACCCGCAAAGCCAGCTGGGGACCAAAACTACAGTAATCCTCCGGTATTACGAAAACTTCCATAGCAAGAAAACTTCTCTCTGAGTCAGGTAGGTCTAATTGGTGCATCCAACCATTATGCCATAATCACGCCAGGATTGGTTTTGCGTCTTGTCTGATCTTCTTCTGAAGAACGGCGTCTTACTGACAATGGATGGTCAACGGCGAATACTAGAGGATTGTTCCATCGCCGTTGAGGGCGGAAAAATCGTTGAGATAGGTGAAACCGCGGATCTAGAGAGAGGGCACGAGTATGCAGAGGTCTTGGATGCGTCTGGCTGTATCGTGATGCCCGGACTCGTTTGCAGCCATTCTCACCTATACGGAATGTTGCTGCGGGGAGCCTCTCTGAAGATCACGCCCCCCTCAGATTTCACTCAGATCCTTCAACGAGTCTGGTGGCCAATGGACGAGGCCATGAACTTCGAGGATGCATACGCAAGTGCGCTCGTCGCTTCGGTAGAGTTCGCCAAGTCCGGGGTAACAACCTTCGCAGACACGTACTCAGGTCCCAACTCTATCCAGGGCGTTCTGGATCATATCGCACGTGCAGTTGAAGAAGTTGGGATTAGAGGGTTCATTGCTTTCGAGGCCACAGAACGTCACTCCAGGGATGAGGGGTTCAGGGGTGTGCAGGAGAATGTGCGGTTCGCTGAGAAAATCCACACAAACCCTCACAGCAAGGTGAAACCGCTCTTTAGCATACACGCCTCCTTCACGGTCTCCGATGAACTGATCAGGGAGACAAAGAGGCTCGCTGACAAGTACGATGCACCAATCACCATACACACATCCGAAGGGACGATTGATACTCACCAAAACCTAGAACGCTACGGCAAGAGAACGGTTGAACGCTTACACGACCTCGGATTGCTCGGCCAGAATACCGTGCTATCTCATTGTGTCAATCTGAATGAGGACGAGATCGACATCATCGCCAAAACGAACACTGGAGTCGCCCACAATCCAATGAGCAACATGCTGAACGCAGTCGGAGTCGCTCCAGTCCTTAGCATGCTTAAGAAGAATGTGAATGTTGGTCTGGGAAACGACGGCTACATATTCGACATGTTCGAAAACATGCGCACCGCGTTCCTTCTTCATCGTGTATACCATCGAAACCCTAACGCCATTGATGCGTACACGATTCTTGAGATGGCCACGATAAACGGGGCTAGGCTATACGGAATCGAGAAGGAGATCGGATCCATAGAAATCGGCAAGAGAGCGGACATAATCATAATCAAACCGAGCGTTCTTCCAACTCCGCTCAGCACCAGTAGCGTCGTTGGGCATTTGATCAACACGGTTGATGGCGACGATGTTGAGCATGTGCTCCTCAACGGCAAGCCAATCATCAAGAACAAGCGGCTCATGACATTTGACGAAGGAAAGGCTCAGGAAATCTCGCAAGCAACCGCTTCAAAGCTCTGGACTCGTCTGAACAACGTGCAGCCCCAAATGGATTCGATCAAGAAATAATCGCACATCCTTGCCTAGTGTATCAACTTGCAGTTCAAGCACGTTGTAACCTCTTTCCTCCAATCCGATCATAGAATCTTGCTTCTTCGTCGGAGCGGCAAGGTTGGATCATATCAAGGCAGATGGGCTGGGGTAAGTGGCTACTTGGAAGAGGGCGAAGATCCGCTTGAACGCGCCAGAATCGAGATACAGGAAGAGGTGGGACTGAACTCTGCGCAAGCTAGTTGCGTAAGAGCAGGCGAGACTCTGAGGGCCTTCGATGAGGAGAAGGATACTGTCTGGATTGTTCATCCGTTTCTATTCGAATTGCACGAACGAGATCTTCGTCTTGACTGGGAACACACAGAGAGCAGATGGATTGAACCAGACGACCTAGCCTCGTTCGAAACTGTTCCGAAACTGAAAGAGGCTTTCGAACGCGTCCGCTGGAACCTAGAGGCCACTGCATCAATCTTGCCGAGCGTGTTGCGGAGCGTGAGTGAGCTTGCTGGGGATAGAGTGCATGGGGCGAGCATTCTGGGTCGGAGATCAATCGAGGTCTTGGCCCAGGTAGCTAGAGTATCCAACGCCAATTCAATCAATGAATTGTTTGGCAATTTACTAGCTGTGACGCTGGAGCTGCGTAAGGCACAGCCAAGTATGGCCACTATTAGAAATCTGACCGGCAGATTTCTGTACGGTGTCGAAGCTGCAAGACAAACAGCAACCTCAGTCAACCAGTTCAGGGAAATGATAGCATCTCTCGGTCAGAGAACGGTAGCAGATGCCGAGGCAGGGGCCGAGGATGCGTCCAGAAATTCTGTGGCCATTTTGCCGGAAGAAGGATATGTGCTCACCCATAGCTACAGCAGCACAGTAAGAAGAGCACTGGAGCTAGCTGTGAAAGGCAGACGAAATCTGACGGTTTACGTAACCGAATCTAGCCCAGGCTTAGAAGGTAAGCAACTTGCAAAAGACCTGATTGGGATTGGCGTTCCAGTCAGGTTGATAGCTGATTCCGCGGTTAGCGCTGTCACTTCTGATCTGGACATAGTGCTAGTCGGAGCGGACAGCGTGCTCGCCGACGGTTCCGTGATTAACAAAATCGGGACAAGGAAGATCGGTACACTAGCCAAGGAAGAAAATATTCCATTTTGCGTCATATGTGAAAGCACCAAATTCAGTACGTTGGATTTTGTGGGTGAGCCAGTTCACATCGAGGAGACGCTTTTCGATCTCACACCGAGCGAATATGTCTCGACAATTGTGACAGAATCAGGTTCAATAGAACCTCGAGAAGTTGAGCAGCAGATTAGGAAGATGCTGAGTCAAGTTTATCCTTAGCAATAAGAGCAAGCAGCGACCCGAATCGAGCAAGGTTGGGATTGGATTGAGTGGCGTCCCGGAAGTCGACCAGCGCATACAGAGACTTGTTCACAACATATTTCGCGCCCAAGGGATCCTTCGCCAATATTTCACCGACTTGTTCCCTCACATGCGAGAAGCAGTGCGCCATTTCAACTTGGAAGGTATCTGGGATAAGGTGTATGCGGATGTTACCACAGGGGATTTTGAAATGGACAGGCTTTCACTTTTCTTGGATCGGCTTTACACAGAAGACAGAGAGCTTCTTGCATCGTTCCTCGGCTGTGTCACCAAGGACATTCTGGCTAGATTTCACGAGCCTAAGGAAAACTTGGCACGGTTCTTCGAGGATCTGAAAGAGTTGGGCCTCAACTGGGACGGGAAGGAAATGATCTCAGTCGAGAGCCGTTGAGAGTTAGGATTCTCTAGTCGCTAAGAGCTCTTGATCAGGTCAGCCCAGACTTTTGCAGGCCTCCAATTATAGACTATGGTCTTGAGCCTAGTCATCTCTTCGATGCTATACCCGATCCCTTCCCTACCCAACCCAGAGTCCTTGTTGCCTCCGAACGGGTAATAGCCCACTCCATGACGTGGGGCAGCGTTCACCGTCACTTCACCCTCCTCGAGACGTTTCGCCACCTTTCTTGCAAGATTGATGTCATTTGTAAACACGCAAGAATCCAAGCCGTATTTCGACCTGTTCGCCAACTCGATCGCCTCATCAACATCTCTAATATGAGCGATGGGGATCACTGGGCCGAAAGTTTCAACCCACATGATCTCGGCGTCAAGAGGGACACTGTCGAGTACAGTGGGCTGGTAGTAGTTCCCCTCGTACTTTCCTCCCCCAAGCAGTTTGGCTCCTTTTTTGATTGCATCGCTCACAAGTCCGTGAACTCTTGCGACAGCGTTATGGTCTATGAGCGGTCCTAACTTGACTGATGAATCGGTCGGGTCACCGAGCTTGTAACTCTCAACCTCCCTCAGAACCTTCTGGACGAAAGTCTCAGCGACTGGCTGCTCAACAAGGACGCGACTCACCGCATCACATCTTTGACCACTGTAACTTAGTGATCCTTTCGCGGTTTCCGTTGCCGCAAGGTCCAAGTCGGCGTCTTTCAGGACGATGGCGCATCCTTTTCCCCCAAGCTCCATATGCAACATCTTCAGGCCCGCAACGCGAGCTAATGCCTTCCCGACCTCTGTACTGCCCGTGAAGGTAAGCATGCTAATCTTGTCGTGAGCTGCCAGATACTCACCGATGGGGCCTCTGCCCGTCACCACGTTGAGAGTACCCGCCGGAATCCCAGCGATCTCTAGGATTCTGGCGAACATGAGAAATGAGAGCGGATCCTTGCTGGATGTTTTCACTACAACCGAATTTCCTGAAAGCAGGGCTGGGATCACTTTAGTGGCCGTGATGTAAAGCGGATAGTTGAATGGAGAAATTGCGAGGACCACTCCTAATGGCTCTCTGAGCACATCTGCGGAGGTCCCGACCGTTTCCTCCGACCAGTCTCCTGGTATGTGTTCTCCACGAATCTTCCCGTATTCCTCAGGCGTTAGTTTCAAGCGCTCCGCAGTGGACTTGACCTCGCCTTCAGCATTGGACCTAGGCTTTCCCGCTTCTAACGTCAAAATGGACGAAAGCGAATCCCTATTCTGCAATAGTAGTTCTCGTGCTTTCTGGAAGATCTCAATCTTCTCCACAGCAGGTATGGTCCTGATGGCGTTCCGGTTGGCGTATGACGAAATGACTGCACGCTCAGCTTCTTGTTCGGAAGCGTTCGGAACAGTCGCGATCAAGCTATCATCGATGGGAGTTCGAACTTCAATTCGTTGTGCGAGTGAAACCCATTTTCCCTCAAGCAGCATCTTGAAATCGAAAGTGCCAGAATCGGTTGTGGCATAAATCGGATCAAATACCTCTCCGAGGCTCACTCTTGCTCTGACTTTCATGATTTGCGCTTCCTGAGCTAGTTACTGCGGGATCACTCTAATAGAGAGTATCGCTTGTTCCAACGAAACGTTCTGCAGCCGCAGCGATTTTTGGAATCGTTTGATTGCTATGCAGTTACTGATGAAACAGCTTTTGAGCCGGGTCCGATGAGTTCGATCCAGACTCCATCTGGATCCTTCACGTATGCTAGGGTTTCTGATGCGTCTCCGAAGGGCTTGGCGGCAGGCTTTGCGCCGCGGCTGACTAGGAGGTTGAACCATTTCACCGCGTCATCAACGATGAATCCGATGTGGTCGAGTTCGCTTCCATTACGATATTTCTGGTGGAACCTACTTCCCTTCGGGTACCAATTCAATTCCAATCTCTGCTTGGATGATGGATCCATCAAATGCACCCATTTTCCACCATGCGCCATGGTGCCTCTATGGCTCACCATGAGCCCCAGCGACCGGTAGAACCTAAGCGATCTGCGAAGGTCACGAACCTCGATTCCACTATAATAGAGTCTGATCTTTCCCGTACGCATGTATCAACGTCACCCCAAAGGACATGAGTGTGGCTGGAGAAGCTACACGGATATGATTTTTTCGTAGTCGTATGACCCTGATTCTCCAATGCGTCAAGCGCATCTCACACGCGCTATATCACGCAACGTTGCTATTCGTATTGAACCAATAGATGGTTGTCCGGGAAACCTAGTTGGCTGCAATCCAAGTTCGCGCATTGGACATAGAGGACGTGCGCGATAGATTGATGAAGGTGGAGTGTCTAGGTAAATGAGTGTGAGAGACATGAAAGGATACGTAACCCATCTTGAGCGAGAAACGGAGAAGAATCCGGATTTCCGGCGTGTGTTGTACACAGGGAAGCACAGTCAGCTCGTACTCATGAGGATTAAGCCTGGAGAAGAAATAGGTGAAGAAACGCACGAGGATGTCGATCAATTCTTTCGATTTGAAGGAGGAGAAGGAAAGGTGATCATTGACGGGGTAGAGCATCGTGTCAAAGACGGAAACGGAGTTATCGTTCCTGCGGGCGCTAAGCACAACGTGGTCAATACCTCTAAGCGCGCGAACCTTAGACTCTACACGATTTACTCTCCGCCTGAGCACCAAGACGGCGTAGTCCGCCACACCAAGAGAGAAGCATTGGCGAGCGAGGAACATTTCGACGGACGAACCACCGAATAGCGATGCCTTGGACCCGCTATGATCAGATACGCGCCTTCGCTGACGTTCAGGCATGATGGAGGACTGATTGCCGCACTGGTCTGGCGGCTTTTCGAGTCATGACAGGAATCGGACGCGTAGCACACAGCGGCGACCCTGCTATCTCGGCGGCTTCTCTCGGAAGCCGTCTACATGCCGCCTGCTAGGGCTTGAAGGATGCTTTGCGCAACTGGATCCGCCGTGAAAGTTGGGAAGTCTCGTAATTAGTTCTCGTAATGATGTTCTGTAATCAGTTCACAGAACGGACGCCAGTTGCTCCAGCATTACCGAGTACAGTCTGGCGTGAAGGATTTGACTGAAGCCATAGTTCACCGCGATCTCCTCAAAGGTTTTCCATAGCGGTTTCAGGTCGCGGTCTCTGGGAGCCTGCAACCGATTCCTCAGACTCCAAGTGCTTACGACCAGTTGCAGAACCAGATTCGTTGAGACTTCTTGTACTCGCTCTTGGGCTCTCAACTTCTCAAGACAGGACAGAACTCTCTGCTTCTCTTCCTGAAAGTAGTCTCTGGCTTTCTGTCCGAACATGGACTCCCAGGGCGCTAGCGGTAGCTGAAGGTTTGAGCGTTGCGAGATCAGTCTGCGTAAGTCGGATATGAGAAGTTGGGCCAAGGTCGAGTTGAACTCTGAAATTAGAATTGTCCGTGAATCAGGCGCTTGAGGCCTTCACGCGCATAGTACACTAAGCCAACTAGCGCGATTGGAACCAGCGACGTTATTTCCATGCCTGCAAAGGTCAAGGTGACAGGTATTGGTCCGAGGGAAAGAGGCACGAGTCGAAGCTGAATGTGAAAAGCGGACAATATCGCATCTGCAAACACGACGAATCCGAGAAGAATTCCCAAGAAAGCAACTTGGCCTAGCATCCCGTGCTTAGCGAACTCTAGCTGCAAACAATATTCCCACGAGTTATTGTTTCGTAATCTGATCCAGCGCGATTTTCGAGAAGTCGGCATAGTTATAGGTTTGCTGCATATACAGACGCGTAAAATGACGAACGAAAAATCTTTCGGCAATTCTGTTGTCGAGAGAAAAGAGTCTCGCAAAGAGGATGAACGTTCCCCATCGAGGAAATTTCTTTTCGTTTCTGACGTGGCTTTGATCGGCGATCTTGCGTACCAAGTTCGCAATGAGGGGAATGAGGTACGGTATTGCATTCGAAGCAAAACAGACAAAGACGTCTCCGACGGTTTCGTTGAGAAGACTGACGATTGGGAGTCACTAAAGGATTGGGCCGAGGTGATCGTTTTCGATGACATAGGTTTTGGATCAATCGCAGAGCGTCTGCGCAGAGAGGGAAAAGCAGTGATAGGTGGGACGGCTACAAGCGATCGATTGGAGCTTGATCGCGATTTCGGTCAAGAGCAGCTTAGGAAAGCAGGTCTACTAACAATTCCATCCTGGGATTTTAACACTTTCGACGATGCGATCAACTTCGTGAAGAACAATCCGGGACGATATGTCGTCAAGCCGAGCGGAAAAGCCCAAGACGACAAAGTGCTCTCGTTCATCGGTCAGGAAGAAGATGGACTTGATGTGCTCGCTGTGCTCGATAGGTACAAGAATGCCTGGAGCACCAAAATCAAGAGTTTTCAGATACAACGATTCGTATCCGGTGTCGAAGTGGCCGTAGGAGCGTTCTTCAACGGAGAGAACTTCATTCTCCCCGTGTGCATAAACTTCGAACATAAGCGGATGTTCAGTGGAGAAATTGGCCCCAGCACAGGCGAGATGGGAACTCTCATGTTTTGGTCTGAAAGAAGCCGTCTCTATGAGGAGACTCTGGTGAAGTTCATGCCGATCTTGGCGGAAATGGGTTTCGTCGGCTACTTCGACATCAACTGTATCGCCAACTCTCGCGGCATATATCCACTAGAGATCACGCCTCGATTCGGCTATCCAACAATTAGCATTCAGATGGAGGGTATCACAAGCAAATGGGGCGACTTCCTGTACGCTTTGGCCAATAAGCAGCAGTTTGCTTTGCGAGCTCAACGAGGCTTCCAGATCGGCGTCGTCGTTGCCGTTCCTCCATATCCGTTTTCAGACCCAGCAGCATACAGGCGCTATTCCGAGGACGCTGTCATAATCTTCAAGAAGGCAATGTCGAGCGGCATTCATCACGGTGACGCGAAACTTGTCAACGGCGATTGGCGACTGGCTGGAAGTTCAGGCTATGCATTGGTGGTAACTGGTTCAGGACCGACAGTGGAAGACGCGAGGCGGGAGACATACAATCGGGTTAGAAATGTGATCATACCGAATCTGTTCTACCGCACCGACATCGGAGAACGTTGGTACAAGGATACTGATCTCTTGCTCGCATGGGGCTACTTGTCGTGAGCTGAGTCGCTGTGACAACGGGGGTCAAGTGAGTTCTTTCTTGCGCACGTGCTGTAGTAAGAACTCTGCAACTCTTTTCTGAGCATCGATCTCGTTTTCTCTACGTGCGAACTCGTGGCCTTCATTCATGTAAATCTCAACCTCGGCTGACCCACCCGCTCGTCGAACCGCGTCTGCCATCTGTTGGATTTCCTCTGCTGGACAACGGATATCATTCTCCCCGCCCAGCAAACACAAAGGTGCTCTGATTTGATCCGCTAAGAAAATCGGAGAGCGGTCATGCCACAATTCACCTTCCTTTGTTGGGTTTCCCATAAGCCATTCATCGTAGGCCTGCAAAACGGGATCCTCATTCTCATGAGCAGTGAGCCAATTGGCAAATGGAACCAAAGCAGCTCCAGCTACCCATAGGTTAGGAAACTTGGCCAGTGCCATGAGCGTAAGATAACCTCCATAAGATTCACCCATGAGCGCGATCCGATGCGAATCGACATAACCAGTCTCTTTCAGGAAATCTACGGCAGCGACGCAATCGCGTAGGTCCCATCCACCGCAGTCTCCTCTGTTGACTTCCATGAAGTCACGCCCAAATCCAGTTGATCCGCGGAAGTTGGGCGCAATCACAACGAAACCTTGGCCTACGAGATACTGTATTCCGGGAAACCAGTCGTTAGTATGCTGCCAAGTAGGTCCTCCGTGAGGAATGACGATGGCTGGATGCGAGCCGTCCCGTTCAATGTTAGCTGGTAAGTAAATGAAGGAAGCTATTGGCGTGGTGTCGAATGAGGGATAGACAACAACCTGTGGCTGGACAAAGTTGTCGTGATCAAGTCCTCCAACGAATGAATGAGTAATCTGATGCAATGTGTGAGCACTAATGTCATAAACCCAAATCTCGCTCGGGCTGTCGGCTGACGCGTGAAGTAATCCGACCTGTTTGCCGTCTGGAGAGAATCTGGCCATCTTGATTACCCCTCTTGGGAGCGGGATCTCGTTTTCTTCCTCAGTCAACGTTCTAATTAGGGCCCGGTGATTGCCCGCTTCATTGCGAACATAGACGTAACAATCCGCTGTCGAAGAAGAATCGCAGAAGTAGCTATCCCAAGCGCTTAGGGTCAACCATTCAAATCCTCCACGATTCAAGCTAAGTAGCGCAACCGCGTCTATACCTTGATCGTTCGCGTTGGAAGTGACGTAGATCTTCTTGTTGTCGCGCGTCCATCCCATCGTGATGTTTGTGGATTTTGCGTCCATCGGAACGAGAACCTTTTCTTCTCTGGTTTCAAGATCGAGGACACTTACTCCTGTGTGTTGGTAGTTTCTAGTCCTTGTGAATGCGAGCTTGCGACCGTCCCGACTCCACTGGAGTGATGCGCACTCCCCTTCCCGGTTTCCTACAACCTTTGCCACTGCTGCCGTTTTCGCTTCTATACTGAATACTGAGTAGGCTCCAGATCTTTCACGTTCTGCTGCACACACAATTGTTTTCCCATTGGGCGACCAGCACATATCCCTGTAGCCCACTCCTTCAGTATTGGTGATGTTGCGGATGTGGCCGTCTCTGAGGTCTGTGAGGAAGAGATTCGGTTTCTCATCCCCACCCATGTCTTGCGCGTATAGCAGGAAACGCCCATCTGGCGACGGATCCTCCAACAATGTTCTCTCGTCGGAAATGGTAATTTGGACCGGCCACCCACTGGATGAAGGGACACGCCAAATGTTGAATCGGCCCGTAATGTTTGCATCGAAGAATATCCATTTCCCATCGTAGGACCAACGAAATGATAGGATAGAGTGCGTCAAGTACAGCGTATCCAGATCAAGTGGACCCGCACGTGGATTACGTTTGCTGACCACCGGCTGCGTAGTTAACCTCGTGGCCAGGGTAGGAATCAAAGCATCACCGCGCGGGCCTGAGACCTCAACCATACCGTGGGCGCCGTGACTTGAAACCATTGTTCTGAATTCGCGGTGATCAGCCTCGATTCAAATGTCCTAGTCGCATCTGTCAAAAGGACTGGAAAGCCCTATCACGATCCTGAACTTGAACTATCGAAGAAGATCGCAAGAGAAGATGTTACAAGCATCGGCCGAGCTTTGGTCTTAGTAGAGCTCCCTAGAGCTCTGGCTTCGTCGACCAAGATCCAGCTGGCACTCTCAGTCGCAGTCTTGTTTGCTGGTAGCTTGACAATATTCGTTGCGTCATTCGTCTACTACGACAGGTTCAGTGCCTGAGAGTCCTCGGCATGAAGACGAAGATCAAAGAACTGAGGGAGAAGCGTAACCTGACACAAGAGGGTCTGGCTGAGAAAGTGGACGTCACAAGACAGACCATACTCTTCCTAGAGAAAGGAAAGTACAACCCGTCATTAAGATTAGCCTACAGGATTGCCAAAATGCTGAACTCAAAGATCGAAGAGATCTTCTCCTTTGAAGATGAGAGACTTAGGAACTTAGGAGCAAATCGAATCATGAGCACCTCCGACCCCAACTCCCCTACCAGAGAAAGAAACGAGAAGGTGTGGACGACTACTTGTGATTGTGAACCGTCTAAATGCCGCCTGCCAAGGCTTGAAGGATGCTCTGCACAACTAGACCTGCCGCAGCAGAACGGGGCTTACCGGTTTGGAGTGGATTGACTGAGCCTCCCATGAGCGCTTTCATCATCGCCTGCTGGCCAGCCGACATGGTATCAGCGCCTGACGCTTTTGCCTGAAGGAAAGCCATCCCGGCGGGCAGCAAGGTGTTGATCAAGCCCGCAACATCTGCACCGCCTGCCTTCGGTTGAGGTTGTGGCTGACTTGCGAGAGAGATGTTGCAAGCACCGGTCGCTAGGCAACTCACCGCAAGGCGAACAGGTCGACTATAAGCTGGTGAACGCGTCCTTCAGCTCCTTCAGAGGCAACTTGAGGTTCAATGCGTCTTTGACACTTTCAACCGATGTGACAGGCACTCTTCCCTTCGCATGTCGCAACACAATTTTCTTGCCTAGGATCTCCTTAGCCGCCTCTTTCCCAAACTCGACTATGACGTTCGTCAGTTTCATTTCCGAAGGATCGAATTCCATGTCCTTCACTTTGCCTAGATTCACCATGTCCTTGCTGTAGACAAGAAATTCCTTGATGTCACTAGCGAACAATCGCGATCCCCTTGGGCATGTCTTGATGGCGGCCCTAAAAGAGTAATCGTTAGGTTCTGTGTGTGTATACCGTCCTGCGCACCACTACCGCCACACACACGGAGAATTGGGGCCTGCTAGTGTGAGCACACACAGTGGGGGATTCATTTCAGTTACTTCTTGGCGCAGACCTTAGCAAGTTGACGTGTTATTCTCCCAGACCCTTGACTCAGCCCTAAGTGAACTGGAATCAGAGAAAGTTGTTCATACTCGCCAGATAAGTGTGCAAGTTTACCTTCCATGCGACGACCGAGGAAACAGGGTACTTACCGACCTGGCGAGGACGGGATTTCTTTCATATTCCCCGTATTGGTCTTTTCTTTTTGGCTTGGTAATCGTATTTCTCCTCATTGCCCTTTATCCGCTTCCGATTCAGGTGCCGAATGGAGTAGATACTCTTGTCAGTGCCTACAGGTCAGGCCTTGTCTATGGGATCGGCTACTCCATCCTAGGCGGGCTCATTGGCGGCTATGTATTTCAGAACCTCATGAGTCGTTTCTTCAGATGGCAGGCGCTGTACGTGCGCAGCTGCGAAATCATCGCTACGATTGCCAAACGATCTGTCTATCTGTTCGTTTGTCTAGGCGTCCTCTACTGCCTCGGCTCTGTCTATCTAGGTTATCTATTTCAGCAACCGGTTCTGGCTGGCCTGCTTGGCGTATCTGTGACTGCTGCTTTTGGGATCCACAGGGTTCTTGACAGGCGTATTCAACGTCAGGAGACGTGAAGTTATGTCCACACCTTGGCAGAGAATCATCAAATTCTAGGCGCCAATTTCCGTACCATAATTGTGTCGGTCGTCATAAGATTTCTATTCTTTGTGACGGGTTCAAGAGGTGTGCGCACATCGCTAGACCTACCTCACCAGCAAGATTTCTGCTTCGGACTAGTGTGCGCACCATTAGACCCACACACACTCCAACCCTGCCCAACATGCGGCAAAGACATGAGATACATTCAGCAATTCGACAGATGGTATTGCGACAACTGCAAAGCTTACAAATGAGAGCCCAGTCAAAGCCCGTGCTGGATTGTTTCTGGGAGCAACTGTACCCCTTCGATAGAAAGGATGAGGCACGATATGAGCCCATCTGACTCCGACCGCAACGAAGCAATGGCCCTTTACGGATTGTTAAGTGATAGACCGCTTGACCGCGCAGTTCATCCATGTAGGGTGGAAGCGTGAGAAGATGAAGATCGAAGAGCTAACGCTGGGGGATCTGGATCCCGAGCGGTTCATAGAGGAGAAAGTGAGAGAGATCTCACGCACTGTGGGTGATGATTTAGCGGTCAACGCTCTATCCGGTGGAGTAGACTCTTCAACAGTGACTTTACTCGCCCATAAGGCGCTGGGCCACAAACTCAGGAACTATTTCATCGAGAGTGGATTGATGAGGGACGGCGAGCCGGAACGGATCATCTCACTGTTCGAAGGTCTCGGAATCAAGGTTGAACTCGTCAGAGCTGAAGATCGTTTCTTCAATGCTCTGAAGGGCATGAGAGATCCTGAGGAGAAGAGAGAGGCCATCACTCGAACATTCTACAGAGACGTTTTCGGCAAGATCGTCAGAGGGAGCGGCACAAGATTTCTACTGCAGGGAACCAACTACACGGACATAGAGGAGACCGTTGCCGGAATCAAGAGGCAGCACAACGTTCTCGAGCAGCTGGGAATCAACACAGAAGAAAGATACGGGTACAGAGTCATAGAGCCCCTAGTACAACTTAGGAAGCCAGCCATAAGGAGACTTGCGAAAGTGCTTGGCCTTCCAGCGGAAATATACGATCGGCCTCCTTTTCCCGGGCCCGCCTTGGCGACGAGGATAGTGGGAGAAGTGACCCCGGCCAAGGTGCAGACCGTGAGGACTGCGACCAAGATAGTTGAAGAAGAACTGTCGAATGTCGGAGCGTTCCAGTTTCTTGCAGTCCTACATGAAGACAAGGTCACAGGCGTAAGGGCGGGGAAAAGACACTACGGACAGCAGATAGAGATCAGATGCTGGGACAGCGCCGACGCGAAAACCGCGTCGCCGACCAGACTCCCATATGAAGTCTTGGACAGACTGGCCGAGAGAATGGCCCAAGAAATACCAGACGTCGTCAGCGTCACCTACAACATAACGAAGAAACCGCCGTCCACCATTGAAGTCGTCTAGCCAGGCGCAAACCGGATATGCAGTAGTGACTTGCCATGTGGGGCAAAGTGGCGCATGTACTGGACGAAATTAAATAGAGAATCTTCGGGGATCGGACGGACATCAACAATTACAAAGTAGGGTGAAGCTGAGTTTCTCAGACTTTCGCATAATCTCTGCCCAATTTGCGAGGGGAGTTTCGTGTTGTGTGTCTCTTCATTGTGGTTCAATTTGCGGCTTGACGCGCCTTCGTTATGATTGAGAAACGCGGGTACTCGTATCTACGGATCTTAGTTGTTTCCTCTATGTCTTCGGTGTACTCTCCCTTGCCTGCTACGATGTCTTGAGTAGCTTCTAGGACTTCTTGAAGAATGGCTTTGCTAACCCAAGGTTCGTTGTGGCTGGGCATGAGCTTCTCATAAAGGGTGGAGAGAGCGATCATCTTCTCATAGCTATTGATGAATGTGTCGAGATCACTACCGGGCAAGTGAACGTAGATCGCGCCAGCATAGAATGTATCCCCGGTCCAAAGCACCTTGGCATCTCTGTCGAGCAGGCATATGGAATCAGGGCTGTGACCAGGAGTGTGAATAACCTCCAACTTCCGGTCTCCCAGATCGACAATATCGCCATCCTTCAACCACCAGGTCACTGTGAATGGCCGCACGTAGTAGTTCTGCGCATCAAAGTCCTCCGGCAGAGGTTTCCAAAGCATTCCTTTTGCTAATAGGTGAGCCATCTCCGTCCTGCTGTAACCGTTCTTGGCGGCTTGCCGGGCATTTGGCGTATCGAATATTGCGACTTCGCTGAACATGTGGTTTTGTGCTACGTGGTCGTAGTGGCTGTGTGTGTTCACGACTATGGTGGGTAGTTGAGTGAACTCTTCGGCCAGTTTCTTCACGTTGCCTATCCCGCATCCGGTGTCGATCAGAGCCGCCTTCTTCTTTCCGAGCACCAGGTATGAAATGACCTCTTCAAACTGGCCGGGCTCATAAAACACATAGATGTCGGGCTCGATCTTGTAGACCTCGAACCATGATTGGTTGGATTCGAGTTTCCGAAGCTCCGAGTAGACCTTCCGGGGCAAAGCATTCCACCAATCAATCGGCGCAACAGTCGTTCGCCCGTATACATCGCTCAACCAGCCCATCCTATCAGCCAACTCATCCTGACAAAGAGCAAATAGCGAATATTAGTGACGCGGATGTCGATTCACAAACCGACTAGCGAACATTTCATGGGAATTATTCTGTGACTAGTATGCGGCAAACGCTCGCGCTTCAATTCTTGTGTGTGCGCACCACTAGTCCCACACACAGTTGAAAATGACAGTTCAAATTACACTGTTCGCACAAGTATCCACACACAAATACGAGGTCTGGACGATCATGCAACCGTTCTTGTCTGCGGAGGTGAGCGGTTTGGTTTGGAAAGTTATCGAGATCGTTGGCGAATCGAAGGAGAGCTTTGCAGACGCCGTGCGAAACGCAATTGATGAAGCGAATAAAACCGTTAAGCAAATGCAATGGTTTGAAGCGACCTCATTCAGAGGAAACATTCAAGGTGGCAAAGTCAGTCAATTCCAGGCGGTAGTGAAGATCGGGTTCAAGGTCGAGCGTGGTCCAAATGCACGCCAGGTCTGACATTTGTCTGCATTCCGGTGCAGGCCTAACTGTTCACGAAGGCTTCGGTCACAAACCTAGTGCGCTCAGTAGTTCTCTCGATGGTTTGAGATCTGAAGAAACCCACCTTGCATTCGCCTGAGGTAGCTTTCTGCACAGCTGAAGTGGAATGGTCTTCTGTCCAAGAAGTGGCCAACCTTGAATCTGACTGAGATGGACGTGGAATCAACTAAGAAGAATGATTAGATTCGATCTAGAACTGGGTGGTGCAGTCCCTCGTGAAGCGTCTTTTCCCAGAATCTTGCGCCGCGTAGCATTTGCCAAACGGCTCTTAGAACTGGCAGACCCCAAAGAACCCAGTATAACATTATCGTGGCGGCCGCGAGTCCGTAGAAATGTATCTTCTCCTGTATTCCTTTGATTGTTTTGCCGACTGCTCCGGAAATTCCTCGAACTGTCTGCAAGACGTGCCACAGTAGTAGAACCATGTTGGTTCTTCTATGCGATCTCCGTGGAGAAACGAGCCTTCACTTCTTCTGGCGGTGGTTTTCGGCGGAAGAGATAGTAGAAGGCTATTGCGGATGCGAGATAGATCGCGGATCCGAGCAGTAGGGGTGCTGAGATTGAAGCGTAATCGGTTCCATTCAAAAGGTATCCGGCGAATATGGGACCTACTGAGCTACCGATGCCCCATATCGTTGACGTAATGGCCGAGGCTGAGGCTCTCTCATCAGCAGTCACGGTTCCCATAAGATACGATTGCTGCACTGGCCAAGAGATGTTCATGAAGAAATTTCTGATAATGTAGATGATTCCCGCCAACTGATAGGTCGGAGCAAGAACCATTGACCCCAATAGAACTGCTGACAATCCCTGGGTTGTAAGGACGCTCATAGGGCTCCCCAACGTTCTGGTCAATCTTGGAGCGATGGGTACAACCACAAGGGACGTTATTTCGGCCGCAGCGAACCATGGACTGAGAACAGCTTCGTTCACTCCGTACATTTTCTTGAACCAGAGCGAGAGCAATTGAAGCGCAATGCCAGAGGCAAGACCCACAAGGCCAAGGGTTAAGGAGAATCTGGAGATCTGCCTTAGTGACTTCTCCGGGAAGAACTTGGATGTCTGAGGCTTAGACTGTGGGGAAAATGGCTTGCCTTCCGATATTGGAAGAAGAATCAAACCCGACAGGACAGCTAGGCCGGCAAATATCAGAAACGTGTATTGGAATGAAGCCAGCGAAGTTGTTTTGAAACTTGAGCGAAAGAAGGCGGGGAGAACTCCCATTCCTGATCCTGCGGTGAGCGCTATCGTCCAAATGCCTTGACCCCAAGCAAACGCCCTTGTTCGCTTTTCCGGTGAAGTCTTTTCAGCGAGCAGTGCGGTCCAAGCGGGAGTCCAGACCGCAGCACTGAAACCTCCAGCCAATCCTACCCCACCGATCGCACTAGCCAATAGAAGCAGGTTCAGATCGCGCGTGAAAGCGAAGAGAATGTGCGCTAAGGTTGCTGAGAGGAAACCCCAAAACACAAAATGCTTTCTTCCATACTTGTCGGCTGCTAAAGCAAATGGTACGAGCCCGATTGTGTTTGCGATCGCTGAAACCGAGCTTACAGCTCCGATGATTGCTGCAGAAAAGCCGATCTCGTTGAGGTATATCGGTAGGACAACGAGCGTATAGCCAAGTGGAAGTGAGTTCAGTCCCATCGCGGCAAGCAGAAGCCTGAAGTCGCGCGTGATCTGCAAATCTTTCCAGCTCAAGTTTTCCTTGACTTCCAGTGGGGCACGACTGTTGGGTTGTCCCAGGGTATGGCTTGGGCTGCTTTTCAGACCTTGCAAAAAGAGGTGTGGTGGGTAGGTTTACTAGCAAATCATGAGGCAGTTCCCAACGCGGTGTTCCCCTCGTTGGAACTGTGGCACCACAGTGTAGATGACCGGTGGACTGGGAAGGGTGTATGCATACCCGAATGGGAGCCCATAGTAGGGAAGTGTGTAGCCGTAAGAGGGATAGCTGTACGTGGTCGCAGGGTACTGATACGGTGAGTAGTATTGGTAGTACGGGTGGTACCCACAATAGTAGCACATGATCAAACGCCTTTCATGGGCCTCGTGAATCCCTCAAATTAAACGTATCCGGACAGTAGCACAAACGTCTAAATTGCCGCGGCGAACGAAGCTCAACAAAGAGTGCTCTTTGCGCTCAGCAACGCAAAGCTGAGTTTTAATGGGAAATCTCTCGAGAGCCGTTCTCTTGGGTCACGGTGGTTCTAGACCAGTTGGCTCTGATGCCCGAAATGTGCTCTCGTGGTTCCTCCTTGAACAGACATGAAAATCCATAATTTGTGATAACGACGGCAACCTGCGGATAGAATAACCTGTGAACTTTGGTTAAGTCAACGTGGTTCCAAGGCATGGAACGGTCCTTAACCTTTAATGAAACTCGGCTATCAGTCGTTGCTAAGAAAAACTCTTGGAAGACAAGTGCTTGAAGATCAAAGCTATCGTAATGGACATGGACGGCACGATAACAAAATTCAACCTCGATTTCATGAGTTTTCGACGGCGAGCACTCAAAGAACTGGAGAAGATGAACCTCCGTACTCCCGGCATGACTGACCAACTCAGCCTATCCGTCATTCTGAGCGTGTTGAAGAGCAAAGTCGACGCGGAAACCTTCAGAGGAATACGAACACAGATCTACAGCATGATAGAGGAAATAGAGCTGAGAGCAGCGACAGAGGTAACGCTCTACCCAGGCGCCATAGATACACTGCGAAAACTCCGTAACAATTCCATGAAGATTGGTCTAGTAACTAATAACGGCCGAAAGGGAACCGAGCTTACGCTATCGCGATACAGACTGGAGAACCTGTTCGATGCAGTGGTGACCAGAGATGATTGCGATAACATGAAGCCCGCCGCAGAGCCCGTTTTGAAAGTTCTCACCGAATTGAACGTGACATCCGGCGAAGCAGTTCTGATTGGAGACGGGGTCATGGACATCATGGCAGCGAAGGCTGCAGGAATACGGTCCGTGGCCGTTGCTACAGGGCCTTTCAAGAGTGATCTGTTACTCAAAGCCGAACCAGACTATATTCTGGGGTCAATAAACGACCTACCCACACTCATCGAACTGCTGAATACGACTAAAGGATCCGACCTGTAGACCCGACGGCAGGGACGAATCCGCGAGAGTCAGCCAAGAATTCTGTAGTGGTGAGCACGCACGAAAAGCGGTTTTCCTCCCTCTGACTCCACTTTTACCCCCTGAATCATTATATCAAACCGCGGGTCCGAAATGAAAAGTTGGCAATGAGGATTCATATGTGTCCAAACTTCGCTAGACATAATGTATATCTCAACTGAGCTTGTAGAGTGTTGTCGAGCATCGTATCGTGAGGAGAGTCCTTGAAGAAGCGCTCGCGCATAGACATCTATGCCGACATTCTGGAATCTTTGAAGCGTCATCCGGACGGATTGCAGGTTACGAGACTTTCCTATGGCGCTGGATTGCCCATTGACAGGATTAACCTGATGCTTGAGACTCTTTCTCGATGTGAACTGATCCAGATCCATGTCATTGGTCAGCCGTTGCAGTCGAACCTGAACCAGCGTCGATACTACTCCATCACAAGAAAGGGCTTGGAGTTCATTGAGACCTACAAGAAGATACAGGGCTTAGTCACGATCCTAGAGACAGAGCCTCGACGGCCACCAAGCAGGCTACCGATGGATTTCCCAGATTAAAGCAATTTCAAACGCATCACGTAATCACTTGTTGTTCACGCTACGAGCTGATCAATATTCATGTCGTCGGCCAGCCGCTCCAAACCGACCTTAACCAGCGCCGATACTATGGCATCACAAGGAAGGGATTGGAGTACCTTGATGCCTACAAGAAGATACAGGAATTGATCACCTGTCTAGAAGTCGAACCAGCTCGGAAAATGAGCGACCTACTAATGGATAGAGTCGGCTGAGAAACCTCTGTCTCATTGGAGACGGTGATCAAGTGTCCCATCTTGACTTTTATGCGTCCGCGGACGACTCGACGATAGATTGAATTGGCGAGCCCTAGAGATCGAGTCAAGGAACGCATTCGAGTTAGGCAATGGTACTACGCAAATCTCGAACAGAACCGCAAGCGCCACCGTGAAAAGATGCGAATTTACCGTCGCATATTTTCATCACGATACAATGAAGGATTAAGATTGACGCAGTTTCGTCGGCTGCTCGTCTTGGCGTTAGGCTCTCGATGTTTCAAATGTGACACGATCCAAGACCCATCCGACTTGGCAATTCATCACATCAACAAATTGGAGAACTCAGCGCGAGAGATCATGTTGAACGAGATTTCGGTACTTTGTAATCAATGTCATTCGGACTCTTACATCGGTCGGCGCAATGAACGCATCAGTAATCAAGAAACATGGGGGCGAAGATGATCTATCACGACCAGCCCCCGCTTACCTAGAAACGGACCATCTTAACACGCAGCCACACACATCTTGTGACTACAAGATGCGATCGTTCAACGTGCCCTGCCCTTTAATTAGACGACAACTAACCAGCGGTTTGGTGATGATGAAATGTTCAGAGAAAGAATAGCTTACTGGGAAAAAATCCTCGATCTATCCGCGCTCACAATGAACGCTGTGACAGTGTTGGCAAGTATCAAGGCAAGCTCACTGGTCGCCGGAACACACCGAAACAAAGCGGCCGCACTCGCACTAAACAGCGATGGGCGACGCGACATGGCCATCGCATACGCTCAACTGTCAAGGCTCAACCGCTGAAACTTCCACGCCCGGAAAGCAAAATTAAGAACGAGAAACAATCATGAGTGGCGTCCAAGGGATCGCATGTGAAAGTAGATTTCAAGGTTAAGGTTGCCCGAAGCTACAACGTTGCATACATAATGCGTCGCGGCCCCCACACTGGACAGAACATGTGGCGGTCGGAGTTCAACCAACTAACGAAATGGGCGAAAAAGAGGAAACTACGCACAGGGAAATGGATCATGTACTTCCTCGACAAATGGAGCGAGAAAACTGAGAAGCAACGCCGGTCTGTTGCCTGCATCGAGATCAAGAGCGAGGCGAAACCTGAGGGGAAGATTCAGCTCATGAAGATTCCCAAGCAGAAGGTAGTGAGCATAATCTTCGACCCTGACAAGGTGTCCGCAGAACTTGTCTATTATGGACTTGAAGCGTGGCTACAGTACTGCCCCTACAAACAGGCAGCACGCTCAAGAGAGATATACAATGGAAGTCCTTGGACTGATCCTCGCGCTTGGGCAAATTGCGAAGTACAAGTCCCACTAAAACGAAAATGAAAACGCTCCGGGTCTTACATATTTCAAGCGCCTTCAATGACACTTTTCCTCGCGCGGAAACTCGATGCCACATCTATATCGCACGAGCGAATCGAGTAGCCCGAACGTGAGTTCATGAGAATTCTATCTCAAGCCATTGAAGCAGCGAGGAGAATGCAGGTACTGCTGCTCTTTGTAGCTCTGCTTTACATCGGTTCTTACTTGGCCGGTTGGTATTTGATTAGCATCAGGTCGCCGCTAGCGGTTGAAACAGCTCAGGCAATAACAGCAAGTGTTGTGACAGAGACACCATTCACTACCATAATTCAATCCTTGCAGGGGGGAGAATTACTTCAAGCGGTCCTAATCACTTTCCTGCTGAACTTGACAACCGGAGCGTTCCTTACGACGACGCTACCTGGAATTATACCATTGGTAGGCGCGCTGGGTACAATTGTGATTACGTTGCTCAGAGGGTTCGTCATCGGCGTTACCTATCCTGAGATTCTTGCTTCGTCTGCAGTAGGGTTTGCCCTTGGATTCGGGACAATGATCTTTGAGCTAGGTGCCTACGTTTTCTCAGGTGCAGCCGGAATCCGCATCGCTCTAGCCCCCATCATGCCTAGGAAGTATGGTGTGCAAGGCAGGTGGGCAGCTTTCAAGATGGCCTGGAAGGATGCTGCCAGAGTCTACGTGATCGTAATCATGCTTCTAGCGTTAGGCGCAATATGGGAGATGACTGGAATACTTCTAGTTCTCCGGCCAACGTAGATGAAGAGTGAAAAAACAGATTGGGGCGTCTCAGTTCATTTGCCCTTTTTCTGATTTGTGGCTTATCGATATTCGTTTTCCGAGTCCTCGTTCCAAAAGAGTTCTTGACGATGTACTATGTCGGCATTTCTGTAGTATTACTACTCTCAGCAATACTGTTACGTCGGAATAATCATCTAGGAAGGTACTTTCATGTTGCCTTCGCCTTTTTCCTCGCTGCCTTCGTGAGTGGTCTCCAGCAGATCGCCATCTCTCTTGGCTGGTGGTCAGGTTCGACAATGTTTGAAATCGTGGCTCCGACGGTTCTCAACACCCTACTAGTGGTCGTTCCCATCGTCACGTTAACCAAAATCACTGGCGGCAGCATGGCCTCAATCTACGTGGCGAGAGGGCGACTCTGGTTAGGCCTCGCTGTGGGGTCAGTGGCTTTCATACTTTTTTTGGTGACATCTATAGAAGGCGCCGCAACTCTTTTCGCGGGTAAGAATCTGAGCTTCGAACGAGTACTCCCATGGATGCCTTGGGTCATTGCGTTTGTACTCTCGAACGGGGTGAGGGAAGAACTGTGGATGAGAGGGATTTTCCTGAAGAGGTTCGAAACTTTTGTCGGGTCTAAGACTGCCAATCTGCTGCAGGCTGCGGTTTTCTCGCTGGCTCATGTCGATGTTCAGTATACTCCTGAGCTCCTGATCTTCCTTGGAATAATTTTCCTCCTCGGGTTAGGGTTCGGGTTTGTTATACAAAAGACGCGTAGCCTGTTGGGCGCAATCCTGTTTCATGCAGGGGCAGATGTGCCTGTAATCATCGGAGTATTCTCAAACCTATAGACACCAATACTAGAACCAGCCAGCGGATCGTCGTCTATCGAATTCCTCCCCTAACAAGAGAGAAAGTGGCAGTTATCATGCGATCCGATCCAGTAGTGCGCACACACACGAAACGATGAGCTCAGAAGAGAATAAGAAGGAATCGAGTCTTTCTATAGTGGAGCGATTGCTTATGGGGGAAAAAGAGAAGAAAGAGGAAAGTTGGTTACAGCAGCTATGTGGAGGCGATGTGAAATTATATGATGTTCTCTCAAGTAGCCTGTATTTGGATCCTATAGCTGGCATGCCCAAGGAGGACCTGGGGATGCTCATCGAGGCGGCAGAGAAAAGCGTCAAGGATGAAGACTATGAAGAAGCAATCAGATTATACAGATCTGTAGCGGATAAGGCTATCTTCGAAGCCACTCAACACCAAGAGGAAAAGGATAGGTGCATCAAAGTTATCCAAGACCTCGTGTCGAAGAGGGCACAAGCAACGGAAAAACTGAAGGAAAAGGTAGAGAAGGAAGGGCTCACCGATCGCGTTGCTGCCCTTGAGAGAGGAACTGAAGACGGCAAGTTTCTGAGCGAAAGAATCGAAGACGTTCTAGAAGTAGCTGGTCACTTTTACGATGAGAGATTAAAGATGTTGGGAGAGAAGGAGAGAGAAGAAGGGAGACTAGAAGAGAAAAGCGAAAGGAGAGGAAAAGAGAGGGCAGAGGCGGAGAAAGAAGAGAAAAGAGACAAGAAGGGAGAGAAGGAGAGAAGAGAAAAGGGAGTAGAAGAGGACAGAGAAGAGGAGCGAGAAAAACAAAGAGAAAAGGAGACAGGGGAAGCGAGAAGAAAAAAGATACTGGAAGCAAGAAAATAATTCGCCACAGCGGTCATGCGGAAAACCAGTCTTCCCGGACCTTTCTGAAAGTAATGACGATGAGTGAGCGGAAAGCTATCATCGATTGGAAACCAAAGGGAGGTCAAACCTACGTTGACATTCTTGATCTTCAAACAGCAAGAATCAGCGGGATACAAATAGAACACCTAGGTTCAGGTCTTTACATGGATCGGCGAAGAGGAAAAAGTACGATTACGAAGAAGACTCTAAGGGAGAACGCCACTACTTCGAAGTGGTCACTTAAACGCATTAGACCAACTAACAAATCGTCGTCATCTTAATGTGTGTGCGCGCGCACCATCAGACCCACACACAAGAAAAATCAAGAGTTCAAATTACGACGGACGCACCACTAGACCCACACAAAAACTGTCCGGATCTTCACCAACTTGGTATGTTTACTTTCGTGGCAGGGTCGCTTTCTTCTGCTTGAGCCAAGCCCTTATTTCTGCTAAAGCCTCGTCATGACCAGTTTCGACTGAGATATCGATGACTTGGGAGCCGAGCCACGAGTAGACTTCGGCTATAAGTCCATACCATACTGTGAGCATCTCTACTCCATGCAAGTACTTGGAGTATCTCTCTGCTACGCCCAGCAGGGTCAGAGGGCCCAAGCTGAGAGTTTCCTCATCAAAGCTTGCCGGAGAATGGGATTGGACTCCCGGTCGCATTTGATTGAGCAGAACCTCGCCTTTCTCCGTGACCAAGCCTATCCATCGTATATTCTTGTTTATGGCGAAGACTTCATCAGCGGTTGCAATAGGCTTTGCAGTGGTCATTCGGACGGCCTCGACACGATCTTGCACTTCATGACATTCTCCCCCTCATCGCACGTCACATCTTCAATCTCCAATTCTCTGTTGAGGAGAACTGACAGCGCCCCGCACCACCAAGAGAAGAGAAACGCCTTCGCAGCCCCAACAGTACCCTTCACACTAGGATTCGATATCTGTACCATAATGCGATCGTGATCATTTTTGGGCAAGGTTACCTTTGTAATTCCTATGCCCGAAACAGAGTCGTACTGGATAAGTAAATCTATCATTTCGCTTAGTGTGGCTTGCGGCTTCTCCTTGCGAAAGATTTCAGTTTCGTCTTTGCCTGACCGATATTCGAGGTTGTTCATGATTACCTCTGCAACTTTGACCCCGACCAAAGAGTCGAGATGATTGCACAAAGTTTGTGGTGTCATCGCTGTCTGACGACGTCCCAGGACGCGAAGTTCACCCTTCTCCCTATCCCAAACCGGGGCATCAGTCATGGAAGACTTCCTTTGCATGGCTTGGTTTTCAATCTCTTAAACACTCTTCATTGTATTGTCCGCAGAGGGAATAGTCCTTTTTTCGTGTGTGTGGGTCTTATGGTGCGAGCATCCGAATTTGAACCGTCGGTTTAGGCCCTTTTGGTGTGTGTGGTATAGCTGGTGCGCACACACATAGAACTGATGCTTGCTTGATCTAGCTCACCTGAAAGCAGGGAATCTTTTCTTCAGCCTAGAGAATTGCTTTTGGTAAATCGTGCCATAAACAAGACTAGCGACAATGGCAGCCGGTGAAGCCACTAGTATAGCGCCGTAAGGCGGGCCCCGAAATAGATTAACTGCCGAGATGAGAAAAGCTGTCCAAGATGCACCAGCATAGAATATTCCCACTGCGGTCTTATCAGCAAGAATCTCTTCGAGAACGTCCTTTTCACTCATCGCTTCGATTTCTGAGCTTTTGGAAGCTTTGATGGCAAACGCTTCAGTTGCTAGGATTTGGTTTTCTTGAGCGGAAGTTGTTTGAGAGCAGCGACGACGTCATCCGTATGTTTTGTGACGTCAACTTTCGTGAACACGCTGGCGATCCTGCCTTGTCTGTCGATTATGAATGTCATCCTCTCTGCTTGGGAACCATCATCACTGAGAGCTCCGTACGTCTGTGATATCCGCTTTTCATGATCGCTTACCAGTGGGAAGTTCAGGTTGTGCTTCTCTGCGAATTGCTTGTGAGATTCGAGGCTGTCCACGCTAACGCCTACAACCTCAGTCCAGAGAGCTCTTAGCGAATTGAGTTTGTCCCTGAAACTGCAGGCCTCTATTGTGCAACCTCTCGTGTCATCCTTCGGGTAGAAGTAGAGCACCACATTCTTCTTTCCCAGATAGTCTCTGAGACGAACCATTGTGCCGTTGGATGTTGAGCCTTCGAAATCCGGTGCCGTGTCACCGATCTTTGGCCTTGTGGTCATGACTGTTCACATCCGACAAATCCGTTATCACCGTTGCTCTTGATATTGATTTCCCAAGTAGGTTAGGGGGAAATCCTCCTAACAGTCCTCATTTTCTCAACTCTCATCTAATTGGGTGGATAAGCATCAGCTCAGGATACTTAGGTAGGGAATAACTAATCAGCGACAGATCTTTCTTTCCCGTCACAGCTTGGCGGTTGTGGTATGTATCTGAGATTGAGGACAATAGGGCACGTCGAAACTGATGCTAGCCAAGAAGAGTTGCGTCTGCGTCAATCAGCCATCTCGAAAATTGTTATCGATCGGAAGTTCGCTCGCGCGCTACAAGGGCTTCAGGATTACTCACACGTGTACGTGCTCTTCTGGCTGCACGAAACGCCTAGGTCGAATCGTGATTTCAGAGTTCACCCTCGAGGGCGAGAGGACATTGCAAAGGTTGGTGTCTTCGCTACAAGATCACCATACAGGCCAAATCCGATCGGGCTGACTCTCGTCAAGCTTGTTAGGAGAAGAGGCAGAGTACTGACGGTGAAAGGACTAGATGCACACGACGGCACTCCTGTCCTCGACCTGAAACCACGTGATACGTGGGAGGATGTGTCACGGCTCCGACTTCCTCGATGGTGGAGAAAATTGGATCGTCAAAGCAACATACCTCGTCGAACTCAGTCGAAGAGTCCCCAGAGCCCATCACGTTAGAGATAACTTTGATGAATATCTGCTCAGTTTTCTTCGTATGCACTTGGCGTATCGGGTTACGAGTTCATTGCGGTGAGTAAATGGAGTATAAGTGGGTTGTACTGGCGGTTGCGACCGTCGGCTCCTTGATGGCCCAGCTCAGCGTGAGCAGCATAGTCATCGCGCTGCCTCAGATCCTTGCTGACCTCAATTCCTCCCTCGCGGAGGGTGTATGGATGATAACGATGTATCAACTAGTCGTTACCATTTTTGTCCTAGGATTTGGCCGAGTTGCAGACAAATACGGCCGCGTGAGGATGTACGTCGTTGGTTTCTCTATCTACGCGCTGGGAACAGCGCTATCAGCAATCGCGCTCAACGGCCCGTTACTAATTCTTTTTCGCGGAGTGCAAGGTGCTGGCGCAGCCTGTATTCTCGTGAATGGTATCGCGATAGCCGCAGAAGCATTTCCCCCTAATGAACTTGGTTTGGTTATAGGAGTCATTTTCATGGCTTCCAGTTTTGGCAGTGTCGCCGGATATTCAGTTGGAGGAGCAATCGTCACTCTATTCGGGTGGCGTGCCATTTTCCTAATCACGCTCGTAGTCGCTGTCTTCGGAACATTTTGGAGTCGTGGGAGGCTCCATGAAGTCTCTGCAAGGATTGAGAAGCAATTCGACTTAACTGGAATGATCACCTACGTCTTCAGTCTCACATTGGCGCTGCTTGCTCTAACGCTGGGTCCCGTGACTAGCACAATGAGCTTGAGTCTCTTAGTTATAGCAGGCCTGTTTCTTGTGCTCTTCATCTTCCTCGAGAGGAGACATCCTCAGCCTATCCTTGACCTGAGTCTCTTCAGGAATCAGCAGTTCGCTCGGGGGAACATTGCAAGCGTACTAACCTTTATTCCGACGAATGCTTTTCCTCTTGTCATTACTCTTTATCTGGAATTTGTTCGCGGTTTGAATCCTCTCGATGTGGGTTTGTTGCTGATCTCGGGTGAGGCTGCTTTTGCTGTTCTCACGTTCCTTTCTGGCTTTCTATCCGATAGATTCGGATGTAAGATCTTCACGGTCACGGGATCTATTCTGATCTTCGTTGCGCTAATCCTGTTTGCATTTGTGAATCGTGCTACCTCTATTTTTTTGATTCTAGGAATAGTCTCATTACTGGGGGTTGGCAGGGGTCTTTTTGGTTCTCCTAACGCTACCTCAATCATGTCCTCCGTGTCCTCTGAACGCTATGGCATTGCCAACGGCGTTCGCATAACCGTAAACAGTACTGCCAACGTAATCAGTATCCCGCTCGTAACGGCTCTTATGACATTAGTCCTGCCTTACGAGAGAGCTGTACAAATAATATCCGGGGTTCCTTTTGCGAACGAAGCAGAGACCCTAGGCTTCATACAAGCCCTTTCCTTTTCGCTAATCATACTCGCGGTTTTAACCTTACTTGCAGTCGTGCCTGACCTAGCATCCAAATCCAAACCGACACAGCTGTAACGTAGTTTCAATTACCAAACACGCTGCGTAATGCAGGATTTCATCGAAAGTGGGCTGTGGTGGACACGGTCAGATAGCGAAGACAGGGACAGGCAGCATTTCCTATTTTACTATTAACACTAGACATTTGGCTTGGTGGCTTACTCTGTTCGATACGCTTCCCAGGAGAAATGACTTTGCCGCTGTACGACCTCGACTGCCGATCACGATCATATCATACTTCTCGGTTTCGGCCTTCTTTACAATCTCGTCCGCAGGAAGCCCATGAACAAGAAACGTGTTGGTGTCTATTCCCGCTGCTTGACCGGTTGCCTGTGCCTCTTGGAGAATACGCTTTCCATGTTCCTCTAGATCGTGTATCAGAGGAGCGATTGTAACGAAACCTGCCTCTTGGGCTGCTCCATAGACCCGTGTGTGCACCACGTACATGATTGTGATACTTGCGCCGGTCATCTTAGCTTGGGTGATCGCATGTTCCAGTGCCTTCTTCGCATGCGGCGAGCCATCCACCGGAACCAGTATCTTGTCTATCAACTCTACCCGCATCAAGATACACTGGTCCTACGACACTAAAATCGATGTTGATTGGAGGTCTCTATCTGAAGTGCCACCTGTCCCCATCTACAAGGGTGAGGGAAAATCGGCGTGGAGCGCCTTCCAATCGTCTGGGCATACTGCGTAGTCTTCGCGTCAAAGATCAACCTCAAAGGACTAGGGCATCTTGCACCTATCGGCATTGGTTTCATTCTTTTTTCAATTCCGCTCTCGATTATCGTGGATGTTCTAGTTGAACCTGTTTGATTTTAGTGTGTGGGTCTAATTGTGCGAGCATCTCAATTTGAACCGTAAAGGTCGTATAGCTGCTTGCAGCTGTGGGAGCGAGATGGCTACGCTTTGATCGCATCTATTATGAATGATAATCCATAGTAGACCAGGATCAGGCCGAAAGCTATCAAGACGGCCTTGTAGTACTTCGATCCGACGATGCTCTTTCCCTTCTTAGCGAAGTAAGCTAGCGAGGTCAAGAATGCGTAGTCCATCCAAACATGTGACGCATACATGATCACTACGCCAATAATCGCGGCGAAAGCCAACGCTTGAACAATCAGGACGGAACCGATCGTCAACCACCACAATATGAAGTAAGGATTGAGTCCAGTCAACGCAAGTCCTAGAACAAGAGAGCTGGCAGGGAGTCTTCTGGTTCTGGTAGGGTCGCTTGAGGCGGCTCTATTCTTGACCGTTTCATAGATCTGCATTATGCCGAATCCAATCAATCCCAGACCTCCCGCGAGACCAATTACGCTCTTGATCATCGGCTGACTTGCAGCGGCAAGCAAACCCAGAGCTAGGGCTAATACGAGAGGAAATTCAACGAGAGTATGCCCGATGGCGCAAGAAAACCCGGAACGGGCTCCCCCCTTGGAGCCTTGCATTAGAATTCCGAAGGACAATGGACCTGGAGCGAGAGCGCCCGATGCTGTCACAACTACGACCGTTGCAACGAAATCAAGCAAATTCATTCTCTGAAGATCACTTGCATCCTAGTCAAATCTGGTCTACGATTTATTTGAGCTTATTCAGG